>Ga0302320_10000413_pt1 | contig 100641 bp, 76 predicted proteins | sample Bog_T0_3_FD_202130 | JGI IMG/M metagenome (GOLD analysis project Ga0302320, IMG submission 202130) | Peat permafrost microbial communities from Stordalen Mire near Abisko, Sweden - Bog_T0_3 | ecosystem: Environmental > Terrestrial > Soil > Wetlands > Peat | place: Sweden: Abisko, Stordalen... | reverse complement strand
CTACCACGTATCTATTCTTGAAGTTGCCGGAAGTACGTCGAACACAGACGATATTTTGGACATGGAATCCCGTTGGAAAGTAAAGTTACAGAGCCGTGAGATGGGATTGAACCGGAACTGACACCGGTCGATCCGTGACAGACTGGATGAATCAGATTCCTTTATTTGCTACAACAATTCTAAATGCCGGATGGAAAGAAATGGTTGACCCAAAGAAATCCGCAGAAGCGGTGAAGAAGATCCAAGAGATTCAGCGTACGATTACGAACCACCAGTCAAATATTTCCAAAATTGAGCGCGACAAAAACGACAGGATTAGATATTTCGACCAGCAAATCAAACATGAACAGGATGAAATAAAGCGGCACACCAAAACGATAGATGAGCTAAAGCGCCTGATTTGATTTGCAGGAAGGAAGACCAGGGGTATCAGGCGGTCGGGCTTGGCACCAAAGAGGCGGCATTACCCGGCGGGCCTACCTGGAGGCGGTGTGGCAGTTCGCGGCCTTCTGCGCCGAGCAGACAGGCTACCGCTGCCCCGGTGTCCTTACCTTCGCTGTTTTCTCCTCATCTTAGCGCGCGCCTTCTCATTTGCGGCTGATACTTCCTTTCTCACGGAAGTTCGAATTTTGTTTCCAAAACACTCTAACTAGAAAAATAGCAGCGGATTACTTAAAATAGCCAACAGCCGTTTCAATTCATGTTCCACGGGCCTGTGTGACCTTCCGGCATTCGATCTTTACTTTTGTACACGTTTTGTACACACAGCCAACTTTTTCGCCGTTTTATCCGTTTGTGTAGTTAATAGAATCTGTAACTTACGGGTTCCATTGGGGCATTGATCGTTCAACTCCCTCCCTGGCCACCACTAAATTTCTTTAGTCATCGACTCCGACCCCATCATTGCCAGACAAATGAACCAGACGCCCAAGTGCGCTTACTTCTTCGGTTCCGCTTCCGGGCCTTCCATATCATCCTCTGGGGGCACTTCACCGGCGGCCTCATCCATCTTTGGCTCAGAGTCCCCGGCCTCGAACAGCGCCGCGATCCTGTATCCAGCCGCAGCCGCGGCCTTTATCGCCTCACCAATGGACTTGCCAATCGCCTGAATCTCCGCGCGCTGCGGCGCCGATTCAGCCGCCAGCTTGCAGAGCGCCGGAAGCTGGAGCCACCACAGCAACTCCTCGTAAGACTCCTTGATGAAGTACGAGTGCCCCTCGTCCTCATGCGTGCCCGTCAGCCAGCGAACATCCGGGTCCTGCCACAGCGCGGGCGACAGCACAGGCACGACCGTCCCATGTTGCGCCTTCGTTGTCTCTGGGATGCCGGGTGCCCCACCTTCGACGCGCCGTTCTTGCGCGGCTAAGGCGGGATGCAACTCCGTGTCCCCTACGCTCTCAACTTCCGGCGCAAACACCTTCGCCCCCACCAGCAGAGCTACCTTGATTCTCGCCGCGACTCTCCACGCTTCCTCGCCTGCAAAGCCCAGGGCTTCAAAGGCATGTCCAAGAGGCTCTCGCAGCCGCAGACGGTCAAACAGGTCCAGCGCCGCCCGCTCCGGATGCACCGCATCCACCGACTCTGCCAGCAGTTCCAGCGCGGACCACGCCAGCACCGGACCCCACATCGCCGTAGCCGTCAACTGCGGACTATGGCTCGGGAGCACGCGGCGTGCCGCCGCCGGCCAGCGCTCCGGGAAGAGATCTTCCAGCGCCGGAATCTGCATCGCCGCCCGCGCCCGCTCGCGGAACTGCTCCTTCAACTCCGCCGGATTGATAATTTGCAATGTCCCGGCTTCTCCGCGCGAACGGTAGAACGTCTGCGCCTCGCGCAGGAACTTCCTGCAGCGGTTCCATGCGGCCTCAAAGTAGTCTTCGCGCAGAATATCCAGCGCCTTCTGCTTTTCCGCTCCCAATGGCGCGGGCTTCGCCAGTTCAGCCACGTTGCGCACCATTGCCGGATCCAGCAGATGCCGCAGAGCGTCGTGCGCCGGTTGCAACTCCAGCTCAACCAGGGCGTCGTCAAGGTTCGCAACCCCGCGTCCCGCCAGCTTGTCGCACAGCGTATCCCACGGACGCTCGGCGGTAGCGCGCAGTTCGCGCCAGTCCAGCAATACGTGGCACTCGTAGGCGTGCAACTCCACCGTAAAGCCATGCTCGCTCAGCCCCACCGCCCGCCGCAGATACTCCAGCCCGCTCATCGAGTCGCGATATGCCAGGATCACCCCCGCATCGGCGTGCAGATCGAGCCCTTCCTTCAGCCGCCGCTGCCGCAATCCGCCGGAGCCCTTATCCGCGAATGCCGCCGAGTTATCTATCGTCCCGCGCGTCGTCGAGTAGCGGTTGTTGTACAGCACCAGCGCTCGCTGGTCTCCCCTGCGGTTGGAGTACGCGAAGACGTTCTCGTCCACGCTCCCATCCTCGCGGTAAAAATCATAGAGCAGGAAATTGCTGCTCTCGGCAAAGAGTGCCCGCCGTTTCAGCAGTGGCGCAATCTGCCGTTCGTGACGCTCCACCAGCCACGGGTCGGGATCTTCCTGGTAGCGCGGCCACCGGTACTCCATCCCGTACTTTTCCGTGTAGCCCTCAATTTGCCCATGCCCAAACATCGGCAGCCCCGGCAGCGTGGACATCATCGCCGCCACCCCGAAGCACTTGTCCCCCGTGCCAAACTGGTCGATTGCCGTGCGCTCATCCGGATTGCTCATGAAGTTCACGTACCGCTTCATGATGTCCGGATCGAACTCCAGAGTGTTCTTGATCACCGAGCGGTACTTTTCGTTTTCTTCGTCGCGCATCATGTTCATGAAGGCGCTGTTGTACACCCGGTGCATCCCCAGCGTGCGGACGAAATATCCCTCCATCAGCCAGAAAGCCTCGGCCAGCAGCAGCGTCCCCGGAACCTCGGCCGCCACCCGGTCCACCACTTCGCGCCAGAACTCTTCCGGCATGATCTTGTTGAACTCAGCGGTTGTCATCCCGTACTCGGCGCGTGAAGGAATCGCTCCGCTGCTCCCCGGATTCGGGAACCACAGCCGCTGAAAATGCCGCTTCGCCAGCGTCATCGCCGCATCAAACCGTATCACCGGAAACAGCCGCGCCACATGCAGAATCGTCTGGATCACCTGCTCGCGCACCGCCGGATTCAGGTAGTCAAGCTGCGCCGTGTCGTTCCACGGAAAACTTGTGCCGTCATTGCCGTGATAGATGTAGCGCGTCTCGCCGCTCTGCCGGTCCTTGCGCTGGAAGACCACTGCCGCGTCGGTCTGCTCGTAGTAGTGCTTCTCAATCTTGATCTCCACCCGCGGATCGGGCGAGAGGTCCGGCCCATCGAAGTTGTACGCCGGATACGGCAAATCCTTGCGCGAGATAAACCAGTCCGGATGCTCCACCACCCACGGCGAGTCAATGCCCATGTGGTTCGGCACCATGTCGCTCGCCAGCCGGATGCCCCTGTGATAGCAGCGGTCCCGCAGCCGCACGTATGCGTCCTCTCCGCCCAAGTCGTCGGCAATGCGGTAGTCATACAGCGAATACGCGGACGCCACCGCCTCCTGATTCCCGCACAACTGCTTGATCGTCTTCGAAGCCCGGCTCCGCTCCCAGATGCCGATCAGCCATAGCGAGTTCATCCCCCGCCGCGCCAGGTCGTCCAGGTCTTCGTCCGGAATCATGTCCAGCCGGTCAATCGCCCGCCCATACTTCCGTGAGAGCTGCGCCAGCCACACATACGTGCTCTTGGCGATCAGCACTACCGTCGGCATCCACGCCACGTCCGCGCTGAACTTCTCGTACTCGTTCATGGGATCACCAAACACCGGCACATCCGAATGGCTCGTCCCCGAGGGCCATTGCTGCGTTCCGCTCTCGCGCCGCTTGCGCGCTGCCTCTTCGGCAGCCTTCGCCGCCGCCGCCCGCGCCGCCGCCTCGGACTCCGCGTTCGGAGGATTGAAGCGTGCCCAGATTGCCAGCTCTTCCTCGTGCAGAATGTCTCCCGCCAGCAGCAGAGAGCGCTCCAGGCTCTCGCCCAGTAGAGACTTCCACTTCGTCCGGATCACGGAGAGCTGTTCGCTCAAAGACCCCGGCGCGGCCATCGCCGGAGCCCGCAGCAGATCATAAAGGCTGACCCGCGTCGCTCCCTCCACCGGAATCAGCGGCCGCGTCGCAAAGTACGCCGGAAACTGCTCGGCAACCCTGCGATAGGCGGTCTTCTCCGCCAGCTTGCTGTCCTCAAAAAGCTCTCCAAACGGCTGGAACGCTGCATTGCGGTTCGCCATCCACAGCAGCATCATCTCTTCAATCGCCGCTGCCCGGTGCGAGGTCCCATCGGTCGTCCCCGCCAGCCACTCCTTCGCCGTCTGGTCGCCGCGATAAACGCTCGTCCCTGGAAACTGCTGCACGAACGTCAGCAGCATCTTCTCCATCTCGCGCGGCCCCACCTGCTCGGAGAAAAACGAAAGCGCATCCACCATCACGTTCGGATCGAACTGCTGCCGGTAGCGAGCCATCACCGCATGGCTGGCCTCGTCGATCAATCCCATCACATAGAGCGCGGCCGCATTCACCGCCCGCTCCGGATGATTCTTCACATCGCGAACCATGTTCATGCGATAGGCAAACTGGCGGCTCGCCGCCACGTTCGCAAAGACAACATTGCCGGTAAAAGAGAACAGCGTTTCCGCAAACTGATAGCGGTTCCGTACGGCCCGGGAGATATGAAATTCCATCATTGCCAGTCTTCCTAATAAAAGCCTGCCAACCATCATGCCAGATGCGGCGCATCTCGGCACAATGAAACTCCCGGCTTCGTCTCAGGATAGTGGAAAACAACAGGGCCAGTGTATTTCGGAGGGGCATCCTGAGCAACTGCCGGGAATTCCACCTCGCAGTGAGAAGTTTCATTGTTTTTTCATCCTCCCTTCACCGTCCAGTGTGTGTATCCAGTCCAGCATGGGAGTTCGCTGAAGCGCGCAAGCCGGGCTGGCATTGACGCCCTGGAGTGCGACATCGCTTAGCGATTCCCGCGTAAGTCGTTGCGGGCCTGTCGGCGTTTCATTTTTGGGAGGAATACGTCAGACAGGAAAACTCAAACTTGAACGGAGAGGCAATGAATCAAGGACATTTGACTGTTGGAATTCTCGCCATTTCTCTACTCAGTGCGGTTGGTGCAGCGGCACAGCAGCAGACTGCCGATGCCTCTCAGCAATCCGCGCAGCAGCCCAAGATTCTGCACACGGAGACAGTAACCGTCACCGCCCCCGGTGAAATTCGCACTGAACAATCCGTGAGTGAAGCCGTCATTCAGGAATCGGCTCCCGGAACCAGTCCGGTCCGGATCATCTCGCAGTTGCCTAGCGTCAACTTCACCTCGGCTGACCCGTACGGAAGCTACGAGTGGGCTGTACGCATCTCTGTGCGTGGCTTCAATCAGAATCAACTTGGCTTCACCCTCGACGAGATTCCCCTGGGCGATATGTCTTACGGCAACTGGAACGGCCTCCACATCAGCCGAGCCGTGATGGATGAGAATGTTGGCCGCATCGTTCTCTCCCAAGGCACCGGAGCACTGGAAACCGCCTCCAACAGTAATCTGGGCGGCACCGTTCAGTTTTATTCGACCGACCCTTCGGACAAGCGCTCCTTCACGGTCGATCAGTCCTTTGGCAGCTTCAACGCCTATCGCACCGTTGGGCGCTTTGAAAGCGGACTGCTCGGCGGCAAGACCAAGTTCTACATCGCCGGCGTCAGCCAATTGTCAGATAAGTGGAAAGGCCACGGCGATATTGGGCAGGACTACTGGCAACTCAATGCCAAGGTCATTCATTACTTCGGCACCAAGGGCGTGCTCACGGCGTACATGGATTACTCCAACCGTCATGAGACCGATTACCAGGATCTCTCCAAAGTCTATGTAAATGTGCTGGGATACAACTTTGATAACTACGGCAACTGGACGCAGTCGATTCAAGCCGCTAATGCTTGCAACGGCGTCGGCAGCTATCCGGGAGCGGTCAACAGCCTGACTCCCGCGCAAGACCCCTGCGACGCCGGATACTACGCCGGTGCGGGTCTCCGCAAGGACCTTCTCGGTTACGTCAGCTACAAGGCTGCTCTCACTAGCAAGCTAACCTGGAAAACTACTGCATACGGTCATGGCAACGATGGCATTGGCCTCTGGTTCACACCGTACACTCCCACCTACAACTCCACCTTCACGGGGGTGGTTTCTCCCATCTCCATGCGCAGCTCAGAGTATGGCATTCAGCGCGGCGGCTTCCTCACCTCGCTCAGCTATGAAACCGATCGCAACCGGCTCGAAGGCGGCGTGTGGTTCGAGAAGGAAAACTTCACTCTGGCCCGCCGCTACTATCCAACCAGCCTGGCAGCCCCAGATCAGTCGCTCGACAGCTTCCCCACGAATCCGTTCTATACGCAGTGGGCTTATCAATTTGGCACCACGGTTTACCAGATCCACTTGCAGGACCAGTTCAAGGTCACCAAAGCCCTTACGGTTTCAGCGGGTTTCAAGACGATTGAAACCAACACCGACGGCACTCTGCAAAATTTCAATACTCCGGCCCTTTCTCCGACTGCCACGATTTCCAGCTTCGCGCAGGGGAGTCTCGAATCCGGTAAACCGTTCCTGCCCCAGTTTGGCGCTAACTACAAGTTCGACAAACACAACGAGGTCTTTGGCGACGCCGCCTATAACGTCCGCGCCTACGTGGCGGGTGGCAACGGCTTTGGCAACGCACCCTGGGGCACTACCCAGGCAGGATTCGATTCGCTGAAGACCACCCTTAAACCGGAGACCTCCTGGACCGAGGAGGCCGGCTACCGTTACACCAGTAACAAGGTTTCGGCACAGGTCAACTACTTCCACGTCAACTACTCCAACCGTCTGCTGGCGTTGCAACAGGGTTCCGGCATTCAAGGAAATCCCTCGCTTCTTACGAACGTCGCCGGTGTTACCACCAACGGCGTTGACCTTGCCTCAACCATCCCCCTCGGCTCGGGCTTCTCCCTCTACAATGGGCTGACCTACAGCCGTTCCACTTATGACGACAATGTGACAACTTATAATCCAACTCCTTCCGTCAGCTACATCAAGGGTAAGCTAGCGGTTGATACTCCTGAGCTTCTTTACAAGAATGAGCTGTCCTACCGCAACAGAGGATTCTTCTCGAACATCAGCTCCAACTACATGTCCAAGCGCTACTACTCGTATGACAACACCGGCAGCGTGGATGGCCGTTTCCTCGCTGACTGCGCCGCCGGGTACAAACTGGAACAAGTTGGCGCTTTTCAGGATCTGAAGTTCCAGTTGAGCGTTTACAACCTCTTCGGTGAGAAGTATTACTCGTCCATTGGCACCAACGGCTTCGTTGGCAGCGATGCTGGCGGTCTCGTGGATACTCTACAGGTCGGCCCGCCACGGACCTTTGTGGGCTCCTTGTCCGTTCGCTTCTAAACGATGCTGTACGGTTAGTTACTTCAGGGTGCGGGTATCTCCGCACCCTGAAGTATTCACACCTGCGGTCGTTTTCTTTTGTGGCAAGCGCTCCAAATCTGCTCAATCAAGGATGAGAGTTATGTTTTGGTTAAGAATGAATCATCTCCGCTGCGTTGCTGTTTCTTTCGTCGTACTTGCCGCGGGCGCTGCGGCCCTCGCTGCCTCCAAGCCTGCGACCGCAGCCACTGTCCTTCTCATCTCAGTGGACGGACTGAAGCCGGAAGCGGTATTACATGCGCAGGAGCACGGACTGAAGCTGCCCAACCTTGTCCGTTTGATGGAAGATGGTATCTATTCGCCGGGAGTAACTGGCGTACTGCCCACCGTTACTTACCCGAGCCATACCACGCTTCTTACAGGCGTGTCACCCGCCAAACACGGCATCTCGGCCAACACCACCTTCGACCCTTATAACAAGAATGAGAGGGGCTGGTACTGGTATGCGGAAGACATCAAGGTTCCAACCCTCTGGGACAAGGCCCATGCTGCCGGATTGACAACGGCAAGCGTTTATTGGCCAGTCAGCGTCGGCGCGCATATCGATTACAATCTGCCGCAGATCTGGCGTACTGGAACCGAAGACGATTTGAAGTTGCAACGTGCGCTGTCCACGCCGGGGCTGGAGCCGGAGCTGGAGGCCTCGCTCGGACGTTATCCCGGAGGCATGGAAGAGACGGTGGACGCCGATGAGATTCGCACTCGCTTCGCGGTGAAGATCATTGAGACAAAACATCCCGCCTTCATGACCGTCTATCTAACCGGCCTTGATACTGAGCAGCACGCCTCGGGTCCATTCAGCGAAAAGTCCAATCAAGTTTTGCAGCGCCTTGACGCACTCGTCGGCCAACTACGCACAGCCGAAGAAAAAACATCGCCTGGCCACGCTTACGTTTGCGTCGTCTCCGACCATGGATTCGCCAGCGTTCAGCATGATGTGAACCTCTACGGAGCATTTCTCAGTGCGGGACTCTTCACCCTTGATGCATCGCAGAAGGTCGCATCCTGGCAGGCCATGCCGTGGCCTGCGGGCGGTGCTGCAGCCGTTGTTCTCAAAGATCCCGCCGACCGCGCCATCGCCGCCAAGGTTGATACCTTGCTGCACGAGTTGTCTGCCGATCCCGCCAACGGCATCGACCGCATCCTTAACCGCGACGAACTCCAGAGCGCCGGAGGCTTCCCTGAGGCAGCGTTCTTCGTCTCCTTCAAGATAGGCTACGAACTCGGCTACGCTTTTACTCCACCCCTCATATCGGCCGCATCGAATAGCGGTATGCACGGTTACCTGCCCAGCAATCCTGAGATGCGCTCGTCGTTCTTCCTGGTCGGCCCCGGCGTTGTCCACGGCAAGTCTCTCGGAGAGATCGACATGCGCCAGATCGCGCCGACCATCGCATATATCCTTCGGATCAAGCTTGTTGAAGCCGAACTAGAGCCTCTTGAAATCGAGTAATAATGCCATTTTCGCCATTTCTTCTTTGATGTGAAATCAACAATTTACGAATGGCCAAGGTGAATTTCCGGTGTAAGGGATGACTACGTACTCTTGCCGATTGACTGGGGTGGAGAATTCAGTTATAAACACACAACCATGATGCTCTGTTGCCAGACTTGTCGAATGATGTGTTGCATGTGTTGCTGCGGCACAAATCCATCTGGCGCACGGGAGATCATGGAATAGGAAATATCTAACCAGGATTTTAGCTTTACCAACCCACCCGCCGGAGTTCTGAGGCGGGTGGGTTTTTGTTTTTGACCAAGATGAAGTGGGGTTCTCTGGGGTATGGATCAAGCAGGGCTAAAGAAAAAGATTGTGCGGGAGGCAAGAAAGTTCGGCGCGGAACTGGTCGGCTTTGCTCCGGTTGCGCGCTGGCGTGAATTCAACGAACTGAAGCCTGAGTATTGGCCCGACGCGATCTGGAGCAAGACTGAAACAGTGATCGTCCTCGGCGTTCCGATGCTGTTGCCCATCGTGGAGAGCACACCCTCGATCAACCATACGGTGTTGTATGACACAACCAACACGCTCCTCGATCAGATGGCCTACCGGCTCGCCGTCTATCTCAATAATCTTGGGCACGCTTCCATCTTCATGCCGCGCGATGGATACGGCAGCCTGGAGATTCTGCTGAAGAAAATGCCCGCATGTTTCAGCCAGGTGTATGCAGGGAAGTACGCAGGACTGGGGACGATTGGTTACAGCCACAACCTGCTCAGTCCGAAGTATGGGCCGCGAGCGCGGTATGTCTCCGTTCTGTCATCGGTGAAGGTGAAGGGCGATCCGCTGATCGAAGGCAATCTGTGCAAGGGGTGCAAGATTTGCGGCAAGCTCTGCCCAGCGCAGGCGATGAGTCCGAAGCCGGGTTCCCCGGTTGCCGCGCTCGATGCGGTGAAGTGTACGGAGTTTCACCAGGCGTTGGAGGCTGAAAATCGCTGGCCGTGCGGAGTGTGCTCCAAGGTTTGCGCGGTTGGGGAAGATCGCAAGCTTTACGGCAGCACCAGTATTCGGCTCTATCTCAAAGAGCGCGAGGCGATTGAAAATGATCCCGCGCATCCTGACTACAAGCATCTTGTTCACCTGCGCACGCACGGCTCCAGCGGCGACCGGAATTACTAACTTGCTATTCGAACACACCATTTGGGAGAAGATCTTGAAGCTACGTTATCAATCTGTTCTTGCAGCTATCGCCGTGGCGGGAAGTTTGATTTCGCTGACCGCCTGCAACAAAACCGTTGCGAGCAAACCGCAGGTGCTGAAACTGGATTACGCCTACTACAACCCCGTCAGCCTTGTGCTCAAGGACAAGCGCTTTCTTGAGGACGATCTGGCCAAGGACGGAGTCACTGTCGAGTGGACGCTGAGCCAGGGAAGCAATAAAGCTCTGGAATTGCTGAACAGCAAGAGCGTGGATTTTGGCTCGACCGCCGGAGCGGCGGCATTCATCGGGAAGTCCAATGGCAATCCGATCAAGACCATCTATGTGTATTCGCGGCCGGAGTGGACCGCATTGGTTGTGCGCAAAGACAGTTCAATCACGAAGGTGGAGGATCTGAAGGGAAAGAAGATTGCAGTGACGCGCGGAACCGACCCATTCGTATTTCTGCTGCGATCACTCGACCAGGTGGGGCTTACCGACAAGGACGTTGAACTGGTGCCGCTGCAACACTCCGATGGCAGAAATGCTCTTGAGCGTGGAGATGTGGACGCGTGGGCCGGGCTCGATCCGCTGATGGCGCAAACAGAGGTCGAAAAGGGATCGAGGCTATTTCACCGGGATGTTTCGCTCAATAGCTATGGCGTGCTCAACGTGCGGGAAGAGTTTGCAAAGCAGTATCCCGCATACGTGAAGCGAGTGTTGGCCGCTTACGAGAAGGCCCGCCTGTGGTCCATCCAGAATCCGGCAGAGTTTCGAGCGCTGTACGGCAGGACCGCGAAGATCAATGATGCCATCGCCGAGCGGGTGCTCGAGCGAACGGACCTGAGCAATCCGGTGCTTGGCGACGAGCACAAGAAAGTGATCACCGCCAGCGGCGATGTGCTGAAGAAGAGCGGCGTGATCAGCGCCGCCACCGATGTTTCCGCGACGGTCAACAACCTGATCGATCCGCAGTATGTGCGGGAAGTTGTCGCAGCAAAGTAGGGAAGCTATGAGTGCAACACAGCAGAATGCAACCGTGGTTCAGCTCTCGGCCTTGCGGGAAAAGACGGCTCGGCCCAAAGGTGCGGCGAAGCGGCCGGTCTCCAATCGGTTCATCGGCCTGATTGTTCCCACGGCCGGGATCGTATTGTGGGAGGTGCTTGCGCGTACCGGCGTGCTGGCAGCGAACACTCTTCCCGCGCCTACGGTGGTTGGGCAAACGATTCTTGAATTGGGCAGAAGCGGAGAGCTCTGGCGGCACACCAGCATTACTCTGTGGCGAATCGTCACGGGATTTCTGCTGGGCGCGGCAGCGGGCACCCTGCTGGGCGGGCTTACCGGGTACGTTGCGCTTGCGCGCAAGCTGCTCGATCCGCTTCTGCAATCATTGCGCAACATTCCATCGATGGCGTGGGTGCCACTCTTCCTGCTCTGGCTTGGCATACAGGAGTCCTCCAAGATCGGGCTGATCTCGCTGGGAGCGTTCTTCCCCGTGTATCTCAACCTGTCGAGCGGAATGAGTCACGTAGATCCGAAGCTGATCGAGGTGGGTAGGGTTTACCGGTTGAGCGGCTTGCAGATGATCTGGCGGGTCATTCTACCGGCGGCGCTGCCGGAGTACATCGTGGGACTTCGCAGCGGTCTGGGGCTGGCGTGGATGTTTGTGGTGGCGGCCGAGATCATGGGCGCAAGCCGAGGCCTTGGCTTCCTGATGATTGACGGCCAGATGACCGGACGCGCATCGATCATCCTGGCCAGCGTCATCCTCTTTGCCTGCCTGGGCAAAGCGACGGATTTGCTGCTGGAAACGCTGGGCCGCAGGCTCTTGCGTTACAAGACCCAATGAAGGCCGGGATGAGGAGAACAGTGTGAGCAGCGTAGAAATAGCAAGGAGTTCGCTCGACATCCAGGGCGTCACCAAGACATTCGGATCGAATGGTGGTGGATTGCTGGCCCTTGAGGATATCAATCTCCACATCACGCCGGGAGAGTTTACCTGCGTGGTGGGCGGCAGTGGATGTGGCAAGACAACACTGCTGCGAATCATCGCCGGACTGGAGCGCGGGTACAGCGGAAGCGTGATACTGGACGGGAAGCGCGTGATTGGTCCAGGGCTGGATCGCGGCCTCGTCTTCCAGGAGCACCGGCTGTTGCCGTGGCTCACGGTGGAGGAAAACGTTGGCTTCGGAATCACTGATCTGCCATCCGCCGAACGCCGCGCACGGGTTGCACAATACATCGACCTTGTTGGACTCCGAGGCTTCGAGCACAGCTACCCGCACCAGCTCTCCGGAGGAATGGCGCAGCGGGTGGCAATTGCCCGCGCGCTGGTCAGTCACCCTCAACTGCTGCTGCTGGACGAGCCGTTCGGGGCGCTCGACGCTCTGACGAGAATACGCATGCAGCAGGAACTGCTCCGGATATGGCAGGCGCAGCAGACTACGATGATCCTGGTAACGCATGACATCGACGAAGCCATCTACCTGGCAGACCGCATCGTGATCATGTCTCCGAGGCCGGGGACCATCAAGCGAGTCATTTGTGTTGAAATGCCACGCCCCAGGGATCGCACGGGCTTCCAGCTCACGGAGCTTCGCAAGAGTATTTACCGCGAATTTTTTACCAATGAGGACGTGCCGGAAGACTACGAAATCTAGACCGGTTACGGAGAGCCTGTAACCGCGGGAGCCTCGGCTTTGCCTAATAAGTACTGAAAAACATCTGCTTTCTGGGCAGCAGACTCGCTTGTTTCGTTTCGCGATTGTTGAATACTTGGCGATTTATGAACAGGAATCGCGGTCAGAGCAGTGCATCATGCGTGATGATCCAGCCAGAACTTCATCAGAATCACAAGTGCGATCCCAATGATCCACGCTATCAGTCGTAGTTTTATCTGAAGCGGCTCTTGTAAGCGGCTCCCCTCCGTGATTGCGTGACTTTCCATCTTTTTCAAGAAGATGGCTGCTAATTGGGTAAAGCTCTTCATCCTGATCTCCCCACAACAAGATCATCATTTGCACATCACGGCCTGATTGCAGGCCAAGTATCCACCTATCCCAAATTGGGAGCAACTCGTTCAGTTCTTGAGCAGGAGCGTTTCCTTAGGCAAAGCCCGGGTGCCTGCCCCACCTTCGACGCGCGTCTTTTGCACGGCGAAGGTGGGAGAGCAGGACACACCAATCCCGGAATTGCTCCAGCCGGGCGGGTGCGGTGCAGGCTTGCTGCGACTCCTATTCTTCTTCGGCGAAGACGCTGGAGGCTTCCGCGGTCAAGCCCCACTTTTCAAGGAGAAAGAAGAACAAGCTGAGAATCATGCCGACGATGGTCGCCAGCACCATGCCGCGAAGCTGTGTCTGTCCCAGCTTCAAGGAGACGCCGGAGATTCCGACGACGAGGATGATGGCGGAGAGCAGAAGGTTCTTGCTCTTCGAGTAATCCACCTTGGCTTCGATAAGCATCCGCAGGCCGGAGGCTGCGATGACGCCGAAGAGCATCATGCTGATGCCTCCGATCACCGGCACGGGAATGGTGCGAATCGCCCCGCTTACCTTGCCGAAGAAGGCGATGATGATCGAGATGACGGCTGCGCCGCCGATCACCCATACGGAATAAACCCGCGTCAGGGCCATCACGCCCATGTTCTCACCATAGGTGGTGGTTGGGCAGGAACCGGAGAAGCCGGAGAGCATGGTTGAAAGTCCATCGCCCAGCAGGGAATTGTGGAGTCCGGGAACCTTCAGGAGATCGCGCCCGACGATGTTGCTGGTTACGAAGAGATGTCCGATGTGTTCGGAGATCACTACCAGGGCCGCCGGCATGATGATCAGGATCGAGGCCCAGTCGAAGATCGGCAGAACAACGTGGGGGAAGGCGAAGATTGCGGCTCCGTGCAAGGGCGAGAAATCCATGGTGCCCGGCACAAAGACGTTGACAACCACCGCCATCAGATAGCCGGCGACAACCCCGATGAGGACCGGTATCGCCGCGAAGAATCCGCGGAACACCAGCGAGCCCAGGACCACGACAAACAGAGTGAACAGCGAGATCAGCGCAGCGCTTCCACTGAGCGCCGCACCCTTGTGGAATGCCATGTCCGTGGCAACCGGAGCAAGTTCCAGGCCGATCAGCGCGACGATGGGCCCCATGGCCGCAGGGGGCAGGACTACGTTGAGCCACTCCCTGCCAGCGAAGCGGATGATGAGCGAGACGATGGCGAAGATGAGACCGGCGGCGACAAAGCCTCCCAGGGCGTGCTGGAATCCGACTCCCGGCGATTTGGCGAGGGTGATGCAAGTGATCGTTGGCGCGATGAAGGCGAAGCTTGATCCGAGGTATGCCGGAGCCTTGCCGCGGCATACGAAGGTGTAAATGAGTGTCCCGATGCCGTTCATCATCAGCACGAGAGCCGGATCGACGACCGTGGTTCCCGCAGCCTGATTGAAGAGGATCGGAACCAGAATTGACGCGCCGAACATCGCAAACAGATGCTGAAGGCTGAGTGGGATGCCTTTCAGCAGCGGCACCTTCTGATCGACCTGGATTGTCTCTCGCGTGGAAGCGGGCCTGGGAGCGGCCACCCGCTGTTGTGAACTGGGTTTAGTAGTATCGATTGCCAAGTTGAGACTCCTTTATAGAGTGCTTAGATCCGTGGAGCAGGAACGCAGGGAGAGCGCAAACACTTTCAAAAACGTTGCCACAGCTTTACCGCAGCAATCCGTGCTTTAGCCGTGATTTCATGTTCGTCGAGCACAAGAAGCTTTCTTTCCTGCATAAGAATCCTGCCGCCGATGATCGTTGTATCGACCGAGCGGCCGGAGATACCGAAGAGGATGTGACCGTTGATATTCGAGGGGCACAAGGGGGTCGGCGGATCGTAATCGACAATAATCACGTCGGCGTGCGCCCCGGCAACAAGCGCGCCCACGGTGCGTCCAAAACATTCACTGGCGATTGCGGAATTTCCGCTGAACAGCATCGCGGGCGGCTCCGTCCAACCGGCGCTGGGCTGGCGTGCCTGGTGCTTGTGGAGAAGGTTTGCGACCTTCAGCGATTCAAACATGTCACTGGTGTAGCCGTCGGTTCCCAACCCCACCCGCACGCCTCGGCGAAGCATTTCCAACACCGGAGCGCAGCCCACGGCGTTCGCCATGTTTGATTCAGGGTTGTGAACCACGTTGGTTCGAGTAGATTGCAACAAGCCGATCTCGTCATCATCCACATGGACGCAGTGCGCGGCAATCGTCTTGGAGCCAAGGATGCCGAAGTCGTGGAATCGCTGCACGATTCGTTTCCCGTGCACGCGCTGGCATTGGGCCAGATCCTCGGGGCCTTCCGCGGTATGCACATGGAAGCCGGCATCGAGTTGTTCTGCAACCTCCCTGGAGCGCGCCAGCGTCTTGTCGCTCAGAGTGAAGGAGGCGTGAAGGCCAAAGAGTCCCTTCAGCAGGTCACTCCCGGATTGCTTGCAGTGTTGTAGAAAGGCCCTGTTTTCCGCGATGGCAAGATCGGTGGCCTGCGGGCCGTCACGGTCAGAGACCTCGTAGGAGAGACAACTGCGCACACCGGCCTGCTGCGCGGCTTCCGCGATGCGGAAAAGGCTACCGGCTACGGCGCCGGGACTGGAATGATGATCGAAGATGGTGGTTGTGCCGTTCCGGATGCAGTCCATCAGTGGCACCATTGCACTCAGGTACACGTCGTCTAAGGTGAGAACCTTATCGAGACGCCACCAGAGACGATCCAGAATTTCAAGGAAGTTGCCCGGTGGAGCGTCCTTCAGGGCCATCCCGCGCGCGAAAGTGCTGTACAGATGCATGTGCGTGTTGATCAGCCCAGGCATGATGATCCGGCCTCGGGCATCGACAAACTGCGCGGCAGGATAACTTTGGCGCAGGTCAGCCGTGACGCCGACTTCGGCAATCAGGCCGTTCTGGATGGCGACACACCCATCCTCGATGAGGGGGAGGCGATCATCATGGGTGATGAGCCAACCGTTCCCGACCAACAACATTTCAGATGTCTCCGTTGTGGGAGGATTCTAGCATTGAGTCTCTCTGTTTCAATCGCTTCTTTATATAGTAAAAAGTGATCAGAGCCATAGCAAAAGATGATTGCGACTCGGGAGTCTTTGTGATTTCTGTCACTGCTTCCAGGGCCAGCGCTCCATGACAATCGATCCACGCCTGATCTGGATGTTATTGAGCCTTAGCCGAGAGAGCCAAGAGCACAGCGGAGCCATGGTGAAATCCGGCTGATGGCATTTCTTGCGCTCATGCGTTATGCTGCGGGACAAACACCCGCAAGACGCGCAATTCTATGAAATGCTGTTGGCTGAGGCGAACTCCGGCGTGTCCGGAGGTACTCGCAATTCCTTTGCAGTCAGCCTTTGAATTTCGGCGATTTCACTTTAACGGGAAGTGACATGGCAAATCTGAGTGTAAAAATCTGCGGCATCGAATTCGCGAACCCGATTCTGCCCGCCGCCGGACCGCCAACCAAAGACGGGGCTATCTGCCAGGCGGCGGCCAAGGGCGGAGCCGGTGGGTTGGTCACCAAGACGATTTCGGTGAATCCGGCGCAGGTGCCGCATCCCTGCATGGCTGAGATCCGGGGCGGATTTCTGAATACCGAGCTGTGGTCCGAGCTACCCAAAGAACAGTGGCTGGAGACGGAATACAAGCTTGCCAGGGCCACCGGACTTCCGGTGATCGTTGGACTTGGATACTCGGCTGAACAGATACGGGAACTGGCTCCCCTGGTGAGGCCATACGCGGACGCTCTCGAACTTTCCACGCACTACGTTGGCACGGACATTTCTCCCATTCTCGATGCGCTTCGCGCCGCCAAGGAAGCGGTCGATGTGCCGGTGTTCATGAAGATGAGCCCGCACCCGAATATCCAGGAGATTGCGAAAGCCGTGGAGCAGGCCGGAGCCGACGCGCTGGTCATGATCAATTCCTTCGGCCCCTGCCTGAGCATTGATCTGGAAACCGGCTTGCCCCTGATGGGCAGCAAGGAGGGCTTCGGATGGCTCTCAGGCCCGGCTATCAAACCGCTGGCTCTGCGCTGCGTTTATGATGCCGCGCGCGCGGTCAAGATTCCCATCTTCGGAGTTGGCGGCGTCAGCAATGGCCGCGACGCAGCGGAGATGTTCATGGCAGGCGCTTCCGCCGTGCAGGTTTGTACGGAGGCTATCCTGCGGGGGCCGACCGTCTATGGAAAGATCGCCCGCGACCTCAATAAATTCCTGGATAGCCATGGCTACACGTCGGTCGACGACATCAAGGGCCTCACCATCCGCAAGATGGCGGAGCGGCACGCGACGGGAGCTGCCAGCCCGCCTGAAGTGGATATGACGCGATGTGTCCTGTGCGGCTCCTGTGAGACGAGCTGCCCGTACGGCGCCATCTCGCAGGATGGGACACTGAAGATCGACGCGGAAAAATGTTTTGCCTGCGGCTTGTGCGTAAGCCGTTGCAAGAAGCAGGCTCTGATGATGGCGCAATAAGGAAGCGCAGACTGTTTTCGGCGGGGTGGGGAAAAGATGAGCTATTTCACCGGGCTCCGGTGCGTTCATTGTGGACATGAATACAATCCGGGTGAAGTTGATTACTACTGCATAGCGTGCGGCTATCACGACGGCATTCTGGACGTGATCTACGATTATGAGTCGATGCGAGCAGTGCTCAATCCTGCGACGCTCGCCGGGAACCGCAATCTCTCGATGTGGCGCTATCTACCCTTGCTGCCGGTCGCTGATCCCGCGCTGATTCCGCACTTGCAGGTGGGATGGACCCCGTTGTACGCGGCTCCCAGGCTGGCCGCCGAATTGGGTGTTGCAAGTTGCTGGGTGAAGGACGAGGGCCGCAATCCGACCGCATCGTTCAAGGATCGCGCCAGTTCCATGGGCGTGGTAAAGGCGCTGGAGAAGAAGGCTACGCAGATTACCTGCGCTTCAACCGGCAACGCCGCTTCTTCTTTGGCCGGTTTCTCTGCCGCGGCGGGCTTGGCAGCGACCATCTTTGTGCCAGCGCGTGCGCCGGAGGCAAAGGTAGCCCAGTTGCTCGTCTATGGAGCACAGGTCTTTTCCGTGGAAGGAACCTATGATGAAGCGTGGGAGTTGTGCATGCAGGCCAGCGCGGAGTTCGGCTGGTACAACCGGAACTGCGCCATCAATCCATATCTGATCGAAGGCAAGAAGACGGTTTCGCTCGAATTAGCGGAGCAGTTCATGACGCTTACGCCAGGGAGCTTTCCCGACTGGGTTGTGGTCTCTGTCGGTGACGGATGCACGATCGGTGGCGTGTGGAAAGGGCTGCGGGAGATGCATACCCTCGGCTTTATTCCACGTTTACCCCGGATACTTGGCGTGCAGGCGGATGGCTGCAAGCCATTCCTTACGGCGTGGCAGGAGGGCGGCACGCTGACTCCGTGCGACGCCAACACCCTGGCGGATTCCATCGCGGTCGGGCATCCACGAAACTTTGTGAAGGGAATGAGGGCCGTTACCGAGTCCGGTGGCGCGTTCGTTTCGGTTTCCGACGAAGACATCCTGCAGTCCATTCCCATGCTGGCGCGCAAGGCTGGAGTTTTTGGCGAACCGGCAGGGGTGGCTGGAGCGGCCGGAGTAAAGCGCGCGGTGGAGGCGGGCATCATTGCCCCTTCGGAAAGCGTTGCAATCATTGTTACCGGCAACGGATTGAAAGATATTCAAAGCGCAATACGCGCGGTGGGACGCCCGATTTCAGTAAGACCCGATATTGAAGAGGTTCGCAAGGCTGTAGAAGTTACTGTTAGTCATTAACATTGCGCTCGCCGCAAGGAGAAGAATTCGAAGATGGCAAAGATTCCGTTCGGCCCTAATTACGACGAGATGCTCAATCCGGGTCTTATCGATAAAGAAGTACGCGCCAAAGCCCTGGTCGCCTTGAAGCAGGATGAACTCGACCCCGTCAACCTGTTCAACATCACCTGGAAGGACGCGAACAACCAGGTTCGCAAGGTCGTGTTGCCACCGGCGCTGACTGGGATTGATGCGAACGTCGTAGTCATGCTGGGCTGCGGTTTTCCGTCCGGATCGCACAAGGTGGGTCCGGCCTACAGCACGCTGATCGAAGGAATGGTGGATGGGGAGATCGTTCCCGGTGAGCACACGATTCTTGGCCCTTCAACAGGAAACTTTGGGATTGGGACGGCGTATATCTCGAAGCTGCTCGGCTTCCGCGCCATCGTCATCATGCCGGACAACATGAGCAAGGAGCGGTACGCGAGAATCCAGAAATACGGCGGCGAACTGGAACTGACGCCGGGTTCCGAGTCGGACGTGATTCTGACTTTGGAGAAAACCCGCGAGCTGATGAAGAATCCGAAGAACAAGGCCCTCGCCCAGTTCGAACTCTTCCCCAACTATCGCTTCCATCGCCACGTAACGGGAAACAGCGCCATTGAAGCCGTGAAGGGTGTGGGCAACGGACGGGTCGCAGGCTTCACTTCTGCGCCGGGCTCCGCGGGCACGCTCGCCGCGGGCGACCAGATCAAGTCTGCGTTCCCGGAAGCAAAGATTGCGGCATTGGAGCCGTACGAGTGCTCGACCCTGGCAAACGGAGGCCGCGGCCAACATCGCATTGAAGGAATTGGCGACAAGATGTGTACGCTGATTCACAATGTGCTGGCAACCGATTTTGTCATCCTCATTAAAGATGAAGAAACGGTGCAGGGCGTCAAGATTTTCCACGATGGCACGGAGTCGCTGGTGAAACTCGGCGTGGACCGGGAGTTCGCCTTGAGCCTGCGGGATTGGTTTGGACCCTCCGGCATTTGCAATGTTCTGGGCGCAATCAAGCTGGCAAAGCACCTGCGCCTGGGACCGGGCGACAATGTGGTGACCGTGGCGACCGACGGATTTGACCGCTACAACTCAGTGCTGGAAGAGATGAACAGCCGCTATCTTGAAATGGCTCCGGTGGTGTTGGACCGTTGGACGCAGGACATTTTTCTGGGCGCTGACGAGGAGCATGTCTTTGACTTCCGCAAGCCTTCGGTGAAGGAGCAGTTGTTCCAGCAAAAGGAGAACGACTGGGTGAAGTTCGGCTACACCAAGCAGTTCCTGGATTCCATGCGGAGTCAGGATTTCTGGGATGCCCAGTACGCGAAAGTCCCGGCGTACAATCAGAAAATCAGCTCGTCGCGCTAGCTTGCACCGGAGGAGGATCTGCCATTGGCAACCGTGCTGACAGGCGGGACCGTCGTGAACGCGACCGGAAGCTCACGGGCAGACGTGCGCATTGAGGGAGAGAAGATTACATCGGTTGGCGTGAATCTGCGGGAGCCGGCAGACACGCTGATCGATGCATCGGGCTGTTACCTGTTTCCCGGCGGAATCGACCCTCATACGCACTTCGATCTCTCCGTGGGAGTCACGGTTACCGCGGACGATTTTGAGAGCGGCACCCAGGCCGCTGCCGTGGGTGGCACTACAACGGTGATCGATTTCGCCACGCAGAACAAAGGTGAAACTCTGGCCCAGGCGGTCGCGAACTGGCACGCCAAGGCCGGCGGGCGAAGCTTCATAGACTACGGCTTTCACATCGCCATCAGCGATTGGAATGAAGGCATCCTGCGCGAACTGGCGTCCATTGTGGATGAGGCCGGCATCACCTCCGTCAAGCTGTATATGGCTTACAAGCGGGTTTTGCAGGTGGATGACGGCGCATTGTTGCGCACCTTGCAGGCGGCAAAGCAGCTTGGAATCCTGGTCTGTGTGCATTGCGAAAACGGCGATGTCATTGACGTGCTGGTCGATGAAGCAAAAGCGTTGGGACATCATGCGCCTCGGTATCATGCGCTGACCCGGCCCGCGGCGGTGGAGCGGGAAGCGATTTATCGCGCGGCGTCTCTCGCCGAAATTGCCGACGCGCCGCTGTACGTTGTGCATGTGAGCTCTGGCCCGGGGCTGCGGGCCATTGAGGAAGCGCGGCAACGAGGGCTGGAGATTTACGGAGAGACCTGCCCGCAGTATCTTCTGCTGGATGCCTCGCGCTATGAGACGGACGACTTCAGCGCGGCAAAGTATGTGATGTCGCCTCCGCTGCGCGCGCCGGAAGATCAAGAGCTACTGTGGGCGGGATTGCGCGACGGTCATCTGGCTACCGTAGGTTCGGACCATTGCTCGTTCAACCTGGCTGGACAGAAAGAGTTGGGGCGCGATGATTTCTCCAGGATTCCCAATGGCGGCCCGGGAGTCGAAAACCGCTTCGGCTTGCTCTACACCTATGGCGTAGCCGCGGGAAAGATCGACATTCATCAATTTGTGGCAATCACCTCCACGAACGCCGCCAAACTCTTCGGCCTTTATCCCCGCAAGGGAGTGATCGCGGCCGGAAGTGACGCCGACATTGTTGTATGGGATACGGCATTGCAAAGCGTCATCTCGGCAAGCACCCAGAAACAGCGGGTGGACTACAACCTCTACGAAGGCTTCCAACAGTCAGGAGCAGCCCGTCATGTGTTTCTCCGCGGCAGGCAGATTGTTCGCGACGGTATTCTCGATGAAAAGCCTTCCGGGCGCTATCTCAAACGCCAACCCAATCTTGTAAAGGAGTCACAGCAGTGTTCCAGTTCACGTTGAACCATGAGGCCGTTGAGGTTTCAGACGACAAAAACCTGCTGGAATTTCTACGTGAAGACGCGCGCCTGATCTCGGTGAAGAACGGTTGCGCCGAAGGAACCTGCGGCTCCTGTACGGTGTTGATTGATGGAAAGGCGTGGCGTGCCTGCAAGTTAAGCGTGGGCAAACTGCAAGGCAAATCGGTGGTCACCGTGGAAGGACTCTCGGAGCGCGAGAAGGAAGTGTACTCCTGGGCCTTCGGTGAAGTTGGAGCAGTGCAGTGCGGATTCTGTATTCCCGGAGTGGTAATGAGCGCGAAGGCGCTTCTGGATCGCACGCCTTCGCCAACGCACGCGGAAGTGAAAGACGCCATCGAGAACAATCTTTGCCGTTGCACTGGTTATGTGAAGATCGAGCAGGCGATTCTGCTGTCTGCCAAGGCATTTCGAGACGGCGGTACGCTTCAAGCGGAAGCGAGCGCGCGAGTGGGCGCACGCGCCGCTCGGCCCGATGCTAAAGAGAAGGTGTTGGGAACCGGCGAGTTTGTGGATGACTTGAAAGTTCCCGGGATGTTGTACGGCGCCGTGCTCAGGGCCCGGTATCCGCGGGCGCTGGTGAAGATGATCGACATCTCGACCGCGCAGAGCTTTCCTGGCGTTGCACTTGTTCTTACGGCAAAGGACGTTCCGGGCGAACGCCTGTTGGGACACATCGTTCATGACTGGCCGGTGATGATCGCCCAGGGTGAAGAGACTCGCTACGTGGGCGACGCGCTGGTGATTCTGGCGGCCACCACAAAAGAGACAGCGCGGCAGGCCCTGGAACTGATTCGCGTCGAGTACGAGGAACGAACGCCGCTACTGACGACGGCCGCGGCCATGGCGGATGGCGCGCCACGACTGCATCCCAAGGGGAATCTTCTTTCGCAAACCATTATGAAGCGCGGCGACGCCGACCGGGCCATCGCCGGAGCGGCGCATGTGGTGACGCAGCATTATTCAACGCCGCATCAGGAACACGCCTTTCTGGAACCGGAGAGCGCACTTGCCGTTCCCACGCAATGCGGCTCGCTGACGGTCTACACCGGAGGCCAGAGCGTTTACGATGATCACCAGGGCATCATGGAGATGCTCGGTGTTCCGGCTGAGAAGGTTCGCGTCATCAGTAAGTATGTTGGCGGTGGATTCGGTGGCAAGGAAGATCTCTCCGTACAACATCACGCCGCATTGTTAGCCTGGCACAGCGGCCGTCCAGTCAAGTTGACGCTGAGCCGCCAGGAGAGTTTCGCCGTTCATCCCAAGCGTCATCCAATGGACATGGAATGCACCACGGCGTGTGACGCCAACGGGAAGATCATTGCCGTGAAGGTTCGTCTCGTGGCAGACACCGGGGCTTATGCATCGCTGGGTGGTCCGGTGTTGCAGCGTGCTTGCACGCACGCCGCAGGGCCTTATCAGATCGACAATGTTGACATTGATGGGCGCGCGTTTTATACCAACAATCCTCCTTCCGGCGCATTTCGCGGCTTTGGCGTAATTCAGACCTGCTTTGCAATGGAGAGCAACCTCAACCTGCTCGCGAAGCAGGTTGGAATTTCTCCCTGGGAGATCCGCTTTCTCAACGCTATCGAACCCGGCGGCGTCCTTTCCAACGGACAAATAGCGGACGAAGGAACGGCCCTGAAGGAGACGTTGCTCGCGGTGAAAGACGTGATCGTGGCTCATCCCGATGCGGGTATTTCCTGCGCCTTCAAGAACAGCGGAAAGGGCGTGGGCGTCCGCGATATTGGCCGGGTGAAACTGAAGGTGCAGGACGGCGGCGTCTTGATCTGTACCAGCGCGGCTTGCATGGGGCAGGGAATCGCAACCGTTGTATTGCAGATTGTGGCGGAAGCCACGGGCCTTCCGAAGTTCGCAATCAGCGTGCATGCGCCGGACACCATGGTGACTCCGGACAGCGGCACCAGCACGGCCTCGCGGCAGACGCTGATCACCGGCGAGGCGGCCCGCAGAGCCGCCGAAGCTCTGAATCAGGATTTGCGCGGCCATTCGCTGGCCGAACTTGAGGGCCGCGAGTATTACCGCGAGTTCGACGCAATTACCGATCCCATGACGTCCGACAAGCCGAACCGCATGAGCCACATTGCCTATGCATACGCTACCCAGGTAGTCATTCTGGATTCCGATGGAAGGGTTCAGAAAGTTGTTGCCGCGCATGATGTCGGCAAGGCCATTAATCCGAATGGAGTGGAAGGGCAGATTGAGGGCGGCGTTGTGATGGGACTGGGATACGCCCTGACCGAGGAGTTTACGCTTAACAACGGCGCTCCCACGGTCAGCCTGTCCACGCTCGGACTGATCCGTTCCACGCAGGTGCCGGATATCGAGTGCATCATCATCGAGAAGAATCCCTCCGAGTTGGCGTACGGGGCGAAGGGCATGGGAGAGATTGTGAGCGTCGCAACGCCACCGGCGGTGGCGTGCGCCTACTTCCAGCGCGACGGAAAACTACGAAACAGCCTCCCCCTGCAGGAGACTCCCTACAGTGCTGACCGGGCCGCGCTCAAGGAATTTCGGGCGCAGAAAGAACGCCTCAAGCAGAGCCAGAAGTCTTCATAGAACATAAGGAAAATCCAGTCATGCTGACAGCAGAGCGAGAGCAACAGGTTATCGGCTTGTGCCAGGCCCTCATCCAGAAACAGAGCTATTCGGGACAGGAAGACGGAGTCGTCGGCCGGATGAAGCAGGCGTTCCATGAGTTGGGATACGACGAGGTCATCGTTGACGCCTATGGCAATATCCTGGGGCGCATCAAGGGCAACCGCCCCGGCAAGGTGATTCTGCTCGACGGACATGTTGATACCGTGCCCGTTCCGGATGCTTCAAAATGGAAGCACAAGCCCTTTGGCGGCGAGTTGGAGGATGGAAAGATCTACGGCCGCGGCGCCTCGGACATGAAGGGCGCGGTCAGCAGCATGATCGCGGCTTCGGCTTTTTTCGCGGCGGATGCTCATCGGGACTTTGCCGGAGAGATCTATGTCTCCGGAGTAGTTCACGAAGAATGTTTTGAGGGAATCGCAGCGGCAAAGATCAGCGAACGCATCAAGCCCGACTACGTTGTGATCGGCGAAGCTTCGGAAATGAATCTGAAGAGGGGCCAGCGTGGACGCGCAGAGATCGTCGTCGAGACCTTTGGCAAACCCGCGCACTCGGCCAATCCGCGTGCGGGCATCAACGCGGTTTACAAGATGGCTGAGCTGATTCGTGAGATCGGTAAGCTCGAAGCGCCGGTGCATGAAACCCTGGGGCTGGGAATACTGGAACTCACCGACATCAAGTCTTCGCCATATCCGGGCGCGTCCGTTGTGCCGGACTACTGCCGCGCTACTTACGACCGCCGTCTGCTGGTGGGAGAAACAAAAGGATCGGTGCTGAAACCGCTGATTGAACTGATTGCGGAGTTGAAGCGCAAGGATTCGCAGTTCGAGGCCAAGGTACACTTCGCGGCGGATATCCAGAAGTGTTATACGGGAAGCGAAATCGGCGGCGAGAGATTCTTCGCCGGATGGGTATTCGAAGAAGACGATGAGTTTGTGCAATCCGCCCTCGCCGGATTACGCGCGGCGGGATTAAAGCCGGAGGTTACACAATATTCGTTCTGCACCAACGGCAGTCACTATGCGGGTGAAGCCGGAATCAAGACCATCGGCTTCGGACCCTCGCGCGAAAATCTTGCGCACACCATCGATGAGTACATCGAAGTTGATCAACTGTTGAAAGCTACGGCGGGTTACTACGGAATCTTGCAATCTGTCTTGCAAAAAGGGTAGCTCATGAAGATTCTGATCAAGAATGGCTCGATCATTGACGGCTCCGGCAAGCCCCGTTACGTGGCCAGCCTGGTGGTGGAGGGTGAGCGCATCGCAGCCATCGGCAACGTGGCCGACTCCGGTGGATTTGATCAGGTGCTGGATGCCCAGGGCATGATCGTAGCCCCGGGTTTTATTGATACCCACAGTCACTCCGACCTGCAGGTGATGGTGAACCCCTACGTCGAAGCCAAGGTTCGCCAGGGCGTCACCTCGGAACTGCTCGGGCAGGATGGAATCTCCATGGCGCCGCTGCCCCTGCGATACATTTCACCGTGGCGAAAGAACCTTGCCGGACTCGACGGGGACAGCGACGAAGTTGGCTGGGACTATGAAACCACCGACGGCTACCTGCGGGCGCTTGAGGCCAAAGGCGTTGGACTCAACGAAAGCTATTTGATACCGCATGGCAATGTCCGCATGGAGGCCATGGGACTGGACAATCGAAAACCATCGCCGGAGGAACTCTCGCGGATGCGGGACATTACGCGGCGCGAGATGGAGGTTGGCGCCTTCGGTCTCTCGACCGGTCTGATTTATATGCCATGCGCCTATGCGGACACGGCGGAGTTAATCGAGTTGTGCAAAGTCGTTGCGGAGTTTGATGGCGCGTTCGTCGTGCATCAGCGCAGCGAAGCGGATACGATTCTGGCATCCATGGAAGAGGTGATCGAGATCGGCCGCAAATCCGGAGTGAAGATTCACTTCTCGCACTTCAAGGTCTGCGGGCGCAAGAACTGGAGCCTCATTGACAAGGTGCTTGGCCTGCTGGACAGCGCCGCCGCGGAAGGAATCCGGGTCTCATTCGATCAATATCCATACGTTGCGGGCAGTACCATGCTCGGCGTGATTCTGCCGCCCTGGGCGCATGACGGAGGCACCGACAAACTGCTGGAGCGCCTGCGCAGCCCAGAGCTTCGACAGCGCATGATTCACGACATCGAACAAGGAATTCCAGGCTGGGATAACTTTGTGGACTTCGCCGGCTTCGATCAGATCTTTGTCACCAGCGTGAAGACCATTGCGAATCAGGATGTGATCGGCAAGAGCCTGCAGCAGATCGGCGAGCTTCGCGGCAGGAATCCCTACGACGCTGCCTTTGATCTGCTTCTGGCCGAAGAGAATGCGGTTGGGATGGTTGATTTCTATGGCATGGAAGAACACGTCGTCCGCTTCCTGACCCGGCCCGAGCAAAATGTCTGCACCGATGGCCTGCTGGGAGGCAAGCCTCATCCGCGCGTCTTCGGATCATTTCCCCGAGTCCTGGGGAAGTACGTCCGCGAAGAGAAAGCGCTGACGCTTGAGGATGCGATTCGCAGGATGACGTCGAAGCCTGCCGAGGTCTTTGGCTTTGAGCGCCGGGGAGCGTTGAAGCCGGGCAATTTTGCCGACATCGTCGTATTCAATCCCGATACGATCATCGACAAGGGCACGTTCGTCGATCCGGTCCAGTTTCCGGAAGGCATTGCACACGTCTTGATCAATGGAGAACTCGTGCTGAGTGGCGGCAGCTATGAACGGAAGCTTGCCGGGAAAGTGCTTCGCAAATCCCTGGTGCAGTGAGTCCGGTTTCAGCGGGCAGTCGCGGGTCTCGACCTTGATTCTTCCATTGCCAGCAGCAGAGCTTCTCCAGTTGCGGGCAGTGAAAGCCTGCGCGCACCGGCAGGATTGACGAACGAGATTGCCTGCTTGGCCGCCGTCCACACCGAAATCGCAAGCAACAGCGGAGGCTCTCCCACCGCCTTGCTGCGCAATAGGTTGATGCTGTGATCGTGGTTCTCAAGAAAACCCAGATTGAAGACCTCCGGTAGATCGCCGATATTCGGAATCTTGTAAGTCGTCGGCGAGTGGGAGAGTAACTCACCGCGGCTGGAGTACTTCAGTTCCTCGGTCGTAACCCATCCCAGTCCTTGCATGAATCCGCCGGAAAGTTGGCCGCGATCAATGCCGGGATTGATGCATTGGCCCGCATCGATCAGCACATCAACGCGCCGGACTTTGAGTTCTCCGGTGAATCGGTCAACCTCGACCTCGGAAGCAGCGACGCCGTTGGTGAAGTAAAAGAACGGTGTCCCCTTACCGGTGTCGCGGCTATACTCGATCCCCGGCGTGGCATAGAATCCGCGTTCACCCAGGTTGACCCTCTCCGTGTAAGCCCGAAGCACAAGTTCGCGAAAGGCAATTGTTTGCTCCGGACGGACGGAATCGTAAACGACGCCGTTTTCAAAGCGAAGCTGCTCCGGTGCAGGAGCAAGCCCGGTCTTCTGATCGGCCAGCAATGGCGCGGCGAATTCGGCAAGCCGTTCCCGCAGAGTGCGGCAGGCGTCAACCGCCGCTGCCCCGTTGAGGTCCGTTCCGCTCGAAGCCGCGGTGGGCGAGGTGTTGTTGTTCTTGTCGGTGCTGGTGGCAGCTACCAGCACGTCGTCGAATTCCACGCCGAGTTCGTCGGCAACAATCTGCCGAAGCCGCGTATGGATGCCCTGCCCCATCTCCGTGCCGCCGGTTGAGACCATGACGCTTCCATCGGTGTAAATATTGATGAGCGCGTTCGCCTGGTTGAGCGTCTTGCTCGTAAACGAGATGCCAAATTTAACTGCCGTCATCGAAAGCCCACGCACATGCGTTGGGCTTGCTGCGTTGAACTTCGCGATCTCCTGCTGGCGCCGGTCGTATCCGCTGGATTCACGCAACTGCGAGAACAGTTCAGGCAGGGTGTTGTTGTCCACGCGCTGCCCATACGGAGTGGTATTGCGCTCACCGATCCCATAGCAGTTGATCTGCCGCACATCCAGCGCATCCTTGCCCAGATAGAAAGCGATTGCCTCGATGATGTTCTCGATATTCACGACGCCTTGCGGTCCCCCGAAGCCGCGGAAGGCCGTGTTGCTCGGCAGATTCGTTCTGCACAAGCGCCCCGTCACGCGGAAGTCAGGGAGATAGTAGGCGTTGTCGGAGTGGAGCATGGCGCGCTCCAGAATCGCCGGAGAGACATCGCATGAGCATCCCGCATTGGCAAAGAGTTCAAGCGATAGAGCCGTGATTCGCCCAGACGAATCGAATCCAACCGACCAGCGGCTCTGGAAGGGATGGCGCTTGCCGGTACATCGCATGTCATCGTCTTTGCTCAACGCGATCCGGCAGGGCCGCCCAGTCTTGACGGCGGCGAGCGCTGCCATTGCCGCCGGAGCGGCGGCCTGCGTCTCCTTGCCTCCGAACGCGCCTCCCATGCGTTTACAGATCACGACGACATGATTGAAAGGAACGCCGAGGATCTCCGCCGCCACCTGTTGCGTCTCGCTGGGGTGCTGCGTCGAGGAGTGTATGGTCATCCGTCCCGACTCGCCCGGCTCAGCGATTGCGGTCTGCGATTCGAAGTAAAAGTGTTCCTGGCCGCCGGTAATCAATGATCCATCCAGGTGATGCTCGGAATCAGCCAGGGCCGCGCCGGCGTTGCCGCGTTCAATGACCATCTGCGCGCCGATAAAGCTTTCGGCATCGATGGCGTCATCGATGGAAAGAATCGGCGTCAGTTCTTCAATGTCCAGCAGAATGGACTTTCTCGCCGCCTCAATGGCCACACGGGTTTCCGCGACAATCAGCACGATTGGATCGCCGACATACTCAACCGTCTCATCGGCCAGCAAGTGCTCATCCTTCGCAATGGAGCCAAAGTGATTGTGTCCAGGAATGTCCTTGTGGGTCAGCAGCGCGACGACACCCGGAACGCTTGCGGCAGCGGAGAGGTCGAGAGAGCTGATCCGGCCACGCGCGACCGGACTGCCGAAGAAGTCCACCAGCAACTCGTTGCGCGCCGGAGGGACGTCATTCACGAAGACAGATCGACCGCTCACATGCCCGGCGGCGGATTCATTCGGAATGTCCTTGCCTACCGATGGCATACTTGGCTCCCGCGCGGCTGCTGGTAGATGCCGCGTCCGCGCTCCGTGACTCCTAAGCGGTGCTTGCCTGCTTCCTGTCCACATCCAGATCGTAATACAGTTTTCGCAGAATATTTGCCGCCAGCAGATTGCGATACTCCGCCGAAGCGCGCACGTCACTGATCGGAGCGATTTCGGAGAGCGCCACTTCACCTGCCGATTCAAAAGCTTCTACCGAAACCGTTCTTCCCTTCAGATGCGCCTCGGTCCTTGGCAGACGTACAATCGTTGGCGCCACGCCGCCATAAGCGATGCGAATATCCTCAATCGACCGGCCAGAAAGCTTTAGCCAGAATGCCGCGCTGAATGTCGATATGTCCAGATCCTGGCGCTTCGATACTTTGAACAACTTGATTACCTCGCCGCGTCTAGGCCGGGGAATCCACACGCGGCTGATCAGTTCGTCGGCAGTGGCAACCGTCTTCTTGTATCCCGCGTAGAAGTCATTGATGTTCACTCGCCGAGCGCCGTTGCGACCCCATAGTTCCACCTGCGCATTCAACACGAACAGTGCCGGCATGGTGTCTCCAATGGGCGATGCGTTGGCGATGTTACCGCCCAGCGTGGCAGCGTTCCTGATCTGTGGAGAACCAAATCGCGCGATCATCGCCGCATACTCAGGGATGGCTTCCGATAAGACGGCTTCCAGTTCTGCAATGGACAGGTTTGCCCCGGCAACAATCTCATGGTCACCGATGCTCAGTCCGCCCAGCTCAACCAACGCCGCCGTACACAGCACGTTCTTAATTTCGCGGGTACCCTTGTTGACCTGCACGCCGAGATCAGTCCCGCCGGAAACAATGACGCAATCCGGATGTGCGGCCTTGAAAGCGATAGCCGCTGCAATCGTCGAGGGCTTGCACAAAACTTTTTCTGCCGATTCAAGAAAAACCGGCTGGCGGCAGGCATCCAGTAACTCCGCCAACATGGCCGGGGAATTGAAGAGGTCATTCATCCGTTTCGTGCGATGCGCGTCTATCAGGAGACCGGCGCGCACAATCGGATCGTAACCGGTGCATCGGCAGAGATTGCCCACCAAACCTTCGCGCAGGCGGCGCTCCGTCAGGATGGGGTTTGACTCAAGCAAGGCATGGATGGACATCACAATACCCGGCGTGCAGAAGCCGCACTGCGTGCCATGGTGTTGTACGAGCGCTTCCTGAACCGGGTCCAGGGCGCCGTTACCAGTGAGCCCTTCCACGGTGACCACATGATGGCCGTCGGCTTGGAATACAAACTGGACGCAGGAGCAGATGGCGCGGTATTCAAGGCAACCGTTGCGTGCGCGTCCGAGAAGCACTGTGCATGATCCACAATCGCCTTCCGAACATACGACCTTCGTGCCAGTTAGTCCCAGTTCGTCCCGCAAGTAAGTAGAGAGCGGCTGAAATACGGAAGACCCGCGTATCTCGCGCCGCCACCCATTTACATAGAGAACAATGTGATCTCGCATATGCGTTCCGAGGTGCTAAGTGTAGCATTCTCGTGGCCCCTGTTTCTGCGGCGCGGAGCGCTTGGGAGAAAGCGGAAATAACATGGGTACGCCACCTAAGTTTGTGGTTAATCTGTTCCACTTATATAAGCGCAAATAATGGCTGTGATAACAAAAAAAGGCTAGGCCAAAGTACCTCCATTCTGGTACTCTCCCGTTACTCAATACAGTAATACAGAAGAAAAGATACGAGCGAAGGCAGAGTACTTTTTAGTTGCGCTTGGACGGCAAGTGCTCGGTCGCAGTGCCCCAACTTGTCATTGAATACTCTTGTTCCTATGCGTTTACCCGGTCCCCCGGTTTCGGAGGTTGTAAATATGATTAAGAAAATCCTGGCGTCGGTCGTTTTGTTCGGCGCAACTTTTTGTACACTACCCGCTCATGCCCAGTTTCAGGACAATGCCTTCCGCTATTGGTACAGCAACGACTTCCGTGAATCAGACACGAACAACGGAAAGAACATCGCCAAGAACATTCTTTCGTTCACCCACGTTGACGCCGGCAACAAGCTTGGTAATAACTTCCTGAACGTTGACTTGCTCAAGTCCAACGCCAGCGACCCTACGGCCTCCACCGACGGCTCCACCACCGGCGCGACTGAGGTTTATATCGTCTATCGTCACGACGTGAGTCTCACCAAGGTCACGGGCTCGAAGAGCTTCGCGTTTGGCCCGGTGAAGGACGTCCTCATCACCGCCGGAGCCGACCTCAACACCAAGAACACAGAATTTGCGCCAGGCAAGCGTATGCCGGTATTCGGACCTACCTTCGCGCTGAAAGTTCCCAAGGGATTCTGGGATATTTCTCTACTCTGGGACAAGGAGTGGAATAACAACGGTTACGCCGGACACGGCGTCGAGTTCCACAGTGCGGCAATGCTCGCGACCGCCTGGGGTATCCCGTTGTTCAAGGTCGCCAAGGCTCCTGTGTCTTTTGAAGGCTTCGGACTTCTTAACAGCGCTAAGGGGCCGGATGCCTTTGGCAACGGCACCAAGCCGGAAACCCTGCTTCACCCCAAAGTGATGTACAACTTTGGCCGACTTATCAGCGAGAAGCATAACTGGCAGATTGGTGCAGGATACGAATGGTGGAACAACAAGTTCGGTAACGACAACCATAACAATCCGGGATCTTGCGCGCACGCTCCCTTTGTCGAACTTGCGATTCACCTCTAAACCAGTTTCGACTGAACGTGTGATTGACTTCGGCGGTCCTTCCCAGGGCCGCCGAGTTTTCTTGGAAACAGCCCGCTTCTGCAATACGCAACTCTACAAGGAACGGCGCTGGCCTGTGATGCGGGCAGCAATCCGCCGGTGACGCGCGAGCAGCGGTGTGAGTTCAAGCGTGGTCAGTTGGTGATCGTCCACTACAACTCGCCCTTCCACCACGAGCGTCCTCACCGTGGAAGGAGCACACAACAGTAATGCAGCCACGGGGTCTTGCGCACCCGAGTAAGCTGGGTCGCGGAGATCAAAGAGCGCAATATCCGCGCGCTTGCCGGCCTCAATGCTGCCGATATCGTTCCTGCCCAGGCATTGCGCGCCGCACACGGTACCCATGCGTAACGCCTGCTGTACTGAGATGGCGGCTGCCCCGTGGCCGAGCCGTTGCAGCAGGAGCGCCTGCCGGGCCTCGGCAATCATGTTCGAACTGTCGTTGGACGCGCTGCCGTCAACTCCAAGCCCCACCGGCGAGCCCGCGCGCTGCAATGCAAGAGCAGGCGCCAGACCTGATCCCAGGCGCATGTTTGACGTGGGACAGTGCGCCACTCCCACCCCCGCGCGACCGAGCTTCTTGATCTCTCCCCGGTTGAAATAAATTCCGTGCGCCACCCATGTGCGGCTGGAAAGCCAATCCACGCTGTCCAGTAACTCCAGCGGACGCATGCCGAAGTGTTCGTGGCAATAGGCTTCTTCGTCTTTTGTCTCCGCCAGATGGGTGTGGAGTCGCACGTTTTCGCGTTCGGCCATCTTGGCTGTTTCACGCATCAGCCTCGGCGACACGGAGAAAGGAGAGCATGGAGCAAGCGCAACCTGCACCATCGCGCCGGGGCTCGGATCGTGATAGCTGTGAATCACGCGTTCGCAATCCGCCAGAATTGTTTCCTCGTCTTGGACAACGCAATCCGGCGGCAAGCCACCCTTGCTTTCCCCAACGCTCATGGAGCCGCGAGTCGCCGTAAAACGCATTCCAATTTTTCGCGCCGCTGCGATTTCCGCGTCGATCAGCTTCGTCTGGCCTTGCGGGAACAGGTAGTGATGGTCGCTTGTCGTGGTGCAACCGGAGAGCATCAGTTCGGCCATGCCTGCCAGCGCTGCAATGTTTACCGCTTCCTCGTCGATGCGCGCCCACAAGGGATACAAAGTGCGTAACCAGTCGAACAGCTCCGCATTCGCGGCCGCTGACACCGCGCGCGTCAGCGTCTGGACAAGATGGTGGTGGGTATTGATGAGACCGGGAATGGCTACACAGCCCGACGCGTCAATCGTTCGTGCGGCCTGCAACCCGCGCGGCAGGCGCTCGCCAACCAGTTTGATGGCGCCGCCTTCGCAATAGATGAATGCACCGTGCAACTCGCGGTCGTTGGCGTCCATGGTGGCCAGCGCGTGAATGTTGCGAATCAGCAGCGAGCCGGGAAGAACCCTGCGTGTTTCAGTCATAAGAGAAGTCTAACTTCGAACATAGGCCAGCCTGACTCACGGAATGCAGCGAGGTGCTTTGCCCGGCAATGATTTTAAGTGAAAAGTCTTCTGAAGAACTACCCTAAACCGAAAGTGGCTGTTCCGGTTCGTCTGCCAGGTGAAGAAGCGGCATGCGGTCGCCGGAGTGCTTCATCGCCTCCTCAAACGGAATGCCTGCCATCATGAGGCCGATCCCCTCCACTGTCGCGTGGCAGCGGTCCACCACGCCCATGATCTTGCCCTCATACATCACCGCAATCCGATCGGAAAGGCTGCGAATCTCGTCGAGATCCTCGGAGATCAGCAGAATCGCCTTGCCCGCCGAGCGCTGTTCCAGCAGGCGCTGGTGGATGAATTCAGTGGCGCCCACATCCACGCCACGCGTCGGCTGCGCCGCGATCAGCAACTTCGGGTCGCGTGAGAGTTCCCGGGCCATGATCAATTTCTGAATGTTGCCGCCGGAGAGATTCTTGATTGGGGTCTCCAGTTGCGGCGTCTTTACGTTGAATTCCTTTACCAGTTCGCGAGCATGGGCCGCCATCTTCTTGACGCTCAAAAAAATGCCGAAGCTGAATTTGGGTGAGGAGTGATCGCGCAGGAACAGATTCTCCTGAACGGTAAACTCCTTAATCGCGCCATCGCGCATACGCTCCTCGGGAATGTATGCCGCGGCTTCCATGCGCTCTCGCAGATGCGCGTGAGTCACGTCCTTTCCGTCGATGGTGATTTCGCCGGAGGTCACTTTGCGCAAACCAGCCAGGCACTCCGCCAGTTCCCGCTGCCCATTGCCGGAGACGCCGGCAACTCCTACGATTTCGCCCGAGCGGATATCCAGGCTCACTCCGCGCAGCGCTTCTGTGCCGCGGTCGCCAACGGCGCAAATGTCCCGCACCTTTAGGCGCACCGGCCCGGCTCTCAATGGCTGGGGAGCCAATGGTTTCACTTCGCGCCCCACCATCATGGTGATCAACTCGTCGCGGGTTACGCCTGCCACCGGTCGGGTTCCAATCATCCGGCCGTCCCGCAGGGCTGATACGCGGTCACTGATTGCCACTACTTCGTTCAGCTTGTGTGAGATGAAGACCAGCCCGTGACCTTCGTCCACCATGTGCTTCAGTGTTGTGAACAGGTCGTTGACTTCCTGCGGCGTCAGCACCGCCGTCGGCTCATCCAGAATAATCAGACTGGCATCGCGATACAGTGCCTTGAGAATCTCAACCCGCTGCTGCTCACCAACCGAGAGGTGCGCAACCATCGCCGACGGATCGACCTTCAATCCATAGGCCTGCGACAGTTCACGCAAGCGTTGCGAGACCACCTTGAGGTCGAGGAACGGTTCGCGCGAGGACTTCAATCCCAGCGCCACATTTTCAGCGACGGTCAACTGCGGCACCAGCATGAAGTGCTGATGGATCATCCCGATTCCGGCGCGAATCGCATCGGCCGGTGAGCGGAACACCTGCGGAGTTCCGTCAATCAAAATTTCGCCCTCATCGGGCCGGTACAGGCCGTACAACATCCGCATCAGCGTGCTTTTGCCCGCGCCATTTTCGCCAAGCAGGGAATGAACCTCGCCGGCGTTTACGTCAAACGAAACATTGTCGTTCGCCAATACACCCGGAAAGCGCTTGGTGATGCCGCGCATTTCAACCCGGTGCAGATGGCGTTTCGTATTGGACGCTGCCGCGGATGTCATCCTGCCAATACCTCGAAGTCTGTTGAACTTGTCGTTCGTACAAAACTAACTCCCTGCCTCCAGCCGCGCCGAAGGCAGGGAGTTGGACCGGGATTACGGAGTAACTTTGATGGAGCCGTTTGAGATTCCCTGGATCGCCTTGTCGCCCGCTGCTTTCACAGAGGCTGGCAATTTGAAAGACGGGTTATACACAATCTTCAAGCCGCCGTTGCTGAGATGCAAAACAAACTTCTCGCCGCCCAGCTTGCCACCCTTGCGGTCATTGATCATCTGCTTCAGGATGCCGATCCAGTCATACTGCTGTGAAGCCACGACCAGCTCGGGTGCAATCGGAGTCTGGTTCTGCTGCGTGCCGAACCACAGAACTTTACCTTTTTCCTTCGCGGCGCCAATGGAGCCGACCACTGCCTGCGAGGAACCCGTGAGCACATCCGCGCCTGCGGCAATGTGGGTCTTGGCGGCTTCGGCCATCAAGGCAACGTTCGAGAAGGATCCGGTCCAGGTCTTGGAAACGCGAATCGACGGATCAACCGATGCAACGCCCTTCACGAATCCGGAGACATACGTCTTGGCATCGCCGATCTCGACCGGACCGGTCACGCCGATCACCCTCGACTTGGTCAGTTTCGCGGCAAGCACGCCGTTTACAAATCCGCCCTCTTCCGCGGCAGCCGTGTAGGCGTAAACATTCGGCAGGCCGAAGGTGTTCACGTCCGTGCCCCATGCAAACGTCGTCTTTGGAAACTCTCGGGCAATGTCATCCACCGACGAACCATACTGCGAACCGTGCGCGATTACGATGTCGAAACCCTGGCTGGCATAGTCGCGAATCGCGGCTGCCGCATCCGGCACCTTGTACATGTTCTCTGAATAGGCAATCTGTAGAGCCGATTCGCCGCCCATCTCTTTCTGGATGGCTTTCAATGCTGAAAACATGGATTGGCTGAACGCCATGTCGGTTGTGGAACTGGGCATCACCACAGCAACGCGCAAAGGCTTTGCTTGAGCGGCGGAGACGCTGAAGGTGGTGGCCAGCAGAGCCAGGGCGAGTGCAACGATCTTAAAACTGCGAATATTCATTTCCTCTCCTCGTCGTTCAAAAGTTCCTACACCCCGCCCAACCCTTCGGGAAAACGGAGCTCAACCTGCAAGTCGTGTGTCGCGTAAACCTTCCGCGGGTACGGTCAGTGCTCGCCCCGTTCAAAAGGTTTGTTCAGCGCTACCGGCTGGCGCATCAGCTTTGGAGCCACTGCCAGCGCTACGATCGTCAACACGTAAGGCAGCATTACCGCGAGATCGGATGGGATCTTCACGTTCAGCACCTGCATCCACAACTGGAAGGCGTTTACCGTGCTGAACAGCAATGCGCCGCCCATGATTGCCACGGGCCGCCATCCGCCGAAGTACACCAGCGCGACCCCGATAAAGCCCATTCCGGCGGTAAGGTTCTCCTGGAATAAATTAACCAGCGCCAGCGAGAGCGACGCGCCCGCAAGTCCCGCCATGATCGAGCCGATCGTGACGCTGATGTAGCGCACCAGGTTCACGTTTACGCCCAGCGAATCCGCTGCGGCAGGATTGTGCCCGACGGCCTTGATCTTCAAGCCCCAGGTCGTCTTGTCCAGCAGAATCCACGTCAGCGGAACGGTCAGGAACGCGGCATACACTGGCAGGCTGTGCTGAAAGAAAATCTCTCCCACCACTGGAATATTGCCGAGGATCGGAATCTTGATCGGCCGGAATCCCACCACCGTTTTGACCGTACCCACCATGACCTTGAACAACAGGGAGGACAGGCCCAGCCCGAACATATATAACCCGATGCCGCTGATGCCTTGCTCGGCCTTCAACGTGACGCTGATCAGCGACATCAGTAGCCCCATCAGCAGCCCTACAATGACGGCTGCAAGTACTCCGAGCCACAAACTGCCCGTCGTCAGCACAACGTAGAAGGAGGCGAAAGCGCCCAGCAGCATCACGCCATCGACGCCCAGGTTGAGCACTCCCGAACTCTGGCAGATGGCTTCGCCGATCGAAGCAAAAAGGTAAGGAGTTGCCATGCGGATGGCCGCGGCGAGAATTCCCACCGCAACCGGAAGTCGGAAGATCGAGGTCTCCGTGGCAGCCTGGTACATGCTCAGTCCCCCTCGGCTTTTGCGGTCGCAATCGCCCGGCGCGCGGACCAGCGGCGGGACAAAAGGTTGGAGCCGACCACGAACATCACGATCAGGCCCAGTACGGTATCAATCAGCGCCGAGGGCACCTGCACCGCGCGTTGCATCTTGTCAGCGCCTACCAGCAGGCTGCCGAACAGCCATGAAGCCGGTATCAGCCCCAGCGGATGCAATCCGCCGAACAGCGCTGCCACAATTCCCGAGAAGCCGTATCCGCTGGTGATTCCATCCATCAGCCGGTGCTGCACTCCGATCACTTCAAAAACTCCCGCCAGTCCCGCAAATCCGCCTGCCAGCGTCAGTGCGAGCGCCTGGTAAACCGGCACGTTGATTCCCGCATGACGGGAGGCCTCGCGATTCAAACCGACGGCCCGGATGCGATAGCCGATCGTCGTTCGCCAAAGGAAGACGTAAACCAGCACGGCCAGCACCACCGCGATAATCGCTCCGGCGTGCAGAAGAGTCTGCGGCACAAGGCGGGGAAGCCATACCTGCCGCGGCAGCCGCTCTGACTGCGGAAGGAACGTTCCTTCCTGAATCCCCTGAGGGTCCATCAGCGGCCCGCGCAGCAGGAAGTTCATCAACTGGATCGCGATGGCATTCATCATTACGGTGCTGAGAATCTCATTGACGCTGAAACGAACTTTTAGAATGCCCGGTATGAAGCCCCACGCCGCTCCTGCAAGAAATCCCATTACGATGGTCGAGGGGAGAAGCAGATATCCCGGCCAGGTCCGGCAAGCCAATGAGAACCAGGTCGCCATCAACGCGCCCGCGATGATCTGCCCCTCTCCGCCGATATTGATCACACTGGCGCGGAAGGCGATGCAGATGCCCAGTCCTACCAGGAGCAACGGAGTGGCTTTTGCCAGCGATTGCGTGAATCCATACAGATTGCCGAATACGCCATTTGCCAGGGCAGCATAGGCGGTAAGCGGATTGGCCTTCAACAGCAGCAACATCAGGGCGCCAATCAGCAGCGCAACCAGCATGGCTAGCACGGGTAACGCTAGCCGCAGGCCAAGATCTTTCCAATCATACGCATGCCTGCGGGAAGATGCAGAAGCCTCTGCGGCTACGTCTGACGACATCGGCACAACCTGTCCACCACCATCGTGCGGCGAATCAAAATAGGGATTTGAGTTAGGAAGCTACAGGTTAAATAACATCATCCAGCATTGGATGCAATAAGGTTAACCACATGGGTTCTATCAAATTTTCTTATGCTGCCTGAAGGCCCTCGCTGGCGCATCCTGATTCGCTCTTAATCACAGTGAGTTACAACAGAAAGCAAGAATTTCTCTATGCAGTAGCAAGCGTTGGAACCAGTTTGGCGCAATGCTAGAATCCTCGCACAATGGCTTGTGGATGGCCACGCAGAACCATTATGACGAAAGACATCAACTCAAGTCCGGATGGGGAAGCAACTCCAAGGTTGGCGGCCATCATTCTGGCTGCCGGTTACTCCTCTCGCATGGGACGCCTCAAGCCCCTGCTCTCCATCGCCGGCTGCACGGCGGTCGAAGCCGTGGTGCGGACGTATGTCTCGGCGGGAATTCCAGATGTCTTCGTTGTGCTCGGCCATCGCGCCGGCGAACTCCGCCCAATCGTGGAGGCAGCCGGAGCTCGCTGCGTACTCAATCCAAATTTCGATCAAGGCATGTTTTCGTCCGTGAGAGCCGGAGTCGCCGCTCTGCCCCAGTGTGCGGAAGCGTGTTTCATAACTCCGGCAGATATCCCTCTCGTGCGTGTGAGCACAGTCCGCCAATTGGCTTGCTGTTTCACCACAACAAAGAAGGCGGTTATCTATCCGGTTTTTCAAGAACGCCGGGGCCATCCAACATTAGTCTCTCGCGCCATCCTTGCTGAAACCCTGGAGACATCGCTGGATGCGAAGCTCTCTACGCTGCTGGCCGCTCATGAGGCGCAGTCCTGCAATCTATTTGTCCCCGATGAGGGAATCCACATGGACATGGATACCCCTGCGGAACTAGCCGCAGTGCGTGAGCTTGCCATGCATCGCGAATTTCCAACTCCTGCCGAGTGTGAATCCCTTCTGTCTGGCAGCCAGCCCGGCGAGCGCGTTGCCAGACACTCTCGGGTAGTTGCCCAGGTGGCGTATCGGCTCGCCGTCGCATTGGCAGAGCGCGGCGTCTCCGTGGACCCCGCGCTGGTGCGAGCCGCCGGACTTCTGCACGACATTGCGAAGGGCAAGCCCGAACATGCCGCGGTAGGAGCGCAACTCCTGCGCAATCTCGATTTCCAGCGCGTTGCCGGCGTGGTTGCTCTCCATACGGACTACACTTTCAACCAACTCGATGACGCAGCCGTCGTCTATCTGGCGGACAAACTGGTGAGCGGTGACCGGTTGGTCGGGCTTGAGCAGCGCTTCCAGCGCTCGATGGAACGCTTTCAGCAGAATCCAGCCGCGCTGGCCTCTGCCCGGAGACGGCGCGCCACCGCGGAGGCAATCGCCCGCGAGATAGAAAGTTGCCTTCAAGTTGACTTACAGCAGGCGATTGGTGACCTTCCGCCTCGTGGAGATCCAACGCAGGCTTCGGATTCCGATCAAAGTCTTGCGACCGGGAAAGCGCGAGGTGGCGATGGCGTTCGTCTATCTCGACCATAACGCTACGGCTCCCATGCTGCCGGAAGTGCTCGAAGGCATGATGCCGTACTTCACCGGGCAGTTTGGAAATCCCTCGGCGCTTCATTCCGGCGGAAAGCGCGCGCTTGCGGCCATGAAGCAGGCCCGCGTCTCGGTCGCGAATCTGCTGGGCTGCCGCGCTACTGAGATCGTATTCACCAGCGGCGGAACCGAAGGCGACAATCTTGCCCTGCTCGGCATGGTCGCCCCCGGAGACCACGTCATCACCTCCGTCATTGAGCACAGCGCCATCTTGCGGACCTGCCATTATCTTGAACAGGCAGGCTGCCAGGTGACCCGGGTCAGCGCAAACTCGAACGGACAGGTTGAGCCGGATGAGGTGCGCAAGGCATTGCGCCCGAACACAAAGCTCATCTCCATCATGATGGCGAACAACGAAACAGGAGTGCTGCAACCGGTGGAGGAGATCGGACGCATCGCGACCGAAGCCGATGCGTGGTTCCACACTGACGCGGTGCAGGCCGCTGGAAAAGTGCCCATTGACGTTGACCGGATTGGCTGTGATCTGCTGACGATCACGGCCCACAAGATGCACGGCCCGCAGGGAACAGGAGCTTTGTTCGTTCGCCGCGGAACGCCGCTCCGTCCGCAACTTCACGGCGGACATCAGGAGCGGGGACGGCGCTCCGGCACGGAGAACGTTCCCGGCGTCGTCGGTCTCGGCCTCGCATCTGAATTTGCCCGGCGCGGACTGGAAGACGGCTCACAGAGTCGCATTGCTTCCATGCGGGATCAGTTGGAGTCGGCGGTGCTGGGGCACATTCCTGATACCGGCGTGAGTGGCGCGAAGGCCATGCGGGTTTCCAATACCTCCAATATCTACTTCGACCATATCGGAGCCGATGCGCTGGTCCTTGCCCTTAGCGAGCGCGGAGTGGCCGCATCACGCGGCGCGGCCTGTGCTTCCGGCGAAGCAGAGCCATCCAGCGTTCTCATGGCCATGGGCCTCAGCGGCGAGCGGTCGCGCTCCAGCGTTCGCTTCAGTCTTGGAAAAACAAACTCGGAGCAGGACATTGAATACCTGTTATCCATTTTGCCGGAGACCGTGCGCCGGTTGCGCAGTGCTTCTTCTTTCACTTCGAACCCGCATAAAATCGTGACACACGGATAAGTGCTCAGCCCGATGGGAGTCAAACGGATTCATGGATATCTATAGCGAGATATGCAACCTCAGGCGGCAGGGAAGGCGCGCCGCCCTGGCAACCATCGTGAGCGTGCATGGTTCCATTCCATCCGTCGCGGCGGCAAAGATGTTGGTTCGTGATGATGGCTCCATCCTGGGTACGGTGGGAGGCGGTTGCGTGGAAGACGATGTTCGAAAAGGGGCAATGGAAGTCATGAAAGATGAGAAGCCGCGAACCTTCAACTTCAATCTCGACCAGAGTCCTGACGATGACACGGGCCTGGTCTGTGGCGGATCGCTCCAGGTCTTCGTTGAGCCGGTGATTCCCTCGCCGGTGCTTTACATCTTCGGCGCCGGACACGTCGGTATCAACATCTACAAAGTCGCGCTCATCGCTGGTTTTGACGTTGTCGTTGTCGATGATCGGGAAGCCTTCGCCAATCGCGAGCGCTTTCCCGAAGCGCTGGATATTCATTCCGGAGACATGGACCTGGTGATGTCTCAACTGAATCCGGTGGAAAACTGCTACCTCGCAATTGTCACCCGGGGCCACCGTCACGATATGCGGGTTCTGCGCTGGGCATTGGATACGAAGGCGTACTACATCGGCATGATAGGCTCCACCCGCAAGGTGCTTACCCTCTATGAGCAGTTGGAAAACGAGGGCGTGCCGCATGAGAGTTTTGATCGCGTGTATGCTCCCATCGGACTGCAAATAGGATCGGCGACGCCGGAAGAGATCGCCGTCTCCGTGGTTGCCGAATTGATTGCGCTCCGTCGTCACTGCGCGGTTCCACAACCCCATTCGCGGAATCGAATCCGTAGCCGGGAGCAATCCGCAACCAAGCCTGGGAAATGAGCCGTGCTCATGACGTTTTTTTCACTCAAAGCGGCCCTGCCCTGAATCTTGTCAAGCGAAAATTCTTCTTGATTCCTTCCAACTAACTGATTCCAGAGTACATAGAATCTAACCCCGGGTGAGGGGATCGCACTCTGATTTTGTTATTCTGGAGTTAGGTGGATTGCACGACGCTGCCCTCTATACTTTCGGAATTAACCCTCTTGTTTTCAAATTTTTGGCGGGAAATATAGGGGGGTGGGGGGGGCCGCGCCCGGTGCGCGAATACCCCTGTTTCTGGAGCAAAAAAACTCCAAATTCACCACGGAAAATGGCGAACTTGGAGCGATGAATCTTGTAGTTTTCATTGGCTGCTTCGTGCTCAGCCTCAGACGTTTATGTCGAAGGAACTTCGGTCTTGGATTCCGCGGCGTCCTTGTGCAAGGTTCCGCCTTCCATCGCGATGCGGGCGACGCTTACGTTCAACAGCGCGGCCGCAAGGCTATGCACAAACATGTCGGTAATGCGGACCAGTGAGTTGGCTTCGATCTCGTTCATGCCAAGCTCGCCCAGTTTCGAGACGTTGAACTCGATTGGTCCTGGAAGCGCTGCCGTGATCTGGATTGCATCTTCTCGCAACGAGTTCTCACTCTTCTGGAAGAGCTCTGAGACCGTGATCGGTTTGTTGACAGTCCAATAGCTTTGCAGGAAGTCAGGCCAGCGGCCGAAAGCGCGATAGACCGTGTGAATCACGTCGGCTCCCGTGGTCGCGCGGATGTCGGCAAAGATGGCCTTCACCGCCGGACCAGTGCTGTCTTCCTCGACCATCACAATGCGGCGATGAGGCTTCTGCGCAGGCGCCGGAGTTCGGGCAACCGAAGCGCTTCCCGCAGGCCCTTCAAAGGCCTTCGAGAGCGTCGAGGACAGCAGCAGGCTCATGGGAACCGAATGGCAGAAGAAGTTGATACAGTCCCTCAACTCCTCGCAGGCGCCGGGACTGAACCTTTGGCGGCTGACTTCAGCCTTCAGGTCGGGGATCTCGAACTGCGCACGGACGCGTGCATATGCATCTGCCCGCAGGCGTTGCGCGCAGGCGAAGAAGGCCTCTGTGTCCGCGATGGGCCGGACCGCGCTCCAGTAGTGATCCAGAAAGCGTGGATAAGTGCCCAGGAACTGGAAGAAACTGCTGATGTGAGGTACGCCAAAGACCTGCTGCACATCGCGATAGACTTCCAGCACGCGGCCGGATGCCGCAGAAAGTGGAAGTAACTGAACTGCCTGACCCTTTTTCCAGCCCATAGATGACTCAGATGATAATTCCATGGGGCAGAGATTCACAAATGCGGAATGTAAAATAGCTTCCGTAACGGGAAACCATGGAGATGGCAGGTTGGCCCGGGACGTGTCATCATTACCGACCATGCACGACTTCCAGGTATTGTTCGATCACGGTGAACGCTCCGAGTTGCTGGACCCGGCGATGGCGCTCTATGGCAAGCTGGGCTTTCCCACTCCTGCCCCAGGCAAACCTTGGGTCTATGCCAACTTCGTGCAGACGCTCGATGGAATCGTCTCGCTGCTCGGTGATCAGGCGGGCGGCGCGGATATCGCCGAGGTTCCCGAGGACCGCTGGCTGATGGATCTGCTGCGCGCTCACGCCGACGCTGTGATCCTCGGAATGGGAACCTTGCGCGAGGAGCAGCGCATGGGGCGGCCGCGTCCGCGTGGTCCGGTCTTCCGCATCACCGACCCGGGAATGCAGGGGCTGCGGGCGAAGCTGCGCCGGGGCCGTGAGCGCAACATCCTGGTAACGGCCCGCGGGGAGTTCCAGATGAGCGACTTCGCGGTCTTCGACGGCGAGTTCGTGGACGTGACCGTGGTGACCACCATCGAGGGAGCCAAACGTCTGGAGTCCCAGCGCGCAACCCATCCCGCTGTGGATATTCTCCCCATAGAAGGGGCACAAAGCGTCAACGGAGGGGTGGACCTCAGGCGGGCCGTAGCCGCTCTCCATGCCCGCTACGGGATCAATTTTTTGTTGTGCGAAGGCGGACCAACGCTCTATTCGGGAATGCTTGTTGCTGAACAGATCGATGAAAAGTTCGTGACCGTCGCACCCATTGAAGTGGGGCAGTTGAGCCCGCAAGGCTTGAGGCCAACAGTGCTTCCGGATGTGGGTTTCAGCAAGGAAGACGCGGTGCGTTGGGCTTGGTTGAGCTGCCGGAAACTGGGCGATTACCAGTTCCACAGATTCCGCCGCAAGGCCAGCGGCGTTTGATAGACTCGGACTGTGAAAGGCATCCACAAGAGCGCCTGGCTGATGGCGGTCGTCTCCGGGCTGTTGCAGATCCTGATCTTCCCCCGACCTAACTTGTACTGGCTGTGCTGGATCGCGCTGGCGCCGCTGATGTATGCCCTGCTGCGCGCGCGCGAGGCAGACGCCACCGAGCTGCTGACCGACGAGACATACTCGTTCCTGGTTCCGGCGCGGGCCTGGCAGGGCTTCCTGTTAGGTTGGGCCTCCGGCACAGTCTTCTACTTCGGGACGTGCTACTGGGTCTACATCGTCATGCACTCTTACGGCGGCCTGCCGCCGGCAGTCTCATTCCTGCTCCTGATCCTCTTCTCCCTCTACATTGGATTGCACCACGGGATCTTCGGCGCGCTGATGGCCGTCGCGGGACGGTCGCGTGCGGGCTACAGCCGCAAGGCGCTGGTGCTCGCTCCATTTCTGTGGGTTGCCGTGGAGTTGCTGCGTGCCTACGTAGTGAGCTTCCCCTGGACGCTGCTCGGGACGGCGCAGGTCGATAATCTGCCGCTGGCCCGGCTGGCCAGCGTGACCGGCGTGTACGGGATATCGTTTGAGATCGCACTGGTGAATACCGTGTTCGCGGCGGCGATGCTGGTGCATCGGAAGCGGCGCTGGCCTCTGCTCATAGCGGCCCTGACGGCGGCGATTGCACTGCAGGCCACGGTGCTGGTGAAGGTGGATGCCAGCAAAGTGGATGCGCACGCCACACTGGTGCAGCAGAACGTCCCGATCGAGCGGCAGTGGACCTACGAGAGCTACAAGCGGCTGGTGGACCAGTTGAGCGCCATGAGCAAGGCTCCGCAGGCGGGCGAGGATGCGAACATAGCGCCCCTGATCGTGTGGCCGGAGACTCCGGCCCCGTTTGAGACCGACGACCGGCTGTTCTCGGAGTCCACGGCAACGCTGGCACGGGGACAGCGCTCGTGGCTGCTGGCCGGCGCGACGGCCGTGCAACCGGCGGGCAAGCCGGGCGAGGCAGAGCAGGTGTATAACTCGGCCCTGCTCCTCGCGCCCAGCGGAGCGGTAGCGCAGCGCTATGACAAGGTACACCTGGTGCCATGGGGCGAGTACGTCCCGTTCGCGTGGGCCTTCGGCTTCGCCAAGTCCCTGACGCACGAGGTAGGAACCTTTACCTCGGGAGGAAGGGAGCGCACGCCGCTGGAGGTGGGCTCCCACCGGTACGGCGTATTCATCTGCTACGAATCAGTCTTTCCGCACGAGGTTCGGCAGTTTGCCATACACGGGGCAGAGGTGTTTGTGAACATCTCCAATGACGGGTGGTTCGGCGACTCGGGCGCGCCGTGGCAGCACCTGAACATGGCACGGATGCGGGCAGTGGAGAATCACCGTTGGATACTGCGCGGGACGAACACGGGAGTAACGGCAGCCATCGACCCCCTGGGGAGGGTGGTGGCCCAGGCTCCCAGAAATCAGCGCATCTCTCTGTACGCCCCATATGGGGTGATGAGCGACACGACGTTCTACACGCGCAACGGGGACTGGTTTCCGATACTGTGTGCCATAATCTCAATCACGGGATTACTCTGGCGCGACCATCCGGAAGCCCATATGCCGCAACCAATCCCCGTTTAGAGGAGCACGCACAAGATGATCGATCAGCAGCTCGAACAAGAGTTCTTGGCATTGCGCGGCAAAGTTCGCGAGCTACAGGAGTATCTTTGACTCGCCTAAATTGAAGGTTGAGTTGGAAGAAGTTGAGAAGCTAGCCTCCGATCCGAATTTCTGGAATGACTCCGAAAACTCACAGAAGACGATGCGCGAACGCAAGCGCCTGGAGGAAGCACTGGCGACCGACAGCGAATTGACGCGGCGCGTGGAGGATATCTCCGCCTATTTTGAACTGGCCGGCGAAGGCGAACAGGTGGATGAGGAAGTCACCCGCGAGATCAATGGATTGCGCGCGGTGGTGGAGAAACTGGAGACAGAGACACTGCTGAGCGGCGAACTGGATCGCAGCAACGCCATCGTGACGATTCATCCGGGCGCGGGCGGCACGGAGTCACAGGACTGGGCAGAGATGCTGCTGCGGATGTTCCTGCGGTGGTGCGAGCGCAAAGGTTTCAGCACTGTTGTGAACGACCTGCAGCCCGGCGATGAGGCGGGAATCAAGTCCGTGACCTTCAGCGTTACGGGTGAGTTCGCGTATGGGATGCTGACCAGTGAGATCGGCGTACACAGGCTGGTGCGAATCTCGCCATTTGACCAGCAGGCGCGGCGTCATACGTCGTTTGCCAGTGTCTACGTTTCGCCGGAGATCGACGACAGCATTGAAGTGATCATCAAGCCGGATGACATTCGAATCGACACGTACCGCTCGGGCGGCAAGGGTGGGCAACACGTAAACACGACGGATTCAGCGGTGCGGATTACGCACTTCCCGACCGGGATTGTGGTGGCCTGCCAGAACGAGCGGTCGCAGCACAGTAACCGGGAACGCGGCTTCAAGATGTTGCGGTCCAGGATCTACGAATGGGAGCTGGAGAAGAAGCGGGCGGCGAGCAAGAAGGTTGAGGACTCGAAGCTGGACATCGACTTCGGCTCGCAGATTCGCTCGTACGTGTTGCAGCCCTATCGCATGGCGAAAGACCACCGCACCAAGATGGAAGTGGGCGATGTGGACCGTGTGCTGGATGGGGACATTGATCCGTTTATCCGCGCCTATCTTTTGATGCGGAGGGCGGAGCAGAGATAAGAGGAGAGAGACGATGGAGGAGCCAAGCGGTCCTAACCTGAAGAAGCGGTTGCAATGGCCGCTTGGTGTGCGCTTTGATGAAGCGCTGTTGCTCGCCTCATCGCTGCATCGGAAGCAGGTGCGAAAGGCAAGCGGCGTGCCCTACGTTGCGCACCTCCTGGGTGTGGCATCGCTGGTTCTGGAAGAGGGCGGCAGCGAGGACATGGTGATCGCCGCCCTGCTGCATGATGCGGCCGAAGATCAGGGCGGGGAAGCAACGCTGTCTGGGATTCAGGCTGCATTCGGCAGCGAAGTGGCGCGATGGGTGCGTCAGGCCAGCGATACGTTTGAATTGCCGAAGCCGGAGTGGGAGACGCGCAAGAAGAATTACCTTGCTGCGATTCCGATGGCAGATCAGGAAGCGCGGTTGATCATGCTTGCGGACAAAGTACACAACGCGCGTTCGATTCTGGCGGACCATGCGCGGGTTGGGCCGAAACTATGGGACCGCTTCAGCGTTCCGCGTGAACGCACAGAGTGGTATTACCAGACATTGCTGGAAGTTTTTGAACGGGAGCTCTCGCCGGTGCTTTACGACGAACTGAGCGGGTGTGTGATGCGAATGAAGGGACTGGACTGAAATGGCACGGATGGCCGACTTAATCCGTGAGGGTAGCGCGCCGGCCTCGATCCTGCGAAGGGCTGCCCAGGGTGGGCTTTCACTGCCGTCAAGCGAGGCGATCGAAATTCTGGTCATGCTGACCGGGCATCGAGAATTGGGGGCGGAAGCGGAGCAGACGCTGGCCAGTTGGGACGAATCTACGCTGGTCGAAGTGGTCTCCAATCCGCTGACGCCGGTTGAAGTGTTGAGGTACCTGTTACAGCATCATGCGGACCGGCCTGCGTTGGTCGCGGCCCTGTGTGAGAATCCAGTGCTGCCGCTTGGAGAACTTGAAACGGTTGCGAGCCGCGCCGATGCAGAGATGTTGAAGGCGATGATGCAGAGCGTCCGTGTGCGCAGTTCAAGCCGGTTGCTGGATCTGATGGCTGCGAATCCATCGGCCGAGCCGGTAAGACCGAAGTTGACGCAATGGTTGGCAATAGCACAGGGAAATGAAGCAGAGCAGGTTGCCGCGCACTTCCTGGTGCGGCACGCCGAAGACATTGCGCGGGAGGAAGGACAACTCTTTGAGCTGGTAGCGGGTCCGGAGGACGAAGACGATCCGCTCGACAAACTGATGACGCGCGTGAAGAAGGGCGAAACGCCCGCGCAGCCGGAGGAGAGAGAGCAGCTTTCACTATTGCAGCGGATCGGACGAATGCGTGTGGGTGAGCGCATCAAACTGGCCGTGCGCGGAAATCGCGAGGAGAGAATGGTCCTGATCCGGGACCGCTCGAAGCTGGTGTCCCTAGCTGTGCTGGAATCGCCCAAGGTGAACGACAGTGAGATGGAGAACTTCGCGGCGATGAAGAACATTCAGGAGTCAGTGCTGCGGGCAATCGCCACGAAAAGAAGCTACATCAAGAACTATGGGGTGCTGCGGACGCTGGTAAACAATCCGAAGACGCCACTGGACGTGGCCCTTCCACTGCTGGCGCACCTCCTGTTGAAGGATCAGCGGGCGCTGGCAGTAAATAAGAATGTGAACGAAACCCTTCGCAAGGTGGCTTTAAGGATGTGGCGGGTTAAATCGGAGCGGAAGAAGGATTAAATCCCAGCCGGGGGCGGCGAAGAGTGGAAGATCGCGTTTTGCAGTTACTGAAGAAAGCGAAGACGATTGCGGTGGTTGGGCTGTCGGACGACGCGAGCAAGCCGAGTTTCGGAGTTTCCAGCTATCTGCAAGACAGAGGCTATCGCATTGTGCCGATCAATCCGCAGGTGAGCGAGGTACTGGGAGAGAAGGCTTATCCGTCGCTGAGGGAGGCCGCAAAACACGAGAAGATTGATATCGTCGATGTCTTCCGGCGTCCAGATGCGGTTCCGGCAATTGTGGACGAAGTGCTGGAACTTGGGCTTCCGGCTTTGTGGCTGCAAGAAACGGTTGTGCATGAAGAGGCGGCTGAGAAAGCCCGGCAAGCCGGGGTCGTAGTGGTGATGGACAAGTGCATTCTGAAGGAGCATCGGCGGTACGGCTTGTGAACGCTCGGAACTGGCCTCCAACGCCCACTTTCCTGGATGGCTAGCCGTCTTGGAAGGCATCAAGTTCCCCGGCCGGGTGAACATGGCAAAGCGCCTGAAGCTCTAGTTTCCTGAAGAGCAAGAGTGACCCGGCCTGCCGGAGCAACTTGGCAGGCGTTTTATTTTGAGCAAAAGATGAAATTACGCTATTGCGAGGTTCGGCAGAGTAACCATCGCAGCCTGCGCCACATCGAATCTAGATACGGGTGAGGGTTGAGCGGTAGTTTCGATGGAGAGACGTCTCTGTGGAACTGCTGGCAACTGTCGCCCGATAGCGACGTGTGAGGCACTCCATGTACCATGTGACGGTTTCCGGGTGCGCGACTGTCCGTTGTCCGGTGCGGTCCAGTGCAGATGCAAGCGGCTTTCGCTGCATGCCGATAGAGGCGTTTGTCCTGCGCCTCGTGTTGCTTCTGGCGATCCTGTCCCCGGCGGCGAAAGTGGTTGCACAGGACTCCGCGCCTAACACCGCGTCCGAGTCTTCCGCAGAGAATTCTGATCAGAAGAGGACAGCAGCTCCGACAGCCGGACCTACGGGGGAGGTTTCGACTTCTTCGGTGGAAGCCTCAGAGCGTGTTGCTACCTCGGCGGATTCACCGGTTGCGGCTCCTGTGGCGGGAGGAGTGCTGCCCCCAGCAATGGCCACCAAGAGCAAAATTCCAGCCGAAGCTAACTACGACGAAGTGCATGTGAATCCAGTCGTGAAGTCGGAGGCGGCGGCGAGGTTCAACCCGAATTCGCCAGCGGCTGCGGAAGCGGAAGTGGACCCGAGCCTGAGAACGCGCACCAAGCCGATTCGCGTGGACGTGGACCTGGTGCTGGTTTCTGTGACGATTACGGACCCGATGAACAGGTTGGTGACAGGGCTGGAAAAGGAAAATTTCGTATTGCTTGACAATGGAGAAAAGCAGGCGATCCAGCATTTTTCCAGCGAAGATGCCCCGATCTCGCTGGGCGTAATCTTCGATATGAGCGGCTCGATGGCGAACAAGATTGAGAAAGCGCGCGACGCAGTTGTGGAGTTCTTCAAGACGGCGAATCCCGAGGACGAGTTTTTCCTGATCGCCTTCAACGATAAGCCTACCCTGATCGCCGACTTTACGAGCAGCGTGGAAGAGGTGCAAGGGAAACTGGTGTATACGGTTCCAAAGGGACGCACGGCACTGCTGGATGCAATTTACCTGGGGATGGCGAAGATGCGGCAGGCCAAGCTCCAGAGAAAAGCCTTGCTAATCATCTCCGATGGTGGCGATAACCGCAGCCGTTACACGGAGAACGAAATCAAGTCTATGGTGAGAGAAGCCGATGTTCAGATATATGCGATTGGAATCTTCGACCAGTCTCCGCATAGTGACGAGGAGAGATACGGCCCGCAGTTGCTGGCCGAAGTGACGGATGTTACAGGTGGCCGGACCTACACCGTCGATCATCCAAATCAACTGGCCGATGTGGCGACGAAGATAGGAGTGGAGTTGCGCAACCAATATGTGCTCGGCTATCGTCCTTCAAAGCCTGCGCGCGATGGCAAGTGGCGTAAGGTTCGGGTGAAGTTGAACACTCCTAAAGGGTTGCCACAGCTCTCCGTTTATGCGAAGACAGGGTACTATGCTCCAAGTGAGTAGTGGAAATCGAAAGAGGAGTTGGGCTGCGATAGCTTGCGTGTTGCTGGCAATGGGCTGCGGCGCGGCACTGGCTCAGAGTTCGAACGCAGGCAGCGGGCGGGGCACGGAAGGTGGTACGGCCCAGCAGATCGACCATGAGGATGTGCTGCTTCCGCCAGAAGGAGTGAGTCCCGAGAAGCAATCGTCAACTCCGGAGGCAATTGCCGCGCCTCAAGACATGGCGCAGGGCGGCATCCCGGCAGGCGGCCAGCAGGCTCAGGCTCCTGCAAACGAGCCCAGCAATGCCTTGTTGAGCCTTCCGACGCAGGGACGCGAGGCGGAGAGGGACAACAGCGGGACGTTCGTATTCAAGACTGAAGTGCAGGAAGTGACACTGCACGCCACGGTTGTTGACGACCATCAGAGGCTGGTGACAACGCTGGACCGGACGTCATTCCAGGTCTTTGAGGATGGGCTCCCGCAACGCATTACGTCATTCCGTCGCGAGGACATTCCGGTAGCGCTGGGAATCGTGATCGATAACTCGGGCTCGATGCGGGAAAAGCGTTCAAAAGTGAACGCAGCGGCACTGAACCTTGTGCGGGCGAGCAATCCGCAGGACCAGGTATTCATTGTCAACTTCAACAATGAATACTATCTTGATCAGGATTATACGGGCGATGTGAGCCTGCTGCGTGATGCGCTCGAGCGCATTGAGGCGCGCGGAGGAACCGCGCTGTACGACGCGCTAGCGGCGACCAGCGACCATCTAATGAGAAGCGCGAAGCTACAGAAGAAGATTATCCTCGTTGTAACCGATGGCGAAGACACAGCAAGCCGCGACACCTTGGAGCAGGCGGTGCGCGCTATCACCGTGGACGGCGGCCCAACGGTATATACCATTGGACTATTGGGGGGAGAGCGCGAGAAGAAGGCGCGGCGCGCGCTGAAAATCATGGCGGAGCAAACGGGCGGAGTAGCGTTCTTCCCAGGGGACGTGAACGAAGTGGAGGCGATCTCGCAGCAGATTGCACATGACATCCGCAACCAGTACACAATTGGCTACAAGCCTTCCACACCGAAGACGGAAGGCGGCTACCGGCAGGTGAAAGTGGATGCGATGGCCAGCGGACATAAGAAGCTCCAGGTGCGAACCCGCAGCGGCTATTATGCAACAAGTGGGGAAAAGGCCTCGGCGGTACATTAGGCAGCAGAACCATGCAGCGGAACCGCGATTGGAAGGAAAGGCTCGGGCAATGGCTCCGGGCCTTTTTCTTGGCTTGTGGGCTTGGGGTTGACCGTCTGTTGCTGGAGGCCGTAGCCTGAATAGTTATTGACTCAATTAAGCGCCAATAGGATCCCATTGATGAAATGCTCGATGCGTGTGGTGGATAGTGTTCTGGAGTTGATCGGGTCGACGCCAATAGTACGGTTGAAGAAGATCGTGCCGGAAGGAGCGGCCGAGATCTGGGTGAAGCTGGAAGCCTTCAATCCGGGCTTTAGTATCAAGGACCGTGCGGCTCTGGGAATGATTGAAGAGGCCGAACGTGACGGCATGTTAAGGCCGGGAGACACCATCGTAGAAGCTACGGCGGGCAACACGGGCGTGGGGTTGGCGCTGGTGGGGGTGCAGAAGGGATACAAGGTCGTGTTCTTTGTGCCGGAGAAGTTTTCCAAGGAAAAAGTGATGCTGATGGAATGCTTTGGTGCAAAGGTGTACCGGACTCCGACCGAAGAGGGGATGGAAGGAGCGATCAACCAGGCAAAGCTGCTGGTAGAAAACAACGAACACTTCTGGTTCGCGGCGCAATTTTCCAACGAAGGAAATCCAAGAATTCATCACGACACAACAGGGCGTGAGATTTGGGAGCAGACGGAAGGGAACATTGATGCATTCGTTTGCGGCGCGGGGACCGGTGGAACATTTACGGGCGTTGCGCGCTACCTGAAGGAGCAGAATCCGAAGGTGTTAACGGTGCTGAGCGATACGCAAAATTCGGTTTACAGCGGGCAGACGGCAGGCGCGCACGACGTGGAGGGAATCGGCTCGAGCTTTATTCCCGAAGTGTTTGACCGGGCAGTATGCGATGAGACGGTGATTGTGACCGACGTTGAGGCGTTTGCCATGGTGAATCGGCTGGCAGTGGAAGAAGGTATCCTTGGCGGGTCAAGCTCGGGGGCGAATGTGTGCGGCGCAATTGAGATTGCGAAGCGGCTGGGCAAGGGCAAACGTGTGGTAACGCTGATTCCAGATTCGGCGGAGCGATATCTTTCAAAGGACATCTTTCATTACCACAGCGCGGTGTAGACAAGGCCGCAGGAAGATTCGGAGTAGAGGCGACGATGACGACAGAGCGCAAAGGATTTTCAACTCGGGCGATTCACGATGGACAGGAACCAGAGACACTGACCGGCGCTGTGGGCGTGCCCATCTATGCCACCTCAACCTACCAGCAAGATGAGATTGGCAAGCCGAGGCAGGGGTACGAATATTCGCGGGTATCCAATCCCACGCGGGACCGGCTTGAGACGAATCTGGCTTCGCTGGAAGGCGGAGTTGCGGCACGAGTATTTGCCAGCGGTATGGCGGCGGTAACGGCATTCTGCCAGATGATGAAAGCAGGCGATCATGTGGTGGCCGGAGATAATTTGTATGGTGGGACTCCGAGATTTTTCAACCAGGTGATGGCGAAGTTTGGCGTTACATTCACATATGTCGATACAAGAAATCCTGAGAACGTGGCGGCCGCATTGCAGGGCAACACACGCTACGTGTTTCTGGAGACGCCGACGAACCCGCTGATGGCTCTGACCGATATCGCAGCAGTGAGCAAGGTGGCGCACTCGAAAGGCGCCGAAGTGATTGTGGATAACACCTTCATGTCGCCGTATTTTCAGCGTCCGCTCGAACTTGGCGCGGATATGGTGATGCATTCGACGACGAAATTCCTGAATGGGCACAGTGATGGGTTGGGCGGAGTGATTGTTTGCTCAACCGCGGCGCAGGCAGAGGCTCTGGCGTTTCTTCAGAAGGCTTCCGGCGGGATTATGTCTCCGTTTGAGAGCTGGCTAGTTCTGCGCGGAGTAAAAACGCTGGCGGTACGAATGAAGCAGCATGACATCAATGGGCGCGAAGTGGCCGAGTACCTGCGGAAGCATCCGAAGGTGGAAAAAGTGTTGTATCCGGGACTGCCGGAGCATCCGCAGCACGAACTGGCGAAGCGGCAGATGAAAGGCTTTGGCTCGATGATCACGTTTGAGACCGGGTCGCTGGAAAACGCAAAGAAGATGCTGAAGCAAGTGAAGGTTTGCGTGCTTGCTGAGTCGCTGGGCGGAGTGGAGACGCTGATCTCTCATCCCGCGTCCATGACGCACGCGGCGCTGGGTGAAGAGGGTCGTGCGAAGATCGGGCTGACGGATGGGATGGTGCGCATCTCGGTTGGAATCGAAGATGTGGAGGATATTCTGTCAGACTTGGAGCAGGCGCTGGCTGTGATGTAAGGCTCTCACCATTTACGCGGAGCCGGGCATCTACTGTTGTAGCAGGACTGAAGGAGTTGTGAGTTGAGCGAAGCCGACTGGAATGCGGTGGCGTACGACCACCTCTCTGACCCGATGTTTGAGTGGGGGATGGCAGTGCTTGATACGCTGCAATTGAAGGGCGACGAGCGTGTGCTGGACGCAGGATGCGGTAGCGGAAGGTTGACAGAAGAGCTACTGGGCAGGCTGCCATTGGGTGAAGTGGTGGCCCTGGATTTCTCTCCGAAGATGTTGGAGCAGGCGCGGCAACGGCTGGCAAAGTTCGGCGAGCGGGTCGAATTTGTGCAGGCCAGCTTGCAGGATTTTGAACTGGAAAAGCAGGTAGACGGAATTTTCAGCAACGCTGTTTTCCACTGGGTTCCGGATCACGCGGCAATGTTCCGTGCGCTGCATGGGACGCTGAAGCCTGGAGGCTGGCTGGTCGCGCAATTTGGAGGAGTTGGCAACCTTGCCAAGACATTACAGCGTGCGCGCGAAGTTGCGGAGATGGCTCCCTTCCGCGAGCACTTAAAAGAGTTTGAAGCGGGACCGCACTTTGAAGACGCAGCGAGTACTCGTGAGCGGATGGAGGCCGCTGGCTTCCAGGTGAGAGAGGCCAAACTGCACACGGTGGTGCCTCACTTTGAGAGAAAAGAACGCTACCAAGCGTTTCTGGACACAGTGGTTCTGCGCCAGCCAATGGCGAAGCTTCCCGAGACGCTGCGGTGGGAGTTTCTGGAGGAAGTCGCGCGTATGACGTGGCTTGACGAAGGAGCCTATACGCTGGATTATGTGCGGCTGACGGTTCGCGCGAGAGGTTGAATACCCGCAAAACGATTGAATCAGTAATTTTCCAGCTTAATTATTTGCGGACGGATGCTGCGATCCAGTCAAGATAGGTCTCAAGGCCGGATTCGACGGTGAAGCAGATCAACTCAGGAACCTGGTAGGAATGCAACTCGCGAATGGCGTCCTGGATTGGAATGGCATTGGCTTCAGTGGATTTAATGAGGAGGAGAAACTCCTCGGAATGTTCCATGTCACCCTGCCAGTTATAAACGGAAGAGACCGGGCCGAGAATGTTGACGCACGCGGCCAGACGCCGGGAGACGAGTTCAGAGGCGATGGTATTGGCTTCCTCGCGGGAAGGCGCAGCGGTCAGAAAGAGGCGTTTGTCGGTCATCGGATGATCTCTGTGTGGAGCAGGAATAAGCTACTAGACCAAGGATGCGGAGGCAAGAGCAAAGCCGACATTTGACGGGGGAAAGAGAAGTTCTGTAGAGTGCGCGGCGCTGGTAGAATTTGTGCTGGCCGTGCCTTGGGCATTGCAGGGCATTCATAGGATGGGGCAGTTCGGGCTGCGGTGAAGTTTTTTTATAAGATTTCCGGGAGATAAAGAATGGCGACACAGATCAAGTTCGGAACCTCTGGATGGCGTGCAATTGTAGCGGATGAATTTACAATGGCGAACGTGAAACGCGCAGTTACAGGTATCGCGCGCTATATCGTGAGCACGGGTAAGGCAGATCCGAAGCTGGTTGTGGGACGCGATCCGCGCTACATGGGCGAGACGTTTGTGGACCTTGCGGCAACGATCCTGGAGAGCTACGGGATTACTCCGCTGGTGATCTCCGAGCCGGCGCCGACACCTGCGATTGCATTTGAGGTGATCCGGCAGAAGGCTGACGGAGCCATCAACTTTACGGCCTCGCATAATCCCGCGGAGTACAACGGAATCAAGTTTTCAACGCCGGATGGAGCTCCAGCACTGCCGGAATTTACCAGCCAGATCGAGGCCGCGGTGGTGAAGGCGGACGAAGATGGAGGAGCCGCTCCGGCAGGTACGAAGAAGGCTGAGCGCAAGGCTATTGAAGTGAAATCGCACTATCTGAAACGGATCAAGGAACTGGTGGACTTCAAGGCGATCCGCGAGCGCGGGCTAAAAGTCGCGTTTGACCCGATGTGGGGCGCGTCGCGTGGATACAGCAATATCGTGCTGCAGGAAGAGGGTATTGACTGTTCGGTGGTGCATGACACGCGCGACGTGCTGTTTGGCGGACACGCGCCGGAGCCGGACGGAGAACTGCTCGACGAGTTGCGGCGCAAGATGAAGGAGACCGGTGCGAAGATCGGAATTGCCTGCGACGGCGACGCTGACCGTTTTGGCATCGTCGATGAGGATGGCACTTACATCTCGCCCAATTATGTGATTTCACTATTGTTTGAATACCTGGTTGAGACGCGCGGCTGGCGGAACGGCGTGGCGAAAAGTGTAGCGACCACGAACCTCATCAACGCGGTGGCACAGCATCATAAGATTGAAATATTCGAGACGCCGGTTGGGTTTAAGTACATCGGCGAACTTATCAAGCAGGACAAGATCGCCATCGGCGGCGAAGAGAGCGCGGGATTGACAATCCGGCATCACGTTCCGGAAAAGGATGGCGTGCTGGCCGGTTTGCTGATGTGCGAGATGATGGCCAAGCGAGGCAAGAGCTTGGGCACGCAGCTGAAGGAATTATTTGTCAGAGTTGGTTCGTACTACCCGGAAAGACAAAACTTCCGCTTGACGGACGAAGCCAAAACGAAGTTCACTACAAAGTTGGGGACTAATCCAACAGAGTTTGCGGGCCGGAAGGTTTCACAGATTGTGCGAACCGACGGACTGAAGCTGGTGCTCGATGACGGCTCATGGGTTTGCTACCGGGTGAGCGGTACGGAGCCGGTAGTGCGGGCTTATACCGAAGCCCGGAGCGAAGCGGACCTGGCGAAGCTGAGCGCGACCGCAAAGCACTGGGTGATTGATTAGTTGAAACATGGAAGGGAATTGAGTATCCGGTGAACTGGTTGCGAGAGTTCGGACGAAAGCTGGTGCAGTGGCGGATGCTGCTCGCCAGTGCTGCGTTTGTGGTCATTGCGGTCTGCATGTTTACGCACGTCCTGCTGGGAGATAATGGCTGGATCAGTTATCGGCAGAAGAAGGCTGAATACCAGAGACTGCAGCAGGACTTGCAGAAGATGGACACAGAAAATCAGCGTTTGGATTCGGAGATCAAAGCGCTGAAGAGCGATCCGAAGGCGATCGAAAAGGAAGCTCGCGAGCAGCTGCGCTATGCCAAGCCGGGCGAGGTTATCTACCTGCTGCCGGAGAGCGCAGCACCTCATGCGGCTCAACCTCAGCAGCCGCCGGAGTCTGCGAAGCGATAGCTGTATCATATGCGATGAATGTTGAAGCCACCGGAAACTCCGGCGGCTTTTTCATTTCTGGGCAGTTAATTGACTAACGAAAGCTAAAGTATCGCTTGAGGCTAAGGATTGGTTTCTCAAAGCGAAACCACATGAGGGCAGCGAAGCCGATGGAAGCCGCAAGGCGAATGGCAACAATCGCCAGATTGCCAGGCATTCCGAAGCGGTCGAGAGGCTTATCGACATAGCCGCCAAGGATCGAAAAGACAAGGATATGGGTGACGTAGAGTCCGTAGCTGATCTTCCCAATGAAAAGAAGTGGGCGAAGAGTGAGCGCACGGCCGTAAATGGTTGGCCGGGAAGCGGCTTGACCAAGCAGGGCAGCAAGCAACATTCCCCCAAAGCCTACGGACAACAAAGTGTCAGTAAAAGCGGAGCCGTGGTGAAGCATGAGCACAACGCCCGCGGCTCCGACGGCGAGGGCGGCGCGTGCCATCCAATTCCATGCGCGAATCGGCCAGGGGAGAACTCGCAGAGCGATGGCGACGAGTGAGCCTACTGCGAGACCGTCAAGATGGGTGAGCGTATTCGTTGGCGTGAAGCGGTCTCCGTAGAAGAGGCGCACCAGCGGAGAGACGGCCAGCATGATGGACGCAGCGAGGAGCAGCCATCGGGGCGGAACACGACGTGCGATGGGAGTCCAGAAGAGATAGAACTGCTGCTCGATGGCCAAGCTCCAGGTGGGACCGATTGCCCCTGGAAGCGCAATGGGCCATAGGTTCTGGATAAAGAGCAGAAGAAAGAGCCAGGGCGCGGTGGCGATGCCATGGAACATCCAGCGATATCCACTGAAGAGAAACGGGAAGAAGAAGTAATAGAGGAAGAGCAGCAGCCAGTAGACCGGCCAGATGCGAAGAAAGCGGCGGGCGTAGAAGTTGGAATAAAAGCGCGGGGAGGCGCCGGAGTCGAGGATGATTCCGGTGATGAGGAATCCAGAGAGGACAAAGAAGAGACTAACGCCGCTCCATCCCCAGACGATGAATCGCTCCAGAAACGTACCTTGGAGGCGGGGATGGCAATGATAGAGGACTACGGTGAGGATGGCGATGCCGCGAAGTCCATCAAAGGCCGGGATGAAGGCGGGCAGCCACGCCGGGCGCAAGCTGCCGGGAGGAATGGCGCGGCTTCCTGCGGGGGGCGCTGGAGTGACTGCCGATGGCACTATCGGGAAATCCCTTCCACGGGCGAGCTGGCCGAAGCGTAGAGCTTGCGAGCCATGCGTCCGGCGAGGAAGCCTTCGCGTCCTGCAAGGACTGCGTGTTTCATGGCAGAGGCCATGAGCACAGGGTCGGCAGCGGCGGCGATTCCGGTGTTCATGAGCACGGCGTCGTAGCCGAGTTCGAGAGCCAGCGCAGCGTCGGACGGGACACCGACCCCAGCATCGACAATCAGCGGGACCGAGGTAATGAGCTCGCGCAGGATGCGCAGGTTGGCGAGATTCTGGATGCCTAGGCCACTGCCAATGGGCGCGCCCAGGGGCATGACGACGGCGGCTCCAGCGTCGACAAGACGGAGTGCAACTACTGGATCATCAGACGTATAGGGAAGAACAGTAAAGCCTTCCTTGACCAGTACGCGCGTAGCCTCTATGGTGGCGGAGACATCAGGGTAAAGAGTTTTCTGGTCGCCGATGACTTCGATCTTGACCCAGTCGCTGAGTCCGACTTCGCGTCCGAGCCTTGCGACGCGAATCGCTTCATCGGCGGTGTAGCAGCCAGCCGTATTGGGTAGGAGGAAGTATTTCTTAGGGTCGATGAAATCAAGCAGCGACTCTTTGCTGCGATCCAGGTTGACGCGGCGGACGGCGACGGTGACAACCTCGGAGCCGCTGGCCTCAAGAGCGGCGGCAGTCTGCGGACCATCCTTGTATTTTCCGGTGCCGACGAAGAGGCGGGAGTGAAATGATTTTCCTGCTATTACGAGCGGGTCCATAAGGACATTGTAAATCCTGTTACGCCCCTGGTGAGAGGCTAAGAACGCGGCTCCTACCGGTAAGGATAGGCAAACCTATTCTTAGACGGCCGAACGACCTGAATCCAGCGCAACCGGACGCTATGAGGTTTGGGCTGTGTCGGTGGCGGCAGTGTCTGTGTAAAGCTGCTCGATTTGTTCCTTGTAGAGTGCCTCGACATTGCGGCGGCGCAACTTGAGTGTGGGAGTGAGTGTCCCATTTTCGATGCTCAACTCTTCCGGAACGACCAAGACCTTTTTGAGCCGCTCAAAGCGCGCGAGGTTCTGATTGACTTGCTCGACGATACCTTCGTAGAGCGTTTGGACACGGAGATCGGCAACCAGCTCCTGGCGTGAGTGGAAGGCGATCCCGCTTTGCACGGCCCAGTCCTCAAGTGCGGGGAAGGCAGGAACAACGACGACGGCGGGGAAGCGCCGGCGGTCTCCTAGAATGGCGGCCTCAGCAATGAAGCGGTTGGACTTCAACGAGTTTTCGATGGGCTGGGGCGCGATGAATTTACCGCCTGAAGTCTTGATGAGATCCTTTTTACGGTCGGTGATGGACAGGAAGCCGTCGGCGTCGAGGATGGCGATGTCTCCAGTTTTGAACCACTCTCCGTCAAATGCAGCGGCGGTCTCTTCCGGCATATTCCAATAGCCTTTAAAGACACTGGGGCCACGGACGAGGAGTTCTCCATCATCGGCGATGCGGATCTGGACATTCGAGAGCGGGCGGCCAACGGTGCCGAGCTTACGTGCGCGGGGCGAGTTGACTGCGATGACGGGCGAAGTTTCGGTCAGGCCATACCCCTCGTGAATGAGCAGGCCGATCTCGGCGTACCATTCAGCAAGTTCCCTTCCCAGCGGTGCTCCGCCGGAGATGAAGATTCGAACCTTGCCGCCCATGGCTTCCAGCACCTTGGAGAACATGAGGCGGTTGGCGAGCTTCCAGACGAGCGCAGTGGGGCGTTGGCCCGCCAATATCTGGTCGAGATGCGCCCAGCCTACGGACATGGCCCAGCGATACACCGCCTTCTTGAAACCAACTGCAACTCCGCGCTGTACCTGGTTGTAAATCTTCTCGTAGACGCGGGGCACGGCGACAAAAATTGTGGGATGGAGCTGGCGAAGAACGCGCGGCATGTCCTCAATGAACGGACAATACGCAATGGTGACGCCACGGTAAAGTTCAGCAAAGTCGACGTGGCGCGCCGTGATATGCGAAAGCGGGAGAAAGCTGACGGCAAGGTCGTTACCGACCTGGAAGTCAAACTCATCGAGAGAGACCGAGAGATTCGAGGCGATGTTGCCATGAGTGAGCATGGCACCCTTGGGGACGCCGGTGGTGCCGCTGGTATAGATCAGCGTGGCGAGATCGTCTGGGGAAATCGTGTTGGCAAGGGCGTCAAGCTCTGGCACGCGATGCTCGGGGCCTGCTTCCATGAAAGCGGGCATGGAGAGTGCGGCGGAGTCCGGTGCGGGCGGGTCCATCAGAATGATGGATTCGACGAAAGTCTCCGACTGAATGGAGCGCAGCTTTGCCAGTTGTGCCGCGGTGGAGACAAAGGCGGTCTTGGCACCGGAATGGCGCAGCAGAAAGGAAATCTGATCGGCGGTAAGAGTGGCGTAGATTGGCACCGTGGCGGCGCCGGCGAGCAGGATTGCGAAGTCCGCGATCGTCCATTCAGGGCGATTTTCGGCAAGGATGGCGACGCGGTCACCGTGTGAAATACCGCGCTGCCGTAGCTCCCGGACGACTCCCATGACCCGGCGGTAAAGGTCGGAGGAAGAGATGGAGTGCCACTCTGAGCCGCTCTCATAGAGCATGACCCGCGGCTGATCGCGTTCCACCACTTGAAAAAAGATGTCAGCCAAAGTGCGTGGCTTGGGTTTAGCGTTCATGCTTGGTCCCTTCCACCACAGCGTTCGACGAGCTTACTTTTCCAATCCCAATAAGATGATGTCTGCGACGGTATCGGCAACATCCGACAATTGATAATGAGTTTCGTCGAGCACCCAGGAAGTTACCATTTCATCCAGCGCTCCGAAAAAACAGTTGGCTGCGATCTTGTCGCGAAGCTCGGGACGGAAGATGCCCTGGGCCTGACCTTCGCGAATGGCAGCGCGAACCAGGCCGAAGTATTCAATCATGTGTTCATGAGAAAAGGGGGCAAGAAAGCGCGCGCTCTGGCGCAGTTCCATCTGAAAGACCACGGCTAGGTCGCGATTCACGCCAAGTGCTTCGAGATGGAGTTGAGCGAGTCGCCGAAGTTTTCCCGCGGGCGAGGCAATCGCCTCCAACTCGGACCGGGCGCGGCTCATGAAGGCATCAAATGCGGTGTTGATGGCAGTCATGAGCAGCTCTTCCTTATTTCGGAAGTAGAGATAGATTGTGCCGTCGGCGACGGATGCGCGCTCGGCCACGTCTGAGACTCGGGCGGAGTGAAAGCCCTTTTCGGCAAAGACCGAGACGGCGGCCTCAAGAATTCGCTGGTATTTGTCACCCACCACGCGCGGCTTTGCTGCAATTTTGAGCAGCGTTCGCTTGTTCTTAGGAGCTCTCATAGAGAATGCACTCCCTGGTGTTGAACAACACCGGAACGGGAACCACCGTAAGAAGACACCGTACGCTGCATCGGGACAAGATAATGGAAATCATTGCCATGTGAAAGAGGAGAGTAGCACAAATCTTGCATTCTTCTCACCCGAGAGTATTCCGTGTGAGGAGTTCATCCTACTTGAGCATGGGCAATTAATGAAGTGAATTGGAGAAGCAGCGGAGGGTCGAGGCCCTCTTTATGTTGTGTTCAAGAGTCTGAGGCTGTGTGCCGATGGGTGAGTCAGGAGCAGCCGGTGATGTCGGAGATTGACCCCCAGCTTTTTCAGAGTTTCAGCGACGCTATCCCCTTTGGCGTTTGCGTGGTGGACATCCAAGGCAAAATTATCTATTGGAATGCGGCGGCAGAGGGTATTACCGGCTACCTGAGGCATGAGGTTCTGGGACGCGCCTATCGCAGCGACCTGCTGATCCAATGTGGCGGGGCGAATGCAAGCACCGAGATACAGTGCCCGGTGATAGATGTGCTGCGCGATGGAAGAACGATTACCGCCGACCTGTTTCTTCGCCACAAGCACGGGCACCGCATACCGATTCACGTCTTTGCCTTTGCCCTGCGTAATAAAAAGGGCGAGATGCAAGGAGTGGGGGAGATATTCGATCCCTCGCAGGCTAAACAAGAGAGTCCGGCATGGGTGGGACACTCAGACCGCGAGTTTGAGATGGCTACGGGCTTGCCCGCGGTGCAGGAGAGCAGGGAACAGTTGCAAATCCTGCTTCGCTCGCGTTCGGCATCGTGCTCGGCTTTGCTGTTGATTGAAATGTCAGAACAGCAAGCGATCCAGCAGCACGGTGGCACCCCGATGCTCCACCAGGCAATCCGCGTACTGGCGAAGACGGTCGCAGGCTTGCTTCCTTCACGGAATTACGTGGGCTGCTGGAGCGACTGGAGGCTGATTGCGATCATTCCGGAGTGCCGACCGGAGATGCTGGAGAGGCTGAAAGCGACATTGGCCGGAGTGGGCTCGTCCTGCGCAGTGAAGTGGTGGGGCGACCGCGTGGTGGTAGGGATGCGAGCAGTGGCTCGTTACGTGGACTCATCGCAAACCGCGGAGACACTGATCCAACTGCTGGAGCACGACTTGAAGAACGCCGCGGATAGGAAAGAGTGAAACGATGTTCATCATCATTGGCATTGTCGTGGTGTTCGGTTCGATCATTGCAGGCTACCTGATGGAGCACGGCAACCTGAAGGTGCTGGTTCAACCGGCGGAACTGCTCATCATTGGAGGAGCTGCGATTGGTACGCTGCTGATAGCCAACCCCTTGCATGTGATCAAGAAAATCGTCGGCGGAGTTATGGGCGCGATGAAGGGATCGCACTTCAACCAGTCGTTTTACCTGGAGACGCTGAAGATGTGTTACGAGATTTTAAACAAGGCAAGAAAAGACGGTTTGCTGGCAATCGAATCAGATATCGAAGAGCCAGAAAAAAGCGCAGTGTTCTCAAAGTATCCAAGATTCTTGAAGGACCATCACACGCGGGATTTCGTTTGCGACACGCTGCGAATGGCGGTTACGGGCGGAATTGATCCATTCGACCTGGACCAGATGATGGACCTGGACATGGAGGTGTCGCACAGGGGAGAGAACGCGCCGATCGCAGCCCTGAGCACCGTCGCGGATTCACTGCCTGGGTTGGGGATTGTGGCTGCCGTGCTTGGAGTGGTGGTGACCATGGGTGCTCTAGGCGGACCTCCCGAGGAGATTGGACACAAGGTGGCGGCGGCCTTGGTAGGAACCTTTCTAGGGATTCTGCTCTGCTATGGGCTGGTGGGGCCGCTGGCGGCGAATATGGCCAAGATCGCGGAGGAGGAACACGCATACGTTTATGTCGTCCGCGTCGTGCTGATCTCTTTCATCAAGGGTGCCGCTCCGATCCAGGCGTTGGAGTTCGGCAGGCGCGCCATTCCTGCAAATGTGCGGCCGGGCTTTAACGATATGGAGAAGAGCTGCAAGGGTGGAGGAGCTCCCTCGGGAGGAGCCTAAGTGCCGAACGGGCCAATCATCATCAAGAAAGTGTCCGGCCACGGAGGCCATCACGGCGGAGCGTGGAAGGTGGCATATGCCGACTTTGTCACAGCGATGATGGCATTGTTCATCGTGCTGTGGTTGTTGAACTCCAGCAAGCAGGTACAGGAGGCGGTGGGAGGATACTTCAAGGATCCGTCGGGAAATTCCAAGATGGTTGGAAGCACGATGAGAGGCTCGGGACAGAACCTGAATCTTCGCAAAGAAGATATGAAGAAGATCAAAGAAGCGCTCGAGAAGCAGATCAAGACACTGCCCGACTTTGAGAAATTGAAGAGTCACATCGACATGACCATCACCGCCGAAGGTCTGAGAATCGAACTCACGGAAGGCGAGAGGGGAACGTTCTTTGAGTTGGGCAGCGCAGTGCCAAGCCCCAGCGGAAAGGAATTGCTGAAGGCACTCGCACAGGAGGTCGGAAGACTTCCCAACCAGGTTTCAATCGAGGGACACACGGACTCAAAACCGTACTCAGGCGGACTGAGTGGCTATAGCAACTGGGAACTTTCGGTGGATCGCAGCAATGCAGCACGCAGGATCATGCAGAGTTCTGGGTTGCAGCCACAGCAGATCGCACAGGTGCGGGGATTTGCGGATCAGCGCCCGCGAGCCAATAACAGCCCGGACGACCCGGCGAACCGCCGCATTTCGCTCATTGTGCAATACCTCTCCAAGGATGCGGCGGCAGGGGATGCTGGAGCGGCGCGGGAAACAGCCGAAACCGCAGCGAGCCCCAAGGATAAAGCCGCAGAACAGGGCGGCGGCGAGAAAAAGTAATGCCATGAAAAACGGCGAAGTCTGAACACTTCGCCGTTTTCATGTAAGGGCAGCTAACCGATGACTTGCAGTTCCGCGATGCGTTGTTTCCACTCACGCGGTCCCGTCTCATGCACGGCGGTTCCCTGCGAATCTACGGCCACGGTTACGGGCATGTCTTCGACCTCGAACTCATAGATCGCTTCCATGCCGAGATCGGCAAACGCCAGTACCTTGGACTTCTTGATCGCTTTCGCAACCAGGTACGCTGCGCCGCCAACGGCCATCAGGTACACGGCCTTGTTGTCCTTGATTGCCTGGATTGCTGTGGGGCCGCGCTCGGCCTTGCCGACCATGCCAAGCAGACCGGTCTGCTCCAGCATCTGGCGTGTGAATTTGTCCATGCGGGTTGAGGTGGTGGGACCGGCAGGTCCAACGGCCTCGTCGCGCACCGGATCCACCGGTCCAACGTAATAAATGAAGCGGTTGGTGAAGTCCACGGGCAGTTTCTCGCCGCGGTCCAGCATTTCAGTCATGCGCTTGTGCGCGGCGTCGCGGCCGGTGAGCAGTTTTCCGTTGAGCAGAATTACTTCACCGGGCTTCCACGACAGGACTTCTTCGCGGGTCACCGTATCGAGATTGACGCGGCGCGCGGAGGCGGGGCTGTAGGTGAGTGATGGCCAGTCCTTGAGGGACGGAGGCTGGAGCGCGACCGCGCCAGAGCCGTCAAGGGTGAAGTGTGCGTGACGTGTAGCGGCGCAGTTGGGAATCATCGCGACCGGCAGATTGGCGGCGTGCGTGGGATAGTCCTTCACTTTGACGTCGAGCACGGTGGTGAGGCCGCCCAAGCCCTGTGCGCCGATGCCAAGGGCGTTAATCTTGTCGTAGAGTTCGAGGCGCAATTCTTCGGCGCGATTCTTCGGGCCGCGTGCCTTCAGATCCTGAATGTCGATAGGCTCCATCAGCGCCTCTTTGGCGATCAGCATCGCCTTCTCGGCCGTGCCGCCAATGCCGATGCCGATAATTCCGGGAGGGCACCAACCGGCGCCCATGGTGGGCACGGTCTTTAGAACCCACTCGACGATGGAGTCAGAGGGATTGAGCATGGCAAACTTCGACTTGGCTTCCGAGCCGCCGCCCTTGGCGGCAACGATGACGTCGAGTTTGTCGCCCGGAACGATGGAGACATTCACTACGGCTGGAGTGTTGTCGCGCGTATTCTTGCGTGCGCCCGCCGGATCGGCAAGCACAGAGGCACGCAGTTTGTTTTCCGGGAGCAGGTATGCGCGGCGGACACCCTCGTTGATCATCTCGTCCAGCGGCAGTGTTCCGTTGATGTGGACATCCATGCCAACCTTGAGGAAGACGGTCACGATGCCGGTGTCCTGGCAGATGGGGCGATGGCCTTCGGCGCACATGCGCGAGTTGATGAGCAACTGCGCGATGGCGTCCTTGGCTGCGGGAGCCTGCTCGCGTTCGTAGGCGGCGGTGAGGCTGCGAATGAAATCGACTGGGTGGTAGTAGGAGATGAATTGCAACGCGTCCGCGACGCTCTGGACCAGGTCTTCCTGCTGGATGGTTGTCATGAGTGAGGTTCTCGCCTTTGAAAGCTAGAAGTTATCTGACATTATCGAACAAAAGCTGCGTGGCGGCCACAAAGTTCGCTCACGATTTTGCCTTAGCAATCGCGCCCGGATTGGTCACGGCTCCCTGCGACGCTGAAGCCACCAGGGCGGTGTACTTTGCATAGACTCCACTGCGATAGATCGGGGGCAGGGGAACGTACTGTGCGAGGCGCTGCCGTAGTGTTGCATCGTCGATCTCGACTTGCAGCGTCCGGGCGGTTACATCGATGTGAATGATGTCGCCTTCATGGATTGCAGCAATGGGGCCGCCGAGAGCTGCTTCAGGTGAAACATGGCCCATCATGAGTCCGCGGGTGGCTCCGCTAAAGCGTCCGTCGGTAATGAGGGCCACGCTTCCGCCTAGTCCCTCGCCCACGATGGCAGCGGTAACGCCGAGCATCTCCCTCATGCCGGGACCGCCCTTCGGGCCTTCGTTGCGGATAACCACAACGTCGCCACTGTGAATCGATTTAGCGGTGACGGCGTTCATGGCCTGCTCTTCGCTCTCAAAGACACGCGCCGGACCGCTGTGGCTGAGGCGCTCATGGCCGCTGATCTTCGCGACGCAACCCTCCGGGGCAATATTGCCGCGAAGAATGACAAGGCCGCCGGATTTCTTAAGAGGCTTGGCGGCGGGGACAATCACCTCTTGTCCCGGAGTCTCCCGTACGGAGGAGGCCTCTTCTGCAATGGTCTTACCCGAGACGGTGATGGCATCGCCGTGCAGCAGGCCCAGTTCGAGGAGGCGGCTGGCTAGAACGCGAATGCCTCCGGCGGAGTGGACATCGGCGGCGACAAAGCGGCCAGAGGGTTTGAGGTCGGCGAGAATCGGTGTACGCTCGCTGACCTTTTGAAAATCGTCAATATCGAGCGGAACTCCGGCCTCGCGCGCGATCGCGAGCAGGTGCAGTACAGCGTTGGTCGAGCCACTGGTTGCAGCTACCGAGGCGATGGCATTTTCAAATGCAGCGGGAATTAAGATGTCCAGAGGGCGCACGCCGCCACGCAGCAGATTCATCACGACTTCGCCACAAGCAAGGGCGACCTTGTCTTTCTCGGGCGAGAGTGCGGGGACGCTGTTGAAGCCCATCGGCGAGAGGCCAATCAACTCCATCACCGTAGACATGGTGTTGGCCGTGTACTGGCCTCCGCAGGCTCCGGCACCGGGGCAGGCGACATTTTCCAAGGCTTTCAACTCGTCATCGCTGATTTTACCGGCGGCATTTGCGCCCACAGCTTCAAAGACGTCCTGAATCGTCACGTCCTTGCCCTTGAATCTGCCAGCAGCAATCGTGCCTCCGTAGAGGATGAAGCCGGGAATATTGAGGCGCGCCAAAGCCATTGCCGCGGCGGGGATGGTTTTGTCACAGCCGACGATGCAGACGACGGCGTCGAAGAGCTGGCCCCGGCAGACGAGTTCGATGGAGTCGGCAATGATCTCGCGACTGACCAGCGAGGCGCGCATTCCCTCGGTGCCCATGGTCTCACCGTCGCTGATGGCGATGGTGTTGAATTCCATGGGAGTGCCTCCGGCGAGACGGATGCCTTGCTTCACTTTGGCCCCGAGCTCGCGCAGGTGGGAGTTGCACGGCATGGTCTCAATCCAGGTATTGGCGACACCGATGATCGGCTTTGCGAGGTCTTCGTCGCTGTAACCTACCGCCTTGAACATGGCGCGGGCAGGGGCGCGGTCGCGTCCGTCCGTAATGTTGCGGCTTCTGTGCTTCAAATCCATGGAGAGCTCCATTCCCGAGCGATTGACTAGCGAGCATACGAAAAAGCCGCGCGTTTTGGCAACGCGCGGCATAAAAACAACTCAGAAAATCTCGGTAACTTTATGCGTTCACCTTGGTAGGCTTGGCATCCTTCTTTGCGGTGCTCTTGGTGGCGTCAGGCAGCCAGTCCATCATGCTGCGCAGCTTTGCTCCAACTTCTTCGATCTGGTGGGTCTTTTCAGCAGCGCGCAGTGCGTTGAAATGCTTGTTGCCGCCACGATGCTCGGCAATCCATTCACGGGCGAATTCGCCGCTCTGGATCTGGCCCAACACCTTTTTCATGGCCTGCTTGGTAGTGTCTCCGACGACCACTTCGCCACGGGTCAGGTCGCCATACTCGGCTGTGTTAGAGACGGAGTAGCGCATGCGAGCGAGGCCACCTTCGTAGATCAGGTCCACGATGAGCTTCACCTCATGCAGGCATTCAAAATAGGCGATCTCGGGCTGGTAGCCAGCTTCGACTAAGGTCTCAAAGCCCTTCTTGATCAGCGAGGTCAATCCGCCGCAGAGGACAGCCTGTTCGCCGAAGAGATCGCTCTCGGTCTCTTCCTTGAATGTGGTCTGCAGGACGCCGGCGCGCGTGGAGCCGATGCCATCTGCATAGGCAAGTGCCAACTCCTGGGCTTTACCGCTGGCATCCTGATGGATGGCGATCAGAGCGGGCACGCCGCGGCCTTCCGTGTACTGACGGCGAACCAGGTGACCGGGACTCTTGGGAGCGATCATCACCACGTCCACGTCTGCAGGAGCTTCAATGGTCTTGAAGTGAACGGAGAAGCCGTGTGAGAAGCCGAGCACCTTCCCCTTGGTGAGGTAGGGGCGGATGGACTCAGCGTAAAGTTCACCCTGGGTTTCATCGGGGGTCAGAATCTGCAGATAGTCCGCGCGCTGTGCTGCTTCAGCGGGTGCAAGTACCTCGAAACCATCTTCACGTGCGCGCTGTGCGGTTCCGCGCTCGGGGTCTAGGCCGATGATGACGTTGTATCCGCTCTCACGCAGGTTGAGCGCCTGGGCATGACCCTGACTGCCGTAGCCGAACACGGCGATGGTTTTGCGCTTAAGCGCGTCGGGATGGGCGTCGTGAGCGTAAAAGATAGTGGCCAAGGAGGCTCCTTTTGATGTGGTAAAGCGATTATATAAAAAACCGACCGGGGAGGTCGGTTTTCAAGATGCTCCGCCATTTGGCATTGCTATGTCAATGGCTAATTGCTAAAACTAATAGCATCAGAAATGTGAATACTAACCGCCTGCCCCTCACAGATACGGCAGGATGAGCGACTCCATCCCCTTGCAGTGCATAATGTTCCGGTGAATATGACGACAAAGGAAGCTCCGCGCCTTACCCTCGACGACTTCGAACAGCATTTCCAGGATCGCCATCTGCTGCACGGGGCGGTGGAGAAATGGGCGCGCGAAAAGCCGGGATCGGTGGCGCTGATCGACTCAGAGCGTAACCGCCCAGTGAGTTGGGCGGAGTTCGACGGGATGACCCGTGCGCTCTCGATGCTGCTTCTACAGCGTGGTTTTCGCCGTGGCGACTTCTTTGCCAGCCTGCTGCCGTTGACCAGCGAACACATCTTTCTGGAGTATGCGTGCTTCCGTGTTGGAGTCATTTTTGTTCCACTTGATCTTCGACTTAGCCATTCAGAGTTAATGCGAAACTTGAAGCTAGTTCCGCCGTCTGGGATTGCGTTTATGAAAGCTCCGTGCATCCCTGATGTGTCGGAATTCTGCGCGGAACTCCAGTCGCGATTTCCGCTGAAGCTGACCGTCCAGTTCGCCGCGCCGGGGGATTGCGCGGCGGGTGCGGTCGCTATAGGAGAGTTGCTAGGCGAAGCCGCACGGCTCGCCCAGCAGGCAGCGAGCGATTCGGAACTGCTCCAGAGATCGTACGAAGCAGAGGCAGCCAAGGTTTCGGAGGACGACGGGGCGCTCGTGATCTTCACTACCGGCTCGACCGGGTCGCCGAAGCCCGCTCTGCTCTCTCACCGCAATATTTCCTGCCAGGCGATGTGCCTGAGCCAGGCGCTGTTGCACGGCTCTGAACGTGAACTGGTGACGTTGGTCAATCTGCCACCGAGCCATGTTGGCTGCCAGACCGAGTTGCTGATGAGCACGATCTTCGATGGTGGTTGCTCGGTCCTGGTCTCGATCTTCGATCCACTGCGCTCGCTGCGTGCGATTGCGGATTACAAGGTCACCGCGATCGGACAGATTCCTGCAATGTTCCAGTTTGAGTGGCGGCTGAAGGAGTTCGACTCGTTCGACTTTTCAAGCCTTGAATTTGCGGCCTACGGTGGGCAGCAGGTTTCGCCAGGGTTCATTGCGAAGATGGCGCAGATGGCGCCAAACGTGGGCACAGGATTGGGGCTGACCGAGGCGGCAGGCTTCTGCACCTACATTCGAACTCCAAGCGGACGCGCGAGCGAGTGCGCGGCAAGCCTGGGAGTCGATATGCCGGTGTACCCGATGACGATTCGCGCGGCCATGCAGGCTAATGGTGAGGCAGGAGAAGAATGTGTGGACGGAGAACTGGGACACATCTGTTTCCGTGGCCCGCAGACGTTTCTCGGATACATCAACGACGCGGCAGCGACCGCTGCGGCCATTTCGAGCGACGGCTATCTCTACACCGGAGATATGGGCTATCGCGACGCGGCGGGGTTGCACATGGCAGGCCGCGCGAAGCTGATCATCAAGCCATCGGGATACCAGGTTTTTCCGGGCGACGTCGAAAACCACTTTTGCACGCTGGAGGGTGTTGCGCTCTGCGCGGCGGTGGGTGTGCCGCACCCGATTACCTCGGAAGCCATCGTCGCGTTTATCGAGATGCAGGCGGGGAGAACGATCCAGCTTCCGCAACTGCAACGCCACGCACGCGGGCTTGCTGCCTATATGCGGCCGTACCATTACGTGCTGCTTGATCCCGGGCAGATGCCGCTGAACCGTGTAGCCAAGGCCGACTACATGGTGCTACGAGAACGCGCGGAGCAGGAAGTAGAGACACTCAAGGCACAGGGGCGATGGATGTCATCGCCCTTGTAAGAGAATTTGCAATGAGCAGGTGAGACTCTACGAAGGCTCGCTTGCCATCGCACCGTCTGGCGCAACCAACTCTCCATCGCCTTCAGACTGATGTTTCACCGCGGTGTGCCAACGCCATATCTGATAGATCGCCGGATAGACCAGAAGCTCAAGAAGGAACGAGGTGAAGATACCGCCGACCATGGGGGCGGCGATTCGCTTCATCACATCCGAGCCCGCGCCGCTTGCCCACATGATGGGGAAGAGCCCGATGCAGGTGGTTGCGAAGGTCATGAACTTGGGTCGCAGTCGCTTGGCCGCTCCGGTCATGATCGCATCTTGCAAATCGGCAAGGCTGCGCATGTGGCCTTCGCGCTTCGCTTCGTCATAGGCGAGGTCGAGATAGAGCAGCATGAAAACGCCGGTCTCAGCATCCACGCCGAGAAGGGCGATCATCCCCACCCAGACGCCGATGCTCATGTTGTAGCCCGCAAGATAGAGGAACCAGACCGCGCCCACTGCGGAAAATGGTACTGCAAGCAGGACGATCAGCGTCTTCGTAAGCGAGCGGGTGTTGAGATAAAGCAGCAGCATTACGAGGAAGAGAGTGAGCGGAAGAACGAACTTGAGGCGCTGCTTGACTCTTTGCATGGCCTCGTACTGGCCGCTCCATGAGACCTCGTAGCCAGCGGGGAGTTTCAGGTTCTTGCGCAACAGCGCGCTGCCTTCCTCGACGTAACTTTCAGGATCGCGATCCGCGATGTCCACATAGACATATCCGGTGAGGAGCCCATTTTCGTTGCGGATCATGGATGCGCCGCTGCTGGAATGAATCTCTGCCAATTCGCTGAGCGGAAGCTGGCGGTCTCCCTTGCCGGAGACGAGAACGCGATTAAGTGCGTCGATGTCGCTGCGAAAGTCGCGCTTGTATCGCACGTTCACCGGATACCGCTCACGGCCCATTACAGCGGTGGTTACGTTCTCGCCGCCGATCGCGTTCTGCACCGCGTTCTGCGCTTCTTCTATGCTGATTCCGTAGCGTGCCAGGCGCTCGCGGTTCCACTCAAAGTCCAGGAAGAAGCCGCCACCAGTGCGTTCGGCAAAGACTCCGCGCGTGCCCTTGACGGTGGGTAGAAGGCTTTCAACCTGCGCGCCAATAGCCTCGATCTGGTTGAGGTCTGCGCCGCTGATCTTGAGGCCGACAGGCGTTCGAATGCCGGTAGTCAGCATATCGATGCGCCCCTTGATGGGCATCGTCCAGGCGTTGGAGAGGCCGGGAATTTTGAGCGCGGCATCCATCTGGCTGACCAGCGCTTCGGTTGAAAGCACATCTGGAGTGACGTGGCGCAAGATGCGCTTGGCCCACTCGGGCGACCACGAGGAGTACCAGGTATCGACATGCCGCCACTCGCTCTTTGGTTTGAGGATGATGACGGTTTCCAGCATGGAGAGCGGCGCGGGATCGGTGGAGGTTTCGGCGCGCCCGGCTTTCCCAAGCACGCGGTCAACCTCTGGGAACTGCTTGATGATGCGGTCACTCACTTGCAGGATTCGCTGCGCTTCCGTGATGGAGATGCCAGGCATGGTGGAAGGCATGTAGAGGATTGCGCCCTCATCGAGTGGCGGCATGAACTCGGAACCCAGCTTGTTGAATACCGGAATCGTGATGAGAACCACGGCAAGGGCACAGCCGATCACCCCCCACTTCCAGCGCAGCGTCCAACGAACCACCGGCGAGTAGATGCGAATCAGAACGCGGCTGATGGGGTGCTTGTCTTCCGAGCGGATCTTGCCAATGAGAATTGCATTGGTCAGACGGCAGAGCCACTCGGGACGGAAGTTGAAGGTCTTGACGTTGGTCAGCAGCAGGCGCAGCGCCGGATCAAGCGTGACCGCCAGAACCGCGGCAATTAACATTGCCAGGGTCTTGGTATAAGCCAGCGGCTTGAACATGCGGCCTTCCTGCGCCTCCAGTGTGAGCACGGGCAGGAACGAGACGGCGATCACAAGCAGGGCGAAGAAGGTAGGGCCTGCGACTTCCTTTACTGCACTGAGCACCACATCGTGATAGTTGCCCTTGCGCCCGGACTTCTCCCATAGCTCCAGCTTCTTGTGAGTCTGCTCGACGACCACGATGGAGGCATCAATCAACTCACCGAAGGCAATGGCGACTCCAGCAAGCGACATGATATTGGCGCTGATGCCCATCATACGAAACGGAATGAACGAGAGCAGCACCGCAACCGGAATGGTGACGATGGGAATGGCCGCGCTGGGGAAGTGCCAAAGGAAGAGCAGGATAATCAGCACAATCGTTACGATCACTTCAATGATCGTCTGCTTCACGTTGCTGATGGAGTTATGAATCAACTCCGAGCGGTCATAGACCGGAACGATCTTCACTCCGGGCGGCAGGCCGGGTTCAATCTCCTTGACCTTGGCTTTCACACGGTTGATCACGTCGAGCGCATTTTCGCCGCTGCGCATGACCACAATGCCGGAGACGACCTCACCCTGGCCGTTAAAATCAGTGACGCCGCGACGCAAATCGGGGCCAAGCACAACTTCGCCTACGTCCTTGATACGGATGGGCGTGCCTTCGTCTCCGGCGCTGAGAACGATGTTTTCAAAATCAGAGATGGAGCGGGCATAGCCCCGACCGCGCACCATGTATTCGCTGCCGCCGAACTCCAGCAGGCGCCCACCAACTTCGTTGTTGCCACCGCGTACGGCCTCAACCACCCGGGAGATTGGGATTCCATAGGCTTTCAGGCGGTTGGGGTCAACGTTGACCTGGTACTGCTTTGTGAACCCTCCGACGGGTGCAACCTCGGCGACTCCTGGCACGGCCTTGAGGTAATAGCGGAGATACCAGTCCTGGTATGAGCGAAGATCGGCGAGGCTGAGTTTGCCTGTCGTGTCGATGAGTGCGTATTGATAGACCCATCCCAGCCCGGTTGCATCGGGTCCGAGTTCTGCTTTGACCCCCTCGGGCAAGCGCGGTAGCACGCCGGAGAGGTATTCCAGCGTACGAGAGCGCGCCCAGTAAAGGTCGGTGCCGTCCTTGAAGATCACGTAAACATACGAGTAGCCAAAGTCGGAGAAGCCGCGCACTGTCTTTACGTTTGGCGCGCCGAGCATTGCAGTCACAATCGGGTACGTGACCTGATCCTCGATGATGTCAGGGCTGCGGTCCCAACGCGAGTAGATGATGACCTGGGTATCGCTAAGGTCGGGCGTGGCATCGAGAGGAACCGTAACCATGGCCCAATATCCGGCGATACACGCTGCAGCCGTGAGAGCAAAGATGATGAGCTTATTGCGAACCGAAAAATCGATGATGCGATTAATCATGGCCCAAACCTTTTCCCATTAGCATCTTCAGATCAGAGTCAGAGGAAGAACAGCCATCTACTCTGACTTTTGATGCGCGATGGGTGCTTCCGGACACTTTGTAATTTACTGAACCATTTGGTGTTGCGCTACCGTGTGAGCGGCAGGGTGAAGGAAAAGACCGAGCCGCGTCCGGGCTGGGTTGTCAGTGAGATAGTGCCCCCGTGCGCTTCCACGATCGCTTTCGCAATGGCGAGCCCCATTCCAGTGCCTTGCACGCTCTGACGCTGGCCGCGCCCGCGATAGAACTTGTCGAAAATCATGCTCTGGTCAATCGCGTCGATCCCCGGCCCCTGATCGGCAACGCTGGTGACCAGCATGTTTCCCTGGACCTCGGCTGTGATGGTGATCGGCGTGCCGCGAGGTGAATACTTGCCGGCGTTATCCAACAACTGGGAAAGTATCTCTTCGGTGTGGCGCAGATCCATGTTCACCACGGGCAAGGAGTCGCTTGCGATGACCTTCACTTCGTGCCGTGCCAGAGTATTTTGATTAGTCGCCAGCGCGGCGTCGATTGCCTCCTGGATGTGGTGTGGTTGCAGGTTCAACTCGACCGCATGGGCATCCAGCTGAGCCATCTGTGCAGCCTCCCCAACAAGCCGGTCTAGCCGGTCGCTCTCTTCGTTGATGATCGTCAGCAGCTCCGTTCGCGAAGCATCGTTGAGTTGGGCATCGCTGAGAAGAGACTGCGCAGAGGCCTTGATCGCAGTGAGCGGCGTACGAAAGTCGTGAGTAACCGAGTCCAGGAGTATGGAACGCAGGCGCTCGCTCTCGCGTCCGGCCTCGGAGTGCGCAAGTTTCTCCACGGCTCCGGCGCGCTCGATTGCGATGGCGACGAGGCTGCCGATTGCCTCCATGCTCTCCGGCGAGAGATCCCCGCCGATCACGGCGAGAGCCCCCACCGAACGCAGCCCGATGCGCAAGGGGCGGATGCGTAACTTCTTGTTGTGAACCGGCTCACCACGCCCGCTTACCCGCTGCAGATCCTCCTCAGAGATGAGTTCACGGGCGTGCAGGTCAGAGTAATACACCTTCTTACTGTGGATGGAAAACATCCCCGCGAACTCAGCGCCGAAGATTTCAACCACCTTCACGGGAATTGCGTTGACCAGGCCAAGCACGTTGTCTGCGGTCAGCATCTGCTGGCTGAACGCGTAGAGCTGCTCCAGCTCGCGGCGGCGGCTGGTGGCATTCGCGGTCTCGCGGCGGGCGCGCTCAGAGAGCTGGCTGGCGATTACCGCAGTGAGCAGAAAGGTAAATAGCGCTATCCAGTTCTGCGGGTCGGCAATCGTGAAGGTTCCAATCGGCGGCAGGAAAAAAAAGTTGTACGCAAGCGTTGCGATGACGGAAAGAAAGATGGCGCACCGCAATCCCCATGTTGCGGAAATCACCAACACTGCCAATAGAAACGCGAAGCCGACGGTGCTGGCATTGGCGTGCAGGAACCGGCACACGGTGACCAATACAGCTACCAATGCACCGGACAGAATGTAACGAGCGGCTTGGGTCTGCAGGAGCTTGTTCACAGAAGGGAATTGTAGCTTATTCGACAATTGGCGGCTCTTGCTTGACAATAGGCGCGACATGCAGAAGACACCGGAACAGTGGCTGGAGGAAACCGCACCCACCAAGAAGCGAGGGCTTTTTAAGCTTTTCCTCGGCTATGCCCCCGGTGTTGGCAAAACCTACAGCATGTTGAGCGAAGGCATTCGGCGTTACAGCCGCGGTGAAAACGTAGTGATTGGCGTGGTGGAGAGCCACGGCCGCGCCGCGACTGCCGAACTGGCAGGACGCCTGCCAGTAGTGCCGCGAAAACAACTCGTCTACAAGGGAACTACCTTCGACGAAATGGATGTTGATGCGATCCTTCAACTTCATCCCGAAATCGTTCTTGTGGACGAACTGGCGCATACCAACATCGAGGGCAGCAAGCACCGCAAGCGCTACGAAGATGTCATGGAACTACTGAACGCGCAGATCGATGTGGTTTCGACGATGAACGTTCAGCATATCGAGAGTGTGACCCCGCTGGTTGGACGTATCACCGGAGTGGTGGTTCGTGAAACCGTTCCAGACTGGGTCTTGCAGCGGGTGGATGAAATCGTCCTCGCCGACCTGACTCCAGAAGCGCTCCAGGCCCGCATGAAGCGCGGTGATATCTACCCGCTTGAGCGAAGTGACCGCGCGCTCTCGAATTTTTTCCGACCCGGTAATCTCATCGCGCTCCGCGAACTCGCTCTCCGGCAGGTTGGAAGCGTCGTGGATCGCAGCCTTGAGAGCTACATGGAGAAGGAGCACATCGAGAATCGCACGCCGATTACGGAGCGGATCGCCGTCTGCATCAGCTCGAATCCCGTCGCGCAGTACCTGATTGCGCGGACCGCACGAATGGCCGAAAAGACGGGGGCGGAGTTCTTTGTAATATACGTCGACATCGGGAAGGATGATGATCCAGATTACCGGCGTACGCTGGAGGAGAACTTCCGCTTCGCTGAAAATCTCGGCGCGCAGATCGTGAAGACGAAGGGAAAGAAAGTCGCCGAGGAGGTCGCGAAAATAGTGAAGGAGCGGCACATTACGCAGGTTGTCTTTGGCCGCTCGGCGTTAACTGGATGGAGAAAGTTCCTCTACCTCTCGGCGATTCACGATTTTCTTCGCGAAGCGCCCAAAGTGGACGTGCATATTGTGACGCAGGAGCCCAAGTGAGCCTGACGAATGAAGTTACGCAGCGCAACATTCTCGTGGTGGACGACGAGTCTCAAATCACCCGCGTGCTAAGAACGACCCTGTCCGGGCATGGCTACATTGTAAGAACCGCAGGCGACGGCGATGAAGCGCTGGAGGTGATGCGGCAATGGGCTCCAGACCTTGTGATCACCGATCTCTCGATGCCGAACATGGGTGGGCTTGAGTTATGCCGCAGAATACGAACTAAGTCGGCGGTCCCAATCATCGTGCTCTCGGTTCGTGGCGAGGAGAAGCCGAAGGTCGAGGCTCTCGACTCCGGCGCCGACGATTACGTTACCAAACCCTTCAACATGAACGAACTCGTGGCCCGCGTTCGCGCCAGTTTGCGGAGGGCAAGCCTTCCGGTTCATGACGACAACGCGAGCAGCATTGAAGCCGGTGATTTTCGCATCGACCTGTTGACGAGACTAGTGACAGTGCGCGACCGCGAGGTCCGGCTTACGCCGAAAGAATTTGACCTACTTAGCTATCTTGCGAAAAACCCAGGAAGAGTGATCACCCACCACACGTTACTTGCTGCGGTCTGGGGCGGAATGAGTACGCAACAGCCGGAGTATCTCCATGTGTTCATCAATCATCTCCGTAAGAAGCTCGAGCCCGAGGATGGTTCGGTTCGCTACATTGTGACTGAAAAGTGGGTCGGCTACCGCTTTGAACCTGGCGATCCGCAATAGCGCTTCCGGCAAGACAGCTCTCGGCGATCTTCCTTTCCCTCGTTTAGGAACTATTAAGGCACTCTTTATTTGTGTTTTAGACCCGGTGTTATCCAATCGAACTGAAGGCCGAACGAGTCAGAGTTCATGGCTCGCCCGCCCCGGAGGTTCGTATGCTGGCTTTCGCGATTTTCCTCACCGTCTGCTGCGTGGGTGTTCTCTACATGCTTGGATTTCTTCTTGCAATCGAGTCCGACATCCGAAGAACCGTACGAAATCGTTCAACTGCCAAGATCGAGCGTCTCTCCGCTCGTCACGCCCAGAGCGGAGCGCAGGTTCCAGCCGTGTCTTCCGTGCTAACCCTGGTGCATTCGAATCCGTTCCGGCGAACTGCAACCGTGCCTTCATCGTCGGCTACCACCTTCGCTAGAAGCGAAAATAAGTCTCAGTTCAGAGAGGCCTAGGAAGCGTGTGTCTGTCGGAGTTTTCTCCGCCGAACGGCTAGCAATGTTGGTTCACGGCAACACGGCTTGCACTGCTCGATCTCCGGGGCGCGCCCGCGCCGCAAGTCTCTCGGGTGTTTCAGCCCATCCCCTAGTTCACCTGAGGGAGCGAAGGCAAAGAGTGTGGCTGCTAGCCTCACACGTTTAGGAACTTTTTAGGAACTCTTTAGGTGGGGTTTATCGCCAGTCGAGTCCAATCAAATAGGGCAGAGTAGCACCTTGCAAAGGGGGAGCTACGCGCCAGGAGAGATGAAGATGCAGGACTTGGGATTCGTCGCAATTACGATTGTCTTCTTCGCCGTATCGATTGGATACGTTCACTTCTGTGAACGTATCCGGTAAGGGAGCTGAAATGGAAACGATAGTGATGCTTGTGGTGACGGCCCTGATGTTGGTGTATCTGTTCTACGCATTGCTGCGCCCGGAGAAGTTCTGACATGACGATCAACGGATGGCTGCAAATTGTAGTTTTCCTGCTACTCGTACTGGCCGTCACAAAACCGCTTGGCGTGTTTATTGCGCGGGTGTTCAATCGCGAGAAGACATTTCTGGATCCGGTGTTGCGTCCGGTGGAGAAGCTGATTTACCGCACGACCGGTGTGGATGAAAAGCACGAGATGGCATGGACCGAGTATGCAATCGCCATGCTGCTCTTTAGTCTAGTCTCAATGCTCCTGCTTTACGTGATGCAGCGCGTGCAGGGCTACCTGCCCTTCAATCCGCAGAAGTTCGGAGCCGTGAATCCTCCGAATCTGGCTTGGAACACGGCCGCCTCCTTTACGACGAACACGAACTGGCAAGCCTACTCCGGCGAAACCACGATGAGCTACTTCACCCAGATGATGGGCCTGGCCTATCACAACTTTGTTTCCGCCGCGACCGGCATTGCGCTGGCTATCGCCTTCATTCGGGGCGTTGCCAGGCGCCAGATGGAGACAATCGGAAACTTCTGGGTTGACCTGGTACGCAGCACGTTGTGGGTCTTGCTGCCGTTCTGCGTAGTGGGTGCATTGGTGCTGGTGTCGCAGGGCGTTGTGCAGAATTTGCGCCCGTATGACACAGTGAAAATCGTGGAACCACAGCAGGTTCCGCACCTCGGCACCGACGGCAAACCTACGGTCGGCAACGATGGTAAGCCTGTGATGGATACGGTCACCGATCAGACTATCGCGCAAGGGCCAGTGGCTTCGCAGGAGTTCATCAAGGAGTGGGGAACCAACGGCGGCGGCTTCTTCAACGCGAATAGCTCGCATCCGTTTGAGAATCCGACTCCACTCACGAACCTGATTGAGATGTTTGCCATCTTCGCCATCGGCTCCGCACTTACCTACACGTTGGGCCGCATGACCGGTTCGCAGCGGCATGGATGGGCGGTGTGGGGCGCAATGGCAGTGCTCTTCCTAGCTGGCGTAAGTGTCGCGTACTGGGCCGAGGCGCAAGGGAATCCGATGCTGCACGGAGTGGATCAGCGCGCGAGCGTTACACAGCCGGGCGGAAACATGGAGGGCAAGGAAACACGCTTCGGGATCGCCAATACCGCACTCTTTGCCACGGTCACCACGGATACCAGTTGCGGCGCCGTCAATGGCTGGCACGATTCGTTTACTCCACTCGGCGGACTCGTTCCGCTGGTCAACATCTCATTGGGTGAGGTCATCTTCGGCGGGGTCGGTTCGGGCATGTACGGGATGATTATTTTTGTCGTGCTGACCGTCTTCATTGCGGGCCTGATGGTTGGCCGCACGCCGGAGTACCTGGGCAAGAAGATCGAGGGGTACGAGGTGAAGATGGCAATGTTGTTCGCGCTCATCTTCCCGCTGATCATTCTGTCGTTGACCGCCATCTCCAGTGTGAAACAGTTTGGCACATGGGCCATCGCCAATCCGGGACCACATGGACTTTCCGAAATTCTGTACGCGTTCACTTCTGCGGCCGGGAACAATGGTTCGGCCTTCGGCGGCTTGAATGCAAATACGGCCTGGTACAACGTTGCGATTGGGTTCGCGGCCCTTGGCGGGCGCTTCCTGATGAAAGTTCCAATGCTAGCCATCGCGGGCAGCCTGGCAAAGAAGAAATACGTTCCGCCATCTGTTGGAACGTTTCCAGTTACGACGCCGCTGTTTAGCGTGCTACTGATTGGCGTGATTCTGATTCTTGGCGCGTTAACCTTTTTCCCCGCGCTAAGCCTTGGTCCAATTCTTGAGCACCTGCTGATGAATGCAGGAAAGGCATTCTGAGGAAATTATGTCGAGCACATCGAAAAATCGCAGGTCTATCTGGGATCCGGCAATCGTTCGCGGAGCGGCAATCAACTCCGTGCTCAAACTGAATCCGCGCAAGATGATGGGCAATCCGGTCATGTTCATCGTTGAGGTTGGCAGCGTGATTACCACGATCCTGCTGATCCTGCGCCCGCACGAGGCTTTCAAGTTCAATCTTCAGATTACGCTATGGCTGTGGTTCACCGTGATGTTTGCGAACTTTGCTGAGGCGATGGCCGAAGGCCGCGGTAAGGCGCAGGCGGATACGCTGCGCAAGGCCCGCTCGGAAACGGTTGCCAATCGCCTGCTGGCGAACGGAACGGTGGAGCAGGTGGCGAGCTCCATACTGCGCGCGCAGGATGTGGTGGTGGTATCCGCCGGAGAGTTTGTTCCCGGCGATGGCGAGATCATCGACGGCATCGCGTCGGTTGACGAATCGGCAATCACCGGCGAATCTGCTCCAGTCATTCGCGAATCGGGCGGAGATCGTTCAGCGGTTACCGGCGGCACACGAGTGCTGTCCGATCAGATCAAAGTGAGGATCACCTCCAACCCTGGCGAGACTTTCCTTGATCGCATGATCGCACTGGTGGAAGGCGCCGAGCGACAGAAGACGCCGAACGAGATCGCTCTAAACATTCTGCTTGCCGGACTGACGATTGTCTTTCTGCTGGCAGTCGTTACGCTGCAACCGTTCGCAATCTATTCCGGAGCTCCGCAAACAGTATTTGTGCTTGTGTCGCTGCTGGTGTGTCTGATTCCCACCACGATTGGCGGATTGCTCTCCGCAATTGGAATTGCAGGCATGGACCGGCTGGTGCAACACAATGTGCTCGCCATGTCTGGGCGCGCAGTGGAAGCGGCGGGCGACGTAAACACGCTGCTGCTAGACAAGACGGGAACCATCACGCTGGGTAACCGGCAAGCCTCACGCTTCGTACCGGCGCCGGGAGTTTCTGAAGCGGAACTGGCCGACGCGGCGCAACTCTCCTCGCTGGCGGATGAGACGCCGGAGGGGCGCTCTATCGTCGTGCTGGCGAAAGAGAAATACAACCTGCGTGGCCGCGAACTGCACGAGCACAAGGCCGAGTTTGTTCCTTTCACCGCGCAGACAAGAATGTCTGGTGTCAACCTGAACGGATTCCAGATCCGCAAGGGTTCCGTGGATGCAATTGAACGCTTCGTGCAGGAGAACTCTGGTGTGTTTGCGCCGGAGGTGCGTGCTCTCGTGGATGAAATTGCGCGAGCCGGAAGCACTCCGCTGGTAGTGGCAGAGAGAAAGCGCGGCGCGCTGGGCGTGATCGAATTGAAAGACATCGTCAAGGGTGGCATGCGCGAACGCTTCGACCAGTTGCGGGCAATGGGAATTCGCACCGTCATGATCACCGGCGACAATCCGCTGACGGCGGCGGCGATTGCTCGCGAAGCTGGCGTGGACGACTTCCTTGCGCAGGCTACTCCAAAGGACAAGATGGATTTGATCCGCAAGGAACAGTCCGAGGGAAAGCTGGTGGCAATGACTGGAGACGGAACCAACGACGCTCCAGCGCTGGCGCAGGCGGATGTGGGCGTGGCGATGAATTCCGGCACGCAGGCAGCCAAAGAAGCGGGAAACATGGTCGATCTCGACTCCAATCCCACCAAGCTGATTGAGATCGTAGGCATCGGAAAGCAGTTACTGATGACCCGTGGAGCGCTTACCACTTTCTCGATCTCCAATGACGTTGCCAAGTACTTTGCGATTATTCCAGCGATGTTTGCTGGGACATTCCCGGTACTCAACGCGCTGAATGTCATGCACCTGAAGACGCCGCAGTCGGCGGTGCTGTCAGCGGTGATCTTCAACGCGATCATCATCGTCATGCTGATCCCGCTGGCCTTGAAGGGGATCAAGTATCGGCCGATGGGAGCGGCGGCCTTGCTGCGACGCAACCTTCTCATCTACGGGGTGGGCGGAATCATTGCTCCCTTCATCGGCATCAAGCTGATCGACATTCTGATTACAAGCGTCGGGCTGGCATAGGGCGGAGGAGAATGATGAAGCGCAATATCATTACCGCGATTTTGATGACAGTGGCTACCACTATTCTTTGCGGAGCCGTGTACCCGCTCGTAGTCACCGTGTTGGCGCAGGTGCTGTTCCACGACAAAGCGAATGGACAGTTGATAACCCAGGGCGGAAAACTGATTGGCTCGCGGATCATCGCGCAGCCGTTTACTGGTGCGGGATATTTCCATCCCCGAGGTTCGGCGGCGGGCAACGGATACGACGCGGCAAATTCGGGTGGGACCAACTACGGTCCAACTAACCAGAAACTGATGGACCGCGTGAAGGTGGACGTGGCTGCGGCCCAGACAGAGAATCCTGCGAAGCCGGTTCCCGCGGATTATGTGACCACTTCGGCGTCTGGACTTGATCCAGATATCTCTCCGGCAAACGCTGACTTCCAGGCTCCGCGCGTTGCCAAGGAGCGTGGCGTAAGCGAGGAACAGATGGCGGCGCTGGTTCATCAGCACACGGAAGAAAGGCAGTTCAAGCTGCTGGGAGAGGCCCGGGTAAACGTGCTTGAACTAAACCTCGACCTTGATGCGAAATTCCCATTGCAGAAGAGAGCGTCGCGCTAACAAGGATCGAAAAGCGGAGTGAAGAAAATGGCCTCGCGAGGGGCCATTTTCATTTGCGCGTTTGAAATCCAGCACTACGCGGGTGTATGTTCAGCGCTGCTATGGCGAACCTTTCGATTTCACACATTGATACTCCAGAGGAGCGGCGCGGGCTGGGACAGGCGCGGCGTAAACAAATGAAGCGGCAGAATCACGGCCAGTGGGACGCGAAGCAACGCCGCCATGATCCGCTGAAGCTGCTGGAAGAAAGTATGCGCGGCCGCGTTCCATCGCTGGTTCGAATGAAATACGAGCGCATGCTGGCCTCGCCCTTCGGATATTTCCGCGGAGCCGTGCCGGTGATGGCCGCTGACTTGGCGCTGTTGCCGAACACCGGCATCGTCAATCAGATATGCGGCGATGCCCACGTGCGGAACCTGGGAGCGTACGCGGCTCCCGACGGCCGACTGGTCTTCGACATCAATGATTTTGACGAAACCACACGCGCGCCATTTGAATGGGATCTGAAGCGCCTGTCTACAAGCCTGATCCTGGCGGGACGCGAAGCCGGCACGAAGGACAGCTTTGCCAGGGATGCGGTGGTGGCGTTTCTGAATCGCTACCGGAAATGCGCGAGTGCCTTCGCGAAGATGCCTGTGTTGGAGGTAGCACGCTTCCAGGTGCATCGCTTGATGAGGGGAGCCCTGATTTCAGATGTGCTGCTGAAAGCGGAACGGGCGACTCCGATCCATGCTTTCGAGAGCCTCACTGTTCCAGTGAAGAAGGGCAACGGCCATGTGTTTCGCGAGAACCGGCCAATCCTGTGGCGAATTGGGGGAGCGCAGGCGCGCCAGGTACTGGCTGCGATGAAAGAGTACTGCGAGACTTTGTTGCCTGAGCGGCAACATATTCTGGCGCAGTATCGGGCGGTGGACGTATGTTTCAAAGTCGTGGGGACGGGCAGCGTGGGCACACGCGATTACTGTGTGTATCTGGAGGGGAATGGCCCCGCAGACCCGCTGTTTCTGCAGGTCAAAGAAGAAGTGGGATCAGCGTACCGACCGTATGTTGATGGCGGTGGAAAGAAGTTTCACTGGGGACGTTTGGTGGCGGAGGGACAGCGCGCAATGCAGATGCAATCTGATCCGTTTCTGGGATGGACGACGATTGCGAATCGCGACTACCTGGTGCGGCAACTCAATGATCATAAGGCTTCCATCGAGGTAGCGGATTTGAAGGGGCCGGGTTTGACGGCCTACGCGGAGCTGTGCGGAGAGCTGCTGGCGCGCGGACATGCGCGGTCGGGCGATGTGCAGTTGATTGCGGGGTACATTGGCGTGGGAAAAACATTTACGGATGCGATCACGCAATTCGCCAGTGTTTATGCGGATCAAACGGAAAAGGACTGGGAGGCGCTGCGAAAATCGAAACACGCGCCGCGCATTCGTACGGTGACGGGGCAGCTCAAGGGATTGGCGAAGTAGATAATCGTTGGCGAAGCTGTAGTTACTATATGGGTAATGGTTGAGCGGGGTGTTCAACGATTGACTGGATGGTAACGGATTTCGAGGACGAGAGATACCTTATGGGATATTGATCACTGAGTAAATGGTCTGCTTGAAAAAATGGCGCGAGGGTTGCTCGCGCCATTTCCTGGTCCGATTCCGGATTATTGCGCGGCGGCCCAGGACCAACTCGTCCGCTGCTGGGTTGGAGTTTTTGTTGGAGCCCCCGCGGTATAGTTTCCAGTTGTCGTAGTTGAAGGGAAAAACGGTGGAGCAAAGCCAATGTTTTGCCATTGGGAAAATCTTTGGTCGTAATAGGTATTCGCAGTCGTGATGGTGCAGACAAATTCATTCGACTGAATCTGGCCGCCGACATTTGTCCATGTGTTGATGTTGCCGGTGTTCGTAAACCCGCATGAACTGCCGGAGCAAGAACTTCCAATGGCTGCGAGGGCTCCATCTGTTTCGAGGTTATGGTCTGAATATGGGCTGTTGAGGTTGATGGTTCCACTTGCCGTGAAAACACCGAGGGTCTGAAAGCAGTTGTTGCAGGTTGAACTGGAGGTTTCGGTTTGCGGAAGTACCAATGAGTCAGCAGTGTTCAAGGTCACGGGTTCGGTTACATACTTCAGGTCGCCGGTGATGGCGATATTGTTGAGGGCTGCAATCGAGATCATGAAGTCGTTTTGGATTCCGCCCTGTTGCTCGCCGGGACCGGTGAGTCCGGTGATGCTTCCGTCCACATAGAGCATGGTAGGAGTTGCTACTGCCGGTATGTTGGGGTTTGCGAGGTTCTGTGGAATCCCAGCCAAGGAGGTAGTTGTACCTCCCGAAGCGATTGTCGTTGTTTTTGTCGTCGGGTTGATCGTGACGGTTGTGAGGGTGGTTCCCTGAGTAATCGAGTAGATCTGGGTGGGGTTGTTGCTGGCGTCAGTGCCAGGGGTCAAGAGGATCGATGCATTGCCTTCCACGTAGATTCCGCCACCGACGCCCCCTACTCCACCATAGGAGCTGCCGGTGTAGGGAAGATACACGCCTGAGCCACCGGTATATTTGTTTCCGTTGACATCCTTCAAATACTGGTTCATCTGCGCAGCGGTGTAGGTATTGGTGCCGAGGCCGTCCAGCACAGCGAACTTCTGGCTGTAAGAGTCGGTAGGGAGCGGCTTAGCTGCTACGCCCAGACTCAAACCCTGCTGAAAGGTTGCGCTGATTCCAGAGAAACTACTGGAGGTTGACTGAGTGCAGTTGCTGCCAACGTAGTAGCCGATTTTTGCTCCGGTTTGTTGGAGAGTATTGGTAAAGATATACGGTCCTGTGTTGCCTAATGTCCAAGAGCCATTTGTGAACGAGGGACCGGTATAGGTGCCCGGCGTCAGATAAGAACCAGGACAAATGTTTTGATTGGCGACGAATTGTCCGTAGGCGGCGAAGGATGGGGCCGGCAGGTCGAGTGCCTTTACATCCAGCAGAAGCATCCCAATTTCCTTGACGGATGCGCGCTGAGTCCCAGTACCCGTCCCGGTGGAGCAAAGGACATAATTGAATGTGTAAAGGTAATTGATGTTCAGATTGGCAACGCCGTTTACGGTGCCGGTGGTGATCACAGGACTTCCGGGAGCATTCTGCATGGAACTGGTGCAGGTGGCCGAATCATGCACCATGAAGGAACTGGGCCAGGAGTTGGTGGCGTTGTCCGCAGCCAGGGATGTGAAGCTCTGATAGCTTGTCTTCAGGCTGGCGAGCGCAGTGGATGCAGCCGTGCCCGGGGTCAGTGGGTCCGGGATACAAAGGGAGTCCAAGGCGACGGCGTTTGGTCCCCAACCGAGGCAAGGATGCAGATTCACCGAGCCCTGGAGTTGGTTGCTGAGATACTGGCGAGCGATGTTTATCCCTGAATCAGCCGCGTAGTACGAGGCGCGGGAGTTGCCATAGTAGCCGTTGATCATCATGTCAGAGTTGACGGTGACCACCATTGTGAGTCCCAGGATGGTCATGAGGACCAAGAGCAGGAGGACAGTGATGAGTGCTATGCCACTTTCGCTCTTCAGGCGATGTGCCGTGCGACGTTTCGTGGATCGTGCTCTGAATTGTGTGGTCATGATGATCATTGGAGTGCCTGATTCTGATCGTCGTTCATGCTTAAGTTGCGTGGATTGACGACGATGGCTGTGCCCTGCACCTGGTAAGCTCCGCCATCGAATGTATTGTGGTAATTGGACCGAGCTGCGTTGGGGGTAGAGCGTGCAAGTATGGAGACGCGGACAGAGCGAACCAGAGAGAAGTTATATCCTTCTGCAACGCTCGGGGAACCCGCGATGGCGTAGAGGGCGGCATTGTAGTTGTAGTACGGAACGTTGGCAGGGATTGGAGAGCTGAAGCCACTGCCGGTCTGGACGTCATTCCAGATTGCCGCACCGGCCTTGAAGCCGATGATCTGGTCCATCACGACCGTGCTGACTGCATTCTGGGTGCGAACCAACTGCCAAGGATTCGTGAGGACCGCCACGGGGTCCGGGTTTTGCACGACGGCATACTTGATGGGCGAGAGTTTAATGACCCAGTCTCCGGCGCAGAAGGACGTTGTGAAATAGCTTGGCGTCACAGGCACGGTGGTGGGCGGGCAGGTTCCGGAGGCCGTTGTGGTTCGCGCGCAGGTGGTGATGTCCAGCGTATCAGCGGAATGGATGTTGCTGCCGTCGCTCTGGGTCTGGTAGATGACGATGGGAATGGCCGCAGCGGGGTTGCCGACGCTTTGGATGACCGCAGTGGTCATCAGCGAGCCGTTGTTCTTGACGAATAGCAATTGATCACCGGCGCTGAACTTTGCGGCAGTTGCAGACAGGGAGAGTCCGCTCGGAAAAGCCTGGCTTACGGGGGCTGCCTGGACGTAAATCGTGGTTGGAGAGCCGGGACTGCCTGCGGAAGTGCTCCATGTAGGACAAGCCGCCGGGTTGGCAACACCGGTGACATCCGTGACATTGACGGCGGGATAGTGATCCGGGTCCGCGGTGATGATATTGATCTGATCGAAACAATACTGACTGTAGTTGGTGTTGGTAGTAGAAGAGTCGTGGCAAAGGGTGGAGCCGGGAGCGATCCAGTTGTTCATGATGGTGACCCCGACGGGCCATGCAGGGACGTTGATTCCCTGGAAGTATCCGTTGCCCGCATTGGCGAGGTCCCTTTGCAATTGGGATCCTGTGTTGCGCAAGGCCAGAGTCAATCCCACTTGACCATATTGGCTCACGGTTGCGGCTTGCTGCTGGTTGAATAAGGTGAAAGCCGTGCCGCCCACGATCAGGAAGAGCGCCAGGGCAATCATCAATTCAATGAGCGTAGTTCCGCGCTGATGGAGATTATTTCGATGATTGCGGGGCGATGCCGAATTTTGCAGAATGTTCATTGCCGCACCAGACTCATCTGAAACGAAACCGGGGGCTGAATCGACAAATCGCTGAGGGTAACCCTCACCGTAATACGTCGAGTCCCTGTGAGAGTTGTCCCGGCCACGGTTGGGCCGGGCTCGATCATCCAGTATCGATTGAAGGTCATATTGGACGGAACGCTGGTGGTATTGACCGGGTTACTTGTGCCGTCGGGATTGCTTGGAATTGTCCCTGAGGGCGCGTGATAGGTTGTGTAATAACTTGTGACACCCGCAGTGACGCTGGCGACAGTTTCCGCAAAGCATCCATTGCCCCCGTTCCCGCAACCTGCGCTGCTTGAGCTACTCGCGACATCGATGCTGACCTGGTCGTAGTAATTCATGCTTCCCGGAGCTTCCCCGGTGCAGGAGATACTTGGATTGGTAACCTGCGTGGTGAGACTGCCCTCGGATGTATCTCCGGGCTGTACACAGATCTGCTGTGCGTTCCTATCCCAACGATTCAAATCCTCAAGTTTCTCCGAAGCGAGTGTGCTGGCAACATTCAAGTACTTCGACTGACGTCCGCGGGTGAGCATGACGGCGGCGAGCGCGGCCATGGCGGATACGCCGATGAAAAGGATCGCGGTGGCGATGATCACTTCAATGAGAGTGAATCCTCCCGAGCGGTCGCGATTACTGAACCTGAACATTGCCGACTCCTGAGACCGAAACGGTCTTGGTTGTGGCTCCATGAGCGAGGACAATGCTGATGGGAGGGTATGCCGGGATCGTCGGGGTACTGACGGTGGAAACTGTTCCGCTTGGATTGAGCACAATTGTTGTGGTGGCGGCAATGGTGACGTCTGCATTGGCAAACGGAACCGGGTTGGCGTAGGGAGCCGGTAAATTCGTGTAAGTGGTGGCGCAGGCAGGCGGGGTTCCGCTGACAGCTTCGGTTTGCAGCTGATAGGAGTTGGCGGGGCTGGCATTCACCGTGATGGTGAAGGGGCAACCGACGGAGATTGCCTGATAGCGCGTGGATTGAATGGCTCCCGAGAGAGAACTGGCGGCTGAGCCAAGATGCATGTTGTAGAGCGTAGTGGTGATCACGGGAAGTGAAACGGCGGCGAGGATCATGGCAATTGCAACTACGACGAGAAGCTCAATCATGGTAAAGCCAGCAGCACGGCGTTGTGCCGCGTTGTGCCGTCCCACCCGTGTCTGAGAAGCTCCGTGATTCCTAATCGTCTTCATAAAGCCGCCTGACAGTTCTTTCGCGCTCATGTGCTCTGGATCAAACGGACGGAATCCCGGGGGTGGTTCCGTTCATTCTGGAAAGCGCTTTTGACTGCTACGACCTGGCGCCTGACAAGAAGCAAACTACGACCCTGAACAGCGGTCCCTTCAGAAGCGCAACATTACAAAGATAAATCAAGCCCAGCACCTTGCACGCTGCCCGTACCATGAAAGCAACGGCACAAGAAGGCGTGGGAGTTACGGCCTAGTGTACACATAGTTCAACATAGACCAAAACACAGTTAGGGCATAGTGACGAAGGGAGTGGACGGCATACTTTAGTAATCAAGGGGTAATCGCAATGAGACTGACTGGTTGAGGCCGGCGGGGAGTTTCGGCGCTGGCGGGCGGTACTCTATTTCAAAGTTTCAAGGTTAAGAGCAAGGTCAACAGACCCACATCTGCCAAAAGAAGGCAGATATGGGGCACCAGCTTGTGGCGACGGCGAGGATGTGGAAATTTGATTGCGCCGGTCTTCATTCCCCTCTATAGTTTGCGGTCAGGATATTGCTGGTACAAATCTGATGACTGTAATGACTAGAACGCAGGGGGATCTATGAATACCTTTCCTATCATGCTGGGCGCTTTGTGCGTTTACGCCCTGGCTTACCGCTACTACAGCGCCTTTATTACCGCCAAGGCGCTGGTGCTGGACGATCGACGCATTACTCCCGCGCATAAATATGAAGATGGGCATAATTATGTGCCATCCCCGAAATGGGTTCTGTTTGGACACCACTTTGCGGCAATCGCCGGGGCAGGGCCGCTGGTGGGGCCGACGCTGGCAGCGCAGTTCGGATTTGCTCCGGGATTTTTGTGGCTGCTGATTGGCGCGGTGGTTGCGGGCTGCGTACAGGACTTTACGGTTCTGGCAGCTTCGGTGCGGCACAAGGGTCGCTCGCTGGCTGACATTGCGCGGACGGAGATTGGTCCGTTTGCCGGACTGGTTTCGATGATCGCGGTGCTGTTCATCCTGCTGGTGACGCTGGCTGGGCTTGGCATTGTAGTGGTGAATGCGCTGGCGAACAGCCCCTGGGGCGTGTTTACCATCGGCATGACGGTTCCGATCGCGCTGATCATGGGCGTGTGGATGTTCAAGAGCCACGGCGGGGAGATTCAGATTACGGGGCCGAGCATCTTCGGCGTGGTATGCCTGCTGGCAGCGGTGGCAGGCGGGCACGCTTTTGCCGCGAGCAGCATGGCAAGCACGCTGACATTCACTCCGCACCAGATTACGCTGATGATGATGGTTTACGGGTTTGTGGCCTCGGTGCTGCCGGTGTGGCTGCTGCTGGAGCCTCGCGATTATCTCTCTACGTATGTGAAGCTGGGGACGATCGCGGCGCTGATCATCGGCGTGTTCGTGGTGCATCCGAACATTCAGTTCCCGAACTTTACTCCGTTTATCCACGGCGGCGGGCCGATCATCAAGGGCAAGTTGTTCCCGTTCCTGTTTGTGACGATTGCGTGCGGCGCGATCTCAGGCTTCCACTCGCTGGTTTCTTCGGGCACGACTCCGAAGATGCTGGACAAGGAGACGGATGCGCGGTTCATCGGCTACGGCGCGATGCTGTGCGAGTCTCTGGTAGGCGTGCTGGCACTGATCGCGGCCTGCTCGATGAATCCGGGCGACTACTTCGCAATCAACTGCCCGCCCGCGGTTTTTGCGAAGCTGGGACTGCACACGGTGAATCTGGAGATGTTCTCGCGCGAGGTTGGCGAGAATCTGGCCGGGCGCAGCGGCGGCGCGGTATCCCTGGCGATCGGCATGGCGCAGATATTCAAAGGGCTGCCGGGAATGGACAAGCTGATGGGCTACTGGTACCACTACGCCATCATGTTCGAAGCATTGTTCATTCTGACGACGGTGGATACGGGCACCCGCGTTGCGCGTTACGTGCTGCAGGAACTGATCGGCAAGGCGTACAAGCCATTTGCCAACAACGCCTGGCTGCCCAGCAACCTAACGGCGACGACAGTGGTGGTTGCGGGTTGGGGTTACCTGATCTGGACGGGCAACATTTCGACGATCTGGCCGCTGTTCGGCACGGGCAACCAACTGCTTGCGACGATTGCGCTGGCGGTGACGACGACGTTCCTGATCAACATGGGGAAGGCGAAGTACGCGTGGCTTACCTTCCTGCCGATGTGCTTTGTTGGCGTGACGACGATCACGGCTGGGGTAGAGTCGATCCAGAACATCTTCTGGCCGCTGCGGTTGCTGCCAGGGAAATGGTTTGCGGGATGGCTGGACACATGCTTGATGGTGCTATTCATCACAGGCGTGATCCTGGTACTGATTGACGCGATTCGCAGGTGGTTCCTGGTGCTGAACGGCGCACCGCCTCCGGAAGAAGCGTTTGGGCCGCCGGTTAGCAAGGAAGGCGAAATCAAGATGGGCTGCTGCTAGAAGCAGCAGAGTAATTGCCTGTAGAGGTGCTTTCGAGGTTCGCGCCGATGCTCTTCGGCGCGAACCTCGGGTGCCTGGGTGTTCAGTGGTAGAAGTGCCTCTGGGGTCGCACGGGATATTTGAACGGCGCTGGGATTCCTCGCGATGCTCGGAATGACACCTCAAAAGCAAAAGCAAAAGCAAAAGCAAAGGCAAGAGCAAGAGGCAGTGTGGGCCTTGCTTCCCAGGTTATCGCCGAAAGGCATCGGCGCGAAGCTGGGGCACCTGATCATGGGTAAGAAGGGAACCCGGAGTTCCGGAGCCGAGAGATTTTGGCGCTGGAGTTCCGGGTTTTGGTTTCTGCGCGGGGCGGAAGTGCTACTGTGGGCGTGTCACGACTCGGTATATGACAGAGGATAACCATGCCGGACATTGAAGAGCGATTGAGAGCACTTGATCTTGTGTTGCCTCCACCGGTGCGGGTGCCGGAGGGCGTTGCTTTGCCGTTTCAGTTTGTCCGCGTGCTTGGGAGGCGGGTACTGATCTCCGGGCACGGGCCGCAGGCGGCGGATGGTTCGCTGGCACTGCCGCTGGGGAAGGTGGGACGAGAGGTAAGCCTGGTGCAGGGGTACATGGCAGCCCGGCTGACAGCTCTGTCGATCCTGGGCAGTTTGAAGCGCGCGGTCGGGGATCTGGACCGCATCGGCGCATGGGTACGAGTGTTCGGGATGGTGAACTCGGCGCCGGGGTTCAACCACCAACCTCGGGTGATCAACGGCTTCTCAGACCTGATTCTTGAGATATTTGGGGCCGAGAGAGGCGCTCACTGCCGGAGCGCCGTGGGGATGGCAGAGCTTCCGTTCAACATTCCAGTGGAGATTGAAGGAGAGGTTGAACTGGTCGAGTAGGGGGCGTTTACGGTGTGGCGATTCGGGGGCCGAAGTGCCTCTGGGACGGTGGGGATATTTGAGCGGTGCTGGGATTCCTCGCTGCGCTCGGAATGACACCTTCAAGGTCAAGAGCAAGGTCAACAGACCCACATCTGCCAAAGGCGGGCAGATATGGGGCACCAGAAGCAGGATCAACTACCCCACCCTAGCCAGAGGATGGCCAGGATGGGGCACCCTGAACCGAGTTTCAGCTCCCAGAACCCAGTTTCAACTCTGAACCTGCGGAGAGGTTAGGAGTCGAGGGAGTAGCCTTCTTCGCCGTGCTGGGAGAGGTCGAGGCCGGTTACTTCATCTTCCTGGCTGACACGCAAACCGACGGTGAGATCTACAAACTTGAGAAGGACCAAGGTTCCGAAAGCGGCGAGCACCCATGCGATGAGAACTCCGGCGGCCTGATTGAGCAACTGGTGGGCATTGCCGTCGAAGAGGCCGGAGCCGGTTGGGTTTCCCTGCGCGTCCTTGAACATGGGATTGATGTAGCGGCTGGCGAAGACGCCGGTCAGGAGCGCGCCGAGAGTTCCACCTGCGCCGTGGACTCCAAAGGCGTCCAGGGAATCGTCGTAGCCGAACCACTTCTTGACCTTGGCGACCATGAAGTAGCAGAAGGGGCCGGCGATGAAGCCGATGGCGAGGGCCGACATGGGGCCGACGAAGCCGGCGGCGGGAGTGATGGCGACGAGCCCGGCGACGGCGCCGGAGATTCCGCCGAGGGTGCTGGGATGTCCGTCGCTGATCCACTCGGCGGCGATCCAGCCAATGGCGGCAGCGGCGGCGGCAAAGTGGGTAGCGACAAAGGCGCTGGTGGCGAGGCTTCCGGCGGTGAGGGCGCTGCCAGCGTTGAATCCAAACCAGCCCACCCACAACATGCACGCGCCGATGAAGGAGAGGACGACGCTATGGGGCGGGAGCTGTTCGAAAGGATAGTCTTTGCGCTTGCCGAGGTAGAGAGCACAGACCAGGGCGGAGACTCCCGAGGTGACATGGACGACCGTGCCTCCGGCGAAATCAAGACATGGGAAGCGGCCTCCGAGCGAAGCGTTGAGCAGGCCTCCCTTGCCCCAGACCATGTGAGCCATGGGGGTGTAGATGACCAGCGACCAGAGGGTAAGGAAGAGCAACATGCCTTTGAACTTCATGCGTTCGGCGAATGCGCCGGAGATGAGCGCCGGAGTAATAATGGCGAACATCAACTGATAGACCATGAAGGTTTGCAGCGGGATGGTTGCGGCATAGTCGGGATCAGGGGCGGCACCGACGCCGTGCAGAAAGAGATGCTGGAAGTTTCCGATGAAGCTGTTGCCGGGACCGAAGGCGAGACTGAAGCCGACCACTCCCCAGATGACGGTGACGACAGCCATCATGGCAAAGCTCTGCATCATGGTGGACAAGACATTCTTCTTGCGGACCAGGCCGCCGTAAAAGAGCGCAAGGCCGGGACCGGTCATCATGAGAACGAGCGCCGAACTTACCAGCATCCACGCGTTATCAGCGTTGCCGCGCGCCTCAGTGATCTGCTTTTGAAGGTCCGCGAACTGCTGCGGAGAGACAGTTTGGGCGCTGAGCGCCAAACCACAAAACAGCAAGATCAGGAGGCAGCACAATCGTGCTCCCCGGTGGGATGAAGAATAAGTTGTCGGCATGTCGTCCAACAGTTTACTCCGCTCGACGAGGAACTCAGAAGCAAGAATTAACATTTGAGACGGAATAAAAGCGAAGACAAGCCGAAGAAGGAAATGGGGCGTCAGGAGCGAGTTCGCGGCAGAGAAAAAAGCCCGCGGATCGTGCTCGCGGGCTATGAAGCAGGGAGGAACAGCACAGGAAAAGTTAGTCCAGCTTTTGCGGGCGGGAGAGCAGAAAGCGCGGCCATGAAGAGTCTAGCTTGCGACGAAATCGCGAGGGCTTGACGGCTTCTCCAAGCTGGGGCAACTCGCGGCGGTAGGCCTCATAGACGGAGGCGAAGACGGCGTCCCAGGAGGCTCGGCTGGCACGCTGGCGGGCGGCGATGGACATGTCACGCTGGAGAGAGCCGCTGGCTACGAGGCGCAGCACGGCGGCATTGAAGTCCTCATCGGTGGAGCAGATGAAGCCGCTGCGGTTGTTCTCGACGATGAACTTGGGGCCACCTTTATCTGTGACTACGGCGGGGACTCCGGAGGCGAGCGCTTCGAGGACGACGTTGCCGAAGGTGTCCGTCTCAGAGTAGAAGGCGAAGAGATCCATGTTGGCATAGGCGCGGCTGAGAGCGGGACCACGCAGGACGCCGGTGAACTCAGCGCCGGGAATGTGCTGGCGCAGCCACTGCTCCTCGCCGCCGTGGCCGACGAAGACAAACTTTACCTGGTTGTATCCGGCGGCCTTGACGGCTTTGGCGAGGGGGGCGAAGCTGCGGACTTTCTTCTCGGTGGAGAGACGGCCCACGTATCCGATGACGAACTCGCCGTCGCTGCCGCGAGTGCGATGGGTGGGGCTGAACATGGAGAGATCGACACCACGCTCCATGAGCGAGCAGGGCTTGTGAGTCGCATTGTGGAGCTTGGCGATGAGCTCCTGATTGGGGGCGAAGTGAAAGCGGCCGAGCTTGAAGTAGAAGGCGGAGAGTTGGAAGCTGACATCCTCGATGAGCTGCAAGAGCTTTGCGCGGCGCGGGCCGGAGATGACGCGTGGAAGAATACGATCCGAGCGGCGGGCGGCGTACTCATGCACGTTGGTGTGCCAGGAGGCAGCGACGGGAATTCCGAGATCGTGGGCGGCGGCAGCACCGAGCATTCCGATGTCACTGGGACCGGTGATGTGGACGACATCGGGATTGAATTCGCGCAGGGCGTCAATGACGCGGCGATAGTAGCGGAAGAGCGCGAGATCGAAGCGGAGATCCTTTTCGAGGGCGAAGGAGATGGCTCCGCGGCGGAGGCCGAGACGGGTGATGCTGCCATCCTGGGTGACTCCGGTTTTGTCACTGGCGCTGACGAGGAGCATAGGCGAGGCGGTGCGCTGGGCGTAGGCGACAAAGTTGCGGCAGGTGTTGGCGACGCCGTTGACTTCATTCAACGAATCGGGAAAGAGAGCAATGCGAATGGGGCGAGCGATCATCATGCGCCTTCTTCCTGGCCCGAAAGGGCGGGCATGGTGCGGGCAGGCTTTGCGCCGTAGTGGCGGAGCGTGCTGAGAAGTGGAGTGGTTTCAGCAAGGCGAGCGAAGCCGAGAATAGCGCAGAGAACTCCGGGGACGCGCTGCCAGAGTTGACTGAGGGGCTGCAAGGAGCCGTTGCGGCCGGGATGATAGGTGCGCTGATCCCAGCGGGATGCGCCGTCGGAGTGGTCAGGATAGTCGCGGATGGCATCGAGAAAGGTCTGGTAGCAGCGGGTGAAGAGCGAGTGACTGTACTGCGGCATGAAGAGGAGTTGGCTCCTGCGCTCGACGCGGAGCTCGTACACCCACTCGGCGAAGCTTTCGGCGCGAGTGAGGTTGAGGTTGGCGTTGGGCTCGCAGCCATGGCGGTCTCCACCAGAGATGAGAATCTGCTGCCAGCGCGCGGAGAGCGCGGCGACACGGCGATTTTCCTCCCAGAGGCGCAGACCGTTTAACTCGAAGGCGTGGAGGTGTCCGTTGTTGAGGGCGAGGAAGTCTTCGACGTTCTGGGCAAACTCTGCGGGCGGGTTGGCGTAGAGGTTCCAGAGCGGATGATTGAAGACGAGGAGGACTTCAGGAATGGCGTGAAGCGTGCGCAAGAGGTCGCAGACACGCGTGGTGCTGGGCTGGGCGGTGCAGGCTTTCAATTCATCCATCCATTGCTGAGCGTGCGCGCCGGGAAGGTTGTGAATGCCGAGGTGAAACTTGGAGGACTGAAAGGGAACGGTCCACTCAAGCGAGACCGGCGTCTGGTGCATGGCGGGGAGCACGCGGAGAAGCAGCGGAGCTTCAATGCAGTCGTGATCAGAGAGCGAGACGAGAGCGTGCATCCCGAGCTTCTGCTCGATCTGATTCTTCTCGACTTCGTAAGCGGAGCGTGGACAGAGGGGCGGAGTCCAATAGCCGTGGGCGAGATCTAGTTGTATGCCAGTGCGGGTGGCCGCACCTTCCTGTGCGCGAATGAAGGTGCGAAGAAGAGGATGGGATTCCAAGATGCGTCCGACGAATTCGAGGCTTTCTTTGGAGCGGCTGGTATGGCTATGGATGGAAACGCCGGTCTTGAATTGACGGATGAGCGGTTGATCCCGGTCAAACCACGCTACCTTAGCTGGCAAGAGCTCCTCCTAAACGGGCCGGATGTGCTGGGTCTCGCTTATCGTGCATTGGTAAATCTTTTCAACCGCAGTATGGAGGAGAGATGGTGACGGTTTGATTACGAAGCGGAAAATGAAAGATGAAATTCAGACAAGCAGATTGCGGCGGGATGTACAGGAGCTAAGCGATTTACCAAAGTTTGACAGAGTGCGGGGCTGGCTTTTACAAAGCATTTCCGTTGGCGAGGTACTCTGCAAGCATGGATCAGTTCAGGGGTGAAGGCATTCCGGCGCCGCCCAAGAGTGTTTCGGTTGGGCGAGCATTGGTTGCACTGCTCCGGCATCCGTGGAAGTTTGTAGTGTTGCGCTGGAACGGCAAGGCCGCGCTGCTGAGCGCGATGTTCCGCGGCGTTATCTTCCTGATTGCTTCGATCAAGTCTCATCATGCGGGGCGGGCAAGCGGAGTTTTGGCGGAGGCGCTGTTCGGCGCGGTTTCAGCGGGATTCTTTGGGACACTGACGCAGTCGTTGCGCTTCGCCGAACCGGAGTGGCTTGCAGAATTGCTGCTGGCAGGAATTTTTCCGCTGGCTTTCCAGGTGGGCGACTTCTACTTCCACGCGGCGCTGGGGACACAGGTGTTCGTGATCGGCATGGTGTCATCAGCGTGCTTCACGGTATTCTCATCGGCTTTTAATCTCTACATCATGAGGCGCGGGACGCTGCTGGTGGGTGAGGAAGGCAACGCGTTCTCAGCGGACCTTGGGGCGTTGCCACGGCTGGCGCTGATGTTCGTGGTGTCAGGGGTGATGAAAGCGTGGCGATTTGTTGCGGGCTTCTTTCGGGAAACTCCGCCGGAGGCGATAGTGTGCGAAAACACTGCCGCTGAAACCATCGTGTCGTCGTGAGACAGATGCCATGAAAACACTCCACCTTACGAATGCATGGCATGAGACATCGGGTGGAATTGCGACGCTGTATCGTGCGCTGCTGCAGGCGGCAGAGCGTCGCGGGCAAGAGATACGGCTGATTGTTCCGGGCGGGGAAGATCGAGTTGAGCGCGTGGGGAAGCACGCGGTGATCTACCACCTGAAGGCGCAACGCGCGCCGTTCAATTCCAACTACAGGATGCTGTGGCCTACCTCTTACCTGTATCCGGGAAGTGCAATCCAACGGATATTGAAGGAAGAGCAGCCGGATCTGATCGAGGTTTGCGACAAGTACAACCTGCATTACCTGGCAGCGCTCTCGCGCTTGAAGCTGATGCAGGAGATCGAGCAGCGTCCGACGACGGTGGGCTTTAGCTGCGAGCGGATGGACGACAACTTTGCGACGTATCTGGGACGGTCGCGCGCAGGACGGGCCTTTAGCCGCTGGTATATGAAGTGGGTATACTTTGCGTTCTTCGACCATCACATCGTGATCAGCCAGCATACGGCGGGAGAGTTGCGCGCGGTGAGCGACGGGCATCCGGTGGAGCGTGGAGTTTGGTTGCGGCATCCGGGGGTGGATCTGGCAACCTTCCGTTGCCTGCAGGGCAGAGCGGAAGCGCGCGCGAAGCTGCTGCATCGGCTGGGGCGCGGCGAAAGCTGCCGCCTTCTGATATATGCAGGACGGCTGGCACCGGAGAAAAATCTTCCACTGTTGTTACAGACGATGGAGCGGCTGAAGGAGACGGAGCCAGAGGCCTTGCTGCTGATTGCAGGCGATGGCATTGAGCGCGCAGCGATGGAGAAGAGTGCAGCCGAACTGAATGTGGCGGTGAAGTTTCTCGGGCACATTGGAAATCCGGGGCAGCTTGCGGAATTGCTCGCCGGATGCGAAGTGTTTCTGCATCCAAACCCTAAGGAGCCATTCGGTATTGCACCTCTGGAGGCGATGGCGTGCGGGCTTGTGCTGGTGGCGCCGAACTCCGGTGGGGTGACCGAGTACGCCAGCGACAACAACGCCATGCTGGTGGATCCGACCCCGGTTGCATTTTCAGAAGCAACGCAGAGACTGCTGCATGAACCCGAGCTGCTGGCTGCCAAGTCAAGCGCAGCGGAAGAGACGGCGAGCGCATTCGGCACGGAGCGAACGGCAGACGCCTTCCTGGATCTCTACGAAACGATAGACGCCGCCACACGTGGCCGGTTGCCGCTGCGTGAGGCGGGAACGGCGTTTTGTTCTACTGCTCCGGCAGAAGCAGGGAAGCAAGTTACCGGAGCCATCGCAGAGGTGTGCAAGAGCGGCTTCCGCGCCTGGGTTCGACTGAGAGCCCGCGCGGCAGCGCACGGGAGTATGTGATGAAACGTCATCTTCGATCCACGATCCATGCGGCCCTGGCGTTGGCCTTGCTGGCGGCAGTTCCAGCGGTTGCGGCGGATGTGCCGAGCAGCACGGCGCTGGTGGAAAGAATGAGCGCGGAGGAGATTGTTGCGCGGTTACAGCACGGCAACGAACAGCGTGCCGCCGCGTTGCGCGCGTACGAGGGGCGGCGCTCGTATTCGCTGAACTATCACGGGTTCCCATCCGACAGGGAGTCAGGGATAGAGGTGCTGGCGCACTACGTGGCGCCGGAGAGCAAGAGCTTCGAGGTGATCTCCGAGAGAGGCTCGAAGTTGATTCAGTCAAAGGTATTTGCGAAGCTGCTGGAGAGCGAGCGCGAGGCAGCCTGCGTGGAGAACCAGCGGCAGACGGCGCTGACGGCGGAGAATTACACGTTCACGCTGCTGGGGTCGCGTCCCAGCGCCCATGGCGGCTGCTACCGGCTTGGAGTAGAGCCGCGGCGCGAGAACAAGTTTCTGTATCGCGGAGAGATATGCGTGAACGCCGCGGATTTTGCGGTGGAAAGCATCGACGCGGAGCCGGCGAAGAATCCATCGTTCTGGATCAAGAAGACGCGGATTGAACATCGCTATCAGAAGATTGGACAGTTCTGGCTCCCGGCCTCGAACCAGACGGTGACCAGCGTGCGACTGGGCGGGACAGCGACACTGAAGATCGTGTACTCGGGATATGAATTGCGGTGAGTTCTTGGGGGCTGTGGGAGATATGCGCTAGAGCAATTCCGGGATTGGTGAGTCCTGTTCTCCCACCTTGTATGTTCCGAGATGAAGCGTGACGATGGGTTGCGTTTCGGCGGAGAGGCCGGTCCCACCTGAGGCCAGCGCGAGCTGAAGCCTGGAGCTAAGAACGGCCCCCGTCCCTCTC
>Ga0302320_10000411_pt1 | contig 100876 bp, 79 predicted proteins | sample Bog_T0_3_FD_202130 | JGI IMG/M metagenome (GOLD analysis project Ga0302320, IMG submission 202130) | Peat permafrost microbial communities from Stordalen Mire near Abisko, Sweden - Bog_T0_3 | ecosystem: Environmental > Terrestrial > Soil > Wetlands > Peat | place: Sweden: Abisko, Stordalen... | reverse complement strand
GGACTACGGCCGGCAACGCGGCAAGCAACACGCGCACTTCGCTCTCCTCAGGATGCCACGGGAAATAACCCGGGCGAAGGCTGCGGACATCGGGCCAGGCGAGCCGCTCTCCTCGTCTAGGGACATAAGTCCAAACTTCTTCCCGAGCTCGGCCCGGCGCTGGTAGAAGTTTTTGATTTCTATCGGATGGTCCCCGAGGGGATAAGCGCGGAGCCAGGCCGTCAGGTTTGGCGAGATCTCAACTTTGCGAGGCTCCCTGACTTTCGAGACCGCTGCGGACACCGAAATAACGCCCGTTTCCAAGTTAATCGCATCGGGCTGGAGCTTGGTGATTTCGCCATAAGGCACGGCAGGCCGAATTCCGGCAAAAAGGCAGAGTGCAAAGTACGGCACCCAGCGGCCGCCTTCAAAGTTCTCGAGGTAATGCATCATGTCTCTCGCCTGTTCGGCGGTCAGTGTCTTCGCCATCCCCCGGCGACGACGGATCCGGTGATGCGGCACCTTTGCGATTAGGTTCTCAGCCACCCAACCTCGCTGGAATGCGAACTTGAAGAAGGTCGAAATGATTCCCCTGCGGTTGTTGTAGGTCTTCAGGGAGCAACTCTCCTTTTCGAGAAAGGCTATGAGCGCCGGAACTGTCAGTTCGGCCACCGTCGCCTTTGGGAAATGACGCTCCAAGCGCCTGAGGTCGCGGGAGACCCGTTTGACCATGGGGATTGAGAGTTGATCCTGATCCAGTTCGTGTTGCTTTGCCGCGACATACTCCGCGATAGCGTCGGCAAGCTGCTTCTGTGTTTCGGGCGGACGGTAGTTGGCGATGGAATAGTCGACGCAAAACAGAAGGGAGTGGCCTTGGCCAGCAAGGCGTCGGAACGCCGCCTCGGCTTCGCCCAGCTGGGCGTCCGTCAGGGTGGTCATTACCGGCCGCAAACCAGCCTCCACCTGTTCCGCCTTGATGTCCAAAGCCGCCTTTTCGGCCGCCGCTTCGGCCCGGGTCTTTACGTTTTTTCTGATTCGGGTGCCAGCCAGCCAGCCCGATACGCGCCAGCTGACGACTCCGTTGCGATTCTTGAAACGAGTGATGACGAATTCCGTTGGATTCATGCTTAGGTTGCCACGTCAACTGGCAACCTAGCTTCGACGAAAACTTAAGTCCTTATACCCAAGCACTTAAAGTGGTGCCCAAGGGGGGACTCGAACCCCCATGCGGTTAAGCACAGGCTTCTGAGACCTGCGTGTCTACCAGTTCCACCACCTGGGCAAAAGCGGGAGGGAAACAGACAACGGAAGGCCGGGGGGCGCAAGTAAATTTGGCCCGGGGGAGATCAGGCGGGAGGGGCTGGAGGAGCAGGGAGCTTACGGGTGGTAGTGGCCCAGGGAGAAGTAAAGGGCGCCGGCCATTATGGCGGTCTGGGCAAGCGCCACGGTGACCGTAAACCGGATTTGCCTGAGTTCGCTAGCCCTGATCTCGCGCTCGATCTTGAGGCTCAGCTCTGAGCGGACCGATTCGATCTTGAGGACGAGCTCGTTGACGGCGTCCTTGAGTTCGGCGCGCGAGCAGAACCCGACTTCGTGAGCTGTGATTTCAAGCTCCATGGCCTGCAGGATGGCACGGGCTTGGCTGGGCGGCAACTGGGTTTTTTCGAGGAGATCGAGGCTGGCTGGTTGCATTCCAAGGATAATAGCAAGGGGAAGGGAGGCGGCTCGTCGGCCCTTCGACTCGCCTGCGGCTTCGCTCAGGGCAGTCTTTCGCATTGCGAATGACTGGGTGTCTCGCGGGCTTGCACATGGTTGGGAGATGGGGTGACACTTCGGAGGTACCCTACCTTCATGCCCAACGTCTTCGGCAAACTTTTCACGGTCTCAACCTGGGGCGAAAGCCACGGGCCGGCCGTGGGCGTGGTCGTGGACGGGTGCCCGGCGAGGCTTCCGATTTCAGTGGAGGAGATCCAGGTGGAGCTGGACCGCAGGCGGCCGGGGCAGAGCGACATCGTGACTCCGCGGAAGGAGGAGGACCGGGTTGAGATCCTCTCGGGGGTGTTCGAGGGAAAGACAACGGGGGCACCGATTTCGCTGTTGGTCCGAAATGCGGACGCAAGGCCGGGGGCTTACGACGAAATGAAGGAGAAGTTCCGGCCCTCGCACGCGGATTTCACATACCAGGCAAAGTATGGCATCAGGGACCACCGGGGCGGCGGAAGGAGTTCGGCGCGGGAGACGGTCGGCCGCGTGGCGGCGGGGGCCATCGCAAAGAAGCTCCTGATCCTCGCGGGCTCGGTCGAAATCCGGGCCTTCGTGACCCAGGTTCACGACATTGCGGTTCCAGCCAGGGCGCTGGGAAAGTTTCCGTCGGTGGCGGAGGTCGAGGCGACCGCCGTCCGGTGTCCGCACCTTGAGACCGCGGAGAAGATGATAGCCCGGATCAAGGAGGTGCGGGTTGCGGGGGATTCGGTCGGGGGAGTGATTGCCTGCAGGGTGCGCGGCGTCCCGGCCGGGCTGGGAGAGCCGGTCTTCGACCGGCTGGAGGCGGATTTGGCGAAGGCCATGCTTTCCCTGCCGGCCACCAAGGGCTTTGAAATCGGCAGTGGGTTTGCCGGGACGAGGCTCAAGGGCTCGGAGCACAACGATGAGTACGTCCTTAGGAACGGTCATGTGGGGACGGCGACGAACCGCTCGGGCGGGGTGCAGGGCGGCATCAGCGACGGCGAGGAGATCTTCTTCAACGTGGCCTTCAAGCCGACGGCGACCATCCTGCAGCCGCAGAAGACGGTGGACATCCATGGGGCCGAGACGGAGCTGGCCGCCAAGGGGCGGCATGACCCGTGCGTGCTTCCGAGGGCAGTCCCGATCGTGGAGGCGATGGCGGCTCTCGTGATCGTGGACCACTGGATGCGGCAGGCGGCGCAGAATCAGACGTTCAAGTTTTGAGCCGGAGGCGGAGCTGCTGATCGGGCACGGTCCGGCCTTGTTATTATGGGAGGCATGCAATCAGAAAGCTTGGACATATTGGAAAAAACGCAGTTGCCGCTGAACCAGGCCCGTGCAATACTTCAGGCCATGGAGCTTGAGTTCACAGCTCGTGAGATCGGGTTCTGCACGCGTGCCGAACTCAAGGACGCCGTACACTCGCTTGAGCTCAAGATCGAGGCAGTCCGCAACGACCTGAGTGCTAAGATTGAATTGGAAGTCAGGGCAGTCATGCGATGGATGGTCTCTTGCATGCTCGCGCAGATGGCCTTCATGGCCGGGGCGTTGTACTTTGGTCTGACGCATATCCGCCCGTAGGATTGTTAGGCGGAGATTGGGCGGGGAGTGGGATTCGGTCGAAGCGGCTCGTCGCGGCGACTTCGCCCTACCCTAAGACATCGGAGCCGTTGGCCCAACTTAAGACATTGGGGAGGTGAGCGGGCTTGCTCGCGGGGCGGGGGTGCATAGGGTGGAGGGAACGCGATGCCGGACGAAAAGCCACTTGTCTACCTCGTTCTCGGGGCGGCCGGCTCGGGCCGCCGGGAAATCCTGGCTGATTTGATTTCGGACGGGCTGGTCGAGGGCGACAAGCCCGCGGTGCTGCTCGCGTCGACGGAAGCGGCTTCGCCATTCGATGAGAAGCTTCCGGGACTGGCGCGGTGGGGCTGGGATCCCGGCCTTGGCATCGATGCGGAGATCCCCGAGGGGGCGACGCATGTGTTCCTGATGACGGACGGGCGGCGAAACCCGGTCGACCAGGTCCAGGCGTTCCAGATGTGGCTGTTGGCCAAGGGGGCGGAACTCGCGCGGGTGCTGTGCGTGGTGCACTGCGGGCTCGCGGAGAAGCACCATCCGCTGCTCGTGTGGTACGACGCGCTCGTGCACTTCTCCGATGTCGTGCTTTTGAACAAGAGGGAGGGGATCGGCAACAAGTGGGTCGGTGACTTCCAGGCGAGGTACAAGGGGCAGTTCTATCCCGCGCTGTTCGAGCTCGTGAAGGCCGGGAGGGTGAAGAACCCGGCGCTGGTGCTGGCGCCCGGGGCGCTCAGGCTGTCGCATGCGTTTGACGAGCTGGAGGAGCAGTTGGCGACTGAGGAGGTGGTGGAGTACGAGATTGGCGGCGATCCCATCACCGAGGAAGAGGAGGAGCAGGAGGAGGCGGAAGACGAGGAGGACGAGATCAGGGAGGACCCGTATTTCGTGAGGCTGGCGGGCGGGAGAAGGGCGAAGGAGATCCCGGACATCGCGAAGTATTTGGGGTAGGCAACTTTCTAGGGCGGAGGGCGTCATACCTGCTGCCCCCGGAGAGGGCGCGCGATCGCGATTTACAATCTCGAGCATTTATTCTCTTATCCCGGTTCCCTGCCTACTGACAACCGGCCTCCAATAAACGCATGATCCCACGTTTCGCCCGCCTGTGGCTAGCCGCCAGCGTTTTTGCCGTTGCCAGCCTGCACGCCCAGCTTCCGGGGCGGCCCGCGCCGCTGCCGGTCAGGAACGGGGACGAGGTGATCCAGTCGTTCAAGCTGAGCGACGGGGACATAGACTCGGTGCTGGGGGCCCTTGAGACCTACACGGGAAGGACCGTCCTGAGGCCGCAGGCGCTGCCGACCAATACGTACTCGCTGAGGATAACGAGGCCGATCCCGAAGTCGGAGCTCGTGATGGCCCTGGAGACCCTGCTCGCGCTGAACCAGGTGGGGGTGACGCCCCTTGGCGACAAGTTCCTGAAGGTGATCCCGCTTGCGCAGGCGAAGTCGGAAGCCCCGGAGTACATCGAGGGCTCGACCCTGGGCATGCCGCCCAGCGGCAGGATCGCGACCAAGCTCTTCCAGCTGAACTTCCTCAGGGCGAATGAATTCTTCAACGGGCAGCTGAACGGGATCTTCTCGCCGGGGATCGGGAACGGGGTCGTGGTGCTGGAAAAGGCCAACTCGGCGCTGATCACGGACTCGATCTCGAACCTGCAGCGGATCGAGACGCTGCTGAACTCCCTGGACAAGCCCTCCACCGGGGGGCTGACGACCAAGTTTTACCCGCTGGCGAACGCCAAGGCAAGCGATGTGGTGACAAAGCTCAGGACCATGCTGACCGGGCCGATCTCGAGCCAGATCGGGAGCGCGACCACGTACAGCGCGGACGACCGGACGAACCAGGTGATCCTGGTGGCGGATCCGGGCGAGCAGCCGTTCTTCGACAAGGTGATCGCGAACCTGGACATCCTGGACAACCCGAACACCAGGAACGAGGTGATCTACCTGAAGCACGCGGACGCGAAGGACGTGGCGACGCTGCTCTCGCAGCTGGTCTCCGGGCAGAACAGCGCGTCCCAGAAGAGTTCGGGAAGCACCTCCCCGAGGCCCGGGGATATCGCCTCGCTGCCCGTGCCTACCCAGCCTGCAGGTGGGAGCAACAACAGCGGAGCCGGCCTCCTGGCGGGGCTCGCCGCGGGCTCGAACGAATTCAGCAGTCTGGTGACGATCCTGCCTGATGAACGAAGCAACTCGGTGGTGGTGTCGGGGACCCCGGGGGACATCCGGCTCATCAAAGATCTGGTCGACAAGATCGACATTGTATTGGCCCAGGTGCGGATCGAGTGTGTGATCGCGGAGGTGACGCTTTCGGACACGGATGTGAGCGGGATCCAGGCCCTCAACCTGACAGTCGGCCAGAACGCAAAGGGCGGGACCTCGATCACCAACTTCAGCGGCAGCGACATGACCGGCTGGGCCGTCACCTCGGGGGTCGTCAATCCCCTTGCCTTCCAGGCGGCCCTGAGCACGACCGGAGCCGGGGCGAAGAACCTCGTCAAGGTCCTGTCGGCCCCGGTCATCGTGACCACCCACAACAAGCAGGCGGAGATCCAGGTGGGCGAATCGCTCCCCATCATCACGAGCACGGTCTCGGAGCCGATCTCGACGGGCGTCACAACCTCGAGTCCGTTTGCGAACAGTTCGACCGTCTCCTACCAGAACATTGTCATCGACCTGAAGGTGACGCCATTGATCGGCGACGACGGCAACGTGCAGATGACGATCGACCAGAAGGTCCAGGACATCGTCAGCAACGTGACCATCAACGGCAACACGCAGCCGGTCATCGGGCTGCGCGAGGCGACCTCCTTCATCAGCTGCCAGGACGGCCAGATGGTGGTGCTGGGCGGGCTGCAGCGCACCGAGAAGAGCACAACCCAGAACAAGCTGGGGTTCCTCTACGAGATTCCGATCCTAAGCCAGCTCCTCGGCGGCCACACCGACGACTTGGAAAGGACGGAGCTGCTGTTCTTCATCCGCCCGCACGTGATTCCGCTCGCGGCGAGCACCTGGGAGGCAAAAAAGGAAATCAACGAGCTCTCGGCCAGGGACATGATCAACTCGTACCTGCAAAACCCCGCGCAGCAGACGAGACAGAACAACTCGAAGACCCAGAACTTCCTCGACCGGTTCAAGCCGTGACCGACCGAGCGCGAATTTCGCCATGCCCGTCCTTGTAGAGGATCCCCTGCCCGACTCGCTGGCGAAGCGGCTGACCGAGGAGCAGCGCCAGGCGCTGGGCGAGGCCCATCGGGGGGCGAGGCTCGCGGCGCTGGCCGTGGCGCTGGGCCTGAACGAGGCGGACGCGCTGACCCAGCTTTCGGAGGCGACGGGGCTTCCCGTCGCCAGCAACCTCGAGGCCGACGTCGTGTCGAGGGGACTCTTGCCGGCGAGGCTCGTCCATGACTACCAGGTGATTCCGATCGTGCTCAAGGCAGCGGGCAAGGAGCCGGCCGCGACGCCGGCGCCCGACGCGGAGCTGCACCTGGCCACGGCCTGGCCGCCGGACGGCGTCATCCGGGGCTGGATAGCGACCTTCACGCCGAGGCCGGCGGTCTGGCACCTGGCGGTGCCGGAGCGGGTGCGCCAGCTGATCATCGAGAACTTCGGCGTGGGCTCGGGCTCGCTCGAGGACGACGACTACGTGGCCCCCGAGGCGCAGAAGAAGGAGGAGGAGGTCGTCGACGAGGAGGCCGCGGTCGTGCGCTTCGTGAGCGACGTGATCGGGCAGGCCGTCCGGGACCAGGCGACCGACATCCACTTCGAGCCCCAGGAGAACCAGCTGCGGATCCGGTACCGGGTGGACGGGCTTCTGACGCCGGTCCCGGTGCCCGAGAACCTGCTCCGGTTCCAGGACGCGATCATCTCGAGGCTGAAGATCATGGCCCGGATGAACATCTCGGAGCGGCGGCTGCCGCAGGACGGGAGGATCAATTTCAAGATCAACGGCGACACGCTGGACATCCGCGTCTCGACGATCCCCACGATCTACGCGGAGTCGGTGTCGCTGCGGCTCCTGAACCAGAAGAAGGAGGCCTTCTCGATGGAGAAGCTCGGGATGAGCCCCGAGGAGCAGGAGCAGATCAACAACATTTTGGATTTCCCGCACGGGATCGTGCTGGTCACGGGACCGACGGGCTCCGGCAAGAGCACGTCGCTGAACGCCTTCCTAAGGAAGATCAACTCGACGGAACTGCGCATCCTCACGATCGAGGACCCGATCGAATACGAGGTGCCCGGGGCGAACCAGATGCAGGTGCGGCCGGAGATCGGCCTCACGTTCGCGGACGCCCTGCGGCACATGCTGCGCCAGGACCCCGATGTCATCATGGTCGGCGAGATCCGAGACAAGGACACCGCGGAAATCGCGATCCGGGCGTCGCTGACGGGGCATCTGGTGTTCTCGACCCTGCACACGAACGACGCGCCCGGGGCGATCACGCGGCTCGTGGACATGGGGGTCGAGCCCTTCCTCGTCGCCTCGGCGATCGAGATGGTGATCGCGCAGAGGCTGGTCCGGAGGCTCTGCCCGCAGTGCTCCCGGCTCGAGCCCGTGAACAAGCTCAAGCTCCGGGAGACGCTCGCCATCTTCGAGTGCCCCGTGGAGGAGGCGGACACGGTCCTGCAGCTCAAGTCCCCCGTGGGGTGCGACCGCTGCCGCGGGACCGGGTACCGGGGGCGGATCGGACTCTTCGAAATCTTCCGCCTCACCGAGGAGGTCCACGAATTGATCCTCAAGCGCGAAAGCACCCGGGCGCTGACCCATTGCGCGCGGCGCAACGGGATGAAGACCCTGGGGCAGAGCGGGTGGGAGAAGGTGAAACTCGGCTACACTTCCCTGGACGAAGTCCTGCGCGTGGTTGCGGCGACCTAGGCCGGGGCAGCCTGCCATGGCCCGATTCGACTACACCGCGAGGGACCGAGCCGGACAGACCGTGTCCGCCGCCGTGGAGGCGCCAACCCGGAAGGACGCATTGAGGCTGCTCGCCGCGAGGAACCTGCAGCCGATCCGGGTGGACGAGGCGGCGGGGGCGAAGCCAAGGGTCCGCGAAAAGGCGGCCGCCAAGGCGACCGGCGTCTCAAAAAAGACCGAGCGGCTGCCGTTCCTCGAGGCGCTGCACGACCTGACGACGAGCGGGCTCTCCGCCGGCGAGGCGGTGCGGCTCCTCTCGGTGCGGATCAAGGACCCGGCCCTGAAGGCTCTCTGCGGGGGCCTCTGGGAGCGGATCGGCGAGGGCGTGCCGCTGTCCAGGGCGATGGGGGATTTTCCGGAGACGTTCGACACGGGGATCGTGAACCTGATCCAGGCGGGCGAGGCCACGGGCTCGCTCAACGAGACCCTGGAGCGGCTGATCGGCCACTTGACGCAGCAGAAGGAAATGCGGGCCCAGCTGACGACGGCCCTCGCCTACCCCGTGATGATGGTGTTCGTGGCGATGGGCGTCATCCTCTTCTTCCTCTTCTTCCTCCTGCCGAGGCTCCAGTCCCTGCTGGACTCGCTCGGCGGGACGCTGCCGGTCTCCACCCAGATCCTGATCGGGATCTCGAGTTTCTCGATCCACTACGGCGTCTTCCTGGTGATCGCGGCCCTGTTCGCCGCCGGCTCGCTCTGGCGCTGGCGGAGCACCGAGGAGGGGCGGCTGAAGACCGACGCCTGGCTCCTCAGGCTCCCGATGGTCGGGCCCTTCATCGTGTCGCGGACGGTGCTCACGATCAGCCAGACGCTGGGCGTGCTCCTCGAGAACGGCATCAACGCCTCCGAGGCCCTGCGGATGACGGAGCGCCAGATCGACAACCGGGTGCACAGGCGGGCGTTCGGGGAGGCGACCGCGCGGGTGCTCGAGGGCGAGGCGCTCTCGGTGGCGCTTGGGAGGACGGGGTGCTTCCCGGACCTGGTGCTGGATCGGCTCGCGGTCGGCGAGAACACGGGCAATGTGGTGCCGAGCCTGAAGGACATCGGCAGGACCTACCAGAAGGCGATCACGACCCAGTTGAACACGTTCACGCGGATCTTCGCCACGGCTGTGCTCATGTGCGTGTTCATTGCGGTGGGGTTCATCGCATACGCGATCGTGAGCGCGATCTTCCAGGTGAGCACGAGCTTCAAGCTCGGGTGAGGAACGACCCGTGACGACCTTTGACCGGCATTTCCTGCGTGAGTGGCTGACCATTCTTGGGTTGGTGCTGGTGGCGACGTGCGGGCTGCTCTTCGTGCAGGTGTGCTACGACGACTTCCACAATCTCCGCGAGGCCGGGGCCCGGGGGCTGGATTTCTGGAAGTACGCCCTGGTCACTGTGCCGAGCTTCCTCTCGGTCGCGCTGCCCCTGGCCCTGCTTGTCTCGGTCATGTTCACCCTCACCAAGCTGCGCTCGGCGAACGAGCTCACCGCCATGAGGTCGGCCGGGGTCGGCTTCCCGAGGCTCACCGCGCCCCTTTGGGTCGTGGGGGTCCTCGGATGCGGGGTCGCCTGGTGGCTCAACGCGAGCGTGGTCCCGTGGTCCGTGCAGGAGTCCCGGGAGCAGAAGGAGGCGCTCGAATTCCGGAAGGCGGCCATCACGCAGCCGCCCGACCGGATCGGGGCCGTGTACAGTGTCGCCTTCGACAACCTGCAGGACCACAGGATGTGGTTCTTCAACCGATTCAGCGAGTACACCCACAAGGGCTACGGGGTGTCCGTCTCGGAGCTCGACCCCTTCAAGCGGGAGACGACGCGCTGGCTGGCGGCCGAGGCCTGGCAGGACGGGACGCGCTGCGGGTGGGTCTTCCGGAACGGCCGAAAGATGGATTTCGACCCGGAGACCGGGGAAAACGTGGGCTCGGCCCCCTTCTCCGAAATGGTCCTGCCCAAGTTCCATGAGGACCCGGCGCTCATGTTGCTGATCGACCGCCGGCCGATCGACCTTTCGTTCTTCGAGCTGCTAAGGCTGAAGACCTACTTCGGGGAGAGGAACAGCGCGCGAGGGATTCCCTATGCGGTCAGGTACTACGGGCTCCTGGCGGACATCCTGGGGCCGCTGATCGTGATTGCGATCGCGATCCCGTTCTCGATCACGGGTGTCCGGGTAAATCCGGCCGTGGGAGTATCGAAGTCGATCGGGCTCTTCGCGGTCTACTATGCCCTGACGAGCGTGGCCCAGCTGATGGCGACCCGGCAGGTGCTCGATCCGGCCTTGGCCGCATGGCTCCCCAACCTTGCCATGGGGGCGGTCGGGCTGGTGCTGTTCCTGCGACTGAGGTAGTCTTCGGGACCATGGAGATTCCGCTCACCCCCAGGCTCGTCGCCCAGGTAAGCCTCCTTGGGATGGGACTGGACCTCCTCGGAGGATGTTACCTGGCCTACGACCTTCTCGGCGGAAAGAAGGGCCCGCTCCGCACGATTGCGCGGGCGGCGGGCTATGCCGCACTGTTCTTTGTGGGCTACGAGGTCGTCCTTGGGTCCCGCTTCGCGACCGTGGCGGCCGCCGGCATGGGGATCGTCCTTGCCTTCGAATACCGCGGAATGGCGGCGGGCACGGGCAGGGAGAGCCGCGGCTCGGTGCTTCTCTACGGTTTCCTGCGGGGCATCGTGCTAGGCTTGGCCGGGATGACCATCGGCGGACCGATGTTCGGGACCGCCTTCGGCGTGCTCGCCGGCCTGGGGCTTTGCGGCTGCTATTTGGCCGGCTTCGCGCCCGGCACCGACTACCACGTCCAGTCAAAGCCGCAGATATCCCGCCACAAGATCGCAGCTTCAGTGCTGCGCGCCTTGGCCGTGGGTGCCTCAGGCGTCCTCGCGGGGTTGTATGTTTCGCCGGAGGCCCGTTCGATCGCCCTTGGGCTCAGGCTCGGCCTTGCGGCGGGCGCCGTCAGCGCCCTGGTCAGCATCTACAGCCCGGCCATCGAATGGCGGGTGGAGTGCCTTCCGGAGCGGAGGCTCGGGATCGTGGGGTTGGGGCTGATCTTTGCGGGGATGCTCCTGCAGTCGGTGCAGTACTGGATCGCTGCGCTGGGGATTTCGATGAGGTGAGGGGCGGCGCGAAGCCGGGCCGTTAGTTTGCCCGGACGGGCGGGCCGCCCGTCCCTACCTCAAAACCCCGGAACATAATCCTCCGGGGGCCAATCAGATTGGTTGAAAATCTGCTGCAAGTCCCGTTGCTTCTATGGACGTCATGCGAAGTTCTCACATCTTGAGACGGGTCGGAGCGCTGTTGGCGGCGGCCGCTGCGGCGCATTTAGGCCGGGCCGAGGAGGCGATCTACGTCGGCGAGGTCGCCTCGCTCACCGGCAAGGAGGCGGCCTTCGGGCAGTCCTCGCACAAGGGGACCCTCCTCGCGGTCGAGCAGCTGAACGCCGCCGGCGGCGTCCTCGGGAGGCAGGTTTCCCTCCACACGGAGGACAACCAGTCGAAGCAGGGCGAGTCGGCGACCATCGTCAAGAAGCTGATCTCCCGCGACAAGGTGGTGGCGGTGCTGGGCGAGGTGGCGTCGAGCCGATCGCTTGAAATGGCTCCGATCTGCCAGCACGAGCACATCCCGATGATCTCGCCGTCGTCGACCAACCCGAGGGTGACCCAGATCGGGAACTATATCTTCCGGGTGTGCTTCATCGACCCGTTCCAGGGGACGGTGATGGCCGACTTTGCCGAGCACACCCTGCACGTGCGCAGGGTGGCGGTCCTCACCTCGGTGTCGTCAGCCTACAGCGTGGGGCTCGCCAAGTACTTCAAGGAGAGGTTCCGGGACGACGGGGGCTCCATAGTGATCGAGCAGAAGTATTCCGAGGGAGACAAGGACTTCAAGGCCCAGCTGACCGCGGTCAAGGCGGCGGGGGTCCAGGGGATCTTCGTCCCGGGATACTACACGGAAGCGGCGCTGATCTGCATCCAGGCGAGGGAGCTCGGCATGGACCTGCCGATTTTCGGGGGGGACGGCTGGGAGGCCGAGGAGCTGATCCAGATCGGCGGGAGCGCGATGGAGGGAAAGTACTACTCCACCCATTACTCGCCCGACAACCAGGCGCCCGAGGTGCAGGACTTTGTGCGGAAGTTCCGGGCGAGGTTCGACGGGGAGACCCCAGATGCCATGGCGGCCCTGGGGTACGACTCGGCGATGGTGCTCGCGGACGCGATCCGCCGGGCCGGGGAGACCAACGGGCGGGCGATCCGCGACGCGATCGCGGACACGAGGGACTATTCCGGGGTCACCGGGAAGACGACCATCGACCCGGAGCGCAACGCGACCAAGGCCGCGGTGATCATCACGGTGCAGAACGGGAAATTCAAGTTCGTGCAGACGATGTCGCCCTGACAGGCGTTCGCGCGCTGCCCTCCTGAATGTCCGAATTCATCCAGCAGCTGCTGAACGGCCTGTCCCTGGGGGCGATCTACGCCCTGATCGCGCTGGGGTACACGATGGTGTACGGCGTGCTGCGGTTCATCAATTTCGCGCATTCGGACGTGTTCATGGCCGGGGCCTTCATGGGGTACTACCTGGCGAAGCTGGTGCCGTCCGACACGATGCTGGGCGGATTGGCCGTGCTCGGGGGGTCGATGATCGGCTGCGCGATCCTTGGGATGGCGATCGAGCGCTTCGCCTACCGGCCGCTGCGGGGTGCCCCCACCCTGAATGTGCTGATCACGGCGATCGGGGTTTCGCTGCTCCTTGAGTACACGGGGCAGGTGTTCTTCGGCGCCGCGCCGAGGACCTTCCCGCCGGTCTTTCCCGAGAGGATCTTCACGGTCCACGGGATCGTGATCTCGAGCAGCGCCCTCGCCGTGATCGTGGTCGCGGGATTCCTGATGGTGGCCCTGGAGATCATCGTCCACAGGACGAAGATCGGGACCGCGATGCGGGCCCTGTCGCTGAACCCGCAGGCGGCCCAGCTGGTCGGGATCAACAACAACATCGTCATCTCCTTCACGTTCGGGCTCGGGTCCGCCCTGGCGGCCGCGGGCGGGATCCTGTACGCCCTGAATTACCCGTCCATCGACCCCCTGATGGGAGTCATGCCCGGGCTCAAGGCCTTCGTGGCGGCGGTGCTTGGCGGGATCGGAAGCATCCCGGGGGCGGCGCTCGGCGGGCTCGTCCTGGGAACGGTGGAGACGTTTGTCGGCGGGAGCGAGTGGTCCACCTACAAGGACGCCATCGCCTTCGCGGTCCTTATCCTGATCCTGCTCTTCCGGCCGGGCGGCCTCCTGGGCAGGTCGACGATCGAGAAAGTGTGACCGTGAAGCTCAAGGCAATCCCCAGGCCCCACCTGCTGCTCCTCGCTGCCCTGGCGGGGGCGTTCGTCCTGTCGATCTTCTCTGACTCGCTCGACCCCTACTACCTGGACGTCCTGACGGGGATCGGGATCAACGTGATCCTCGCCGTGTCGCTGAACCTGATCACCGGGTACACGGGGCAATTCTCGCTGGGCCACGCGGGCTTCATGTCCGTGGGGGCCTACCTTTCGGCGGCCGTCACCATGAACCTCGGGCCGAGGCTCCTCGGCGACAGCGGCGGGACCGCGCTGCAGCAGAACGCCCTCTTCTTCGCGGCTTTGGTCGGCGGGGGGATCGCGGCGGCGCTCGCGGGGCTCCTCGTGGGAGCCCCGTCCCTGCGGCTGAAGGGCGACTACCTGGCCCTGGTGACGCTCGGCTTCGGGGAGATCATCCGAGTCACGTTCCAGAACGTGGACGCGCTCGGCGGGGCCCTGGGGCTGAACGGCATCCCGCCCTACACGACGATCTTCTGGGTGCTGGCGTTCGCCGCGGTCACTGTGTTCGTCGTCTATTGCCTCGTCCACTCGACCTATGGGAAGGGTTTCCTCGCGACCCGGGACGACGAGATCGCTGCCGAGGCCGTGGGCCTGGACACGACCCACTACAAGATCGTGGCCTTCGTGGTCGGGGCCTTCTTTGCGGGAATAGCCGGGGGCCTGTATGGGCATTTCAAGCTGACGATCACGCCAGCGGGGTTTGATTTCACGAAGAGCATCGAGATCGTCGTCATGGTGATCCTGGGCGGGATGGGGAACACAATGGGGGTCATCCTCGCGGCGGTGCTCCTGACCCTGCTCCCCGAGGTGCTCCGCCCGGTCGCCCAGTACCGCATGGTGATCTATTCGCTGATCCTGATCGTCCTTATGATCTCCCGGCCCCAGGGGCTGTTCAATTTCAAGTGGGGAAGGATGCGAAAGGGCTGACACCCTACCAACCCGCCATGCCTCTTCTCCGTCTCGACAAGGCCACGATCCGCTTCGGCGGGCTCACCGCGGTGAACGCCGTGGACCTCTCCGTGGCCGACGGCGAGCTTGTGGGGTTGATCGGGCCGAACGGCGCCGGGAAGACGACCGTCTTTAACCTGATCACCGGGGTGTACACGGCGTCCGAGGGATCGGTGACGTTCGGGGGCCGCGACCTGGCGGGCGTGCCCGTCCATGAGATCGTCGATCTGGGCATCGCGCGGACCTTCCAGAACATCCGGCTCTTCGGACAGCTCTCGGTGTTCGACAACGTGCGGGCGGCTGCGAACCTCCACCGTGCGACGGGAGCACTCCAGACGATGATCAGGATGGGGAAGTTCCGGGAGGACGAGGAGAGGATCTCCAAGCGCTCGGAGGAGCTCCTCGAGATCTTCAACCTCGGGCGGTTCCGGGACGCGCCGGCGAAGAGCCTCCCCTATGGGGAGCAGCGCCGCCTGGAAATCGTCCGCGCCCTGGCGACACGGCCCAAGCTGCTGCTCCTCGACGAGCCCGCGGCGGGGATGAATCCCTCGGAGAAGGCCGACCTTGTTCGGCTGATCCCGAAGATCCAGAGGCAGTTCGGGCTCTCGATCCTGCTGGTCGAGCATTCGATGCGGGTCGTGATGGGGCTCTGCCGCCGGATCGCCGTCCTCGACTACGGCGTCAAGATCGCCGAGGGCGAGCCCGCGGCGATACGAAACGACCCCAAGGTGATCGAGGCCTACCTGGGGGAGGACCAGGGCTCGAACCTGGCCCACCATTGAACGCCATGCTCGAGGTGACCGATCTCCATGTGTCGTACGGGGCGATATCCGCGCTGAGCGGGATCTCGCTCAGGCTCGACCCGGGCGCCATCGTGACCCTGATCGGAGGGAACGGCGCCGGGAAGACGACCACGCTCAAGACGATTTCCGGGCTGCTGAGGGCGAAGAGCGGGAGGGTGGCCTTCCTCGGCGAGGATATCACCGCCCTCCCCGCCCACAGGATCGTGGCCCGGGGCCTGAGCCACGTGCCGGAGGGGCGGATGGTGTTCTCAAACCTCACGGTCGCGGAGAACCTCGCCATGGGGGCATACCTGCGGAGTGGGAAGGAGGCGATCGCGAGGGACCTCGATTATGTCTTCGCCATGTTCCCCCGGCTCAAGGAGCGGCTGAAGCAGAACGCCGGGACCCTCTCCGGAGGCGAGCAGCAGATGCTGGCGATCGGTCGGGCGCTTATGGCCGCGCCGAAGTTGCTGATGCTCGATGAGCCGTCGCTCGGGCTCGCGCCCAGGCTGATCAGCACGATCTTCGAGAAGATCGTGGAGATCAACAGGACCAGGGGCACGGCCGTGCTGCTCGTGGAGCAGAACGCAAAGCTGGCGCTCGAGGTGAGCAGCCATGCGTATGTCCTGGAAACGGGCCACATCGTGATGGGCGGCCCGAGCAGGGAATTGAAGGACAAGCCGCAGCTCAAGGCCGCGTACCTGGGGGGCTGAGGAACATCCCGGCAGGAGGCGGGGTCCTGTTGTTGTACCAACTTGCGCTCGCCCTTTTTGTCATACCGCCCGCCTTTCTTGCCATCCTTCGCTTCGCTCGGGATGACAAGGGGATGGCCACTCGCTCGCTTGATTTTTGCCGGGGTTGGCCAATGATTGCCCCCCTTTGTCCCCGCTCCCCCTCTATCCCAAAACCCATGTCTACAGACAATACCAAGACCTTTGAATTCCAGGCCGAGATCAAGCAGCTCCTCGATATTGTCGTGCACTCCCTTTACACGGAGAAGGAGATCTTCGTGCGCGAGCTGGTCTCCAACGGCTCGGACGCGCTGGAGAAGCTCCGGCACCTGAAGCTCACCGAGAAGGAGATCTTCGACGACCACCTCGAGCTCGAGATCAACATCACGACCGACGACAAGGCGAAGACCTTCACCATCCAGGACTTCGGCCTCGGCATGACCAAGGGCGACCTGGTCGAGAACCTGGGGACGATCGCCCATTCCGGGTCCAAGGCCTTCATCAAGTCGCTGGCGGAGAGCGACCAGAAGAACACGAGCCTGATCGGCCAGTTCGGCGTCGGCTTCTACTCGGCCTTCATGGTCGCAAAAACCGTCAAGGTCTTCAGCCATTCGTGGAAGGTGGGCGAGCCGGGGCACGTGTGGTCGAGCGACGGCGGGGGCACCTACGAGATCGAGGAAAGCGGCGGCCAGCGCCGGGGGACGAAGATCGTCGTGGAACTGAAGGACGAGTGCTCGGAATTCTCGCAGGAGTGGCGGATCAAGGAAATCCTGGAGCGGTACAGCGCCTTCGTGTCGTTCCCCGTGAACCTGAACGGGAAGCGGATCAACGCGATCCAGGCCCTGTGGCTGCGAAACAAGAACGAGATCAAGGAGGAGGAGTACACCGAGTTCTACAAGTTCCAGGCCCATGCCTACGACGAGCCGCGGCTGCGGCTGCACTTCAGCGCGGACGCGCCGATCGCGATCAACGCGCTGCTCTTCGTGGGGAAGGAGAACACCGAGAAGTTCGGGTTCGCGCGCTCGGAGCCCGCCGTGGCGCTCTACTGCAGGAAGGTCCTGATCGACGCCCGGCCGAAGGACCTCCTGCCGGAATGGCTGCGCTTCCTCAAGGGCGTCGTGGACAGCGAGGACCTGCCGCTCAACATCTCGCGCGAGACGATGCAGGACCGGTCGCTGATCGAGAAGCTGAACCGGGTGATCACGAAGCGGTTCCTCAAGTTCCTCGAGGAGGAGGCCGAGAAGCGGCCCCTGCCCTATGCGGAGTTCTACGGGGAATTCGGAATCTACCTTAAGGAGGGCGCAGCGCTCGACTACACCCACAAGGACCAGCTGGTGAAGCTGCTGCGGTTCGAGTCCTCGCTGACTGACAAGGGGAAGACGACCTCGTTTGCGGACTACGTCTCCCGCCTGACCGGGGACCAGAAGGAGATTTATTACCTCATCGGGCCCAACCGTGCGGCCATCGAGGCGGGGCCGTACCTGGAGGCGTTCAAGGCCAGGAACATCGAGGTGCTCTACTGCTACGAATCGGTCGACGAGTACGTGATGAACAACGTCCGCGAATTCGACGGAAAGAAGATCATCGCGGCCGATCACGGCGAGGTGAAGCTGCCCGACCTGCCGAAGCCGGCCGAGGGCGGGCTCGCCGAGGACCAGATGAAGCGGCTGGTCGAGTGGCTGAAGAAGACGCTCGGAGACCGGGTGGCCGACGTGAAGGCGAGCGACCGGCTGGTGGATTCCCCGGCGATGGCGCTCAATTCCGACAAGTCCATGTCGCCCCACATGCGGCGCATGATGAAGGCGATGAACAAGGACGGCGCGGACGCGCCGGCCCGGGTGAACCTCGAGATCAACCCCAGGCACCTGGTCATCAAGAGGCTGTCGGCCTACGCAGACGCACCCGCGGACAGCGAGAAGACGGAGGTTGGGAAGCTGTTTGCCGAGCAGGTGCTCGACAACGCGCTGATTTCGGCTGGATTGCTGGACGACCCCAACAAGATGGTGCAGCGGCTGTACAAGCTCCTGGAGAACGTGTGACCCAACCCCGGCGCAACCGGCACATCGCCTGTCATTCGCTGCATCTCCGCGCCGCGTTCCTTTGCGTTTCGTTCTTGGCGTTGGTCTCCCTTGAGATGGGCTCCGCGGCCGCGGAGGTGGAAAAGATCGTCGACCAGGAACCGGTGATTATTTTTCGAGCCGCTCCGAGGTTTCCGTCCCAATTGGAGGGCACCAGCGCGGGCGGAACCGTGTTCGTGAGCTTTGTTGTCAGTAAGTCGGGCAAGGTGGTCGACCTGAAGATTGTGAGCTCGACCAACTCTGACTTCGACGAAGCCTCATTGAACGCAGTCCGCCAATGGCGGTACAAGCCGGCGATGAAGGACGGGAAGCCGGTCGAGTTCGCCATGCATATCCCGGTGCAGTTCATGTCCGGGAGCGACGACGAGAATCCCACAAAGGTGCTCGAATTCCCTCGCGACTTCGGGCCGGGGGACTCGCCCCCTGAAGTCACCATCGAGCGCCCGATCGTCTACCCTTACGAACTTGAGCGGAAAGGAGTGCATGGGGAGGCCAAAGTCCGGGTGTTGATCAGCAAGGTAGGCGAAGTTCTTCGTGTGACGGTCCTGACAAGTTCGCGGCCCGAGTTTGGGCTCGCCCTGGCGGCGGCGGTCCAAGGCTTTTATTACACCTCTGCCATAAAGGAAGGGAGTTGTTATCGATGCATGACAGAGGTCATCCAGGAGTTCGACGCCTCACACGCCCCATTCTCGGATGACAGCCGCCTGCTTTCGTTGGAGGCTAATCCGGGAGGAGTCCATCCCATCGCTCAATTGGATGCCCAACCCCATCCGGTCTCCATCAAGCATCCGCTGTATCCGATGGCACTCGCCGGCACAACGGAAGTCGGGAATGCCACCGTCGAGTTTCTCGTCCAAGAGGACGGTCTGGTCCGCCTGCCACGAATTGTGCACGCCAGCCGGCCTGAGTTCGGTTACGCGGCGGCCGAGGCCGTTGCCTCCTGGAGGTTTGAGCCGCCGAAACTCCACGGCAAACCAGTCGTTGCGCGCGCTCGGGTGTCGTTCAAGTTCAAGCCGAAAGCCGCGGATCCGCAGGCCCAATAGCGGCCTCCGCCAAAGCGGTACTGGGTCTGTTTGCCGGAAGCCATGCTGTGGGGCGAGTCCTTGACAACCGGCCGATTTCCGGCGGTTTCCTGAGGAACCCCACCCCATGTCGCAGCGGATCTCCAGATGTGAAATTGCGTTTGTCTGCGCGGTGGCCGCGCTCTGCTCCGCCCGAGCCCAGGTCAGTCTGCCTCCGACAGCCGCTGCAGGCGCCGGGGGAACCCAGGCACCCAAAGAGCTCTTTGCGCCGGCCCCGGCCTATCCGAATGGAACGGCCACGGCCGGGATGGCGGGAACGGTGGTGGTCGACTTTGTAATCGACAAGACGGGCACTCCCATCAACCCGGTGATCGTTTCATCGAATAACCCGGCCTTTGATGAATCCGCCATACAGGCCATCCTAAAGTGGAAGTACAAACCAGCGATATCGGATGGCCAGCCGGTCGAATCCAACATGGAGCAAACCCTGGAATTTGAGCGAAGCGGCGACTTGTCCCTTTCCCCTTACAGCGTCGAGCTCTCGCCAGGCGCCGCAGCGGACCAGGACATGCCGCAGGTGGTGAACGTGCTCCCCATCGTCTATCCCTACGAACTCCGGCACAACGGTGTGACCGGTGAGGCAAAGGCCAAGATGCTCCTGAACCGGATTGGGCACGTTGCGGGGGTCAGGATCATCTCAAGCACTCGGCCGGAATTCGGGCTGGCCCTTGCCGCCGCGCTACAGGGCTTTGAATTCACGCCAGCCATGAAGGACGGCCAACCCGTGGAGACCGTCCTTTCGTTCAACCAGAAATTTGACGGTGAGGCCCTGGCCGATCCCGATGCCCCCCGCCTCTTCCTGATGGAAAAGGAAAAGGGGGCCATTCACTGGCTTTCCGAACTGGATAGGCAGCCCCGCCCCCTTTCGATTCGCCATCCCAAGTACCCTGGCGCGCTGGTGGGCGCGGCCGCCACCGGCGGGGCGGAGGTGGAGTTTCTCATCCAGGAGGATGGGACGGTCCGCCTCCCGCGAATCGTGAAGGCCACCAGGCCGGAGTTCGGCTATTCCGCGGTCGAGGCGGTCTCGTGCTGGCTGTTTGAGCCTCCCCTTTACCATCACGCACCGGTTGTCGCGCGGGCGCGGGTCCCGTTCAAGTTTCACCCAAAGCCAAAATGAACATGCGCCTGACAGGCCGCACGCATCAGCCGCCTTGGATCCCATGGGCATGCCAGGCTATCTTTGCTGCATTGCTGTTGTTTCCGGGATCCGCTGCCGCAGACGCACCTCAGAACGACACGACAAACGGCCCCGACAGGCTTCCTGAGATCCTGTACCGCCCCTCGCCGTATTACCCTGCACAGATGGACGCGCGCGGCATAACTGGGAATGTCATTGTCCAGTTCCTGGTCAACAAGTCAGGCGAGGTTCTGAACCCGGTGGTCCTCCACTCCAGCCTACCCGCCTTCGAGGAGCCGGCGATCAGCGTGGTCAGGCATTGGAAGTTCAAACCGGCAATCAAGGATGGGAAGCCCGGCTACGCGGTGATGGACCAGGAGTTCCAATTTGTTCCGCCGGAGGGCGCGAATCCAAAGTTCCATTATCAAGTGACCCCGTCGGCCAATGCGCCGTCCGGGGCGTCTCCTCCCACGATGCTGACCTTCCATCCGGTCGTGTACCCCTACGAACTCGAGCGAGCCGAGGTAACCGGCAAAGCAAGCGCAAGAATGCTGCTGAGCGACACCGGGAGCGTGCTTCGAGTGAGAATCGTCTCGTGCTCAAGGCCTGAATTCGGGCTCGCGCTCGCCGCCGCCGTTCAGGGCTTTATGTACTCACCCGCCAAGAAGGGCGGCCGCCCAGTGCCGAGCATCATGGTTGTCGATCAGGTTTTTGACGCGGAGCATCTCTTCATGCCGGAAACCCGACATCTCCTCTCCCTGGATCGGCGCAAGGGGGCCGTCCCTCCTGTCTCCGGGTTGGACGCCCCGCCCCGCCCGCTGTCCATTGGCCGTCCCTTCTATCCGAGCGCACTGGTCGGCACCGGGATCATCGGCGATGCAACGGTTGAGTTTATGATCCAGGAGGGCGGATGGGTGCGCCTGCCGAGGATCGTGCAAGCCAGCCGCCCAGAGTTCGGATACGCTGCTGTCGAGGAGGTGGCCTCGTGGGCCTTCGAGCCGCCAATTTTCCACGGCAAGCCCACCGTCGCCAGGGCTCGCGTGTCCTTCAAGTTCAAGCCGAAGCCCTCCGAGGCAATAGGACATTGAGATACAGAATGCCCGTGGTAAGGCCTCAGAGGTGGCCCAACTCGAGGCAGTCGGCAGACCTCGCCTTGTCATTCTTGTACCCGGGATTGTCATCCTGAGCAAAGCGAAGGATCCAGTTGGATTGGAGCAGCAATGTCCTAGTGGATCCTTCGCTTCGCTCAGGATGACAAAGGGTTGCAAATGAATATGTCTCGTGCATGCGCTGGTTGTCTTTCCATGCCCGGAGTTTACCCTCTCTCCCAATCTCCGTGGCCAATAGAAAGAATTTCAAAAAGACCAACCGGCCTAAGCCGTCCCCGCCTGCCAGCGTGGACCCGGCGTATTTCAACCGGGAGCTGAGCTGGCTTGCGTTTGACCGGCGGGTGCTGGAGCAGGCGCAGGACGAGCGGCACCCCCTGCTTGAGCGGGTGCGCTTCCTCTCGATCGCGAGCTCGAACCTGGACGAGTTCTTCGAGATCCGGGTCGCGGGACTGATGCAGCAGATGGACTCGCTGGTCGCCGAGCCGGGCCCCGGCGGACTGTCGGCCCGGGAACAGTTGACGAGAATCCATGAACAGGTGACAGCGCTCGTGGAGGGCCAGTACCGGTGCTGGCAGCAGCAGCTGGCCCCGGCGCTCGCCGCGGAGAGGATCCTGGTCCGGTCGCCCGGGACGTTGAGCCGAAGCGAGGTCAAGTGGGTGCGGGCATACTTCCGGGAGCAGGTCTTCCCGGTGCTGACGCCGCTCGCGCTGGACCAGGCACACCCCTTCCCGCAGCTGGGCAACAAGACGCTGAACGTGGTCGTGACGCTCCACAACCCGGCCGCCCCGCGGCCGGGCCCTTTGGTCGCGATCCTGCCCGTCCCGAGGATCCTGCCCAGGCTCGTGGCACTGGCGCCATCCTCCCCCGGGCCGCAGCGGTTCATCTTCCTGTCCGACATCATCAAGCTCTTTGCGGCCGACCTCTTCCCCGGCTACCGGCTGGTCACCGCGAACGCGTTCCGGGTGACCCGCAACAGCGACCTCTACATCGACGAGGAGGAGGCCGAAAACCTGCTCCAAAGGATCGAGGAGGAGCTGCGCAACCTGCGGCGCGGGGCGGCCGTGCGGCTTGAGGTCGAGGAGGGCATGGACGACGCGATCCGGGCGACCCTGTGCGACCACCTCGGCGTGGCTTCCGAGTACGTCTACCGCATCAAGGGTCCGATCCACATGCTGCGGCTGCAGACTCTGGCGGACATCGACAGGCCGGACCTGAAGTACCCGAGGTTCGAACCGGTGAACCTGTCGCCGCTGCGCGATCCGTCGCACATCTTCGAAACCCTGGCGGCGCGCGACGTGCTGCTCCACCACCCGTACGATTCCTTCACGCCGGTCGTGGACTTTGTGGAGCAGGCGGCGCGGGACCCGCAGGTCTTCGCGATCAAGCAGACGCTCTACCGGACGAGCGGCGACTCTCCGATCGTGCACGCGCTGATCGAGGCCTCGCGCAACGGCAAGCAGGTGACGGCGCTGGTCGAATTGAAGGCGCGCTTCGACGAGGCGAACAACATCCAGTGGGCAAAGCAGCTCGAGGAGGCCGGCGTGCACGTGGTCTACGGGATCGTGGGGCTGAAGATCCACTGCAAGATGTGCCTCGTGGTGAGGAGGGAGGGGCGGCGACTCCGGCACTACGCCCACCTCGGCACGGGCAACTACAACCCCCGGACGGCAAGGCTCTACACGGACCTGAGCCTGTTCACGTCCCGCACGGAGCTGACGCGCGACGCGGCGCGGCTCTTCAACTCTCTCACGGGCTTCGGGCGCTCGCCGACCTTCCGCAACCTGCTGGTCGCCCCCTACAACTTCCACCGCAGGATCGGCGACCTGATCGGCCGGGAGGCCGCGAACGCGCTCGCCGGGCGGCCCGCGCGGATCGTCGCCAAGATGAATTCGCTGGTCGACAAGCGGACGATCGACGCGCTCTACGCGGCTTCCCAGGCCGGCGTAAGGATCGATCTGGTCGTCCGGGGGGTCTGCTGCCTCGTCCCGGGCGTCCCGGGACTCAGCCGGAACATCCGCGTCCGGAGCATCGTCGGGCGGTACCTGGAGCATGCGCGGGCCTATTATTTCGAGAACGCCGGCGGCGAGCCCGTGATCCTGGCCGGCAGCGCGGACTGGATGCCGAGGAACTTCTTCCGGAGGGTGGAGGTCGTGTTCCCGATCGCGGAGCCCGCGTTGCGGCGGTGGATGACCAACGTGTTCTTCCCGAATGAGCTGCACGACAACCAGAACACCTCGATCCTGCGTCCGGACGGCTCGTACAGGCCGGCTTTGCGGCACCGGGACGAGCGGCCCGTCTCGCTTCACACTCAGTTCATGGCGAATGCCCTGTGGCGCGCCGGGTCCGGGGAGGCCTCCGTGCCGAAGCGCTAAGGCAAAAAATCAAAAACGGTTGGTGTTGCCCGTGAATCAGGCTACCGTCCGCTTCCATATGGCCAAACCTCTTTCCGATATCGGCCTGGTCGGCCTGGCCGTCATGGGCCAGAACCTCGCCCTCAACATAGCCGACCACGGCTTCCAAATCTCCGTCTTCAACCGCACGACGGAAAAGACGGACAAGTTCGTGGCCGAGAACCCGAACACCCCCGGCGGCGTCCTGGGATTCAGGACCCTCGAGGACTTCGTGAAGTCGCTGGCGAAGCCGCGCAAGGCGGTGATTCTCGTCCAGGCCGGCAAGGGGACCGACGCCGTGATCGACGGCCTCGCCGCCCTCTTCGAGCCGGGCGACATCATCATCGACGGCGGCAACGCGCTTTGGACGGATACGATCCGCCGGGAAAAGGCCCTGCGCGAGAAGGGCCTGCGCTTCATCGGCAGCGGCGTCTCCGGCGGCGAGGAGGGCGCGCGCTTCGGCCCGTCGCTTATGCCCGGCGGCGACTGGGCGGCGTGGCTGGAGCTCAAGCCCATTTGGGAGGCCATTGCGGCCAAGGTGGACCCGGCGACGGGGAAGCCGATCCCGGGGGCGGCTCCCGGAAAGCCGGTCACCGGCGGCGTCCCGTGCACGGCGTACATCGGGGAGAACGGCGCGGGGCACTACGTGAAGATGGTGCACAACGGGATCGAATACGGCGACATGCAGATGATCTGCGAGGCGTACGCGCTCCTGCGCGGGCTCCTGGGGCTCAAGCCGAGGGAGATCAGCGGGGTCTTCACGGAATGGAACAAGGGGACCCTGGACAGCTTCCTGATCGAGATCACGGCGGACATCCTGCAGCAGAAGGACCCCGTGACGAAAAAACCCTTTGTCGACATCGTGCTCGACACCGCAGGCCAGAAGGGCACGGGCAAGTGGACCTCGACCAACGCGCTGGACATGGGCGTCCCGGCTCCGACCATCGCCGAGGCGGTCTTCGCGCGGTGCATATCGGCGATCAAGGACGAGCGCGTGGCGGCCTCGAAGATCGTGAAGGGGCCCGGGAAGAAGTACCGCGGCTCAAGGAAGGCCCTGGTCGCTGCGATCCAAGACGCCCTCTACTGCTCGAAGATCTGCTCCTACGCCCAGGGGTTCCAGCTCATGCGCGAGGCCCAGAAGGAGTTCAACTGGAAGTTGAACTTCGGCCAGATCGCCCAGATCTGGCGGGGCGGGTGCATCATCCGCGCCGCGTTCCTCCAGAAGATCACCGAGGCCTACTCCCGGAAGCCCGAACTCGCGAACCTGCTCCTCGATCTTTATTTCAACAAGACCTTCAAGGCCGCGCAGGCCAACTGGCGCAAGGTCGTGGCGCTCGCCGCGGAGTGCGGGGTCCCCTCCCCCACGTTCAGCTCGGCCCTGGCCTACTACGACAGCTACCGCTCGGCGCGGCTCCCGGCGAGCCTGCTCCAGTCGCAGCGGGACTACTTCGGGGCGCACACCTACGAGCGCGTGGACCAGCCGAGGGGAAAGTTCTTCCACCTGGACTGGCCGGATCCGAAGCGCCCGCAGTCGGCGGTGTGAGGCATGCGCCACTTCCGTTCCCTTCTCATCGACCAGACTGACATTCGAATGCCCGGCCTGCACGTCCTGGCCTTTGCCGTGCACAGGCATCTGCCGGAACACGCGTCGATCAAACCCCACAGGCACCGGTGGTGCCAGATCATCCTCTATTTGAGCGGACAGGGGCAGCAGCGATTCGCGAGCGGCGACGTCCGGGTGGAGCCGGGAACGCTCGTGGTGATGCCGCCGGGTGTCATGCACGCGTTTCAGCGCACGGCCGAGCGCACTCCCCTCTGCCTGATGATCGATTTCCGCCTGGAAGGGGCGAAGCGCAATTCGACGGTCGTATGCACCCTGAATCGGTCGGAGACATCCCAGGTGCGCCAGCATCTGGCCCATCTGCTCAAGCTCCAGTCGGGGGCCAGCGGGGTGCTGCGCTGGGAGAGCGCGGCGGCGATCCTCCAATTGCTCATCACGCTGCTGCGATCGGCCAACTGGCTGGAGCGGGTGCCGGTCCCGGCAGGCGGCGGAGGCGGCTCGGTTCTCAACCGTCTCCTTTCGACGGTCGAATCCGCGACCCCCCTGCGGAAGATCGTGCAGAAGAGCGGCTATCACCGCGATCACCTGAACCGGCTCGTCAAGAGGGAGACCGGATTGACCCTGGGACAATACCGGACCCAGCAACGCCTTGCGAAGGCCAAGGAGCTTCTCTCGCAGGGCATCCAGGTGGCCGATGTGGGCGCGGCCGTGGGCTTGCTCGACCAGAGTTATTTTGCGCGGTGGTTTCGGCGCCAGACCGGCCAGGCGCCATCCCGGTGGAACAGGCGCATTTCGGGCTGACTCCTCACGCCCGCCGCGGAGCCGCGGACTTCGCGACGGCGTGGAGCAAGGGGATGCCCTGCCGCCAGCGATGGAACTCGTCCATCACGCACCGGCTCAGGCGCCGGCATTCGCGGCCCGAGGTCCCGGCAATGTGGGGCGTCAGGAAGACGTTGGCCATGCCATAGAGCGGCGAGCCGGCGGCGGGCGGCTCGGGCCAGGTGACATCGAGGACCGCGCAGAGGTCGGGCCGCCCGAGGAGCGCGCGGATCATCTCCGCCTCGCGCGCCACGGCGCCGCGGGCAGTATTTATGAAGGTGGCTCCCTGCCTCATGGCGGCAAAGTGCGCGCCTGTTATCATCCCCTCGGTCTCGGGAAGCCAGGGCGCATGGAGCGACACGACGTCGGACCGCGCAAAGATCTCCTCGAGCTTCACCAGCGACACGCCGAGGCCGGCCGCATCCGCCGGAGTCACGAAGGGATCGTACGCCAGGATCTCCAGGTCAAACAGGCGCAGCCGCTCCGCGACCTTCCGCCCGACGAGGCCCAGGGAAATCAGGCCGATTGTGGAGCCCGATCCACCCGGCATGGGGCGGCGCGGCGGAAAGGCGCCCTGGGAATGGGCCGACCTCTCGTAGTACCAGCCATGGCGCAGGCTGAAGAGGATCGCCGCCAAAGTGTAGTCCACGACGGCGACGGCGTTGGCCGCCGCCGCGGTCGTGACCAGGATGTCGCGCGCCCAAAACGCGTCCGTCGTGAAGGCACGAATTGAGCCGGCGGCATGGAACACCGCGCGGAGATTCGGGACGGCGGCGAGGAAAGCCTCGTCCATCACCGGTGTCCCCCACCCGCAGAAGATCACCTCGACGTCGCGCAGCAAGGTCGGGTCCCTCCGCACCGAATCGGCAGTCTGGGGAGGGGCGACAAACTCGACCCAGCGGGCCAGCTCCGCCTGCTCCTCCGGCCCATACACCGGTTCGAGCCATTCGGGGGCGATGATGATGAGGCCCTTGGTCATGCCGGCGGGCCGCCCCGGGCCTTCTCCTGCAGCAGGCGGATGCGCTCCACGTTGGCATCGCTCTCGACCAGGCCCAGGCTCGCGATCATCCGCCCGATCGTCGTCGCAGGGTCGTTGGACCAGAAAATCCCCCCGTCCTCGGTGCGGTAGTAATGGAATCCCACCCTGTCCCCGAACTTCCTCCGGAGCGCCTCCCCCTCCTCCAGAACGGCCTCCCAGTGAAGGATCGCGTAGGACAGGTCGATCTCGTGGACCAGCACGCCGACCCGGTTGGCCTCGGCCTCGATGGCCCCGACGGGGCTGTACACGGCGGCGCGGTCCCGCGGCGTCGCGCTCACAATGTAGTACTGGTGCCGCAATGCGTGCAGGGCAGGGCGGATGGCCGCCGGGTTCGCCGACGGCAGCGCAACGATCTCGGCCCCCCGAGCCGCCAGCGCCTGCCAGCCGTCGTCGTAGAGCAGGTCGAAGCAGATCTGGATCCCAAGGCGCCCAAAATCGCATTCAAACACGGGAAAATCGCGGCCGGGAGTGATGCCGCCCTCCAGCGTGTCGCTGCCCTGCGGGGCCACGGGGTGCGCCTTCCGGTAGATGCCCGCGAGTCGCCCTTCGCGATCCACGAGCATCGCCGCATTGCTGAACCGAACCGCCGCAGCCTCCTCGCGAAGGATCAGCGGCACGACCAGGTAACAGCCGTGCCGGCGCGCGCATGCCGCGACCCGCGGCTGCACCTCGCCAAGGCTCACCGCCTGGCGCTCCAACGAGTCGTCCGGCCGCGCCATGAAGAACTCCGGCAGCACGACCAGGTCCAGCCGCCTGCCCGGGTGGCCTTCCGCCGCCCGGTCCGCGATCTCACCCGCCAGCTCGTCCATGCGGTCGAACCGCCGGTCCAGGGGCAGCGAGAACAATTCGTGACCGCTGATCACCGTGCCCAGAAGCACCTTGCGGGGGGGTCTGTCGAGGCGCGAGGTTGCCGGCGAGCTCATGGGGCGGCAAGATTGGGGCATGCGCCCGCCGGTGGCGAGTTCGTCCTTTTCCCGGACATTTGAACCTAAACCATGTCGATAAAGTGCTGATCGACACCGGGAAAATCCTCACGCCTTCGAGACTTTGCGGCTACTCTTCCCCTATGGCGAAGCCTCCACCGGGGATCCTGGTCACGGGCGCTGGCCGCGGCCTGGGCCGCGGCGTCGCCCTGCAATTGGCGGCCGCCGGTTGCTCGGTCGCGATCAACTATCGGCTCAATCGCGCCGCCGCCGAGGAAACCGCCGCGCTCTGCAGGAGATCCGCGCCCTCGCCGGACCAGCGATTCCTGCCGGTCCAAGCGGACGTCGGCTCCAGGAGCGACCGGACCCGCCTGGTCGCCGACACCCGAGCAGGGCTCGGCCGCATCGACGCCCTGGTGAACAACGCGGGAATCGCACCGAGAGTCCGGGCCGGCCTCGCGGAGGCCGGCGAGGAGTCGTTCGAGGAGCTGATCCGGGTCAATCTTCAGGGCCCCCACTTTCTCACCCAGGCGGTCGCGCGCCACTGGCTTCAGGACAAGCCCGAGCCGGCGCTGCCCGCCGGATTCAAGGTTGTCTTCATCACCTCGGTCTCGGCCGACACCGCCTCGATCGACCGGGGCGAATACTGTGTCTCGAAGGCCGGGCTGGCCATGTCCGCGCAGCTGTGGGCGGCGCGCCTGGCCGGGGACGGCATCCAGGTCTTCGAGCTTCGCCCCGGGATCATGGCCACCGACATGACGGCAGGCGTGAAGGAAAAGTACGACCGGCTCCTCGCCGGAGGCCTGGTTCCCCAAAACCGCTGGGGTTCCGCCGAGGACGTCGGCCTGGCCGTGCGCGCCATCATCGAGGGCCGGTTTCCCTTCTCGACCGGGGCGGTCATCCCGATTGACGGGGGCCTGCACCTGCGGCGGCTCTAGCAGGGACGACAATGATGAGGATCGATCCATCGCTGACGCCGGGATCCCTGCGGCGGGACATCGAGCGCCTGTTCGATCTGTCCGCAGCCAAGATCCCGCTCCTTGAGAAATCCTGGGATCCCCGTCTGGGGGCGCCCGTGTTCACGGTCGGCGGCCGTTACACTTCGCGGGGGTGGACGGAGTGGACCCAGGGCTTCCAATTCGGCTCGGCGATCCTGCAGTTCGCCGCCACAGGCGACCGGGCCGCCCTGGCCGCCGGCCGCGGCGGCACGCTCCGGCACATGGCAGTGCATGTGAGCGACGTCGGGGTTCACGACCACGGATTCAACATCGTCTCCACCTACGGCAATCTCTACCATCTCGCGAAGTCCGGGCGGATGTCCGCGAGCGAGGGCGACCTCCGGTTCTACGAGCTGGCCCTCAAGGTGTCCGGCGCAATTCAGGCCGCGCGATGGACCGGGCTCCCCAGGGGCCTCGGCTACATCCACTCGTTCAACGGTCCGCACTCGCTGTTTGCCGACACCATCCGCTCGCTCCGGAGCCTGGCGCTTGCGCACCGGCTCGGGCACGTGCTCATGGCCGAAGACGGCCGCCGAATCTCTCTTCTCGACCGCCTGCTTCGGCATGCCGAGACCACGGCCCGCTTCAATGTGTATCACGGCCGGGGCCGCGACCTCTACGACGTGCGCGGGCGGGTGGCCCACGAGTCGATCTTCAACGTGGACAGCGGATCCTATCGCTGCCCGAGCTCCCAGCAGGGATACTCTCCATTCACGACCTGGACCCGGGGACTCGCATGGATCCTCTGCGGCTACGCCGAGCAGCTTGAGTTCCTCGATACTCTGCCTGTTGAGGAATTCCAGGGCCGGGGTGGCAAGTCCCGGGTCATGGCCCGGTTTCTCGAGACCGCCCGGGCCGCGGCCGACTACTATATCGAGAGCTCAGCCTCCGATGGCGTGCCCTACTGGGATACCGGCGCGCCGGGATTGGCGAAGCTCGGCGACTATCTCGGCCGTCCTGCCGACCCCTTCAACGACCAGGAGCCGGTCGACAGCTCGGCGGCCGCGATAGCGGCCCAGGGGCTCGTCCGCCTTGGCCGGTTTCTCCGGGCGGGAAGGCAGGCGGGGGATGGGGCGCGGTACCTCGCCGCGGGCCTCACCGTTGCCCGGACGATCTTCGGCGAGCCCTACCTTTCGACCTCGCCCCGCCACCAGGGGCTGCTCCTTCACGCGGTCTATCACCGCCCCAACGGCTGGGACCACGCGCCGAAGGGCAGGAAGGTACCCTGCGGCGAATCCTGCATGTGGGGCGACTACCATGTCCGGGAACTCGCGCTGCTCCTCCTGCGAATGGCGGAGGGCAAGGCCCAGCACACGTTCTTCGGCCAATGAACCGCCCCCGGATATGACCTCCGCCCAGCCGAATCTCTCCCGGCTCTGCATCCACACGATGACCACCCGGCCGTGGACCGTCGAGGAGGCTGCCGCGCGGTACTCGTCCGCCGGCGTCAAGGGCATCACGGTCTGGCGATCGGCGCTGGAGGGTCGCGACGTCGCGGCCACCGGCCGGCTCATCCGCGACAGCGGCCTTGCCGTCGTGTCGCTCTGCCGCGGAGGGTTCTTCCCGGCGGCGACGGCCCACGGCCGAACCCGTGCGATCGATGAAAACCGCGCCTGCATAGACGAAGCCGCCGCGCTGGGGGCACCGCTGATCGTGCTCGTCTGCGGCGCCGTGCCCGGCCAGTCACTGGCCGAGTCGCGGCGGCAGATTGCCGACGGCATCGCCGCGGTCCTCCCTTACGCCTCGGCCGCCGGGGTGAAGCTTGCGATCGAGCCCCTGCATCCGATGTACGCCGACGCCCGGTCCGCCATAAACACGATGGCCCAGGCCCGGGCGCTATGCCGCGAACTCCCGTCCCCTTGGCTGGGGATCGCAGTCGATGTGTACCACACCTGGTGGGACGACCGTCTGCAGGAGGAGATTGCGGCCTGCGGGCGCGAGGGAACACTTTTCGCCTTTCATGTTTGCGATTGGCGAACCCCAACGGTCGACATGCTCGAGGATCGGGGCCTCATGGGGGAGGGATGCATCCGGATCCGCCAGATTCGCGGCTGGATCGAATCCGCCGGATTTTCTGGGTTTCACGAGGTGGAGGTATTCTCCCGCCGACACTGGGCCTCCGACCAGGCGCACTACCTCGAGGCCATCAAGGCCGCCTATTTGGGCCACGCGTGAAGTCCCGTCGCCCGGCCCACCAACACACAGCCGCAGATCCCTTTATGAAAGAACACTCCCTGGGCATCATCATGAACGGCGTCACAGGGCGCATGGGGACCAACCAGCACCTGGTGCGTTCGATCCTGGCCATCAGGCGCCAGGGAGGGGTCCGGCTCGACAACGGCGACATCATCGTTCCCGACCCCATCCTCGTCGGCCGCAACCCGGGCAAGCTGAAGGCCCTCGCGCAGACCCACGGCATCGCCCGGTTCACGACCGACCTCGACGCCGCCCTGAAGGATCCCTTCAACGCGATCTACTTCGACTCCCAGACCACGGACCGGCGGGCCGAAGGGGTGCGCAGGGCCATTGCGGCGAAGAAGGCCATCTATTGCGAGAAGCCCACGGCCATCGACACGGCCACGGCCGTCGCCCTCTATCGCGAATGCCGGGCCGCCGGCCTCAAGAACGGCGTCGTGCAGGACAAGCTCTGGCTGCCGGGACTGCTCAAGCTAAGGCGCCTCATCGATTCCAACTTCTTCGGGCGAATCCTGTCGGTGCGGGGGGAATTCGGATACTGGGTGTTCGAGGGCGACGGGCTGCCCGCCCAGCGCCCGTCCTGGAACTACCGAAGGGAGAACGGGGGCGGGATCGTCAGCGACATGCTATGCCATTGGCGCTATGTCGTCGACAATCTCTTCGGCGAGGTCGCGTCCGTCTCGTGCCTGTGCGCCACCCACATCCCCGAGCGCTGGGACGAGGAGGGCCGGCCCTACCGATGCACGGCCGACGATGCGGCGTATTCCACGCTGCGGACCGAGAGGGGCGTCATCGTCCACATCAACAGCTCCTGGTGCACGCGTGTGCGGCGCGACGACCTGCTCACGCTGCAGGTCGACGGAACGAAGGGATCCGCCGTCGCCGGCCTGCGCGACTGCTGGACCCAGTCGGCCGAGGATACGCCCCGCGCAGTGTGGAATCCGGACATCGAGCAGCCGATCCGGTTCCCTGACGGATGGCGGAAGGTGCCGGACGAGGCGGGGTGCGACAATGCCTTCAAGGCGCAGTGGGAGCTCTTCCTCAGGCATGTCGTCAACAACGAGCCCTTCCGCTGGACGTTGCTCGAGGGCGCCAAGGGCGTTCAACTGGCCGAGATGGCCCTGGAATCCTCCCTAACGCGGGCCTGGGTCAACCTGGGCCCGCTTGCCGGGGAACAACCATGAACACCAACCAACCGGTCGACCTCGGCAGGATGCCGCTTCGGGAGAAGCTGGCCTACAGCGTCGGCGATTTCGGGGCCAACCTCTACTGGGGCACCTTCGCGTCCTACCTGCTGTTCTTCTATACGGAGGTGTTCGGGCTCACGGCCGCGGCGGCCGGTACGCTCTTTCTCCTGTGCCGCCTCCTCGACGGCGCGAGCGACCCGGCCGTGGGGATGATCGCGGACCGCACGGAGACCCGCTGGGGCAAGTTTCGCCCATACCTGCTGTGGTTCACCGTTCCGTTCGCGATCTTCGGCGTGCTGACCTTCACGACCCCGGGGCTGTCGCCCGCCGGCAAGCTGGTGTGGGCCTACTCCACCTACGTGGTGCTCATGCTCCTTTTCACGAGCATCAGCATCCCGTACAGCGCCATGCTCGGAGTGATTTCCCCAAGTCCCGTCGAGCGCACCAGCGTGGCCTCGATCAAGTTCGTCTTCGCCTATGCCGGAAGCTTCGTGGTCTCCGTGACGCTGCTGCCCCTGGTGCAGGCGCTGGGCGGAGGCAATGCGGCCCGCGGCTGGCAGCTCGCCTTCGTGATCTTCGGGATCGCATATGTTTTCATCAACCTCATCACGTTCCTCGGCACCCGGGAGCGGGTGCGGCCGGCGCCGTCCCACGGGTCCTCGGTCCGCGGAGACATCCGGGACCTGTTCGCGAATCCACCCTGGGTCGTGCTGGCCCTTACGACGGTCATCTTCCTCCTGGGCATCGGCATCCGGATGTCGGTGACCGCCTATTACTTCAAGTACTACATCGGCACGCAGACCCTGACGCTGCCGTTCACGGGCGGCGCGCGCTCCTATGGGTTTGTCGGGCTGATCTCCGCCTACGGATTCGTCGGCCAGATCGCAGCCATCACCGGCGTCCTGCTGCTCAGTTCCTTCGTCCGGCTGGTCGGGAAAAAGAGCGCCTTCATCATCCTGCTTGCAGTGTCGATCGCGAGCACCGCCGCGTTCTATTTCCTCAGGCCCGACCAGCTGGTCGCGATCTACCTCTGGAACGCACTCGGCTCGGTCACCGGCGCGCCGCTGAGCGCGCTGCTCTGGGCGATGTACGCAGATGCGGCCGACTACAGCGAATGGAAGACCGGACGACGGGCGACGGGTCTTGTGTTTTCCGCGTCGATCATGGGGACGAAGATCGGCGGCGCGATCTCCGCGGCCTGCGCCGGATGGCTGCTGGCGTGGATCGGCTTCCATACCGACGTCGCCGCGACCCCGGGCGTGCGGCAGGGCCTGGTCCTTCTCATGAGCCTGATACCGGCGGCCGTTGTCGTCATCTCCCTGGTTCTGGTGTGCTTCTACCCCTTGACCGAGGCAAGGCTTGCGCAGATTGGGGCCGATCTTCACACGCGCCGCGCGCGCGATTCCGCTGCCGGGACGGAGGCTTGTTGAGGGCCATGCGCCCGGGCCTTGTTTCAGTCACCTTTCGTTCGCTATCCGCGGAGGACGTATTGCGCCTGATGCCCGCCTCCGGCCTCGAATGCATTGAGTGGGGAGGCGACGTTCATGTGCCGGTAGGCGGGCTGGCGACGGCCGATGCCGTCGGACGGCAGACCCGCGAGGCGGGCATATCGATCACCGCCTACGGCTCCTACTTCTGCCTCGACGCGAGCGAACAGAAGGGCGAGCCCTTTGCCGCGGTGCTCGACACGGCGGTGAAGCTCGGAGCCCCTTCCATCCGGGTCTGGGCCGGGTCCCGAAGCAAGGCCTCGGCGGACCCGGGGCACCTCCGGAGGGCGGCGGAGGACGCAGCGCGCATCGCCGACCTTGCGCGGGCCGCCGGCCTCGTGATTTGCCTCGAATACCACCCGGACACCCTGACGGACTCGATCGAGTCGGCGGGCCGGCTGCTCAATCTGATCCCGCACCCCGGGGTCTTCTCGCTCTGGCAACAGCCGACGGGCCCCGATGTCGCGCAATGCCTCGACAGTCTCCGGGCGGTTCTGCCGCGATTGCACCACGTGCACGTTTTCCACTGGTCGCCCGACCCCTCGCACCGGCTGGCCCTGGACGAGGGGGAGAACCGCTGGAGAGGATACCTTCGCCTGCTTGCCGCGAGCGGCCGCAATCCCGATCTGCTCCTCGAATTTGTGCCCGGGGATCTGCCCGGGCTTCTGCGGCGCGAGGCGGCCAGCCTGCGGCGATGGCTTTCGGAAGTGGAAGAGACAGCCGGGTTGGGGACGGGCCGCCGGAACCCGGCTCCGGAAACCGGGAACTTATAGGGGTTGCCGGTTTGTGCCCCGGGTGCAGTGTCGAGGGCAGCCGCAGGCCCGTTTTCGCGCATGCGGAAAAGCTCACGCAGAGCCAGAGTTATGGACCCCACCCCAGAGGACGGACGTGCCTCAGGCATTGGTCCGGACGCCGATCCGGCGCACCGGGGTCTGGACTTGTGGTACCGACGGCTCTTCGAGGCGGTGAAGGACTCCGTCTTCGTGCTGGATCCGGAGACCATGCGCTTCGTCGACGCCAACGGCAGCGCGTGCCAAAACCTTGGATACACCCGCGGGGAGCTCCTGGCGTTGTCCGTGCCGGATGTGGCGGCGGGACTCGATCACGCGCGCTTTGAGTCCGCCCTCGCGAAGATCGGGGAGACGGGCCACGCCATCCTGGAGGGGATGCACCAACGCAAGGATGGCTCGACGTATCCAATCGAGGTGAGCCTGTCGCAGCTGGCCACGGACCGGAGGTACCTCGTGGCGGTCGTCCATGAGATCACCGAGCGCCACCAGGCGGAGGAGGCGCTGCGCCACGAGCAGACTCTCTTCAGGAACCTGTGCGACGCCATACCGGACAATATCTACTTCAAGGACCGGCAGAGCCGCTTCGTCCGGATCAACGCGGCGATGGCCCGAAACTTTGGCCTGCGCCAGGTCTCCGACGTGGTGGGCAAGACCGACTTTGACATTTTCGCCAGCGAGCACGCACGGCAGGCTTATGCCGATGAGCAGCGGCTCATGGAGACGGGCGAGCCGATCGTGGGCATCGAGGAGCGGGAGACGTGGCCGGGCGGGCGGGTCACCTGGGTCTCCAGCACCAAGATGCCCCTGCGCGACGAGCTGGGCCGCATCACGGGACTGGTCGGCATATCGCGGGACATCACGGAGCGAAGGCTTTCCGAGGAACGTCTCCGCGAGCAGAACGAGATCCTCTCCAACTCCCACGAGGGGGTGATGATCGTGAACCTCGACAACGAGGTCACGCTTTGGAACCACGGGGCCGAGGAAATGTTCGGCTGGACCGCGGCGGAGGCCCTGGGGCGGCAGCCTGAGCAGGTGCTCGGCATCAAGGACACAGGTCTCCTGGCCACCATGAGAACCGCGGTCAACCGCGACGGTTTCTGGAGCGGCGAACTGCGGCTGAAGGCCAGCGACGGCCGCGAACTCATCGTCGAGTCCCGGATCACCCTGGTGCGCGACTCGGCCGGCCAGCCCCGCGCCCGGCTCAGCATCCTCGCCGACATCACCGAGAAAAAGCTTCTCGAGGAAAAGTTCCTGCACGCGCAGCGTCTGGAGAACATCGGGATGCTGGCCTCGGGCATCGCCCACGACCTGAACAACGTTCTCGCCCCGATCATGTTCACCGCGCCGCTGCTGCGGGACAGCCTTTCCGATCCCGCCGACCTGAAGGTCCTCGACACCCTGGAACAAAGCGCGGAGCGCGGCGCCGGGCTCGTGAAGCAGATCCTCGGCTTCGTGCACCGCACGGTGGGGGACCTCCGCCCGACGCAGGTGAGGCACCTGGCCCAGGACATCGCCAACCTCGTAGGCCAGACGTTTCCAAAGTCCATCCAACTGAAGTCCAAGCTCTCGTTCGACCTCTGGCCCGTGATGGGCGATGCGACCCAGATCCACCAGGTCCTGTTGAACCTGTGCGTGAACGCCCGGGACGCCATGCCGGAAGGCGGGACTCTTCGCATCGCCGCTTCCAACGCCAGGCTCGACGAGGCCGGGGCCGCGGCGATCCCGGGGGCCCGTCCGGGCGCCTGGTGCGTGCTGGAGGTATCCGACACCGGAGGGGGCATTCCTCTGGAGATCATGAAGAACATCTGGAAGCCGTTTTTCACGACGAAGGGCGCGGGCAAGGGTACCGGGCTCGGCCTCACGACGATCCGCGGCATCGTCTCCAGCCACAACGGGTTCATCGAATTGCAGACCGAGGCCGGCCACGGAACCACCTTCCGCATCTATCTTCCCGCGATTGAGGGCTACGCGAGCCACTCCGCGGACGCCCATCTGCCCAAGGCGCCCGAGGGTCACGGCGAGCTCATCCTGGTCGTGGATGACGACGCGGCCATCCGCGACGTCGTCGCCGCCGCGCTTGAGAAGCAGGGCTACAGCGTGGTGCGCTGCGCGGACGGGAGGGAGGCGGTCGCCATGTTTCGCTCCCAGCCCGGGAGGTTTTCCCTGGTTGTGACCGACGCCGACATGCCCCAGATGGGCGGCGCGGAGCTGGCCCGCAGGTTGTTGGAGCTTCGCCCGGAGGTCCGGATTCTTGGCATGGGCGGGCTGTCCACGAGTGACGGCGATGATCCTGAGACCCTGGAAATCCAGAGGCTCGCGCACGGATTCCTCCACAAGCCGTTCACCGTCGGTGAACTTCTGTGCGCCGTCCACGACCTGCTTCGAGCGCCCCGCCAACAGGATTGAGTCAGGTGCGCTTCCAGGCGAAGGTGTAGGTGCTGTCCCATTCGGGATGGCCGCGAACCCGGAGCAGAAGGTCGAAGGTCTCGCCGGTGGCGGCGGGCAGGGTCACTCCGACCTTGGGACCCTGCTGGTTCAGGTTCGGGAGGCCGGCGGGGACGGACCAGGCGCCGAGGGGGACCGCCTTGCCGCCGACCAGGAGTAAGGCGTCGATCTCGCAGGCAGGCGTCGCGCCGGGACTGTCGTTGAGCAGCCAGAGTTCCGCGGCAAAGTCTTCGCCGGGGGCCCACTCGAAGCGCAGGACCCGCGCGCTGCCCAGGGTCGGACGGTTTGCGTCCGCGACCGCCCGGTAGGCCGGCTTGGGCACCGCGGGAAACGCGACGACCGAGTTGTTGGCCGCGTTGGGCCAGGGTTCGTTGAAACACCAGCAGGCGGCCGCGCTGCAGCGGGGCTTCTGGCGACGAGCCTCCTCGTAGATCGCCTTCAGTCCTACCGCCTGGAGCAATTGGCCCCGACTCACCAGTTGTTCGAGGGTCGAGCTTGGGCCGAAGTAATGGTCGACCTGGTTCAGCATGAGCCAGGAATTCCTGTCTCCGTCCCACGCCCCGAAGCCCTTGTGGGTCTCCCAAGCCGTGCCCCTGCGCGGCGGGAAAAGCTCGGACTCCGGGATTACGGACTTGAGCACCGAGACCGGGGAGGGACCCGGAACCCCAAATTCCATATAGGCGGTGGCCTGGCATTTCGGGTAGAGCGAGAAAACGTCATCCTTGTCGCCGTTCACCCGAAAGCGGTAGTCGCCATGGCGGATATTGAAGACCGGCGAGGTGGGGAGAAAAGGGCGTCCCGGGTCGAGGTCCAGGCAGTTGCGGTCGAGCAGCCGGATGGGGAGGGATTGCGCGGTCATGCGCGACCAGGAGTTGAAGAGTTCGTTGCCGCCGCACCAGACCGCAAGCGCGGTCTGCCTCCGCAGGCGCAGGATGATGGCCCGCGACTCCCGGTCGAGGACGGCGAGATAGGCGGGCGTTCCTTCGTAGAAGTTGCAGGCGAGCGGAAACTCCTGCCAGACCATGATGCCGCGCTCCGCGCAGAGCTCGAAGAAGCTGTCCTTGTTCACAAACCCGCCACCCCAGCACCGCAGGAGGTTGAGATGGGCGCCGGCGACAAGGTCCAGGAGAGGGCGGTACGTGCTGGCATCGACGGTCCCGGGAAAGATGCCCGGCGGCACCCAGTTGGCTCCGTGCGCAAAGATCTCACGGCCATTGACCTCGAAGGTAATGGGGAACGGGGCCTGGGTCACGGGGTTCTCCCGTTCGCGCTCCCACGCGCCGGCCCCCATGACGAGGCGGATCCTCCGGAGGCCGACACGCTGGTCCAGGACCTGCGCCCTCGATCCGTCGGGTGCGAGGAGCGCGACCCGGCTCGTGTAAAGAGGCTGATCGCCCTCGCCGTTCGGCCACCAAAGGAGCGGATGTTCGAGGCGGGCGGCCTGGCTGCCATCGCCGAGCCGGGAGAGGACAACCTTGCCGGAGGGGTCCAGCATCTCCCAGAGGATCGAGTTCGCGACGGGGCCCGCCGCCTCGACGTTGAGCTGCAGGTCCGCAGACGAGAAGTCATCGCTCAAAGCGTAGCCTAGCTCAGCAGATCTCAGGCGTGTCTCCGGGCGGACCTCAAGGCCGGTCTCGTCCCAAATCCCCAGGGGAACTAGCCTTGGGTGGAAGTCCCATCCGTAGCTCACCTGGGGCTTCGTGGTCTGCGCCGGCTGTGCCTTCGGGGCGGGATGGACGATCACCTCGAGCACGTCGCCCGGTCTTGCCAGGCCCTCAAGATTGATCTCGAAGGGCGCAAACATGCCCTCGTGCTCGAGAAGGGTCTGGCCGTTGAGGCGGACGGTGCAGGCATAGTCGACCCCCCGGCATACGAAATAGAGCCCCTTGGCATGGTCCGGCAGCCCTTCCGGTATGCGGGTTCTATAATGCCAGTAGCAGCTTTCCATCCAGCCGTAGGCCTTGAAGTTGTCGCCCTGGTTCACATCGGGCCAACGCTCGGCCCTCGCCCAGTCCACTTGGACGGCCCCGGGCACCGTTGCGGGGACAAAGACGTCGGGCTTGGCGTCGAGGGTTTCGCTATGGCCCAGGGTCCAGGACATCGGGCGGGTTCAGCGGCGCTCGGGGAGACCGGCGCCGATGCTTCCGAAGCGTTCCCGGTATCGGTTGTACAGATGCCCGGCCTGCAGGTAGCTGGAATTCGGGCTCATGAAATGTGAGAACTCGAAAGTGATCCCTTTCTCCAAGCCCGCGCGGCCCGCGGCCTCCAGCTTGAGCAGCAGCTTCTCCCACTTGATCGGCAGAAACTTTATCGGCATGTCCCTGTCGAAGGTCTCGCTGTTGGTCCAGCAGCGAAGCCCGTGGCGGCCCGCGAGGTCCTTGTTGACGGCGAGGTAGTCGGCGAGCTCGTGGAAGTCCACGTGGCCGTCCTGGAAGGCAACGATGTCTACCACCCCGGAGATGCCGGCCATGATCTCCCCCCACTCCCGCCCGTGCTCCTCGAGCGTGATCCCCTGCCCCTTGCGCAGGTCGGCCGCTTGGGAGGAAACGGACTTGATTCCGTCCATGAACGGGGAGATCAGGATGGGAAGTTTCCCGCCGGAAACCGATTTGCAGTGCCGCCCCATGGTGGCGTAGATGTCGATGATACCCTTCACGCGGCGGCTCACCTCCTGGGTCAGGTACCAGCCCTTGAATGCCGCGCGGTTCCCGTACCTGGCCCAGACCTCGTCGACCGCGGCCCGGTTGAGGTCGACCTCCCTCTGGTAGTCGCCCTCCTGCCAGTACCGCCCCGAGTCGTAGGTGCCAAAGTAAAAGGACATCCCGTACCGCTCGGCCAGCGTCAGGAACAGGTCCACCAGGTCGAGCGGCGGCCGGTGGCAGTTCTCGCGGGAGATCAGCACCTCGGACGGGTAGGTCAGCCAGCGTTTGTGGCCGCTGCGGATCAGGATCACCGTGTCGATCCCGATGGCACGCATCGCCTGGAAGTCCCGGTGCCACTCGGCAGGCCCCCAGTTTTGGTGGGGGATGTCGTGCGAGATCTCGTCCAGGAATGTGCCGGTGATGGGGGTGGCTTGGGTCATGTTTCCTTTCCTCGCTCCCGTGAATGTCGCCTCATCCGGACGATTGTTCAATGCCGGTTCCCATCGGAATGCTGCAGGGCGCCGGCGTCGCGCCGCCCGTTCCGGGCCGGAGCCGGGCCGGTGAAGTCCCCGAATTGGGGGCCGGCGAACTCCCACGCGCGCAATTCGTCGATCGTGGTCCGCGCGTCGGCGAAAGTGCCAAGGCAAATGCGCAGGAACGAGAGATCCCCCTTCAAGAAGGCCTGCCCGGGGCCGCCCGCAACCAGCACGTCGCCGGGATTGTCGAGGTCGGCCCGGGTGACCCGGCCCTGGAATGTGCCGGCCTCCCGACGGCCGTCGATCCAAAGGGTTATTCCCTCGGGGCTCGCGCGGTCCACCTCCGCAACGAGGTGGTGCCAGGCGTTGTCGGCGATCGAAATCGACGCGGAGCGCTGTGCAACAAGCCGCCCTCCCCGATCCATGCGAAGCTCCGGATGGCCGCCCGCGTCGAGTTCGAGCCGGTAGCCGGTGCTGCCGTCGTGCTTCGACAGGATCAGGCCGCCGCGCCCGGGCGCGGGACGAAGGCAGGTCTCGATCAGGAAATTCCCGGCGCCGACGTCGGGCGTACGCCACTGCGCACGGCCCAAGTGGACAGGTTCCCCGGGCTTTTCATAGGCGGTCCGCTCTGCGTGGGTGGGGCGGAAGAGCGCGGAGTCCGGCAGGACGAGATACTGTCCGACCCCGTCGAGCCGCAGCGCGGAATCGATCCAGTCTTCAAGCGGGCCCGCAACAAAGTCGCGGCGACTGATGCCCACGCCGCGAAGGTCGTGGCGGGGAAGCCCGGCGTAGGTCAGGCGGTCCACGAATCCCCATGTCAGGTACCAATGTTCATCAGTCACGAGGCCGGGGGGCGTCGTTCCTCGGACGGAAGTTCCATTCCCCGACGCATGCGTAGAGGCCCCAGGGAACGAAGAACCTCGCCCCGCGCCCCAGTGCGGGAGAACCGGGGGCCAACCGGAAGTCTCCCTCCCTGAAACGCGGAATGACCCCGCCGGGAACGACCCAGCCCACCGTCGCGCTGGCGACCTGCATCCGGGCCAGCCCGGACTGGAACTCAGGAAGGGTTGCGACAACCCCGGCGGTCCCGGGAAGGGAGCCGACCGCCGCAGGCCGGCCGGCCAGCAGGTTCCCTGCGATGGCAAGTTCCCCGACGTGGCGCATCCCTTCGCGGAGGCGTTGGACCTCGTAGGCGTCGGGCGCACCGGCCGACCTTTCGGGCGGCGAGAGATACCACCAGCCCAGTGACATGTCCTCGAGCACGTTCCCGAGGAACACCGAATCCGAGGCGATGCGGTCGAACCCCGGGAAGGCCACCGCGAAGCGGGCGGCCGAGTTGTTGAAGAAACTGTTCTTCTGGGAGACCGTCTCATAGAACGCCCCGGCATTGCAATCGGTGCTCGCGGGATCGTTGTCGAGGCCCAGCGCGATATTGTTGAAGACGTAATTCTTCGCCGAACCGTCAAAGTAATAGGCGAAGGCAAAGCGGCTGTCCCGGTAGCTGTGCGGGCCGTGCTTCCCGCGGCTCCGAAGGTACTCGGCCTCGTGAAAGCCTCCCGGGTCGATGCTGACGTTGTTGAAGATGTAGAAGGGCCCGGCCTGCCACGTCTCGATGCCGCCCCAGTCGTTGGTGCCGAGGAGGGGATGGCTGACCCGGTTTTGGTAGACGAGATGGCGGCTGAGCGGTCCATCGCGGTACTGGCCGTCGTCGATCCCGCCAAAGAGGAAGAGCCCGGCGCCGTGAATGTCGTCCAGGATGTTGCCCGCGACCTCCATCGTGTCGGCGAACTCAACGATGATCCCGTGCCCGTGCGACACCGGATGCGGGCGGAAGCCTATGCGACGGGCCCGGTTCCTCAGGATCGCGACGCGCCCGAGGCGGCCGAAGGGCGGTTCGACCTTCGTCCAGCGCACCCCGTCGGTGACGCGGAAGGCGCCGTGGTCCGTGTCGCGGACGTCGTTGTCGGTGATGCGGACGTCGTCGATCGAGCCCCCGTCGTCGGGAGCGGCGCGCAGCAGCACCGCGGTCGCAACGTTGTCGAACCGGCAATGATCGACGTCGATGTCGCAGCCGGAGCCCTCGAGCCGTATCGCGGCCGGTTCGACGTCGGGATTGGTGTCGGAGGGATCCGTGATGTTCCACTGGAGGTTGGTGAAACGGAACGTGAGGTCCCGGATGCGGACGTGTTGGAGCCGAATGGCGTCGATGACGGACAGCCGGCTGGCGGCCTCGACCCGGGCCGGGCCGGGATCCTGGTCGGCCGGAAGACGCACATAGAGGCGCCCGCCGGTTCCCTTGCGCTCGAACCAGAATTCGCCGGGGGCGTCGAGAAACGCGGGCCTGTCCTCCAGGAAGTACCGGTTGTGGGCCGCGGCCCACTGGTCCGCATCGGGGACCCACCGCTTGAATTCGACGCTTCCGGGGGCCGCCGGGTTGAGCATCACATGCGTGGGATAGGCGGTGCCCATGTATCCGTCGTACTCGCTCCAGACGATCGCCCCGGAAAGCTGCTGCGGCGTGTAGCGGCCGAGAAGTTCCGGATCCTCGCCGCGGTTGACGTGCTCCCCATCGCGCACCACCTGCGCCACGCTCTTCCAGCTCGCCCATTGGTTGTGGATGTCGTCCCAACGCTCGATCCGCCAGTTGGGGCTGCGCGCCAGCGCCAGGCGGAGGGCGCCCCCCGGGGTGACGAGCCACACCGCACGCGGCAGATAGGCAAGGTCGGAATGCCAGACCCTGTCGCCATCGGGCATGTCCGGATGGCCGCCGCGGCTCCAACCCGTGACCGGTTCCGAACCGGCAAGCACGGCCTCGCCCTCGCCCCAGGTGGGATCGCCGGTCAGGATGATGGGGTCAGCGGCGGTTCCCGCCGAGGATGGCAGGAGCAGGCCGCGGTAGGTGACGCCGCCCTTGAAGACATAGGTTCCCCGTCCACAGTCGGCCCTGGCCAGCCCCGTGGCGTTGGGGTCCCACGGGTGGTGCTTCCATGGCCGAGCCTTGGAGGCCCCGTCGTTGACATCGTCGCCTTGGTCAAAGTCGATGTAACGCACCGCCGCCCCGGCCTGGAAATCGAAGGGCCTGGGCTGCCAGCGAAGGTCGCCCGTTGGAAGCACCACGGCCTGGGACTCCTGCCACGAGTACCCGGCATGGCTGCGCGAGGAAAGACAACCCGCGATCAGCATCGCCGCCAGAATCTGCGGGCTTCGGGTGATCATTCCCTTACGCGACTCCGGCTGGGCTCCAGCTTCTCGAGTTCGCGCATGCAGAGGTAAAGGCCGCGGGGCACATGGAAGCATCCCTTCCATTTTCCGCCCTTCAAGGGCAAGTGCACCTCGCCCCGGCGATTCAGGTATCCGTACCACTCCCCGCGCTCCGGGTCGGGGAAGCGCGCCCAGGTGTAGTCATGGACCCGCTCGAACCATTGCCAGCATTCCTTCCGGCCCGTGAGGCGGAAGCCCTTGAGCAGCGCGACCAGGGTCTCGATGTGCACCCACCAGAGCTTCTGGTCCCATTCGAGCTGCTGGGGTGGGTGTCCCTGGGAGTCCCGGAAATAAAAGATCCCGCCGAACTCCTGGTCCCAGCCGAATTCAAGGGTGTTCAGCGCCACGTCGACGGCCTTCTCCGCCAGGGCCGCGTCCTTCCTGCGCTCGGCGATGTCCAGCATGAACCACATGGCCTCGATGCCGTGCCCGGGGTTGATCGTGCGCCCCTCGAAGCAGTCCTGCATGGCTCCGTCGGGGGCCACCTGCTCGTGCAGGATATTCCTCTCCCGGTCGAGGAAGAGTGAGAAGACCTCCTCCAGGCAGGAGTCGATCACCCTGTCAAACGTGGCGGAATCGAGCTGCCACTCCATCTCCTGCGTGACGTTCGCCAGGATCATCGGCAGCGCGAGCGAGATCGCCGGACGCGTGCCCGGGACCGCCTTGGCGTACCTTCCCTTGGGATGGTCCTTCCGGCGAAGGATGTTTGCGTAGGTCGCGGCCGCGATCTCCCTCCCCTCGCCGTCGTCCGCGGCCCGGGCGAACTGGCTGAAGGCGATTGCCGCGAAGCAGTCCGAGAAGATGTTGTAGGGCTGGACCAGGGGGCGCCCCTCGCGGGTGAGGCTGAAGTACCAGTCGCCGTTCCCGTCCCGGCCGTGCCGCCTCAGGAACTCGGCGCCGTGACGGGCGACCCCCAGCCAGGCTTCGCGCCGCTCCATCTGGTTGTGGAGCATCGAGAACGTCCAGACTTGCCTGGCCTGGAGCCACAGGAACTTGTCGGTGTCGTACACCGAGCCGTCGCGGTCGAGGCAGGTGAAGTACCCGCCGCATTCGTGATCGATGGAATGCCGCTCCCAGAAGGGAAGGACGTCATCGAGCAGCGCGTTGCGGTAGCGCCCTGCCAGGGCGGCAATCTCGGCGGTCATGACGGGAAATGGATCAGCCCGGATCTGCGAAGGCGCATCGCCTCCATCAACGCCACCTGCTGGCGGCAGTCCTGCAGTCCCGGGGTGAGCGTCGCCCCGGAGCGGGCTGCGTCCAGGAATGCCTCCGTCTCGCCGGATACGCCCAGCCAATCCACGGCATCGCCCTGGCTGTCGGAGTGGAAGGCGGCGAGCCTGTCCCCGCGCCAGTGCCTGAGCGAACCGCCCTCGCTGGATTCGGGGGAGACGGGGATCCTTACCTCCAGCGACTGGCCAACCGAGTGGATCGTGGCGGACTCGGCGTTCCGGCCCGAAACCGGCTGGATGTTCAGCAGCACCTTCGTCCCGGAGGCGCATTCGGCCTCGACAACGAAGCTTGCCGCCTCCCGGTCCTGCCTCCGTTGGAATTGAACATGGACCTCGGCGCTCACAAAGGGACTCCCCGAGAGGAAAAGCACGGCGTCCAGGGCGTGAATGGCGGTCGTCGAGAAGTCGGCATCCCACCGGTCGAACCGGATCATCTCGTAGTCAATCCGGCCGATGGATCCGGGCTGGAATTGGCCGTCGAGGATCGCCTTCGCCCTGAGCATGACTGGCATGTAGCGGCGGTTGAAGGCCACCTGCGCCTGCGCGCCACCCTCCATGGCCGCGCCCAGCATCTGCTCCAGCTCGGAGGGCGACAACCCGGGGGGCTTTTCAAGCAGCACGGTGAACCCGCGCTGGAGAACGAGCATCGCCGCATGGCAGGTGGCCCGCGGAGGAACCGCGACCACCACGGCGTCGGGCTCCTCCGAGTCGAGCATCCCCCGAACATCCGTGTAGTGGTGGCCGAAGCCGAAGGTCCCGGAGAAGTCCCGGGCTCGGTCCTCATCGACATCGCAGCAACCGGCCAGCTGCACATCCGTGCGCGTGGCGGCATAGTGCCGCTGGGCGGGGCCGTGGCATTGACGGGCAAACCCTCCGCACCCGATCATGCAGATCTTGAAGCTCATCGGAGCTTCGCGGTTGTGGCCCAGGTCCGGGCCTGGGGCGAGCGTCTTCGGTCGGTTTTTGGGTCGCCTTGCACAAGAAATGCGCCAATAAGCACGGCATATGCGGAGTAGAAGCACAGGACATGAGGAGCAGAGGCACAGCCACATGACTATGGTAATCAGCGTGATACCAATCGTGTCATGAGCGACTGCAAAGCAAATGGCCCAGACGATGGGGCGCCGAAATCCAGCCCGGAGACGGTTTCTGCGCCGGGAGGGGATAAGCAGGGAATCGGGTTGCCCCTGTCTGAGACCGTGCTTCGAGCCGTGGAGCAGAGCCCCGTCTCAATAGGCATCACGGATGCGGCGGGTGTGATCCAATATGTGAACCCGAGTTTCGCGTTGGCCTGCGGCTATGGGCACGAGCAATTGCGCGGCCAGACCATGCGGATCCTCAATTCTGGCGCCACAACGCCCGAGCAATATCGGGAGCTCTGGGATACGATCACATCCGGGCGGGTCTGGCGCGGGCAGTTCTGCAACCGCAAGAGCACCGGGGATCTTTTCTGGGAGAGGGAGTCGATCTTCCCGATGCGGGATGACGGGGGAAAGATCACCCACTTTGTGACTGTGAAGGAGGATATCACCGAGCTGCGTGAGCTGGAGGACCACCTGCGGCGCTCCCAGCGCATGGAGGCGGTGGGCACCCTGGCGAGCGGCATCGCCCACGACTTGAACAATATCCTCTCGCCCATGCTCCTGCTCCCCGAGCTGCTCAAGGAGACCGTGCAGGGGGAGAAGGAGGTGGAGTTGCTCGACCTCATCGCCCAGGGCGCGCAACGGGCCTCGGACGTGGTGAAGCAGCTGCTGACCTTCATCCGCGGCAGTGGAGGGGAGCGCGTGCCGCTGCACCTGCGGCATCTCCTCAATGAGTTTCAGGCGCTCCTGGCGGAGACATTCCCGCGCGAGATCGTCCTGCACTTCGACGTCTCCCCCAACCTGCTCCCGGTGCTCGGCGAGACGACCCAGCTGCACCAGGTGCTCCTCAATCTCTGCATGAATTCCCGGGACGCGATGCCCGGCGGGGGGACGATCACCTTGCATGCGGCCAACACGGTCGTCGACGCCGAGCTCGCGCGGGTGAGCCCGCTCGCGAAGCCCGGCCCTCACGTCCTAATCTCGGTGACGGACACGGGCCACGGGATGACTCCCAACGTGATGGAGCGGGTCTTCGACCCCTTCTTCACGACCAAGGGGATAGGCGCGGGCACGGGGCTGGGACTTTCGACTGCCCTTGGCATCGTTCGGAGTCACGGAGGATTCATGACGGTCTCGAGCAAGCCCGATGAAGGCGCGACCTTCCGGATCTACTTGCCGGGAGCCCACTCGGATTCGCTTGCTCCCTCACGGGTCGCCACCACCGGGCTTCCCGAGGGAAACAGCGAGCTGATCCTCATTGTGGACGACGAGCCGAGCATCCGCGGGGCCACCCGGTTGGCACTGGAGACCCATGGGTACCGCGCGCTCGTGGCGAGCGGGGGAGCCGATGGCCTGGTCCTTTTTCGCCAGCACGCCAGCGAGATTTCCTTGGTCCTGACCGATGTCATGATGCCAGGAATGAGCGGAGTCGCGATGCTGCGGGAGATGCTCGTGATTGAGCCACGGCTGAAGGCGCTGGTCATGACCGGCATGACCTCGAACTCCAACCGCGCCGAGATCGCCACGCTTGGGGTTGGAGAGCCGCTCGCCAAGCCGTTCAGGCCACGGGATCTGATCGCAGCCGTCCAGGGCGTGCTCAGCCGCGCCGGACGGTCATGAGGATCGAAGGCAGGGCGATGTCGCTGGGACGAGCCGCTTCCGAACTGTAGGTCAGCGAGCTTGCTCGCGCCTCCCTGAGCGCGAGCAAGCTCGCTGACCTACAAAAGGCTCGCAGCGGCTCAGCTAATTTCCAACCTTCCGCAGCATGCCAACTGAAACGACTCCACCGTCCAGTTCGAAGGGCATGCTCTGGACCAGCTACGTCCTGACTGCCCTTCCCGTGCTCGCGCTGGTTGCCAGCGCCGTAATGAAGTTCATGAAGCCCGCCGCGGTCGTGCAGGGCTTCGCCCACCTTGGTTATGGCGAGAGTTCGGCGTATCCCCTCGGTGTCGTGGAGCTCGCATGCACTGCGCTCTACCTGATTCCCCGGACCTCCATCCTGGGGGCAATCCTGGTCACCGGGTACCTCGGTGGCGCCACTGCAACCACCTATCGCGTCGGCGATTCATGGATCATGGCGGTTGTCCTTGGCGTGCTCGTTTGGGGCGGACTCTTCTTGCGGGAGCCCAGGCTGCGAGCGCTGATCCCATTTCGCAAGCAGGGTTGAGCCACAGGCATTCTGCCCATTGTAGGTCAGCGAGCTTGCTCGCGCCTCCCTGAGCGCGAGCAAGCTCGCTGACCTACGAAGATCGAATAGAGACCCTCACCACCCTACCCGCACGCCCGCGCCGAACATGCGGGGCGCGGCAATGTTGTAGACGCCGAGGAAGCTGTGGGCGGTCTCGACTTGGGCGTTCGCGAGGTTGTCGGCGGTGACGAAGACCTCGAAATGCCGGGAGCAGACAAAGGTCGCCGAGGCGTCCGCGACGGTGGCGGCGGCGAGCGGCAGCTGGTTGGGCCCGTCGTCGAACTCCATCCCGGACCGTCGCACGGTTCCCACGAGCCGGAGCCAGGCCGCCGGCCGCAGGGTCAGGCTGGCCGTGGCCGCGTACCGCGGAACCTCGGGAAGCTCCTTCCCGACGAGGCTTGGGGCCACACCCGCCCTTGCAACGACCGCCTCCTCGTCGAGGACGGCAATGTCGAGGCTCCAGGCCTTCGAGGGGTTCCAGCTCGCGCCGAGCTGGGCGCCTTCCGATCGGACCCGGTCCAGGTTCAGCCTCTCCTGGCCGATGCCGCCCGCGGGCAGGGTTCCGAAATACGGGAAAGTCCCCGGCCCCTGCGCGATCTGAATATTGGCGACGGCGTTCTCGAGGCGGGTCGCATAGGCCTGCACGTCGAACCGCCATGGGCCGGGCCCCCAAGTAGCCCCGAGTTCTGCTGTGTCCGCGTGCTCGGTGCCGAGGGCCGGGTTTGCCTCCGTGACCGTGCTCCCCTGCTGGAACGGCCGGTAGAGCTCGTTCAGGGTCGGGAGACGGTACGACCTCTCGGTCGCCAGCCGCAATTGGAGCGACTTTGCAGGCTGCCATACGAGCCCCGCGCTCGGGCTCCACTCCGTGCCGTTGCGGGTGGGGAAGATTTCATCGGTGGATAGCGCGCCGGTCGCGATGCTTCCCTGCCGGAGATGTCCCCCGCCGTTCTCCCATTGGTCCGCGCGAAGGCCCGCGGTTGCGTTCAGGCCGGGAACCAGGGGCTGCACCTGCTCGATGAACAGCCCCCCGGTCGTTTGCCTGCCGCCCGCGAAACGATCCTTGGTGAAGCTACCGCCGCTGAAAAAATAGTCCTCCCGGGTCTCCCCGAGGACGTTTCGGGCATCGGCGCCGAGCACAGCCTTGGCGCCGCCGGGCTCGGTCCAGGTGGAAATGAAGTTCATCCCTACGGCGGTCGCCGGCACTGCGAACTGCTCGCTGGCCGGGGTCTCGACCGTGCGGGCGGCGTTGACCGAGCTGAAGGTCTGCGAAAAGCCCTGGTCCTGGACGTAGGCGGCCCCGCTCCACGTCATGTCCGGGCCAAACCGGCCGTCGAGTTTCGCCGAGGCAAAGAGCTGGTGGGAATCGTTCTGCTGGTAGGGCGTTCCGTTGTCCCGCCATTCGTCAAAGCTCCGCACTGTGAAGTCGCCCTGCAGGTTGGGGCCGATGGAGCCCTGCCAGTTGGCCGAGGCCCAATTGTGCCGGCTGGCGGCGTCGACATCGACCGGGCCGCGGTTCCCCGGAGCCACGACGACAAAGCCGTCGCTCGCGAATTCGTTGCCGCGAAGTTCAAGGACCCCGCTGCCCGCGCGCGCGGCGGCAGCAAACTCGCCGCTCCGGGTTCCGAAGCCGTCCGCCTGGAACCCGGCCGAACCGGAGCCAGGGGACAGGGGCTCCGTCAGCAACTGGATGACTCCGGCAAGGGCGCCTCCACCCCAGGCGGTCGCCCCTCCCCCGGGCGCCAGCTCGGCCGCGGATAGGGACAGGCGCGGAACGAGGCTCCACGGCACCCAGCCTCCGAAGGGATCGTTGAGCGGCATGCCGTCGAGGAGGACGAGCGAGCGGCTGGCGCCGCTCGGCCCAAGCCCTCGAAGAGAGACGCCCTGTGAGGTCGGATTGGCCGTCATGCTGTCGTCGCGCCGGAACAGGCTGAAGTCCGGCGCCGTCCTCAGGGCGTCGTCGAGCGTGAGCGAAGGGCTGTCCGAGAGGCTTGCCCCGGAAATCACCTGGACCGTAAACGGGACCTCGGAGTCCGGCTGCGGGAACCGGTCGGCCGTCACAGTCAACGGCGCGAGCGTCGTCACCTGGGCGCGGACGAGCCCGACGGAAAGCAAGCCGAGCAGGATCCAGGAGCGACATGCCCGCCCCCGCCTGGCTGGGACGTCGAGGTTAGGGCAGCGCAAAGGCCACATAGCTGTCGCCGGACTTTGTGCCCAGCTTTGTTCCCCCGCACGCGACGGCGATGTACTGCCTCCCGCCGACCCTGTAGGTGCAGGGCGTCGCAAAGCCGGCCGCGGGGAGTTCCCTCTGCCATAGCAGCTTCCCGTTCGCCTTGTCGAAGCCGCGGAACATGCCGTCCTTGGTGGCGGCGATGAAGAGGACCCCGCCTGCCGTGACAACGGGTCCGCCGTAGTTCTCGGTGCCCGTGGGCGGAATCCCCTTTGCGGTCAGCTCCTTGAATTCCCCGAGAGAGATCCGCCAGAGCTGGTTGCCGGAATTCAGATCGATCGCGGTAAGGGATCCCCACGGCGGGGTGATCGCCGGGTATCCATTGCCGTCCAGGAACTTCTCATAGCCCAGCAGGAGGTAGGGCTGGAAACCTTCCGCCGATTGAACGGCCACGCTCGACGGCGCTGGCTTCACGGTGACCGTCTCCAAGCCGAGGAGGCTGTCGACCAGGGCCTGCCTGTCCTGGTTGGAAATCATCGGAAAGCCTGGCATCTTGCCCTTGCCCGAGCCGATCTGTTGCAAAATCTCCTCGCTCCGCAGGCGGTGGCCGATGTCGACCAGCGAAGGAAAGCCGCTCGCGGGATTGCCCAAGCGGTCGGCGCCGTGGCACGACATGCAGTAGATCACGTAGGTCCGGCCGCCTGGGCTGAGCCTCGACAGGTCGATGGGCCTGGGCGCGTCCTTCAGGCGCCCGAACCACGCGAGCTCGTTGGCGTTGACGTAGAGGACACCGCCGGGGTCGACGGCAGCCCCGCCCCACTCCGAGCCGCCGTCGAAGCCCGGGAACAGCAGCGTGTCGAACTTTCCGAAGGGCTGAAACATCCCCTTCCGGGCCTGGCGAAACCTGGCGAGGAGTTCCGCCCTGTTTGGGGCGTAGGGGCTGATGTCGTCCTCGGTGAGCGTCTGGCGCGCAAACGAGGCCGGCCAGGTCGGTAGGGGCTGGGTGGGCCATGTCTGTTCCCCGGGCAGTTCGGACTTTGGCACCGGCCTCTCAACGGAGGGGAAAATGGGTTCGCCGGTCACCCGGTCGAAGACCCACACGAAGCCGGACTTCGTGGTCACCGCGACCGCGTCCACGATCCGGCCGTTCTGATGGAGGGTCACCAGGCTCGGCGGAGCCGGAAGGTCCCGGTCCCACAGGTCGTGGTGCACCACCTGATGGTACCACAGGAGCTTCCCAGTCCGCGCGTCGAGCGCCAGGAGACAGTTGGCGAAGAGATCCTGCCCGATGCGGTCGCCTCCCCAAAAATCCGGACTGGCCGACCCCGTCGGCACATAGAGGATCCCTCGGGCCCGGTCGACGGACATGCCGGTCCAGCAGTTGGCCGAGCCCACGTTGATGTTCTTATAGGCGTCCTTGGACCAGGTGTCATAGCCCGGCTGGCCTGGGCTGGGGATCGTGCGGAAGACCCAGGCCAGCTTCCCCGTGCGCACGTTGAAGGCCTGGATGAATCCTGGTGCGGCGTCGGCGGTCTCCGTGAGGCGGGTTGGCATGGTGATCAGGTCCTCGAACAGGGTCCCCGGCGAAGTCGACACGACCCACTTGTCACGGGCCCGGTCGCCCAGCCCGGCCTTCAGGCTCGCGTTGCCTCCATCGCCAAAGGTCGTGATCAGCTTCCCCGTGTCCGCATCGAGGGCCGAGAGCCAGGAGTTCCAGGTGAAAAGGATTCTTCGGTCGCTCCCATTGGACCAATAGGTCACACCGCGGACGACGTGGTCCGATTCGACGCCGGGCGGCCTGTAGCGCCAGCGTTCCCGGCCCGTGGCGGCGTCCAGGGCAAAGACGCCGTTGGTCGCCGTCACGCCATACAGGACGCCGCGGATCACGATGGGGTTGCACTGCATTTCCCCGGGGGCGCCGGTATGGTACTCCCAAACCTTCCGCAACTGCGAGACGTTGCCCGTGTCGATCTGGGATAGCGGTGAATAGTGCGTCCGGCCGGGGCCGCCGGAATACTCCGGCCAGTCCCCTCCGGTCCTGAACCTTGAGTAGGCTCCTGCGGCGATGGCGATCAGCGCGATGATCACGAACGGCAGGGCCTCCCAGGGCCTGGATGGGCGCAGCCCGGGGGAACTGGTGTCGGGGATGGGCGCCATCACCCCCGGTTACATGGGGCGGGCGACCAATTGCAACCCGGATGTGCCTAGTTCTTGCGCACTTTTTCGCAAGCGATGCGGAGGCGGTGGGCTTGAATTCGGGCAAGCTCTCCAGGAACTTGTCGGCTGGCCCAGGCCCCATCCCTCCTTTCCCACAATGAGTATCCCTGCCAAACCCAAGAAGGTCGCCCTTTTGACTGCCGGCGGCCTAGCCCCCTGCCTGAGCTCCGCCGTAGGCGGGCTCATCGAGCGCTACACGGAGATCGCGCCCGATATCGAGATCATCGCCTACCGCAGCGGCTACAAGGGCCTGCTCCTCGGGGACAGCTACAGGGTGACCCCGGAGGTGCGCGCCAAGGCGGCGGTCCTGTATGGCCACGGAGGCAGCCCGATCGGCAACAGCCGGGTGAAGCTCACCAATGTGAAGGACTGCGTGAAGCGGGGCCTCGTCAAGGAGCACCAGGATCCCCAGAAGGTCGCGGCCGACCAACTCATCAAGGACGGCGTCGACATCCTGCACACGATCGGCGGCGACGACACGAATACCGCGGCCGCGGACTTGGCGGCGTTCCTGGCGAAGAACCAGTACGGCCTCACGGTGATCGGGCTTCCGAAGACCGTCGACAACGACGTCTACCCGATCCGCCAGTCGCTCGGCGCCTGGACGGCAGCCGAGGAGGGGGCCAGCTTCTTTTCCAACGTGGTCGCAGAGCACGGGGCGAACCCCAGGATGCTGATCGTCCACGAGGTCATGGGCCGCAACTGCGGATGGCTCACGGCCGCGACGGCCGCCAAGTACCGGGAGCAGCTCGCCACCCGGGAGTTCGTGCCGGGGATCGGGCTCTCCTGGGACCGCCTCGACATCCACGGGGTCTACATCCCGGAGCTGGAGCTCGACGTGCCCGCCGAGGCCGCGCGCCTCAAGGCGGTCATGGAGCGCCTCGACAACGTCAACCTCTTCGTGTCCGAGGGCGCGGGCGTCGCCAGCATCGTGGCCGAGATGCAGGCCAAGGGCCAGGACGTCCCGCGCGACGCGTTCGGCCACGTGAAGCTCGACGCGATCAACCCCGGCAAGTGGTTCGGCGACCAGTTTGCGAAGATGATCGGGGCCGAGAAGGTGCTCGTCCAGAAGAGCGGGTACTACGCCCGCGCCGCGGCCTCCAATGCGGAGGACCTGCGGCTGATCAAGAGCTGCGTCGACCTCGCCGTGGAGTGCGCGCTCCGGCGCGAGAGCGGCGTCATCGGCCACGACGAGGACCGGGGCGGCGTATTGAGGGCGATCGAGTTCAGCCGCATCAAGGGCGGCAAGCCGTTCAACCCGGGCACGCCCTGGTTCGCGACCCTCCTCGAGGAAATCGGCCAGAAGAAGGGCTGAGCAAGTCAGGGCTGGATTGAACGGGAAGCCTGCAACTCATTTTCACGACAGAGCCGGATTGGGAAGGGGCACAGCAAGTCGCTCTCAAGGTAGGGACGCCCGGCCCGGGCGTCCGGGCATACCCTTGTAACCGACGGAGGCAACGGAGTCGTCCAGGTCTTGGAATGACCCAGGGGAATGCCCGGACGGGCGGGCCGCCCGTCCCTACCTCAAAACAACTGCCGGAATCCTGTTGGTCGTGCTGCCCCGTCGCCAAGCAACCGGCTGGCTTGTGTTCGGGGGAGGCGGGGTGTTAGGAATAGTCCCTCGCGGGGGGTTGCTCCCAAGGCCTCCGCGCAAACCCCATGAAGACGTTCGCGTTTGGTTTTCTGATGGCCGCGGTGGTCGCAAGCGGCGCTTTTGCGCAGACGACACAGTCGGCCGCAAGTCCAGTTGCTCCGGCAACGAGCACTCCCGCGGCAAGCCCGCCTGTTCCAGCTGCCTCCGTTGCAATCATGGCAGCTCCTGCGGCGCCAGCTGTTGGCCCGGCTGGTCCGGCAACGAGCACTCCTGTGGCAGGCCCTGCTGCAGCAGCTCCCGCCGCACCGATCCCCCTCTGGAAGATCGAGTGGGCGTACATGTCGCGGTACCACGACGCCAACCTGCTGCTTGCGCCGCCGGCTTCTGGCGAGAAGCGGGTCGTGTTCTACGGCGACTCGATCACCGAGAACTGGGGCGATCTCACAAAGTGCTTTCCGGGAAAGCCCTATGTGAACCGGGGCATCAGCGGCCAGACGACGAACCAGATGCTGGTTCGTTTTCGCCAGGACGTGATCAACCTCAAACCTTCCGCCGTGATCATCCTGGCAGGAACCAACGACATCGCCGGGAACGGCGGGCCGATCACGCTCGAGGCGACTGAGGCCAACCTGCAATCCATGGCCGAGCTCGCGCGAGCAAACGGGATACAGGCGGTCCTGGCATCGGTGCTGCCGGCCTACGACTACCCATGGAAGCCCGGTCTGCAGCCCGCGGGCAAGATCCTCGAGCTCAACCGGTGGATCAGGACATACTGCTCGATCGAAAACTTTATCTACGTTGATTATTATTCGTGGATGGTCGACGGGCGGGGCGGACTGCCGCAGAACCTAGCCTCCGATGGCGTCCATCCAACGCCTGCGGGCTATGCGATCATGGCTCCGTTGGCCGAGCTCGGAGTTGAGGAGGCCTTGATCCAATACCAGAACCGCGAGGCATGGCTCAAGGAAAGGGGCACGCGGCGACAGGTCATCTCCCTGGACCGCGGATGGGAATTCCGGCAACAGGGCGCGCCGGCCGGATCTCCTTCCGCCGGCTGGCTCTCCGCCAAAGTGCCAGGCGACGTCCACCTCGATCTGTTGGCGCACGGGCTGATCCCCGATCCCTTCAACCGGGACAACGAGGAGAAGCTGCAGTGGATCAGCAAAGTCGGCTGGGAGTACCGGACCACGGTGAACGCGACGCCGGAATTGCTTCAAAGGCGAAACATCGAGCTCGTGTTCGATGGGCTGGACGCCGCGTGCGAGTTGACCGTGAACGGTCATGCTGTGCTCTCCGCGGACAACATGTTCCGCACGTGGAGGGTGGACGCGAAACCTTGGCTAAAGGTCGGCGCCAACGAGATCCTCGTCGTCTTCCCCCCGCAGGACGCCGCCGCCGAGAAGGTGGCAAGGTTGGACCCGTGGTGGAAAAAGACAGGGGTCCCGGGAAAGAACTACATCAGGAAGGCCGCGTACGAGCACGGCTGGGACTGGGGCCCGATCTTTGTCACGAGCGGCATCTGGCGCCCGGCGAGGATCGAGGCCTGGGACCAGGTGCGGATCTCGGACCTGCACATCCGCCAGAAGGATGTGTCGGCTGCGGTCGCCCATCTCGACGCCCAGATTGAGGTGATCGCGTCGGGCTACGAGCAGGGGAACGTGACCGTGCGCACCAAGTTCAAGGGTCAGGGTGGGTCACAAACCAAATTTTTCGACCTGCACGCCGGGGTGAACACCATCGATTTCCCAATCGAGATTATCCAGCCCAAGCTCTGGTACCCGGCCGGGTACGGCGACCATCCCATATACACCTTCGAGGCGTCGGTGAACATCGGGGCGCATACGAACGGCCCCGGGATGTCCTCTATGGGAGAGCTGGCCGACTCCCGCTCCGTCCGCACCGGCCTTCGCACCATCGAACTCCGCCGCGAGGTCGACAAGTGGGGCCGGTCCTTCGAATTCGTGGTCAACGGGATCCCTGTCTTCGCCAAGGGTGCGGACGTGATCCCCTTCGACAGCTTTCCGAACCGGGTGACGCCCGCCATGTACAAGCGAATCCTCAAGTCGGCGACGGACGCCAACATGAACATGATCCGCGCCTGGGGCGGCGGCTACTACGAGACCCAGGAGTTCTACGACACCTGCGACGAGCTGGGCCTCATGGTCTGGCAGGAGTTCATGTTCGGAAACGAAATGCAGCCCGGCACCTACCCCTTCAAGCTGAGCGTGGCGGCCGAGGCGCACGACCAGCTCCGCCGGCTTCGCGACCACCCGAGCATCGTCCTGTGGTGCGGAAACAACGAGACGGAGGCGGCCTTCGGCTGGCCAGGCAGGGTGACGGCCGACAACGCCACCTTCCTGCAGATGTGGAAGGATTACATCACGATCTCCAGCGGGGTCCTCGGTCAGGCGGTCAAGGAGCTGTCGCCCGAAACCCCCTACTGGCCGAGCTCGCCGAGCTCCGACTACGAGGCGACAAACTCCGATTATGAGTCCGGGGACATCCACGACTGGAGTATCTGGCATGGCAGGCAGGACTTCGCCACCTACGGGGACCACCACTTTCGCTTCGTGTCGGAGTACGGGTTCCAATCCTTCCCGGAAATGCGCACGGTCGAGTCCTACACCTCGGCGGAGGACAGGAAGGACATTTTCACACCGGTGATGCTCGCGCATCAGAAGAGCCCGAGCGGAAATGCGCTGATCCACGAATACATGCTCAGGGACTACCCGGAACCCAAGGATTTCGCATCGTTCCTCTACGCGAGCCAGGTGCTGCAGGCCGAGGGAGTGAAGGTGGCTGCCGAGCACCTGCGGTGCGACCGGCCGCGCTGCATGGGCTCCCTCTTCTGGCAACTGAATGACTGCTGGCCCGTGGCCTCGTGGGCCAGCATCGACTACTACGGCCGGTGGAAGGCCCTGCAGTACTACGCCCGGCGCTTCTACGCCCCGCTCCTTGTCTCGCCTCACGTGAAGGACGGCCGGCTGAGCGTCACCGTCGTCTCCGACAAGACCGAACCGGTCGCGGCCCAGCTGCGGGTCCGCGCAATCGGCTTCGACGGGACGGTCTTTCACGATGAGACGGTGCCCGTGCAGGTGGACCCGCTCTCCAGCCGGATCTTCCTCCAGGCAGGGCTGGACACCCTGCTGCCCGGCGGGGCCGACCCAGCCAAGGCCGTGGTCGCGGCCGGCCTCGCAGTCGATGGAAAGGTGGTGTCGAGCAACCTGGTCTACCTGCGGCCGACAAGGAAGATCCATCTACCTGAGGGACATATCTCCGCCGTGGCGGTGCAGGATGGCAGCTCAATCCGGATCCATGTGGTTTCCGGGGTGCTCGCCCGAAGCATCCACCTGTCGTTCGGCGACCTGGATGTGGAGCCGTCCGACGACTACTTCGACCTCCTGCCCGGGCAGTTCACCGACATCGAGGTGCACGGCTCCGCCACCCTGGATGCCATTCGGAATAACTTGAAGGTTCAGTCGCTCGCGGATGCCTTCTCCCGGTAGCCACCCCCGTTTCCCCCACATGAACACCCCCGACCCCGCCCGCCCCGCAGGCCCCTCCGATCCGTCCGCGCAAGTGCAGACCTACCGGGGCCCATTCGCCCTGATGACGATCCTGTTCTTCATGTGGGGCTTCATGACCGTGTGGAACGACATCCTGATCCCGCGGTTCAAGGAGGCTTTCACGCTGAACTACTTCCAGGCGATGCTGGTCCAGTTCGCGTTCTTCGGGGCGTACGCGGTCGGGTCGCTGGCGTACTACATCATCTCGATGTTCTGGGGGGACCCGATCAACCGGATCGGCTACAAGAACGGCGTCACGATCGGGCTCCTGATCGCGGCCGGCGGAAGCGCCCTCTTCTACCCCGCGGCGGCGCTGGTCTCGTATCCCTTCTTCCTGGTCGACCTGTTCATCGTCGGCCTCGGCTTCGCGATGCTCCAGATCGCAGCCAACCCCTATGTGACGATCCTTGGGCCGGAACGGACGGCGTCGAGCCGGCTCAACCTTTCGCAGGCCTTCAATTCGTTCGGAACGACGATCGGCCCGATCATCGGCGGCTGGCTGATCTTCACGGTGTTCACGCGCCCCAACATGTCCGGGGCCGACGCGGTCAAGGTGCCCTACCTCTGCTTCGCGGTGGTCTTCGGGCTCCTGGCCCTGCTCTTCCGGTTTGCGCACCTGCCCAATTTCGCAAACTCCGAGCATCCCGGCCGCGGGCTGGGAGCGCTCAAGCATCCGCACACGGTCCTCGGCATGGTGGCGATCTTCATGTACGTGGGCGGCGAAGTGACGGTCGGCAGCGCCATTGTGAACTTCCTTGGCACGCCCCGGCTGGGCGCGATCCCCCACGAGGCCGCGAGCCGCTTCCTCGCCTTCTACTGGGGCGGCCTGATGATCGGCCGCTTCATGGGGGCCTTTTCCCTGAGCGACCTTCGGGGCTGGCTGAAGAAGACCCTGACCGTCGTGGTTCCCGTCGTGGCCTTCGCGGTCGTGGCGCTCACCTCCACCTTCGCGAACGCCCTGCATTACGGGGTCTTCCTCGTGATCCTCCCGGTCGTCTTCCTTCTGGGCTCCGCAAGCCCCCAGCGGATGCTGGCGCTCTTCAGCGCCGTCATCATCGTCCTCCTCGCCACTGGGATGTTGACGGCAGGCGGGACCGCCATGTGGACGATCCTCGCCGTCGGCATGTTCTGCTCGGTCATGTGGTCGAACATCTTCTCGCTCGCGATCGAGGGGCTCGGGCCGCTGAAAAGTCAGGGCTCGTCGCTGCTGGTGATGGCGATCCTCGGCGGCGCAATCCTGCCGCCGCTGCAGGGGGCGGTCGCCGACAACTTCGGGATCCAGAACTCCTTCATCGTTCCCATGGTCGCCTTCGCCTTCATCACCTTCTACGGCATCTACGGCTACCGCGCAGGCCGCAAGGACCTGCCGGCCGCCGCCTGACCCACCCCGCCCATGAAAACCGCCCGGCTCCGCCGCCTCTTCAATCCGAAATCCGGGCGCTGCTTCGACGTCGCAATCGACCACGGGTTCTTCAACGAGGGATCCTTCCTCGGCGGAATCGAGGACCTGCCGAAGGCGGTCGCCGTCCTCGCGGCAGCCGGGCCCGACGCGATCCAGCTTACGGTCGGCCAGGCGCCCCATCTCCAGAAACTGCCGGTGCGACCCTTGCCGGCGCTCGTCCTCAGGCTCGACGTTGCGAACGTCTACGGCTCCGAGCTTCCGCGGACGCTCTTCTCCCGCATGATCGAGGAGCCTGTCGAGCAGGCCGTCCGCCTGGACGCCGCCTGCGTCGTCGTGAACCTCTTCCGGATCCCCGGCCAGCCGGAGATCGCCGACCAGTGCATCCAGAACATCAACCGGCTGAAGCCCATGTGCTACCGTTACGGGATGCCGCTGATGATCGAGCCCCTCGTCTTCCAGCCCAATGCAAAGGCTGGGGGATACATGGTCGACGGCGACCCGGCGAAGATCATCCCGCTCGTCCGGCAGGCCGTGGAGCTCGGGGCCGACATCATCAAGGCCGATCCCACCGACGACGTCTCGGTGTACAACAGGGTGATCGAGATCGCGGGTGGAGTTCCCGTGCTGGTCCGGGGCGGAAGCAGGGCGCCCGAGTTCGACATCCTCTCCCGCACGGCGGCCCTCCTCGCGCAGGGCGCCTCAGGGATCGTTTACGGCCGCAACATCATCCAGCACCCGCACCCGGCGAAGATCACCCGCGCCCTGATGGCGGTCGTGCATGACGGAGCGACCCCGGCCGACGCCCTGGCGTTCCTGAAATGAGCCAGACGGCACCGTCCGCGCCCGCTCCCGTCCGCGTCGCCGTGATCGGCGCGGGGCTCATGGGCCGGGAGGTCGCGAGTGCCTTCGGGCGCTGGTTCGCGCTCCTTGACTGCCCCGTCCGACCGGAACTGGTCGCGGTCTGCGACACCCGCGCCGCAGCGTTCGAGTGGTTCCGCCAGGTTCCCACGGTCAGATTCTTCGACGGGGACTACCACGCCCTCCTCGCCCGCCCAGGGATCGATGTCGTGTACGTGGCCGTGCCACACCACCTGCACGAGTCGATCTACCTTGACGTCCTCCGCTCGGGGAAGGACCTCTTCGCCGAGAAGCCCTTCGGGATCGACCTCGGGGCCGCCCGCCGCATGCGCGACGAGGCCGCCCGGCTCGGCCGGTTCGTGCGGGTGTCCTCGGAATTCCCGTTCCTGCCGGGGGCCCAGCGCGCCTTCCAGCTCGCCGCTTCGGGCTCCCTCGGGCGGATCCTCGAGGTCCGCTCCGCGTTCCTGCACTCGAGCGACCTCGATCCCGCCAAGCCCATCAACTGGAAGCGCCAGACCCAGTACTGCGGCGAGGCCGGCGTCATGAACGACCTTGGCCTCCACGTCGCGCATGTCCCCCTGAGGCTCGGATGGAAGCCCGTCGCTGTCCATGCCCAGCTGCAGAAGATCTACGCGACCCGGCCCGACGGCAAGGGAGGGTCCGCACCCTGCGACACGTGGGACAATGCCGCGCTGCACACGACCATCGAAGTTGGGGGCAGCCCGGTGCCAATGGCGCTCGAAATGAAGCGGATGGCCCCGGGCGAAACGAACACCTGGCTCTTCGAGGTCCTCGGCACGGACCGGGGGGTGAGGTTTTCGACCAAGGAACCCAAGACCCTGTGGACCTACCGGAGGGACAAGGAGCAGGTCTGGGAAAAGACCGACCTCGGGTTCGGAACCCCCTTCAAGGCCATCACCGGCTCGATCTTCGAGCCGGGCTTCCCCGACATCCTGATGCAGATGTGGGCCGCCTATCTCGCCGAGCGCGCCGGCCTTCTCGGGGCGCGGTTCGGATGCGCGACGCCGGACGAGGCGGTTTCTCAGCACGAGATCTGGGCCGCCGCCCTCGCGAGCCAGCGCGACCAATCGGTCGTCCGGATTTAGGATCCGCGCGGGCCATGATCGAAGCCCTGAGGTCGCACTTCAGCCCGCAGGATGTCCTCACCGAACCCGAGGACGTGATCCCGTACTCCTTTGACGGGACTGCCGGCCTGAGGCAAACGCCCCTCGTCGTCGTCTTCGCGCGGACAGCGGGGGACGTGTCGCTGGTCCTCAGGCTCGCCCGGGAACATAGGGTTCCGGTCGTCACCCGGGGCAGCGGCACGGGTCTTTCCGGCGGAAGCGTGCCGGTGCCCGGCTGCGTGGTCCTTTGCCTTACCCGGATGGACCGCGTGCTCGGCCTCGACGAGGCCAACCTGACGATCCGCGCCCAGGCCGGCGTCGTGACCCAGACCATTTGCGACACCGTTGAGGCTGCGGGCCTCTTCTATCCGCCGGATCCGGGGTCGCTGAAGATTTCGACGATCGGAGGAAACGTCGCCGAGAATTCCGGTGGGCTGCGGGGGCTGAAGTACGGCGTCACCCGCGACTACGTGCTCGGCATGGAGGTGGTTCTCGCCGACGGCACGGTCTGCTGGCTAGGCGGACGGTGTGTGAAGGACGTGGCGGGCTACAACCTGCGCGACCTGTTCATCGGAAGCGAGGGCACGCTCGGCGTCATCACCGAGGTGCTGCTCAAGCTTCTGCCCAGGCCCGCGGCGCGCCAGACGCTCCTCGCCACGTTTACGGCGCTCGACACCGCGGCGCAGACCGTGTCCGCGATCATCGCGGCGAAGATCATCCCGTGCACCTTGGAATTCCTGGACAGGCAGACGATCGAGTGCGTCGAGGCCTTCGCGAAGGTGGGGCTCCCGGGCGACGCCGAGGCGATCCTCCTGATTGAGACTGACGGCCACCCGGCCGCCGTGGCCGACGAGGCTTCCAGGATCGAGGAGCTGTGCCGCGCGGGAGGGGCAACCTCGGTGAGGCGCGCCCGCGACGCCGAGGAGGCCTCCCGGCTCACGACCGCCCGGCGGAGCGCATTTTCGGCGCTGGCCCGGATGCGCCCCACGACGATCCTCGAGGACGTGACGGTCCCCCGGAGCGAACTCGCCGGCATGATCCGTGACGTCGAGAAGGCTGCCGCCGCGCACCAGGTCCAGATCGCGACCTTCGGCCACTTTGGGGACGGGAACCTGCACCCGACGATCCTCACCGACGAGCGCGACGCGGACGAGATGGTCCGCGTGGAGGCGGCCCTGGCGCTGATCGTGGAGGCCGCGCTTGCGCGCGGCGGGACGATCACCGGCGAGCACGGCGTGGGGCTCGCCAAGAGGAGGTTTCTCAGGAGGCAGCTCGGCGAGGGCTCGTACGAACTACTTCGCACGATCAAGCGGGCGCTCGACCCCGAGGGCCTGCTCAACCCCGGCAAGATCTTCGAGTGAAGACCCTGGGCGAGCTCGACTACTCGGTGCTGCAACAGTGCATACACTGCGGCATGTGCCTGCCGACCTGCCCGACCTACGCAGAGACCAAGGCCGAGCGGAATTCCCCGAGGGGGCGGATCGCCCTCATGCGCGCCGTGGCCGATGGCGAACTGTCCCTGTCGAAGGCATTCGCGCAGGAGATGTACTACTGCCTGGGGTGCCTCGCCTGCGTGTCGGCGTGCCCGGCCGGCGTCGACTACGCCGAATTGTTCGAAACGGCCCGCGCCCAGGTTGAGGAGGAGCGCGTGCTGGCGTCGCCACGGCGCGACTTCATCCGCTGGATGTGCCTGCGGGTGGTGTTCACCCGGCCGCGGCTGCTTCGCCTCGTCGGGCGGTTGGTCTGGCTCTGGCAGGCGAGCGGACTTCAGTCTGTCTTCCGAAAATGCGGACTCACCCGGCTGCTGCCGGCAAGCCTGCGCAACCTGGAGCCCCAGACGCCCGCCATCAGGCCGAGGTTTTCGAATCAGTTGATCGGTGAGGTCGAGCGGCCAAAGGGTCCCCTGGGAATCCGGTTCCGCGTGGCGGTGCTCACCGGGTGCGTGCAGGACCTCGCCTTCCCGGAAATCAACCGCGCGACGGTCGACGTCCTCCTGGAAAACGGCTGCGAGGTGCACACGCCCCCGGTCCAGCCGTGCTGCGGCTCCCTCCACGCGCACAACGGCGACCTCGGGAGCGCGCGGGCCCTTGCGCGGCGCCAGCTCGACCTCATCGACCCCCGCGCATTTGACGCGATCCTATCCAACGCCGGCGGGTGCGGGCTCCACCTGCGCCACTACGACCGCCTGCTGGAGGACGACCCGGCGTACGCGCCGCGCGCCGCCGAATGGTCTCGCAAGGTGCGCGACATCCACGAGTGGCTTGCCGAGATCGGATTCCGCGCGCCCAAGGGCGGACCGGCCGCGGGAAGCGTGACCTACCACGAATCCTGCCACCTCTGTCACGGGCAGAAGGTCAGCGCGCAGCCCCGCTCCGTCCTCCGATCCCTTCCGGGCGTCGAACTTCGCGAATGCGCCGAATCCTCCTGGTGCTGCGGGAGCGCCGGCATCTACAACATCACCCACCCTTCGACCTCTGCCTCGCTGCTCGCGCGCAAGCTCGGCCACGTGGCCGCGACCGGAGCGCAGACAGTCGCGACTGCCAACCCGGGGTGCCAGCTCCAGCTCGAGAACGGGCTCCGCTCACGCGGAGGCCCGGCCGTCCGCGTGGCTCACCCGGTCGTTCTCCTGGCGGAGGCGTACCGGGCGGAGAGGGACGCCGCTGCCTTTGCAGGAAAGTAACGAGGCCGGAGTGCATGGCCCTTGCTTCTTGCCGGGCGAAGGGATTTAGATTTGGCATGACCGCCCTGCCAACGGTTGCCGTGCCGCACACAACGGTGCCGTTGCGCATTGAGTCCCTTGTGAAGCGATTCGGCCAGGTGACGGCTGTCGACGGCATTTCGCTGGAGGTCCAGGACCGGGAATGCCTCGGGCTCCTCGGTCCCAACGGCGCCGGAAAGTCGACGCTCATCCGGGCCATCGTGGGGCGTGTGCGACCCGACAGCGGGAGCGTGTCTGTCTTCGGGGCCGAGCCGGATTCCCCGGCCGCCCGGGCGGCCCTCGGCTGGGTGCCGCAGGAGCTTGCCCTGTACCCGCTCCTCACCTGCTCGGAAAACCTCGAGGCCTTCGGCAGCTACCAGGGCCTGCGGGGAAAGGCCCTGCGCGACGCGATCGCGTGGTGCCTGGACTGGGCCGCGCTCGCCGACCGCGCGGACAGCGTCGCAAGAGTCCTCTCCGGGGGCATGAAGCGGCGGCTGAACATGGCCGCCGGGCTGATCCACAGGCCGAGCCTCGTCCTCCTCGACGAGCCGACCACGGGAGTGGACCCGCAGTCGCGAAACCGGATCTTCGACATGATCGAGACCCTGCGCGCCGGGGGCACGACGGTCATCTACACGACCCACTACATGGAGGAGGCCGAGCGGCTCTGCGACCGCATCGCGATCGTCGACCACGGCCATGTGATCGCGCAGGGGACGAAGGACCAGCTGGTGGAGCAGTCCTTCGGCGGGCGGAGCGACGTGGTGATGCGCTTTTCAAACGGAAGCCCGGACGCTTCGGCCTGGGCCTCGGCCCAGGGCGGGACGTTCGACGGGGAAAAGGCCCATTTCACGGTCGCGCAGCCGACGGACATCGCGACGCTGCTCAATTCCGCCGCGCAGGGCCGCCTTCCGGTAGCCGACGTGACCCTGCGCCGGCCGAACCTCGAATCCGTCTTCCTGCAGCTGACCGGAAGGAGCCTTCGCGAATGATCCTGGCGATCCTCAAGACCGGCTTCAGGGCCCTGCGCCGCGACCGCGCGGCATTCGTCCTCTCGTTCATCGTGCCGATCGTGTTCTTCACGATCTTTGGGATCATTTTCGGCGGCCAGCACATGGACACGACCCCGAGAGTCAACGTGATCGTGGTGGACCAGGACCACAGCGTCGCCTCGCAGAGGCTGGTGCAGGGGCTGCTGCACGAGGGATCCCTGAATGCCTTCACCAGGCCCGCCCAGGAGAAGGGCGGCCCGGTCCCGGTCGACTACACGGCGGCGAGCGCGGAAGCAGCCGTCAAGGCCGGTGTCGCCCCTGCCGCCGTGGTCATCCCCAGGGGATTCGGGGAGCATCCCATAGCGTTCGGCCCGGAGGGCGACTCCCCGGCGGAGCCGATCCAGCTCCTGCACGATAGCTCGGACCCGGTGGCTTCGCCCTACGTGTCCGGAATGCTCCAGAAGACCGTCATGACCTCGCTTCCGGATGTCATGGCCGGGGAGGGCATGAAGTACTTTGAGCAGGCCGCGGGATTCCTGACCCCCGAGCAGCACGAACGGATTACCGCCATGCTGTCGGACCTGCGCACCTACGCCTCCCAACCCGACTCGGGCAGCGGCGGCGGCCAGGGATCGTCGGGAATGAGCGGATTCGTGAACGTGAAGGTCCGGGATGTCGTCGGCGAGAAGAAGCAGTCGCCCATGATCGCTTACTATGCCGCCGCCGTCGGGGTCATGTTCCTGCTGTTTTCCGCGAGCGCGGCCGGCGGCTCGCTGCTCGACGAGGCCGAGAGCGGGGCCCTCGACCGGATCTTGAGCTCACGCGTGAGCATGACGACGCTCCTGCTCGGCAAGCTGATCTATTCCGCGCTGCAGGCCATGATCCAGCTGACGATCATGTTCCTGTGGGCCGCGGCGGTGTTCCACCTCGACTTGTTCCATCACCTGGGAGGGTTTTTTGCTATGACCGCCGCGACCTCGCTGTCCGTGGCGGCATTCGGGATGCTGCTCGCGAGCATTTCCCACACGCGCGCCCAGCAGGCCGCGACCGGCACGCTGCTGATCCTGACCATGTCGGCCGTCGGCGGCAGCATGTTCCCCAAGTTCCTGATGCCGCCCCTGATGTTGAAGTTCGGCCTCCTGACCTTCAATTCCTGGGCGATCGAGGGCTACACGAAGGTGTTCTGGCGCGACGAGCCCGTGGCCCACCTCCTCCCGCAGATGGCCGCGCTCCTGGTCGGCGGGCTCCTGCTATTCCTGCTGGCAAGGCGCTTCGCAAAGCGCTGGGAGCATACCTAGGAAAGGTTCGGTGCCAGGCGTCTTGGGGTAGGGACGGGCGGCCCGCCTGTCCGGGCATGCTTTCGGGCCCATTCGCCGACCCGGACGCGCGGGCCGCGCGTCCCTACCTCCGCTTGCCAAGAGGCGGAGTTCCGCTTCGACTGAGGCCCCATGGACGAGAGACTCGACTGGGGCATCATCAGCACGGGCACCATCGCACACACGTTCGCGCGTGGGGTCTTCCGCTCGAGGCGGAGCCGCCTAGTTGCGGTCGGGAGCCGAACGGACGAGAGCGCCAAGGCGTTTGCGGCGGAGTTTCCGGGCATCCGGGCGCACGGATCATATGAGGCGCTCCTGGCGGACCCCGGCGTAAGGGCGGTCTACATCGCGACGCCCCATCCGCAGCACATCGAATGGGTGGTGAAGGCTGCCGAGGCAGGGAAGCATGTCCTTTGCGAGAAGCCGATCGGCATGAACCACGCGGCCGCCATGGTCGCCGCCGAGGCCGCGAGGGCCAACGGTGTGCTGCTGATGGAGGCCTTCATGTACCGGTGCGCCCCGGTCACGGCGAAGATCGTCGAACTTGTACGCGACAAGGTCTGCGGCGACGTGAGGGTGATTCAGGCGACTTTCAGCTACCGGGCCGGTTTCGACCCGGGGATCAGGCATTATTCCAATGAGCTTGGGGGCGGCGGGATCCTGGACGTGGGCTGCTACCCCGTTTCTTTTGCGAGGCTCGTGGCGGGCGCCGCCGACGGCGAACGGTTTTCCAATCCGACGGAGGTCAAGGGCGTCGCCCACCTGAACGCAGTGACCGGCGTCGACGAGTACGCAGCCGCGGTTCTCAAGTTCGCGAACGGCATCGTGGCCCAGGTCGCGACAGGGGTTGGGGTGAACCAGGACAACTCGGCCCGCATCTACTGCACGGACGGGTGGATCCACATTCCCTGGGGATGGATTCCGGCCCGCGAGGGCGGAGCCGAGAAGATAATCGTCCACCGGGCCGGTGAAAAATCCCGCGAGGTGATCGTCGAGACCGACGAATGGCTCTACGGGATCGAGGCCGACGCCGTCGCCCTTGCGCTTTCCTCCGGGGCCCGGGAGGTTCCGGTCATGACGGTCGCGGACACCCTGGGGAACATGGCAGCCCTGGACGCCTGGCGCCGGTCCGCGGGCTTCGTGTACGAGTCCGAAAAGCCCGGGGCCGTTGGCCGGATGAACCGGGTCAGGCCCAAACCGGACACCTCAACGCCCCCATTGCCCCGCGCCGCGCTTCCGGGACTTGCTAAGCCCGTATCGCGCCTGGTTCTCGGCTGCGACAACCAGACATGGATGCCCCATGCGGCGGCCATGTGGGACGACTGGTTCGACCGCGGCGGGAATGCGTTCGACACGGCCTACCAATACCTGGACGGGCTGCCCGAAAAGCTGCTCGGCCAATGGATGGCGAGCCGGGGCGTGCGCAAGGATGCGGTCGTCATCTGCAAGGGCGCCCATACACCCTTCTGCACACCGGAATGGCTCTCGGCCCAGCTCCTGGAGAGCCTGGAGCGGCTCCAGACGGACCAGGCCGACATCTACATCATGCACCGCGACAACCCCGAGGTGCCGGTCGGGGAGTTTGTCGACGTGCTCGACGGGCACTTTCGCGCCGGGAGGTTCCGGGTGTCCGGGGCCTCAAATTGGAGCATCGAGCGTTTTGAGGAGGCGACCGCCTACGCCCGCAGGGAGGGGCGCCATGGATTCGGGCTGCTGAACAGCAATTTCAGTCTCGCCCGGATGGTGGAGCCGCCGTGGCCCGGCTGCATCGGGGCAAGCGACCCGGTGTCGCGGCAATGGCTCAAGGATCGCCGTGTGCCCTTTTTCGCGTGGTCCAGCCAGGCGAGGGGGTTCTTCACCGACCGGGCCGGGCCGGACAAGCGCACCGACCCGGAGCTTGTCCGCTGCTGGTACTCCGAGGACAACTTCGAGCGGCGCGCCCGCGCCGTGAAGCTGGCGATCGAGCTGGGCGTCCAGCCGATCAATATCGCGCTGGCCTATGTGCTCTGCCAGCCGTTCCCGACCTGGGCCCTCGTGGGGCCGAGGGAGATTTCAGAGACTGTCTCCACACTAGGCGGTGCATCCCTCAAGCTCACGCCCCAGCAGCTTGCGTGGCTGAACTTGGAAGTTTAGCGGGGCGCGCGGCTCGGTCCGCGTTTGAAGGTAGGGACGCCCGGCTCGGGCGTCCGGGCATGCCCCAGGGACATTCAAGACCCCGGACGAATTGGCCCTTTCAAGACAGACCCAAGACCTACGAATTGGGCCTGAAAGCAGATCCGGACGGGCGGGCCGCCCGTCCCTACCCTCGAAATCGGGCAATCATCGTGCTCCTCGGGAACACCGGACCATCCAGAAAAGCCATGTTGAAATCTGACTCGCACTTCGTCACTGCTAGTCATCACCCCCCTCGTGTTCGGCTTTTTCATCTCCCCGGAAAAAAAGGCGCGCGGAAGCGCGGCGCAGTGGCTTGAGACGGCCCGGACGGTCTGGAATTCCCGGCGGGACGTGATGGCTCCGGAGGACGCGGCCGAGCTGTCCCGCCGGCGCTCCGAGCTGGGAGCGCTGGTGAGGGAGGGGGCGGGGACGGAGCAACTGGCGGCGGCCGTGGGGTCGCTGGAGCCGGTCCTCAGGCGGACGGGAGGCTGGATTTACCCGAGGAACGCCTGGAGCGAGAACGTCGAGTTCCTGCTTTTCGCGGCGATTCTGATCCTCGGGTGCAGGACCTACTTCCTGCAGCCGATGATCATCCCCACGAATTCTATGTGGCCCACGTACAACGGCATGACCGCCCAGAACTTCCCCCCGGGCGCGCGGGTCCCGGGGCTCGGCTCGCGGCTCGCCCGCCTCGCGGCGTTTGGGGCCGTGCGGAAGGAAGCCGACGCGCCCGTATCGGGGGAGGTGTCGGCGCTGTTCGCCTTTGACGGCCGCGGCCAGCCGCATCTGGTGCCGGCGACCGTGGACGGGAAGACCTGGTTTTTCTTTCCGGCAAAGTATTCCGAGTACACGTTCTTTGTCGGGGAGCAGTCCGTGCGCTTCCGCGTGCCCACGGATTTTCACGAGGTCGAGCCCCTCTTCCTCGCCACATATTTTCCTGACCGCACGGCCTTCGTGGCGCAATGGGAGATGGCCAGGGTCGCCGGGACGATCCGGGAGCTAACCACCGGGAGCGGCTACCGGCTCTACCAGCTTCCGCTTGGGAAGACGGTGAACGCCGGTGAGCCGCTGATCCGGTTCGACCTGCTGAAGGGGGACATGCTCCTCGTCGACCGCCTGAGCTACCACTTCGTGCACCCCAGGGTGGGCTCCGCCTTCGTGTTCGAGACGGAGGCGATCCCCGACTTTCCCGCCGGGGATGACGGCAGCGATGAATTCCTGATCAAGCGCCTGGTCGGGCTGCCCGGGGACACGCTGGAGATCAGGGAGCCGGCGCTGTACCGGAACGGCCAGCCCATCACCGGGGCCGGGGCGTTCGACCTCAACGCGCGCAGGGTGAATGGATACCGCGGGTACTTCAACGCCCCGGAAACGGGCGGAAAGTATCTCTTCGCCGGGCAGGCCGTGACCGTTCCTCCCCACTCTTTCATGGGCCTGGGAGACAATTCCGCGGTCAGCGAGGACGGCCGCTATTGGGGTTTCGTGCCGGAGAGGGACGTCCAGGGCAGGCCCCTCTTCATCTACTACCCCTTCAGCAGGCATTGGGGACTGGCAAAGTGATCGACTCGGGGTTTCGAGTCCGTCAAACTTCTAGACGTGAACACCCCTGTTCTCCGGCTTGGCCTTGGACTCTTGGCAATCAGCGCGGGATTCGGGGCTGAATCGGCCCCCATGCCGATCTGGCCCGGCGCGGCGCCGGGGGACACCGGAACCCTCGGGCCCGAGGTGGACACATCCAAGGCTGGCGAGGGACTGATCGCGGGGAGGCCCATCATCCGCCTGGGCAACGTCTCGACCCCGACGATCACCGTGTACCGCCCGCCCGCGGGCAAGGCCAACGGGGCCGCCGTCGTGGTGTTCCCAGGCGGCGGCTTCAACATCCTGGCGCTCGACCTCGAGGGGACGGAGGTCTGCCAGTGGCTGAATTCCGAGGGGGTGACGGGGGTGCTGCTCAAGTACCGGGTGCCGAAGCGCCCAGGAAGACCGGACTATGCCGCGCCCCTGCAGGACGCGCAGCGCGCGGTGGGCATTGTGCGCTTCCGGGCGGCCGAATTCGGGATCGATCCCAACCGGGTGGGCACGCTGGGCTTTTCCGCGGGAGGGCATCTCTCGGCGGCGCTCTGCGCAAACTTTGCCGTGAGAACCTACCCGGCCGTGGACGGCGCGGACAGCCTGAGCTGCCGCCCGGACTTCCAGATCCTCATCTACCCGGGCGACATCATGAGGCCGCCGACAAGCATCCACGTCGCCCCGGAATGCGCCGTCACCACCGTGACGCCGCCGACCTTCCTTTGCATGGCCCAGAACGACCCCGTGCACGTGGAAAATGTGCTGGGCTACGCCCTGGCGCTCCAGGAGGTCCGCGTCCCGATGGAGCTGCACGTGTACCCGACCGGAAGTCACGGCTTCGGGCTGCGGCTGACCAAGCACTACGCGACGACCTGGCCGCAGCGCGCCACGGACTGGATGCGCAGCCGCGGGCTCCTCGAACCGAAGTAGCCCCCCATTTTTTGCCCATGAAAACCCCAAGATTCGCCCTGCCCGTTGCCCTGCTCTGCGCCGCGCTGGCCGCAACTCCGGCCGCCCGAGCGGACACGAACCCGCGCGAGCGGCTGCTTATGGACTCCGGCTGGAAGTTCCACCTCGGCGACGACTGGGGCCCGGCCGACAATCTGACCAAGGCCGGCTCGAGTTCGGGGCCCGCCGGGGTCTCGTATAGCGACGCCTCCTGGAGGTCGGTCAACCTTCCCCACGACTGGGCGATCGAGCTGCCCTTCGATTCCACCAGCGATGCGGCACACGGGTTCAAGCCGGTCGGCGAGGGCTTCCCCGGGAACAGCATCGGCTGGTACCGCAAAGTCATCGACCTGCCCAAGGAGGACGCGGCGAAGCGCATCTGGCTTGAGTTTGGCGGCGTGTTTCGGGACTGCACCGTGTTCGTCAACGGCTGGGTCGTCGGCCGCCATGCGAGCGGCTACAGCAGCTTCAGGTACGACATCACGGACGTCCTGAACCCCGGGGAAAGGAACGTGATCGCCGTGCGGGTGAACGCCTCGCGGTTCGAGGGCTGGTTTTACGAGGGGGCGGGCATCTACCGGCATGTGTGGCTGGTGAAGACGGCCCCGCTTGCCGTGGCCCCGGACGGGACTTTCGTGTACGCCACCTTCCCGGACAATGTTCCCGGGCCCGCGGCGAACATCCACCTGGAGGCGCGGCTCCAGAACAGCGGCGCCGAGCCCGCCCAGGCGACCGTTTCCTGGGAAATCCGTTCGCCCGAGGGCAGGTTGGTCGCCTCCGCGCTGCGGAGCGCCTCGGCCTCCGTAGGCCATTCCGACGTGGCGCAGGTCACCCAGATCGACTCTCCCGAACTCTGGTCCCCGGAGTCCCCGAAGCTCTACAAGCTTGTGACGAAGGTCACGAGCAGCGGGCAGCTCGTGGATTGCGTCGAGACCGAGTTTGGGATCCGCACCACGCGCTTTGACCCCGCGCTCGGATTCATTCTCAACGGCAAGCCCTATGAGATCAAAGGCACCTGCAACCACCAGGACCACGCCGGCGTGGGCGAGGCGCTCCCCGACGGGCTGCAATACTTCCGCATCGCCAGCCTGAAGCAATTCGGATGCAACGCCTACCGGACGTCCCACAACGCCCCCACCCCCGAGTTGCTTGAGGCCTGCGACAGGCTGGGAATGCTCGTGATGGACGAGAACCGGCTCCTGGGCAGCGACTCCGACAACCTGGGCCGGCTGGAGCAGCAGATCCGGCGCGACCGCAACCACCCGAGCGTGGTGGTCTGGTCGATCGCCAACGAGGAATTCTCGGTGCAGGCGACCCCCGCCGGCGGCCGGGCCGCCGCGACGATGCAGGCTCTCATCCACCGACTCGACCCGAGCCGGGTCTGCACCGACGCCTTCAACGGCACGGAGTACGCGGGCATCAACGTGGTGATCGACGTCCGCGGCTGGAACTACCACATCGGGCAGGCGATGGATGACTTCCACAGGGACCACCCGGACCGGCCGAACGTGGGGACCGAGCAGGCGAGCACGGTCGGCACCCGCGGTATCTACGCGAGCGACCCCGTGCGCGGCTACGTGACATCCTACGACGACCCCGGCGTGGAATGGGGCAACACGGCGGAACAGTGGTGGGGGTTCTTTGACGCGAGGCCCTGGCTGTCGGGCGGGTTTGTCTGGACCGGCTTTGATTACCGCGGGGAGGAAACGCCCTATAGCTGGCCCTGCATCAATTCGCACTTCGGGATCCTGGACACCTGCGGCTTCCCCAAGGAGAATTTCTGGTACTACAAGGCGTGGTGGACCAGTGAACCGGTGCTGCACCTGATGCCGCATTGGAACTGGGCCGGCCGCGAGGGGAAGAACATAGACGTCCGGGCGCTCAGCAACTGCGACGAAGTAGAGCTCTTCCTGAATGGAGTGAGCCTGGGTAGGCAGACAATGAAGAAGGATGCGCAGATCAAGTGGAGCGTTCCCTACCAGCCCGGCCGGCTCTCGGCCAAGGGCTACCGCACGGGGACCGTGGTTGCCGAGGCGAGCGTCGAGACCACGGGCGCGGGTGCTGCGGTCCAACTTTCGCCCGACCGCGCCTCGATCGCCGGGGACCGCGAGGATGTCTCCGTGGTCGCGGTCTCGGTTGCAGACTCAATGGGCCGCGCCGTGCCCACCGCGTCGGACCATGTCTCCTTTGAAATCGACGGCCCGGGGCGGATCCTCGGCGTGGGCAACGGGGACCCCAGCAGCCACGAGCCGGACACGTTCATCGGCAAGTCCTCCTCGGTTTCGAGTCCAATCGACGGCTGGAAGCTCAAGACCATCGCCAACTCGTACCCGGGAGACGGTGCGAAGGAGGCTGACCCCGCCTACGACGATTCCTCATGGGCCGCCGCGGACGTTCATGCGGACAGCGTCCCCTTGGGGCACAACCAGAGCGCCTGGTACCGCGCCCGCCTGACCGTGAGTGCCGAGGACCTCGCATCGCCGGCCGTGGAGCTCTGGTTTGGCAAGGTTGAGGGCGGCGGGGAGGTCTACGTGAACGGAGTCAGGGCGGGAGACTCGAGCGATCCCCGGGCGGCGTCGGCGTTCGACGCGAAGAGCCTGCTGCATCCCGGGTTGAACACGGTGGCCGTGAAACTTTCAAACTGGGGAACGACGGCCGGGATCGCCAAGGGCGTTTCGCTCCGGTTGACCGGTGCGCCCGCGCCGGTCCAATGGAGCAGGAGCGTCTTCAACGGGCTCGCCCAGGTGATCGTACAGTCGACGGGCGGAGCGGGGGAGATTCACCTGAAGGCCTCCGCCCCCGGCCTCGCCCCGGCCGTGCTCACCATCGCCGCCACCGCGGCCGAGCCCCGGCCCTCCGTGCCCTGATTCATGAGGCGACTCGCCTGGCTTCCCCTGCTCTGGCTGGCCGCCGCATCCGTGTGGGGCCAGCCGAGCTCCCCGCCCATCCGCCTGGCGATCTTCGGGCTGGTGCACGACCATGTCGGCGGGTTCCTCCCCAGCCTTGCCGGCCGGAGCGAGGTGCAGCTGGTGGGAATCGTCGAGCCGGACCAGGCCCTCGCGGCCCGGTACGGGAAGCGCTTCAACCTCGGGCCGGACATGTTCTTTCCGACCCTGGGAGCGCTGATTGCCGCCAAGGGGAGGGTCGACGCCGTGGCGACCTTCACCTCCACCTACGACCACCGCCGGGTGGTCGAGACCTGCGCGCCGCTGGGCATCGACGTCATGATGGAAAAGCCCATGGCGGTGAGCCTCGCGGATGCGCGGGCCATTGCCGCGGCGGCGAGGAAGGGCGGGATCCAGGTGTTCGTCAATTATGAGACCACCTGGTACGCCAGCAACCACGCGGCCCGCGACCTCCTGGTCGACCGGCATGCGATCGGCGAGGTGCGCAAGATCGTCGTCCACGACGGCCACCAGGGGCCGGCCGCCATCGGATGCTCGGCCGACTTCCTGAAGTGGCTGACCGACCCCGTGCTCAACGGCGGAGGCGCCCTCATGGACTTCGGGTGCTACGGCGCGGACCTCGCGACCTGGCTTATGGACGGCCAGCGTCCGACCTCGGTGACCGCCGTCACGCAGCGGCTCCAGCCAGGCGTCTATCCCAAGGTGGACGACGAGGCGACGATCGTCGTCACCTACCCCCGCGCGCAGGCGATCCTCCAGGCCTCCTGGAACTGGCCCTATGGGCGCAAGGACATGGAGATCTACGGCGAAAAGGGATCGATCCTGGTTCCCGACCGGGCGACCCTGAAGCTGAGGAACGGCGACGGACCGGGGACCACCCTGGTCGCCCCCGCGCTCCAGGGCCCCCAAGCCGACGAAATCTCCTACCTCGCCGCCGTCGTCCGGAAGGAGATCCGTCCCGAGGGCCTCTCGTCCGTGGACACGAACATGGTCGTGGATGAGATCCTCGATGCCGCGCGCGAGTCCGCACGCACGGGCCGCCGGGTCGACCTGCCGTCCCGGACGCCGGTGATCCTCGTCACCGACATTGGCTCGGACATCGACGACGCCTGGGCGCTGGCCTACCTGCTGCGCTCGCCCGAGCTGGACCTGAAGCTGGTCCTCACCGATCCGCCCGACACGCAGTACCGGGCGAGGGTCGCCGCCAAGTTCCTGGAGGCCGCCGGCAGGAGCGACGTCCCCATCGGGATCGGCGACAACCAAGGGCCGACAGGCGATTCCCTGAAGACCGTCCTGCCTTGGATCGACGGGTACGAACTCTCGAGGTATCCCGGGCGCGTGGCCCAGGACGGGATTGGCGAACTGATCTCGACCGTGAAAAGCTCCCCGCGGCCCGTGACGATCATCGCGATAGGGCCCGTGCCGAGCCTTGCGGAAGCCGTGAAGCGCGACCCCGGGTTTGCGGCAAAGTGCAGGTTTGTCGGGATGTTCGGGAGCTTCGATGTGGGCTATGGCGGGGGGCCCCCGGTCGCCGAGACCAACGTGAGGGTCGACCCCTCAAGCCTGCGGACGGTGCTTGCCGCGCCGTGGCAGGACATCCTGCTGACCCCGCTCGACACCTGCGGCTTCGTGGAGCTCACGGGCGAAAGGTACCACAGGATCTGGTGCTCGACGGACGACCCCATGCTCCGCGCCCTCATCGAGAGCTACTGTCTTTTTGCGCAGAACCAGACATGGATGAAGTGCGATTTCTTCGCGACGAAGTCGACGACCCTGTTTGACTGCACGGCCGTGTACCTCGCGATGTCCGAGGACCGGGTCGAAACCGAGACGGTCTCCTTCGAAATCACCGGCGATGGCCGCACACTGCGGTCCCCGAACGGGCCCTTCAAGGCCCGCGTCGCTCTGCGCTGGAAGAACCTGGACGCCTTCGAGGCGCAGCTCGCCTCCCGGGTGCTGGGCCGGTAGGGGCCGCCGGCGTCGGGAGGAGATGCGGGCTCACACCCGGACAGGCCGGGAGAGGGAGTCGGACTTGAAGCAGGCGTCGAGGACCTTCTGGATCTCGGCGCCGCGCGCGAAGTCGGGCTGGCCGGCGTTGCCGGTGCGGATCGCCGTGATGAACCGGGAGTACACCGTCGGCACCGCGGAGGCCTTCCTTTCGCGCCACTTCGCCTTGTCGAGATCGGGACCGGAACAGATCCGGTAGGAGTCCGTGGAGCGTTCTGAGTCGATTTCGACGGCACCGGCCGTTCCCGAGACCTTGAGGTAGAGCCGGTTCGCGTGGCCCGCGGACCAGCGCGTGGTGTGGATGCTGCCGACGGCGCCGTTCGCAAACTCCACGGCCATCACGACCGAGTCGTTGGCGTCGAGCACGTAGGGCCCGATCCTGTCCCGGGGAGCCTTGGGAAACGTCTTCAGCCGGCAGTACACCGAGGACACGGGCCCCGCGGGGTAGGTCGCGAAGTCGAGGATGTGGACCCCGATGTCCCCCAGCGTCCCCCGGCTCCCGTGCTTGCTCGAGAGACGCCAGAGCCAGCCCGGGTTCGTGCGCCAGTCGCCCCAGACCTTGCTGCTGAGCCAGGACTGGAGGTAGCTCGCCTCGACGTGGCGGACGTCGCCAATGCCGCCGCTGCGGACCACGGCCGCCACCGCCTCAAGGGCGGGCCAGTTGCGGTACGAGAAGTTGACCATGTTGACCTTGCCGGAGCGCCTGGCGGCGGCGGCCATGCGGAGGGCGTCCTTGTGGTTGAGCGCGAGGGGCTTTTCGCAGAGGACGTGCTTGCCGGCGGCGAGGGCCTGCAGCGCAAGCGGCGTGTGCGCGGCGTCCGGGGCCACGATCGTCACGGCGTCGCAGCCGCTCTCGGCGAGGAGCTTGCCGGCGTCCGTGTACGCGGCGGGGATCCCGAATTCCGCGCAGAACTTCTCGACGCGCGCGCGGTCGATGTCGGCCGCCGCCACGAGCGTGCAGCCGCGGATCGCCAGGAAGTTGCGGGCGTGGGTGTGCGCCATCCCGCCGGTGCCGATGATGGCGAGCCGGACGGGGCCCCTGGAGGTCTTCGCGCTCATGGCGAAACGGGCTTCTCGAGCGGGGCGACGTTGGGGCAGGCGTCCTGGATCCGGACGGTCGGCCGGGCCCAGCGCACGGCATTGGTGATCACCTGCTGCACCTGCTTGTGATGGTAGGTGGGGTATGTCTCGTGCCCGGGCCGGAAGTAGAACACCCTCCCGTGGCCGCGGCGCCACGTGCACCCGCTTCGGAACACCTCGCCGCCCGTGAACCACGAGATGAAGACCACCTCGTCGGGCGTCGGGATCCCGAACGGCTCGCCGTACATCTCCTCCGCGGGGATCTCAAAATGCTCGCCGAGGCCCTGGGCGATGGGATGGCTCATGTCGACCGTCCAGAGCCGCTCCTTGTCGTTCGCCTCGCGCCACTTAAGGGAGCACGTGGTGCCCATGAGGGCCTTGAAGATCTTCGAAAAGTGGCCGGAGTGGAGCACGATCAGCCCCATGCCCTCGAGCACCCGCTGCTGGACCCGTGCGACGACGGCATCGTTGACCTCGCCGTGGGCCATGTGCCCCCACCAGGTGAGGACGTCCGTCTTGTCGAGGACCTCCTGCGTGAGCCCGTGCTCGGGCTCGTCGAGCGTGGCCGTTCCCACGACAAAGTCGGAATGGGCCCGGAGGAACCCTGCTATGGTCTCGTGCATGCCCTTCGGGTAATGCGCGGCGACCTTGGGATTCCGCTTCTCGTGCCGGAATTCACCCCAGACGGTGACTTGGATGGGTTGGCTCATGGGATAGTGTTTTGTTGTAGGATATCGGGGATTACGTGAGGCCCGCCAAGTCTTGCTCCTCAACTCCCCCGGTTCCAGTCTTAATCGTCTCACCGCCATGCCTGTCGAATTCAAAGACTACTACCAGACGCTTGGTGTCGCCCGAACGGCCTCTCCCGAGGAGATCAAGCAGGCCTTCAGGAAGCTTGCCCGTGTGCACCATCCCGACGTGGCGAAGAACAAGGTGGCCGGCGAAAAGAAGTTCAAGGAGATCAACGAGGCCTACGAGGTGCTGGGCGACCCCGAAAAGAGGCGCCGGTACGATGAACTGGGGGCCAACTGGCAGGACGGCGCCGGCGGGCCGGCCGCGGCGGGCGAGGCCTACCGGCGCCACGCCTCCCCCGGGCAGGGCGGCGAGCCCGACTTCGAGTTCGGGGGCACCGGCTTCAGCGACTTTTTCGAGTCCTTCTTTGGCGGAGGCCACGACAGCTTCCGCTCTTCGCGGCGCGGGGCGGGCGGCGCGCGCGGTCCCGGGGAATCCGTTGCCCATCAGGGGGAGGACGTGGAGGCCGACCTCCTCGTCTCCCTGGAGGAGGCCCTGAAGGGGGCGGTCAGGAAAATCACGCTCAGGAGGCCGGGGGCCGACCGCGGCGAGGACCGCCTGGACACCTACCAGGTGCGCATCCCGGCCGGCGTCCGAGAGGGCCAGAAGATCCGCCTCGCGGGCCAGGGCAACCCGGGTGTCGGCGGGAGCCCTGCCGGCAATCTCTACCTCCGCGTCCGCCTGGCCCGCCATCCCGACTTCACGGTCCATGGGGCCGATCTCCACTGCGACCTCGACCTCGCTCCCTGGGAGGCCGTGCTCGGCGTGAAGGTGAAGATCCCCACGCTCGATGGGGAGACCTCGCTCCGCGTGCCGCCCGGGACGGCGGCCGGGAGCCAGCTCCGCCTTCGGGGCCTCGGCCTACCGGTCGAGGACGGCACCCGGGGCGACCTGTACGCGACCGTTAGCATCCAGACGCCAACCGCTGTCACCGCCGAGGAGCGCTCCCTCTGGGAAAAGCTTTCCAAGACCTCTTCCTTCAAGCCCCGCCCCCGGTCCTGATGGAAAACTTCAACGACTACAAGCGGGCCGAGAAGAAAGCCCTTGAGATCCTGGCGGCGATGAGGTCGGTCACGCCGCGCACGGTCGACATCGAGCTCGCGCTGCTCGTGTCTATTTTCGAGCTCCACAAGGGAGCGCAGGCGCCGGAGACCATCGCAGCGATCGTCCAGGGCCACCTGAAGACCCTGATCCCCTTCTACTCGGGAAAACCCCAGTAGGCCCCGAGAGTCGGCAGCGGAGAATTCCGAGAAGATGGTCATTCGCGAGCGTCTCTAGGTAGGGACGGGCGGCCCGCCCGTCCGGGCATACGAGAAAGTCCTTCGGGCGGACCGGATTCGGCCGATTAGGGGTTGGGGTGCTTCGCCCCGGCCGCCCGCATGCGCAAGGATTACCAAGAGTACTATCGGGTCCTGAACCTGAATCCGGGCGCGACCCCTGCTGAAATCAAGCGGTCGTACCACCAGATCATCCGCCGCTGGCACCCCGACCTATTCAAGCCGGGTTCGCTGATGCAAAAGACTGCGGAGGACATCACCAAGGAGACCAACGAGGCCTTCGAGCAGCTTTTCAAGAAAAGGCACTACAGGAATTTCCCGCCTCCCGGCGAGGCACCACCCCCGAAGCCGGCGCGGGCCGTCCGCCGGCCGCCGCCGAAGGCGCCGCGAAAAAGATCCGCAGCAAAATGGGCGGCCAGGGGGGCGCGCAGGTTCGCCGCGTGGCCGTGGAGGAAAATTGCCGCCGCCGCACTCGTGGCCACCGTGGTCTTCGCGGGTGTCGCTCTCCGCGCAAACATCCGCGGGCTCTTTTACGGAGACCGGCCGGCGCCGGCCGCCGCTGCGGCGGCGGTCGCGATGGTCACGCCGACCAAGCCAGGGGAGCGTGAAATACCGGACGGCCTGGCCACGGTTTCGGTCCCAATTGCCGTGGCGACCGGGGAACCTTCCCACACGGACATCGCCCCCGTCGCCGAGGTTTCAGCCAGAAGCAATCCGATTCCGGTCTCCGTAGGTAGGGCGAGTCGTCCTCGCCCTGAGCGAAGCCAAAGGGCCGACGAGCCGAAACCCGAGCAGGCCAGCATCACATTCTCAGCACCGGGCCCGGAAAACCTGCAATCGAATGGACCGCGATCGATCCTCGTAGGGCAGCGAGCTAGCTCGCGCCTTCCGGAGCGCGAGCTAGCTCGCTGGCCTACAACGGAAACCTGCGTCCACGCTTCAGCCCCTTCCCCCACCCTTCCCTCCGCCGATCTGGGCAGGATCCTCGATGAAGCCACGGCCCGCCTCAGCACGTTCGGTGTAGGCGACTCCAAGGCGAGGGTCCTGGAAATCCAGGGCAAGCCCGACGAGGACCTGGGCTCCGTGCTGCGCTACGGTTCCTCGCTGGTGTACTTCGCAAACGGCTGGGTGCGGAATTGGTCCGACCGTTACCCGCGGCTTAACATCCGCCGTTGGCCGACGATCCCCATGTTCCAATTGGGATTCTTCGAACAGGGCTCGGACCGGTCCGAGGTCATCCGCGCCCAGGGCATGCCAACCGGCGTCACGAGCTACGGCTACACTTACGGGACCTCGTTCGTCTTCTTTGAGAACGACCGGGTGGCCGTCTTTGGCGACGGCGACCAGCGCCTGAACAGCCTTGTCCTGCCGACCCTTCCCCGCCTCGACGTCGACCAGCTGCCTTGACCCGGCGGTCTGGTTTGTAAGATGTCCCCCATGGACAAAGCACGCCGCACATCCCCAGCCCGCTGTCTTTTCGGGCCCTGGTTCGCCCTCGCCCCGCTTCTCACCCTCCTGCTCCTGGCCGGCTGCAGCACGCTGAAGGTCGGCCACCTGGGGCAGCCCAGGGCCGCACAGTCCGAGACCGCGCCGCCGCCGGCGAGCCCCGGCCGGCAGGCACCTGCCAATTCTCCCCCTCCCGCCGTCGCCCAGTATAACCTCGGCGTGGGCGGTCCGGAAGCGGTCGGCCGGAGCGGCCCGCCGGCTCCAACCGGAACGGCGGGCCTTCATGCCATACTCGAGACGGGCCAGGGCACGATCGAGGTGGAATTCTACGCCGCCGACTCGCCCAAGGCCGTCGAGAACTTCCGGCTCCTCGCGGAGCGGGGCTACTACAACGGCCTGACCTTCCACCGCATCGTGAAGGGTTTCATGATCCAGGGAGGGGACCCCGCGGGCGACGGCACCGGCGGCGTGAGCGCATGGGGGGGCATGTTCGACGACAACATCAACCCGGACTCGGAATTGTACCGCGAGGGGTACCGGCGCGGAGTGCTGGCCATGGCAAACGCCGGACCCAACACCAACGGCAGCCAGTTTTTCATCATGCTCACGGACTACCAGCTGCCCCCGAACTACGTCATCTTCGGAAAGGTCACGAAGGGGATGGACGTTGTCGATGCGCTCGGGGCCGTGCCGACGAAGCCGGGACCGGACGGAGAGGTGAGCCGGCCCGTCACCCCGCAGGTCATCCGCAAGGTCACCATCCTTCCTTAGCTGGGTGCCTCACTCCGCGGTCAGCGGGAGGCGGATGTGGAAGGCGCTTCCCCGGCCCACGTTGCTCTCGACGTCGATCTTCCCGCCGTGCTCCTGGACGATGTTCGCAACCGTCGTGAGCCCGAGGCCCGTCCCCGTGCCGGGCGCCTTGGTCGTGAAGAACGGCTCAAAGATGCGCTTCCGGACTTCCTCGGTCATGCCCGAGCCCAGGTCGACCACGGACAGCCGGGCATACCTGCCGACCGCCATCGTCGAGATCGCAATGCTTCCGCCGTCCGGCATGGCATCCCTCGCGTTCACGACGAGGTTCATGACGATTTGCTCGACCAAGGTCGCGTCCGCCTTGAATTTGGGCAGGTCCGGCGCCGGCTCGAACACCAGAGCCACGTGCGCGCCGACCAGGCGCTGAAGCATGGGGATGAAGGCGGCGACCGTGGCGTTCAGGTCGATGAGCTTCTTCTGCGTGGTCTGCTGGCGGCTGAAGAGGAGCAGCTGCCGGGTGAGGCTCGATCCCCTCAACGCGTACGTGGCAAGCTCCTCGATCGCCTCGCGCTGGGGCGGCGTCAGGGAGGGGTCCTTCAGCAGAAACCCGGCCTGCAGCTGGATGGCCGAAAGCACGTTGTTGAAGTCGTGGGTGATCCCGGCTGCGAGCTGGCCGACCCCCTCCATCTTCTGCGACTGGGCCAGCTGTTCCTGCAGTTTCCTGCGCTCCGTGATGTCCTGGGCCGTCCCGGAAAAGAAACCCCTCCCCTTGGGGCCGCGGATCGGCTCGCTGCGGATCAGGAACCATCGGATTTCGCCGTTGGGCTGCATCACCCTCACCTCCGTCTCCTCGCCCTTGACGGCATTCCCGGGCTCAAAGGCCGGCCAGTCGTCCGGGTGGATCCTCCCGAGGAACTGCGGGTAGGTTGGCGCCTTGTCCGACGGTCCATACCCGAACAGCCGGAGCATTTCCCGCGACCACTTCCCCTCCCCAGTCTTCGGGTCAAATCTCCAACTGCCGAGGCGCGCCAGCGCCTGGGCGGCTCCCATGCCGATCTCGCTCTCGACCAGGTCGGCGTGCTGGCGGTCGAACATCAGGATCACCAGGCCAATCGAGAAGCCGAGCACGCGGACGCTCCACACAAAGGTGATCCAGCTGGGATTATAGGAGTAGTAGAACTGGAAAGGCGTCATCACCGTCAGGACAGCGTACGGCACCGCGAAGATCGCCGCGATGAGGGCCCCAGGCATGCGGTTCTTCCTCCAAAGTTTGTACAGCCAAAGGAAAATGACCACCCTGGCCGTCGAGACCGGCGCAAAAAGGACTGCTTGCTTGAGAGAGCCAAAAATCAGAATCGCCCTTGCCGGATCCATCCCAAACGCCGAATGCGCAATGGATTCCAGTGGATAGCGCAGCAAGAGCACGAGGGGGGCGCTGCTCCAGAAATACGCGCGCCCCAGCCAGGAGGGAAGCCGGACGCCGGCGATGTCGGCGAACCCGACCAACAGGCACCAGTTGGCCACAATGCAAAGTTCGTCGGCCAGAACGTACCAGCCGCCCGGCATGCCTCCAAAGTTGTGGACGGCCGGAAGCAGTACGGCTGCCCGAAACGCCTCTATGGTCCAACACCATGCGAACAGCCGCGCAAAGCGATTCGGGAACTGCCAGTTCAGGAAGAAGAACACACCGGCAAAAGCCGTGTGCAGGAGCACTATGACCTCAATGAACGCAATGCGCATCTATGCTGGAAAGTTGGAGAATGGAACCGGAGAGTTTGCGGAAAATGAAAAATGCAGGGCTGGACTGCCAGATTCCACCGTTGAGCCCTGGGCATGCCCTGGCCATAACGGACATTACTTACCCTCCCCAACCATGAAAATGCAGTCCCCCCCGGCCCTCCTTTCGCGCCGCAGCTTCCTTGGCCAGGTGGCCGCAGGTGCGGCGCTGACCCTGCTTCCCCGCCTGGCCCGCGCCCAGGGCGGGCCCCCGCCGGCAAGGAAGCTCGGCGTGGCCCTGGTCGGACTCGGCGTCTATTCGGCCTACCACCTCGGGCCGGCCCTTCGCTCCACAGCGCACTGCCGGCTGACCGCGGTCGTGACGGGAAACCGGGCCAAGGGCGAGCAGTGGGCGGCCGACTACGGATTCCCCCGGGCGAACATCTATTCCTACGAGACCATGGCGCAGATGGTGGCCAATCCCGACATCGATGTGGTCTACGTCGTGACGCCGAACGGCGTGCACGCGCAGCACTGCATCGCGGCCGCGAAGGCCGGCAAGCACGTGATCTGCGAAAAGCCGATGGCGAATTCCGTGGCGGACTGCGACGCCATCATCGCGGCGTGCAAGGCGGCCGGGGTTCGCCTGATGGTCGGCTACCGGCTGCACTACGAGCCCCACCATGTCGAGTTTGCCCGGCTGGCGCGCGAAAAGGTCTTCGGCCCCTTCATGCGGATGGAAGGCGCAAACGGGTTCCGGATGGGTTCCAAGGCCAATCCCTCGAACACCTGGCGCCTGAACAAGAAGATGGCAGGCGGCGGGCCCCTCATGGACATGGGTGTCTACGTGATCCAGGCGGCCTGCATGGCCAAGGCCGAGGCTGCCCCGGTCGCCATCACCGCCGAGTTCGACCCAGTGACGAGGCCCGAGACATTTTCCGAGGTCGAGGAGTCGGTCCGGTGGACGATGGAATTCTCGGACGGGGCAATCGCGAAGTGCCACGCAACCTATGCAGAGGGGGTCAGCCGCTTCAAGGCCGAGGCCGCCGGAGGCTGGGCGCGCCTCGAGCAGCCTGCCTTCTCTTACGATGAGCCGCTGCTGACGACCTCCCTCGGGCCCGTGAACCTGCCGAAGGTCAACCACCAGGCAGTCCAGATGGACGGCATGGCCCTGGAAATCCTCGAGAACCGCCCCTCGGTCGCCCCTGGTGAAATGGGGCGCCGCGACATCGCCATCGTCGAGGCCATCTACGCCTCCGTCGCGAGCAGCGGACGCGCGGAGGTGAAGTCATGAAGCGCCTCGCCGGAATCGCCGGGCTTGCCATGCTCGCGTTGGGACTGCTGCCCCTCGCAGCCGCTGCTGATCCGGCCGCAGCCCCCGCGAACACCCAGGTTGTCGCCGCCTCGGATCCCCGGTTTCGCTACGAGGGCAGGTTTGATTTCAGCAATCCCGCGAGCCCGGTCGTAGTCTGGGAGGCCAGCAGGATTGCCATCGATTTTTCCGGGGACCGGCTTGCGCTCCGGTTTCGCAGTATCACAGGAGAGGCCTTTTTCGATGCCACCGTGGACGGGGCGACATCCCTCGTCGATCTTCGCGAGAAGACGCCGGACAGGACCGTCGCGATTCCCGTGTCGGGCCCTGGCCCCCATCACCTCACCCTCTTCAAGCGGACCGAGGCCACCTACGGGGTGGTCCACTTCGACGGCATCGAGATTGCACAGGGCGCCACCGTGTCCCCGTCCGCCGCCCCGGCCTACCGAATGAAGATGGAGGTCTTTGGCGATTCCATCACCGTGGGCGCCTGCGACCTGGACGGGAAGGACGACCAGTGGGACGACCGAAGCACCCATGATGTCGCATACAGCTGGGCGACCCTGGTCGCCGCAGCCTACTCCGCCGACTACCGGAACATGTCCGTAAGCGGCATGGGACTCTTCACGGGGTTTGTCGACGTGCTGGCGGGACAGATGTGGGACCGCACCTACCCGCGCGCCGACTCGCCCAAGGCGGATCTAAGCACATGGATGCCAGACGTGGTATTTGTGCTTCTCGGCGACAACGACGATTCCTACCCCAGGGCCCACCACCTCCCCTTCCCCGGCAACTTTGTCGAGAAGTATGTCTCCTACATCCAAGCGATCCGCGCCGCCCGCCCGAAAGCCCCCATCGTCCTGCTCAACGGGGCCATGTGGGCCGGGACCCAAAGCCCCGCATTGCTCGGCGCGTGGACCACCGCAGCAGCAAGGCTCGAGGCCGCCGACCCGGGAATCAGCCATTACACTTTTGTTCATTGGACGCAGAACCATCCGCGGGTGGCCGATCACCGGATTCTGGCGGACGAGCTTCTCGCCTGGCTGAAGGCTCACCCGTCCGTCATGCCGGTCGGCCCTCAGGGCAGCTGATTTCAGTCCCAGATCGGCCGCCAATTCCTGGGATACTTGGTGAGCGCGTGGAGGGAATCCATCTCGGCGGGGGTGAGCCTGTACCCGACGGCGCCCAGCGAATCGTTCAGCTGGTCCGCGGAATTCGCGCCGACAATCGGGGCGGTGACGACCGGATTGGTGAGGAGCCATGCCAGCGCGGTCTGCGCGACGGTCTTCCCGTGCGCCTTGCCGATCGCCTCCAGCTGGTCGATCACGGCAAACCCGCGGTCGTTCGCGTAGTGCTCGCGCACCTCGCCGGCCCGGATGCTCTTGACGCTGGAGCCCCGACGGTACTTGCCAGTCAGGAAACCGCCGGACAGCGGCGAATACGGGATGACGCCCAGGCCGTGGTGCCTGCAGAGCGGCATGGCCTCAATCTCAAAGCCGGCGCGTTCCATCAGCGAATACTGGGGCTGGTAGGTGACGAAACGCTCATATCCATGCTTCTCACTCGCCCCGATCGCCTCCATCAGGCGCCATGCCGGGTAGTTCGAGGCCCCGATGTAGCGGACTTTGCCCGCCCGCACGAGGTCGTCCAGCGCCCCCAGGGTCTCATCGATCGGCGTGTCGAGGTCGGCCCAATGGCACTGGTAGAGGTCGATGTAGTCCGTCTCCAGCCTGCGTAGCGAATCGTCGCAGCAGCGGATCACGCGGGCCCGGGACAACCCCTCCCCGTCCGGCCCCTCCCACATCTTGCCCCGGACCTTCGTCGCGAGGACGACATTCTGGCGGTTGCCGCGGTCAGCCATCCAGCGTCCGATGATTTCCTCGGCCTCGCCCGCCGCGGCCATCCCCTTTGGGCCCCACATCGTGTAGATGTCGGCGGTGTCGACGAAGTTTCCGCCCGCCGCAAGGAAGGCGTCGAGGACCTCGACCGAACTCTTTTCGTCGGTGGTCCATCCGAATTGCATCGTGCCGAGACACAGCTCGGAAACCTTGAGGCCCGTCCGGCCAAGTTTGCGGTACTGCATGCCAGTCGATAGCTTGTGGGAGGAGCGATGTCAACTGGAGCGGCCCCGCGGCACTTGCCGAAACCTCGCTTCTGGGCTATTGGATTTCCCTCCGACCCCTCCTCCGCAGCAACCAGGATATCCCCATGAAATCCCTCAATCTCTGCCTTGCATTGGTGTTCGCAGCCACGACGACGCTGTCGCTGATTGCCCAACAGAACCGAAAGAGCCCCCACGAGACCGTGAGCACCGTGCTCGGCGACCCGCACACGGGAAACCGCGTGACGATCGTCTACGGAAGGCCGTACACGAAGGACCCGAAGACCGGGCAGCCCCGGGCGATCTGGGGGTCGCTGGTGCCGTGGGACAAGGCCTACCGCCTCGGGGCCGACGAGGCGACGCTCCTCGTGCTCCAGAAGGCCGCCGTGCTCGGGAACACACTGATGCCCGCGGGAGCCTACACCCTGTATCTGATCCCGTCCGAAACCGGGGTCTCGAAGCTTGCGATCAGCACCGACATCGGGAAGTGGGGCGTGCCGGTGGACGAGAAGCACGACCTCGCGCGAGTGGAAGTTAAGAAGGAAGCCCTGGATCCGCCCATCGACCAGCTGACGATTTCCGTCGAGAAGGACGCCACCGGCGGCGGCCTGCTGAAGATCCGCTGGGAGGGAACCCAGTTCTCTGTTCCCGTGAAGACGCCGGCGCCCCAGGTCGAGTTTCCCCAGGCGAGCCCGCCCGCGACCCTCAAGCAGCGCATTGGCATCACGGACATCGAGGTCTCCTACTCGCGGCCCAGCGCCAGGAGCCGCGTGATGCTCGGCGGCAACAATCCGTACGGCGAAGTCTGGCGCACCGGGGCCAACAGCGCGACCCGCATCACCTTCAGCACTCCGGTCACGATCCAGGGAGCGCCCCTGGGCGCGGGCACCTACGAACTCTTCTCCATCCCCGGCAAGGAAGAGTGGACCGTGATTTTCCAGAAGCCGCTCGGCCAATGGGGAGCCTATGCCTATGACCCGAAGAACGACCTCCTGCGGGTCACCGCGAAACCCTCCGCGCTCTCCGAGCCGGTGGAAACCTTCACGATCGAGTTCAACGACTTTTCCGGCGGATCGGCGACGCTGAACCTCCTCTGGGAAACGACGCGTGTGCCGCTGAAGGTCGACACCAACGTCGTGGGCCTGCTGGTTCCCAGGGTCGAGGCGGCCATGGCGGCTCCGGGCCCCAAGCCCTACGCGGCCGCGGCCATGTTCTATGCAGACAACAACCTCGACCTCGGCAAGGCCTCCGGGTGGATCGACGCGGCCATCGCGGAGCATCCCGACGCCTACTACCTGATTTATCAAAAGGCCCGGATCCTGGCGAAGGCTGGCGACAAGGCCGGCGCCGAGGCCGCTGCGAGGCAGTCCCTTGAGATGGCCTCCAAGGGCGCCGAACCCGCCCGGAGCGAATACATCCGCTTGAACACCGCGCTCATCTCCGGCCTGAAGTGACCCGAAGCGTGCCCTTCTCCACAGGCCGCGTTCGTCGATCTGCGCTCAGCCAGGCCCTTGCCGCGTTTGTCCTGGCCGCTTTGTCTGCGCCGACGGCCCCTGCCGCCCCGCCCGCGCCCGAACCGGCCGCGATCGCGCAGGAGCTTCGCAGCTTCGGGGAGTTCGGGAGCGTGCTCTACATCGCGGCGCATCCCGACGACGAGGACACACAGTTGATCGCCTACCTCGCTCGCGGGAGGGCCTACCGGACCGCCTACCTTTCGCTTACGCGCGGCGACGGCGGGCAGAACCTTCTCGGGCCCGAGTTCGGCGACACCCTGGGCGCAATCCGAACCCAGGAGCTGCTGGCCGCGCGCCGCCTCGATGGCGGGCGGCAGTACTTCAGCAGGGCGCGGGACTTCGGCTACTCGAAGGACTACCGCCAGACCTTGGCGAAGTGGGACAAGGAGCAAGTGCTCTCCGACATCGTCCGCGTGATCCGCGAGTTCCGGCCGGACGTCCTGGTGACGCGCTTTCCCCCCGAGCCTGGCGGAACCCACGGCCACCACACGGCCTCCTCGGTCCTCGCGCTTGAGGCCTTCAAGCTCGCCGGCGACGCAAAGGCATTTCCGGACCAGCTGTCCGACCTCAAGCCCTGGCAGCCAAAGCGGATCCTCTGGGACAAGTACAACTTTGGCCGCGGCTCCCCGGACGACTCCGCTCCCGGAATCATCCACGTCAGGATCGACGGCAACGACCCGGTGACCGGGTTGCCCCTGCTCCAGCTGGCGGCGCGGAGCCGGTCGATGCACCGGACACAGGGTTTTGCGAACTTCTGGGTGGCAGGCTCGGGCTCGGGTCCCCGGGTCGAATCCTTCAAGGTGTTGGCCGGCAGCCCCGCCTCGAGGGACATCCTCGAGGGGATCGACACGACATGGAACAGGGTTCCGGGAGGCTCGGAGGTGGCACGGCTCGCGGTCGAGGCCCTCGCGCACTTTGACGCGGGCAATCCCGCGGCGAGCGTTCCCGCCCTCCTGGCCATCAAGGCCATGCTGCCGGCCCTCCCTGGCGACCCCGTCGTAGACGAGAAGCGTGCGGAGCTCGACCGCATCCTTCAATCCTGCCTTGGGCTTTCGGTGGAGACCGTGGTTTCCCGCCCCGACATCGTGCCGGGCGAGTCTGTGGCCCTGCGCTCCACGGTCTTGGTGCGGTCGGGCGTTCCCGTTCGCTGGCTCGTCGTTCGCTATCCCGAAAAAACCTGCGCGGCAAAGGATGCCATGGCCGTGGGAGTGGCATCCTCCGTGAAGTCGACCTGGACGCTGCCGGCCGACACGCAGCCGACCCAGCCGTACTGGCTCAGGGCCGAAAGCACACCTGGGATGTTCCGGGTGGACGATCCCTCGTTGATCGGCCGCCCCGAGAATCCCCCGGCGATCCCCGTCGAATACATCCTTGAGGTCGGAGGGCAGAAGCTGGTCCTGGAGGACGAGGCCGTCGCCATCGATTTCGGGCCTGGGAGTGCGCAGACCCGGAGGAAGCCGGAAGTCGTTGCCCCCGTCTCGCTGGCTTTCGGCTCCCCCGTCGCACTCTTTGCTCCGGGATCCACGCGCAAGGTCGAGGTCGAGGTCGTGTCGTATCGTGCCGGTGCGGCGGGAACGCTGCGCCTCGATGCCCCCGGAGCCTGGCGAGTTTACCCCGCAAGCCAGCCCTTCCATCTCGCCGTGGTCGGGGACCGCGCGGAATTCACGTTCGAGGTGACCGCGCCCGCAGCGCAGGAAAGCTGCGAGATCGCGGCCGACGCGGACATCGGCGGCGCGCATTTCGAAAACCAGCGCACGGAGATCCACTATAGCCACATCCCGCCAATCGTGCTCCAGCCGCCCGCACGCCTGAAGGCATTGAGCCTCAGCCTCGCCATCCGCGGCCGCAGGGTCGGCTATCTTCCGGGTGCGGGCGACGGGACGGCCGCGAGCCTGGAGCAGATGGGGTATGACGTGGAGCAGCTTGCAGGCGCCGACCTGACCTCGACTCGTTTGCGCGGCCTCGACGCTGTCGTCATCGGCGTGCGCGCGTTCAACACCCGGGCCGACCTTGCCGCGCATCTTCCGGACCTATTCGCCTACGCTGCTGCGGGAGGCACCGTGGTCGAGCAGTACAACACGCCAAACAACCTCCAGGCCCAGCCTTTGGCGCCCTTCGCGCTCAAGCTTTCCCCCAACCTTCCGAAATACCGGGTCACCGACGAGAACGCCCCCATCACCCTCCTGGTGCCGGCGCACCCGGCCTTCAACCAGCCGAACCGCATCGTCGCTGCGGACTTTGACGGATGGGTCCAGGAGCGCGGGCTCGACTTTGCAAGCGAATGGGACGGCGCCCGCTTCACGCCCCTGATCGCCTGCAGCGACGCCGGGGAGCAGCCGCTGAAGGGCGGGCTCCTGGTCGCACAGGTCGGGAAGGGGTACTTCGTGTACACTGGCCTTTCCCTCTTCCGCCAGCTTCCAGCCGGGGTTCCCGGCGCCTACCGCCTGTTCGCCAACCTGGTGTCTCTTGGAAAATGACTGAGCCCGACAAAGACGACTCGACCGGCCTTCCCTGGCCGCGTCGCTGGGCCGGCGTCTACGGGCTGGTCCTGGTTGTCTTCGTCGCCTGGGTCGTCCTCCTGGCCGTGCTTACCCGGATGTTTTCGTGAACGCCCTCGACTACATCATCCTTGTCGGGACGATGCTGGCGATCGCCACTCACGCGATCTGGAGCACGCGGGGGCCCCGCGACCTGAACCGTTACCTAAAGGGGGCGTGCGGAACCCGGTGGCTGACGATCGGGCTCTCGGTCATGGCCACGCAGGCAAGCGCCATCACGTTCCTCTCCACCCCCGGGCAGGGGTACGAGAGCGGCCTCGGCTTTGTCCAGAACTACTTCGGCGCTCCCCTCGCCCTGATCGTCATCGCCGTCGTTTTCCTGCCCATCTACAGCCGCCTTAAGGTCTACACGGCCTACGAGTACCTCGGGCACCGCTTCGACCCCAAGACCCGGCTTCTCGGGGCCGGGCTCTTCCTGCTGCAGCGCGGCCTCGGGGCCGGAATCACGATCTACGCCCCGGCGATCGTTCTCTCCACGGTCATGGGCTGGAGGCTCGACGTCACGATTGTCGCCAGCGGCCTCCTGGTCGTCGCCTACACGGTGGCCGGCGGATGCGACGCCGTGAACCTGACCCACAAGTTCCAGATGGGGGTGATCTTTGCGGGCATGGTCGCCGCGTTTGTCGTCCTCCTGGCCAGGCTGCCCGCCGGCCTGACCTTCTCCGACACGCTCACGCTCGCCGGCGGGTTCCACAAACTTCAGGCCGTGGACCTTTCCCTGGACCCGGACCGGCGCTACACCCTCTGGTCGGGGCTCCTCGGCGGCATGTTCCTTGCCCTCTCCTACTTTGGCACAGACCAGTCCCAGGTGCAGCGCTACCTCTCGGGAGGATCCGTCCGTGAGAGCCGGCTCGGCCTGATGTTCAACGCGGTCTTCAAGATTCCCCTGCAGTTTTTTATCCTGCTGCTGGGCGTGCTGATCTTCGTCTTCTACCAGTTCGAGCGCCCGCCGGTGTACTTCAACAAGGCGGCCTGGAACAGCGAGACCTCGCGCGTAGCGCCTGGTCGGCTGGCTGCTCTCGAGGGGGCCTTCACCGGAGCGCATACCGCCGAGCGGGCGCAGCTCGAGGCCTGGATCAAGGCGCGGCACGCGGGCGATCCTGCGGCAGAGTCCGCCGCCAGGACGGCTGCGCTCGCCGCGTACGGGAGGGTCGCCTCCATCAGGGCCGAGACCAAGTCGGTGCTGGACGCAGCCAACCCGGGCGCCAGAGCCAACGATACCGACTATGTCTTCATCACGTTCATCCTGGACCACGTGCCCCACGGCTTCATCGGGCTTCTGGTCACCGCCTTCTTCTGCGCGGCCCTTTCCTCCAAGGCCGGCGAGCTCAATGCACTGGGCTCCACGACGACCATCGACGTGTACCGGCATCTCGTGAAGCGCGACGCCTCCGACGCGCACTACGTCGTGGCGTCGAAGTGCTTCACAGCGTTCTGGGGCCTGGTCGCGATCGGGTTTGCCCTATTCGCGAACCTGACCGAGAACCTGATCCAGGCGGTCAACATCCTGGGCTCGGTGTTCTACGGCGTTGTGCTCGGTCTCTTCCTCACGGCTTTCTTTCTGAAGCGCGTCTGCGGCACGGCGGTGTTCTGGTCGGCCCTCGCGGCCCAGGCTCTCGTCTTCGCGCTCTACTTCAGCCTAAGCATCTCCTACCTCTGGTACAACGTGATCGGCTGCGCGGCCTGCATGGCCTTCAGCCTGCTTCTCCAAACGGCGATCGAACTCGGGCACAGGGGCCAACAAACCACATGAGCGGCCCCGTCATCTGCTTGGGACAGCAGCCCTGCGGGTTCTTCCCGCGGCGGTTCCTCGCGGCCAAGGTCTTCACGGCCCGGCGACTCCAGGCGGAGCTTGGCGGCGAAATCGTCTTTTTCTTTCACGACAGCGACCACGACCCGCGCGAGACGCAGACCTTGCTCCGCCACCGCCAGACCGGGGAGCCACGGAAGATGAACTTCACGTTCGAGAACAGGCTGCAGCGCAAATTCTCGCCACTCTACCTGAAACGCATCCCGGCCAGCTGGCCCGAAATGACGGCCCGGCAGCTCCCCGCCTATGTCGATCCGAGGTGGGTCGAGGCCTTCCGGGAGGTGACGGCCGGGCTGGTGGCGGACTTCTGCCTGGAGATGTACCTCAGGATGGGCCTCCTGGAGGGTGTTCGGGTCGTGCGCTCCAGCGACCCATCCCTCCGCCGCGCGGCGTGCGGGGTGGATGAATTCTTCGTCGATGTGCCGCACGGAGGCGAGACCGTGCGCGCCCGTTTCGCGGATGGCGCGTTGCAACTGCACCAGGGAGGGGCTTCATTTCTCACCCTTCCCCCCGTGGCCTTCGACAAGTCCCAAGTGAGCCCCGCCCGAGACTCCCGCCTGCGCTGGATGCAATCCGTCGTCCGGTGCACGCACTACGTGGCCGGCGCCGGCGAGCAGGCCTACCTCCGGCGGGAGGACGCCCCCGAGATCACGTTCGTGAACCGCGACGCCATCGACCGCGCCGACGAAGCCTATGTCGAAGCCGCGGACTGACCTTCCCCCCGTTCTCGCCTTCGGCGCCCATCCCGACGACATTGAGTTCGGTTGCGGAGGTGTGATCGCGCGGGAGACACGCGCCGGGCGCCCCGCCCATTTCGTCGTCTGCTCCCACGGCGAATCCGGGTCCCGCGGCACCCCCTCGGGGCGCTCCGCAGAAGCGAGGAAGGCGGCGGCCGTCCTCGGTGCCACTTTGGAATTCGTGAGGCTCGACGGGGACGCACAGTTGGACGTGAAGGCCAAGCATGCGCTGGCCCTCGCCGCCATCATCCGGAGGGTGCGCCCCGGCATCATCCTGGCGCCGACGCTTGCCGGGAACCAGCATCCCGACCACGTGAAACTCGGCCGCATCGTCAGGGACGCGGCCCGGCTCGCGCGCTACGGCGGCGTGGCAAGGCTTCGCCCGCGCGCGGCCCACGCAATCGGCGCCCTGCTCCACTATGCCGTGACTCCCGAGGCCGAGCCCGAGGGTGCCCTACCCGTCGTGATCGACATCTCGGAGCCGGAGGTCATCGCCGCGTGGACTGCGGCCATGGGTGCGCACGCGTCGCAGCTGTCCTTCCGAGGCCATTCCGAACTTCAGCTCGCCCGTGCCCGAGTCCACGGGCTCCGCGCCGGCGTCGCCTACGCCCAGGCCCTCTACCCGAACGACCCACTGGTATTTGGTTCACTGGCGGATCTTCCCGGCTCGGCCCGCCGCTTCTGACATGCAGCCCGGGCGCCCTCTCAGGATCGGCATCACCTGCTATCCCTCGGTGGGCGGGAGCGGCATCCTTGCCTCCGCGCTCGGCGAGGAGCTCGCCAGCCGCGGGCACGAGGTTCACTTCATCAGCTATGAGCGACCCTTCCGCCTTCCCTGGGGCGCGCCGCGGATCTTTTTTCACCCGGTCGCGATCAACGACTACGGGCTCTTCAAGTACCCGGACTACACCCTTCCCCTTTCGGTGAAAATGGCCGAGGTGAGCCGCGACCACGCCCTCGATATCCTTCACGTCCATTACGCCGTCCCCCACGCCACGGCGGCGATCCTCGCCCGGTCGATGCTCTCCGCCGGCGCCGGCCCCAAGGTGGTCACGACGCTCCACGGCACGGACACGACGCTTCTCGGCCGCGATCCTGGATACGGACCCGCGATCCAGCACGCGCTTGAGAGGTCGGACGCCGTCACCACGGTTTCAGCCTATTTGAAACGTGAAACCGAGGAACTCCTTCCGGTGAAGCGGCCAATCGAGGTCATCCACAACTTCTTCGAGCCCCACCCCGCCAAGCGGTCCCGAGAGGACGTCCGGCGCGAACTCGGCATCGGGAGCGAGGTCATGCTGCTGCATTCCTCGAATCTCCGCCCTCCCAAGAGGATCGACATCCTCCTCGAAGGCGTCGCCCGCATCCGGCAGAAGGACTCCTTCAAACTCGTGATCCTTGCGGGGGCGGACTTTTCGCCCTTCGCCGCAGAAGTCCGCCGGCTCGGGCTCTCCGATCGGGTGATCGTGCGCGAGCACGTGAGCGATATCGAGGATTACCTCCAGGCCGCCGATGCGGGCATCTTCACGTCGGAGATGGAGAGCTTCTGCCTGAGCCTGCTTGAGACCATGTGCTTTTCTTGCCCGAGCGTGGCGACGGCCGTCGGCGGGATCCCTGAGGTCGCGGTGTCGGGCGTCTCGGCCCTGCTGGTGCCTCCGGGCGACGCCGATGCGGTGGCCCGCGCGGCCGAAGCCCTGATCGGAGACCCGGCGCTCCGGTCAAGGATTGGCCACGCTGCGCGCCGGAGGGCCCGCGACTTATTCTCCGCGGACGCGATCGTCCCCCTCTACGAGCGGCTTTACAGGCGGGTGTGCGGGGGTTGATCGCCCCCACTTTGCGCGAGAAGCCGCTGGCGCAAAAGGTTGTCCGCTTTTGGGCATGGCGGGTGTAATAGGGTGTCATGGATAGTGATTCTGAGCTCTTGCGCAGATACGCTGAAGGTGGCTCCGAGGACGCCTTCAGGGAATTGGTCCGCCTGCGCCTCGGTCTCGTGTACGGCTGCGCCATGAGGCAGTTGGGAGACGAGCGGAGAGCGCAGGACGTGGCCCAGGAGGTCTTCGCCGACCTTGCCAGAAAGGCACCTTTCCTCTGCCGCCGGCCCATTCTTGTCAGCTGGCTCTACACCAGCACCCACTTTGCAACGGCTAATCTTCTTCGGCGGGAACGGCGGCAGCGCGCCCGCGACCACGACGCCCATCTCATGCAAGACATCCACTCGGACAGCGCGCACGACGAGGATTGGCGGCGGCTGCGGCCTGTCCTCGACGAGGAATTGCACGGCCTGGAAGGCGGCGACCGGGACGCGGTTCTTCTCAGGTTCTTTGAAGGCAAGTCGTATTCTGAAGTTGGGGAGTCCCTCAAGCTAAGCGAGGACGCGGCCCGCAAGAGGGTCGACCGGGCCCTCGAACGGCTTCGAGTCCGGCTGTCAGGCAAGGGCATCACCTCGACCTCCGCCGCCCTTGCGGCGGTCTTGACGGGGCAGGTTGCCATGGCGGCCCCGGCCGGGCTAGTCGGCATTGTTGCCTCGGCGGCCCTGACTCAGTCAGCGGGGACTGCGGTCACGGCAACGGGCTTTCTGAGTTCCGCTGCGGCAACGGCAGCCGCATTGGGGGTGGCCGGAGTGCTCGCGATTGCCGCGGGCGGGGCCGCCATCCACGAGGCGTTGCTTTCGCAGGGCGCTTCTGTGGAGCTTTCTTCGCTTCAGCGCCAATACGCCGCATCCCTGCGGGACGCGGCCTCCGAGGAGGCCAAGGTCGCTGAAGCCGAGAAATCACTCGCCAGCCTCGGAAAGCCGACCCAGAAGCCTCAAGTCGCCGCGCCGACAGCGGCCGGAGGCCAGGGGGCGACCTCCCCCATGGACCCCCATGCGCGGGGAATTGCGTTCATGGCCCGGCATCCGGAGGTGAAGGCCGCGTTCCTGGCCGAAGTCGATGCCAAGAATCTCGCTGAATATTCCGCCCTCTACACCTCGCTGGGCCTCACGCCCGACGAAATCCAAAGAATGCAAGTCCTGTTGCGGTTCGGGAATGGCTTTGGAAGAAGCATCCAGTCAGGCACGTTGATGTTGTCGGCCACCGACGACAGTTCCGCCACCGCCTATGCCAGCCAGCAGGCGCAGCTCAAGGCCCTTCTCGGCGACGACGGATACCAGCTCTACCAACAGTATGCCCAGACAGTGTCGGCGCGAGCCTTCACGACAAGCCTCGCCAGTCTGCTTGCCGACTCGGACAGCCCGCTTACCACCGCCCAGGCGCAGAGCGTCGCATCCGTACTTGCAGATTCCACCAGCAAGCATGACTCAAGTCAGGTCGACTGGGTCACCGTGAACGCAAAAGCCCAGGGCGTGCTCTCCAGCTCGCAGTTTGCGATGCTCCAGAACCTGGAGACGTACTCCCAGGGTTGGCAGCAGGTTCTCGAGGCCTCCCATTGACATGAAACCGGGCAGCATAGCTTCCGCGGTGTTGTGGGCGGCCGTGGCCTCCGGCGTTGTCCTGGCCTGGCATTCCTGGAGGGAACGAGCCGCAGCGGAAAACGCGATCGGCGGGCTCCGGCGCGAGCTGGCTGTACTGGCCGATCGCCGCGCAAGCCTTCGCGACAGGCTCGCCAAGGCGGAGGCGTCTCAACAACAGCTGAAGGCCAAGGCGACGGGAACCCCGACCAAGCGCCTGGCGAAGGGCGCGGCAAAGCCAGAGTGGCTCGACCAGCTTCAGACCGACCCAAAAGTTCAGCTCCGTTATTTCGCCTATCAACGGAGCGGGCTCAACATGAAGTACGCCCCGCTGTTTCAAAGACTGGGCTTGTCGCCGTCCCAGGTAACCAAATGCGAGGATAACATGATCCGCCACGAGGAGGATCAAATGGATCTGATGAACACATTTCGGGATGAAGGACTAACCCTGAGCGACCCCGTGGCCGGAAAGCTTTTTGTCCAGGAATCGACGGAATACCAATCGACCCAGCAGGCGTTACTCGGACAGGACGGATTCGCGCAACTGAGCACCTACGAGGCGCAATTGGGCCCGAGGCTGGCAGTAAACGACTACGCAGGCGCCGCAACCATGGCAGGGATTCCCCTGACCACAGCTCAATTGCAGCAACTGACGGCCCTGGCCATTCAGGACCCGAGCCTTTCGGGCGCCCCTGCACCTGTCGACGCCTACACGAACAGCTGGGCCAAGATCGACAGCCAGGCCCGTACCTTCCTCACCCCTGACCAGCTCAACCTGATGGAGACCCAGGAGATTCTCGGGCCATTTGGCAATGGCACACGGTATCAATCGCGTCTCAACTTCGTAATCTCCGTGGCCGACCAGGCGGACAGCAAGGCCTCAAGCTCGCCCGGCGGCACGGGGCCCTGAAAAGGTCGGGCCGCCAATTTCAGCAGGGCTTGTACCTTTTCGCCAGAATCCCCGTGGCTGCTGCAAGGTCGATGTCCGCAATGAGCAGCCCTTCCTTGCCGTAGGGCTGAAACGCAAGAAGGGTGCCGTCGGGCCGGGCGATCGCCGAGGTTGTCGCCGATCCGGCACCCGCGCAGTTCACGCTCGCGAAATAGCAGGTGTTTTCCGCGGCGCGGCACAGGACCGCCTTCTCGTGGAAGGAATTCGAGGGATCGGCAAAGCTGGCCTTGTAGGCCCCGGGCTTCTCCTCGTCGAAATGCGGATGGAACACGATGTGCGCGCCGTTCCTCGCAGCCCAGCGGACCGTCTCGGGATAGCGCCAGCCCTCGTGGCAGATCACCACCCCGAAGGTGAGGGGTCCTGCTTGGAACACCCGCCTTCCCGTGCCGGCCGAATAGACCGCTTCCTCCGTCGGATCTAGCTGCACCTTGTCCTGAAACCCCGCCGTCGTGCCGTCCCGATTGATCACCAGCGCGGTGAGCAGCCGGGATCCCGCCGTCACGCGTTCGGTCCCAAGCACAACCGTGATGCCAACTTTGGCCGCTGCAGACGCAGTCGATGCCCAGGCTCGCTCCAAAAACACGGGATCGACTGGGAGGGCCGGCCTATCGGAAATCCGGTAGCCTGGAACAAAGCACTCCGGGAAACAGACGATTCCGGCGCCCTTCCCGGCCGCCTCGGCGATGGCATTCTCCGCCAGCACCACCGACTCGTCCGGACTCGCAGGAATCCTCAGGTTCGCCAACGCGATCCGAAACAAGTTCATGGACTGGCCGGGATCTTCGGCGAGGATTGAGGAGGCTTTGACTCGAAAGAGAGGCCAACCAGGACCACGCTGAGCACACAGGCAAACGCGAGCACAGCGACCATGCCCTCCCTCCAGACGAAGAAAAGCCAGTTGGAGGCTCCGACAAAACCGACTATTGCGAAGAAAAATGCGACGGCCAGGCCGGCCCCCCGGGGCAGCTTCGTGACCAAGAGGTAAAGCACGAGCGCATAGACAACATCGTAAGCGGCGAATGCCCCCCAGCCGTGAACAAGAAAATAACGGGACACGACATTGCCCTCATAGGCGGTTCCCGGATTCGACCAATAGCTGTTTGGTTGGCCCAAGAGCGTGCAGCTCATGTCAGTGAGCAGCGCAGCGGCTGCGATCCAGCCAAGGCGGCGGTTGAGTTCCGGTCCTTGGCGCCCAACCTGCCCGAGAATGGCGGCCAGGGGAATCCCGACGCCCAAGGTATAGATTGGCGAGGCCAGCATGCCGCCGTGCCAGCGTATCGCCAGCCAGTTGGTGCCGGCATAGATGTGGCCAAGGGTCACCGTGAATAGCAGGACAAGCGCGATCCGGCGGGGCAGCACGGAGACCAGGAGAAAAGAGGCTGCCGTATACACTGCGCTGCAGGCAAGATAGGCCGGCCAGCCGAAGCCCAGAAGGAACTCGAAGGTGTGATTCGTGGGATCATGGATTCCCAGGCCGTCTCCCCGGATTGCCGAATCCGGATGGCTCCAAAAGACCGCTGGCTGGCCTGCAAGAGTCAGCGCGACGCCGGCAACCATGACAGCGATCATGATCCATCGCAGCCTATCCACCGCGGGGTCCTTGTTGAATCGTAGTTGGGGCATGCGTCGAACTCTGGGCGCCTGGGCCGAGGGAGCTTGGGTGAAGCAAGGCCAATGTCAGCCGAGAATTAGGGCCGGCGTCGACGGCCCTGCTTGTCTTTTGCGCCTGTGTCCGCCAATCGGATGGCATGCTCGCGATCTTCGACAACGACGGGACGATTTGTGATACGCAGAATGCCGAGACCGGATGCTTTGTCCGCGCCATCAAGGAGGCCACGGGCAAGACTCTCGAGGTCATCGACTGGACTAAGTATGAGGAGGCAACGGGCGCGGCCATCGTCCGAGGCCTCCTTGCCGGCGACCCGGCCGCGAAGGAGAAGGAGGAGCACATGGTGCGCGCCTATGTGGGCTACCTCCAGGAGGTGCAGCCGAAGTTTCCCGGCGACTTTCAGCCGCTGCCCGGCGCCGTGGAATTCATCAGTCGGCTGAAACAGGAAGGAATCTGTTCCGTCGCGATCGCATCCGGGGGCTTCGAGGCCGAGGCGCGCTTCAAGTTGGGGTGCTGCGGGATCTGGCTCGACGACTTCCCGCACGCGACCTCGAGCGACACTCCCCGGCGCAGGGACATCGTGCGCCTGGCCGCCACCCGAGCCGGATTCGACCTCTCGTCCGCCGTCTTTTTCGGCGACGGCCAGTGGGACGTCCAAACGACCGGCATCCTCGGCATCCCGATGATCGGCATCGGACGCAAGGAGGAGCTGCTCCGGACGCTCGGCGTGCGGCACCGCTTCCGCGACTTTACGAACCCCGACGCGATCCTCGAGGTCATGCGGAGTCTGTTCCCCCGACGCCTATGATTTGCGAGCGCGAGGGGTTCTTCATCAGCACCGAACCGGGCCTGCTTGACCTGGACTTCATCTGCCATGGATTGAAGGCCAGCTACTGGGCCGGTGACCGTCCGCGCGAGGTCATCGAGGAATCGATCCGGAACTCGCTCTGCTTCGGCGTCTACGAGAAGGAAAGTAACCGGCAGGTTGGCTTTGCCCGGGTGGTCACGGACAGGGCAACCTTCTCATGGATCTGCGATGTGTTCATCGACGAAGAACACCGGAAGCATGGCCTGGGCAAGTGGCTCATGTCCTGTGTAACGGAGCACCCGAACGTAGCGAAGTCCAACAGCCTGCTCGGGACGCGCGACGCCCACGGCCTTTACGAAAAGTTTGGATATGTCAGGTCCGAACTGATGAGGCGCTCGGCCAAGAAGGACGCCTCGGGCGGACCGGCATCAGGCTCGCCATGTGGCAACGGCTTGCCTTGATCTCCCATGCGCACAACCAAGCTTCGGGATGAGTGCGGCGCCGCCGAGGTTCACCACCGGATTGTCAGCGCCCACCTGAACAATGAGCGTTCGGTGTGGATCCGCGAGCCCCTCGACAAGGCAAAGCCTTCGAATCTCATCGTTTTCCTGGATGCCGAGCTCTACCGGGACAAGGTTGGCGCCCACACAATCCTCCACGACCTCCAGGCCAAAGGCGAAGTCGCGGACTCTCTGTCCGTTTTTCTCTCCTACGGGAGCTTGGAAGCACGGGCGCTGGAGTGCCCTTGCCATCCTCCGTTTGCCGCCTTTGTGGCCGAAGAACTCCTGCCGTGGATCTGGAGCCGCTTTCCGGCTGCGAAAGATGCCTCTACGCGCATCTTAACGGGGTTGAGCTACACCGGGCTTGCGGCCTCCTACGTGGCCAGCCTGCACCCGGGGGCATTCACGAAGATCATCTCCCAATCCGGTTCGTATTGGTCGAACCACTGCTGGCTGGTCGATCAGGTCGGGCGAATGAACGGATGGATCCCTCCCGCCTTCTATCTGGACGTCGGGCTGCGCGAGACGGACGCACCCGTTCGCCACAACCCAGACTTGGTCCAGGAGGTATCGCAAATCGACGGCGTCAGGGCCTTCCGGGACGCGCTGACCGCCAAGGGAGCGCAGGTGATGTACGTCGAGTTTGACGGCACCCACGACTTTGAGGCCTGGAAAAAGACGCTCCCCGACGCGCTGAAGTGGGCTCTGCCAAGGGCAAGTGCGAGGCCGACCGAAGGGGTCAGACCCGAATGGCGCTAAGTTAAGGGGGTAAGTCGTCATTTCCAAGCCCGTGAAGCCGAGACGCTCATTTGTCGCCGCGGCCGGGTGAGGAGTTGATAGTTTTTTGGTCGGCGTTTCCTGGCTCGTGG
>Ga0302320_10000407_pt1 | contig 101244 bp, 88 predicted proteins | sample Bog_T0_3_FD_202130 | JGI IMG/M metagenome (GOLD analysis project Ga0302320, IMG submission 202130) | Peat permafrost microbial communities from Stordalen Mire near Abisko, Sweden - Bog_T0_3 | ecosystem: Environmental > Terrestrial > Soil > Wetlands > Peat | place: Sweden: Abisko, Stordalen... | reverse complement strand
GGGCGCGCAGCAGGTTCGGTCCTCGGGTAGAGCGGAAGCCAACCCACGTCATCGGCGAACTATACCAACCACCGCCCAGCTCCACCCCAATGGTGTTCGAGCCGCTTTCGAGGAGCGACGTGACGTCGTAAGTCTGGTAAAGCACGCGCTTGTGGAAGTCGGTCCACCCGGGAGACAGAAGGGAGTCGGGAGCGACGGATTTGCCATTGAGGAAGGCTTGGTAGGCTCCCAACGCCGTGATGGTAAGACGAGCGGAGCGCACTGCGGAAGGAACCGAAAAGTCCTTGCGCAGCAGCGAAGCATCGGTGCAGATTCGGTCCGGTCCCGGAATCGGCGTCACGCGATCGGTGCCGATGCCCATGGGCAAGGAGAGAGGACCGATTTCTGCCGCTGGCTGCCATGCCGCGGTGTCGGAGGTACGCACTTGCCAAGAATTGTCGCTGACGATGCGGCGCTCGATGCCGGAGGCGAGAGTCAGATGGATGGAAGCCGCCAACCCCGCGGGGTGGACGGCTTTTTCGTCCCCTTCCGAACTGGATTCGACGTCAATCTCGACCACGTTGTCTCCCGGATGAAGGAGCGCGGTGATCTCTTCGCGATCAAAAGCACCCCATTCCGAATGTCGGCCAGTCTCTTTGCCGTTGACGTGCGCAACGAACTTGCCGCTAACGTCGACATGCAAGCTCGCGGCCGAAGGCGCGGCGTCGAGTCGAAGCGAGTAGCGGAAATGCGCAATGGAACCCCGGCCGACATGGAGGGGGTCGACTCCAGGAGTCCAGAGCCAGCGGATGGCCATGATTTCCGTCAGGGAAGCGGGATCCTCGCGCGTGATCCATTCGGCCTGCCACTTCGCAAGCCCGGTTTCGAACCACGCGGGCGCGGAAGTGGCATGCATGCCTTTGTCGTCCCATGTCCGCACGACCCAGAGATAGCGCTGCTGGGGCTTGAGGGCTGGACCGGAGTAGGCAATATCGACGGACTCCGAAGAGGAGATGCGGCCAGAGTCCCAGGTGTCAGGCTTGCCGGACTTCAAGCGGTCAGCGTCGGTCGAGACCAGAATTTCGTAGGCGGCCTGCATCCAGTTGGGACGGGTATCGTCGCTGCGCCAGGAAAAGGTCGGGTTCGGTGTATCGATGCCGAGGGGGCTGTCGAGAGCGTTGGTACGCAGGCGGATCGGAGCGGCGTAGGAGGTTGCTACGAGGCAGGAAATGAGAAGGACTGCAAGTTTTCGCATGGCTTCAGGGCTCCAGTAAAAACCACAGAGGAGTTTACCATCCGAAATAGTTCCCTGGCAGAAACCTGCGCCCCCGTTCTCACGGGCATCGCCGTCCTTGCAGCTTCTGCGGAGTTCTGCGCGAAGCTGGAACCCATTTCTCACGCACAACCAAAAACAGGAGCCCTGGTCTCCCGCCCGGATGTCTTGGAGACCTTCTGGCCCCCGAGGACTTCCCCGGTGCACGAATGCAGGCGCATTCCATCATCTGTCGGAAATACAGACTAGTACCGTGACCGTGTGATTCTGTATTTTGACTTCGAACTATGGGTGCCCCAGGTCTCGATTTTGAGACCTGGGATGACCACCACTTCACACGGTCACGGTACAAGAACCAGGAGAGTGTTAGGATGTTTGCCATGTACGTCGACCGCAAAGCTTCCATCGTGTTTTTGGGTTGCCTTGTACCTGCGTTTTCAATCGCAGCCCAGCAGGCCCCAACAGAAGCGCCAGCCCCCTGGGAGATCGCCGTTGCACATCGGCCTATGCCCCCTGCTGTATTCCATGTGAATCGCGACTGCGCGCTCCTGCCTGATATATCCAGCATTCCGCAAGGAGCTGAGGTGAAGCTGGTGGTCTACCCCGATCTATGCCATTTGGAGAAGGTCCTCCACTCTCAACATCAGCAGGAGTCTGTTTTCGGCAAGGAATTGCACACCAGCCAGGTCGAGATTCGCGAGCAGGAATATGTGCTGCAAAACCCGTCAGAAACGCCGGCCATTTTCGTCGTGGAGCATCTGGTCCCCAAGAAATGGGAGATCGATTCCGACCCAAAGCCCGCTGTGGTTGACCAGAATTACGCAATCTTTCGCGTACATGCGGCGGCTGGCGAAGTGGTGCGCTTGCACGTGGGAATGCGCTACGTTTCTCACCAGCATACAAAGCGCATCAAAGATTCTGGAGCGAAGCCGATTTGAGCCGGAGCTTCCTCTGCCAAAAGACGAAGGCCTCGCGATCAAGAAAACCGCGCTCTCCTGCTCGCGCACCCTTTCCTGGCCCGAGGCCACTTCTTCCGACGCGTTATTTCAGCAACTGCCGGACGACTTTAACGTAGAGCTGTACAGAATCTCTGAGTTCTTGTTTGTTCAGTTTCTCCTGCGGCGTGTGCGCCACGTGGATGGACCCCGGTCCCAACAGCAAGGGTTCGCCCCAGTTGCTCAGCATAGGAATATCGGTCGCAAACTTCGCGATCATGGTGGGCAATCCTTCGATGGCGCGCAGACGCACGAAGGCGAGATCCAGGGTAAACGACACTTCGGCCAGTCCGGCAGCGGCTTCGAGGACAGCCGCCCGTACCGGCGCGGAATCCCCTACCAGACGAATCAGAACCTGTGCTTCTGCTTTGTCGGCGATCACGTTGGGCGCGTATCCGCCTTGAATCTGGCCTATGTTGAGCGTCGTCGGCCCAGCATACTCGTCCACAGGAAGTTCAAGGGCCAATAGCTTTCCCAGCACCTCGACGAGCTTGTGAACTGCGCTGTCCCCCAGCTCCGGATAAGCGGAGTGGGCCATTTTGCCGGTGCACTTCAACGTGGCGCGCAGTGCGCCTTTCGATGCCAGCGCGAGACGGTTGTCGGTGGGCTCTCCGTTGATCAGGAAGCGGTTGCCCTTGGGCGCGAGGTTGGCGGCGCGGGCGCCCGCCGAGTCTCGTTCCTCACCGGAGACAAACAGGAGACCGATCTTGTATCCCTCGGCGCGCAGCAACTCAGCGGCTGCGACCTGCGCGGCAATGATTCCTTTGGCATCGGAAACGCCGCGTCCATAAACAAATTCGTCATCTTCGCTGAAGGCGATGTAGGGAGGAACGGTGTCCATGTGCGTTGAGAAAACCAGGTCGGGAGTCTCGCCTGTCTTGCCCGCGTACACATTCCAGCGTGCCCCCCCCTGGATGCCATCGGGAGGCTGCGGAACCGGGGTCTTTTCTACATTCCAGCCCCGTCGATCAAGAAAATCCGCAAGAAAATCGCCCACCGCACCTTCGTTGTAGGTGGTGGACTCAATCTCACATAACTCGCGAGTAAATCGAATTGGGTCGAGGGTGTCGCACGGCTGGGAATCAGTCATAATACAGTTAGAATAGCGTAATCGTTCCTGATCCATGTACTTCCAACGAATTTAGCGCAGTGTCGAACTGCGGTCGACCCGTGAATCATCTTGTGGCGCGAGCCGCCGGTGTCTGCGCACCCTTTTGCGCGTAGAATAGGGAGTGGCATGACCACTGCAGCCGCAATCCTTCAGACGAATCCCAGACTCTCGGCAGGCTCGGCACGGCTCTTGCTGCGAGCCGTGGATTTGTGTGGTCCTGCGGGCAGGCTTGAGGCGCTCGTAAACGATGGGCGTCCTGACGCGCCCTTCGCTGCCCTGGTGTGTCATCCTCACCCATTGGGTGGCGGCACGATGCACAATAAGGTTGTTTATCACGCCATGAAGGCTCTGAACGATGCCGCGTGGGGCCTGGAGTGTCCGGTGTTGCGGTTCAACTTCCGCGGCGTCGGACTCAGTCAGGGCATTCACGATGGCCAGGCGGAGACAGGCGATGTGCTTGCAGCGCTGCGCTGGCTTGAGAACGCATACAAGCGCCCCATTGTGGCGGTTGGGTTCAGTTTCGGCGCCGCCATGGTCTTAGAAGCCTGTTGCAATCCCCTGTTTCAGAATTCCTTACCTGCGGTGCGCGCCCTGGTGGCTCTCGGCTTACCTGCGCACGCAGAAGGACGCGATTATTCGTATCCGTTCTTGTCCACTTGCAATACCCCCAAATTCTTTATCAGCGGAGATCGCGATCAATATGCGCCGGCCGAGCGGTTAGCGCAGTTGACGGATTCTTCCTCCCATCCCGATCGGCTCCGGCTTATCCCTGATGCCGACCACTTTTTTACTGGCCAACTAGAACCTATGCAAGCCGCGCTTGCGGGCTGGCTCAAGGAGCAATCGTTATGACTCCGGTAAGTGATTCTGTTTACGAGGCCCTTCACACCACAGCGACCGACATTTTTAAAGGCGCACTCGACGCCTGCAGCATTCCCTCTGCTTTTGACCGCCGGATTCAATTCGACGGAAACACCATGCACCGGCTTGTTCCCGATGGCAGCGGTCCCGACGACATTCATCTGGACAGTTACAAGCGCATTTACATCGTCGCCATGGGCAAGGTCGCCGGGCCGATGCTGGATGTCCTTCTGAGCCGCATGAAACGCCGCAAGGGAATGCGTGGGATCTACTGCTCCAATCATCTGCCCAAGAAGCGCAATTGGCGGATTCGCTACTTTGAAGGCGGACATCCGGTCCCGAACGAAGAGTCCTTTGCCGCCGCTCGCGCGACTCTTTCGTTGCTCAAGAAGGCAAAGAAAGACACCCTGATCTTCTTCCTGATCTCCGGCGGCGGCTCGGCAATGTTTGATCTGCCGCTGGATCCGCACATCAGCCTCGACGATACGATTGCATTCCATCGCCTGTTGCTGGCTTCGGGTGCGCCGATCAACGAAGTCAATACCCTGCGAAAGCATTTTTCCGCAGTGAAAGGCGGCCGGCTTGCCATGGCCGCTCCGGAAGCCGCGAAAGTCAGTCTGCTGGTGCCGGACGTGCCCCTTCGCACCCTGGACGCGCTTTCTTCCGGTCCCACCTCTCCCGATCACTCGACGGTTGCTGAAGTTCGGCAGTTGCTCGAGAAATATGATTTGCCCGCCAAACTTCCGGCCTCGATTCGAGAGTTTTTCGAGCGCGAAGATTTGCCCGAATCCCCAGGCAATAAGGGGTGGCGGCCGCCCTTCTTTCCGCGCATGCCCTGGTCCGGCAGCCAGCTCACGCGCACGGTGACCGCCGCTGCAACCATGTCGGGCGAGGCGCCGGCTTTCCGCGATTCCGTGTTTGAGATCATGCTCTCCAGTCACGACCTGGTAGAAAATGCGCGCGCCCAGGCACAAAAGGCAGGCTTCCATGTGGTGGTCGACAACAGTTGTGACGACTGGGACTATGCCGACGCCAGTCGCTATCTGCTGGAGCGTTTCAACGCCTTGCGTTCCGTACATCCCAAATTGTGCCTCGTCTCCGTCGGGGAAGTAACGGTCACCATGGACCGCGCCCCTGGAGCGGGCGGGCGAAATCAGCAATTCGTCATGGCCAGTGCTTTGGAATTGGAACAGTTTCAAGGCGAACGGCTCACCGTGCTCAGCGCCGGGTCTGACGGAATTGACGGAAATACCCAGTCGGCCGGGGCGGTCGCCGATCCCACGACGGTCGCGCGTGCCCACATCTTCGGATTCCATCTCAAATCGTCGCTCGCAGCTTTCGATGCCTGTCCCATGTTTACGGCATTGGGCGACGCCGTTGTTACCGGGCCCACCGGACAAAACTTGCGCGATTTGAGACTGCTGATCGCAGACAGAACCTGAATCTGCTGAGGCCGGCAAATCAAAAGCCTCCCCACACGTGGTGTAACATGAGGTTCAAACCGATATCGTTCCGGATTAGGATTGGCAAGTGGCTCGAAAAGCATCTACAAAAGCAGTGGTCAAAACGCCCGACATCCGAACGGTTGCCGCACTGGCAAAGGTCTCCATTGCTACTGTGTCGCGCACCATCAATCGCTCTCCCGCTGTGAGCGAGCGCTTGACCAAGCGGGTTTGGCAGGCGATCGATCAGCTCAACTACTATCCGAATACTCATGCGCGTACCCTTGTCTCCGGACGCAGCCATCTGTTTGGAATCATCGTTGAGAACATTACCAACCCCTTCTTTCCCGAGCTGATTCAGAGTTTTGAAGAGGTCGCTGTTGCTCACGGTTATGAGATTCTGGTCAGTTCCTCGAATAGCGATCCCGCCCAGTTGACCACCTGTGTGCGTAGAATGCTGGAGCGTAAGGTCGACGGAGTGGCCATGCTCACCTTTGGTGAGGAAGAGCCGCTGCTCGACCAGCTTGAACTCAACGATGTACCCATGGTGCTCGCCGAATTCAGGCCAGAGAGCCTCAAGACCAGCACCATCCTGCTCGACTACAGTACCGGAATTCATGCGGCCATCCGCCACCTGGTCGAACTCGGACATAAGAAGATCGCCTTTCTGGCGGGTCCCCATAGCCTTCATTCTGCGATCACACGGGAGAATGATTTCTGCGCTGCCATGCAGGCGGTCGACCTCCCGCTCCAGAAATCCTGGATTATCGAATGCGACCATACGCTGAAGGGCGGGGTGGTTGGTTTTGAGAAGCTGTATGCGTTGCCGGAACGGCCCACGGCGATTGTCTGCTCCAACGACATGACGGCGATCGGGGTGCAGCGAGCCGTCTATATGCGCGGGCTCAACGTACCCCAGCATTTCTCCGTGATCGGGCTCGATGACATCGACTTCGCGGAGTTCACGCTTCCCCCGCTGACCACCATCCGGCTCTCCCGCGTGGAGTTGGCCAGGGCAGCCTTTGAAGCTTTGCGCCTGCAAGCCGAGGAAGCTGCCAACCCCAAGATGCAGCGCGAATTCCTGGTCTCTACCAGCCTTGTCGTTCGCGGTTCCACGGGGAACCCTCCCACCGATCTCTAGCGCTTTTTCCCTCTTGCTGGAGACGAACACATCTCCGGTCTACACCATTTCAAAACATGCTCCAGAGCATTTTCCCTTTTGCTGTAGACTTCCGTGCCCCATCCATTCCGCGTTTTTCTGCGGAATGGGTGGGAAGCCAATGAAACTCCGGTCAACACCATTTCAAAACCTGCTCTAAAAGCAACCGCCCCAGACCACGCAATCGCGATCCGGGGCGGTTCCTTTTGTAGGCGCGCTCGAACTCCCTGCAGCAAGCCGAACAGCTCCGTTAATTCCTGATCTCGGCCAACAGATTTTCGATCACCGTTTTCTGCTCCGCCGTGAGCGAAAGCAATGGAGAGCGGGCACGCCCGCCAAAGTACCCATTGAAGTCACAGGCGTATTTGATTCCCGCGATGCCCAGTTCTCCGACGATCCGCTCACTGGCAGCGACGATCCGCTTCTGGTTTTCTTTCGCCAGTCCCAGGTCGTGGTCTTTCCATGCGAGATACACGTCCTGGCAAGCCTGCGGAGCGCAAGCCGCAAATGCGAGTACGGCACCCCCAGCGCCTGCCTCAAGCGACTCCAGCAAGGTGCTCGCTGAACCGGTGAGGATCTGAAAACCGACTTCCTTGCTCCGGGTCTTGAGTGCCGGAGCGAGCGTCGCAACACTTTGCGCCGAGGCCGAGACAGAACCCGATGCGAGATCCAGTGCCGAGAGAAGACCGCTTCCGGCTTCTCCGGCGGGCGTCGACATGCGAGCCGTCACCGCCTCAAAAATGGGCGTCACCGTCACCGTACGGCGCGGTGCACGGACTGTTGCCGCTACCAGGGCTCGAACCCTGTCGACGCTCCCCGTCGAATCCTTGAGCCCGATGATGTTCGGATGCATCGCCAGTTCCGCCACGGCTTCCACGGGTATCGGGTAGGGGACGAACTTGGGGACGTTGTAGAGAACAACCGGAAGCGGCGAACGGTCGGCCACGCTGCGGAAGTAATGCAGGATTGCCGTATCCGGCATTTGCCCTGCGTAGTAAGTCGGAGGCCGAACCAGAACCGCGTCGTAACGCCGCCGCGCCGCATCTTCTGCCAGTTCGACCGTGGCCTTTACGCTTTGGCGGCCAACGCCGGCAATCAATACCTTCTCCGGCGAAGCAGCCTCGGCGGCACAGCGGAGGACATCGCGCGACTCGGCATCGTCCAGCATCACCGCTTCGCCTGTTGACCCCAATACCACCATCCCCGCCAGCAGAGAGCGGGAATAACGCGCCATATTCGCTTCAAGCTTGCGGAAATAGACCCGCTCGTCGGGATAAAACGGAGTAGAGACTGCGGCAAAGACGCCTTCGATCAGCATGTCCTTATTGTAAAACCCTCACCCCGTGGCGAAGGCATCTCCGCACTGCTCCTGGAGCGGGTACAAGGTGGTTGCCAAGCACGGCACCCTCAGTTCGAGCCCATCGTCCACGGCAATCGCATGAAGCATGGGAAGCAGGCGTAGAAATGGTTTTGAAAGGGCACGACTTTAGTCGTGCCGCAGATTCACCCCAAAAGTTTTGGGCTTTTGCCCCTGATGGAAGGTCTTGATGCCGCCGAACCATCCCTCGGCGGCTAAAGCCGAGGTAAAAAGGTCATTGTAAGCGGCACGACTAAAGTCGTGCCCTTTCAAAACTGAGTTTTCGTAAGTCCAAAACGTTCATGCGATTGCCCTGGTCCCAGCGTCCACGCCCATGCCTTTGGCCGGGGCCAGAGTGTATGTTAGAGAGGAATCGACGCGAATCTGAAAGTTGATTGAGGGGCGAATCGAATGGATTCCAACATGTCGGATGAAGACGGGTATCTCCCGCAACTTGGCAGCCAGGCTTTGTCGTGTTTCCTGCATACACTTCTGGCTCTGGGGACCTGGGTTGGCCTGATGTTTGCAGGCTATGCCTTGAATCCTCAAGGGGTTTCGCAGCCCTTGATCCTGGTTCTGTCGATGGTCGTCCCCATGGTGACGGGGTACATCGTGTCGCGTTTTTGGCGGAGCGAGATGGCGACGGTAGTCGCGCTTCTGGGAGTGATCTGGGTGCTTCTCTTCTGCATCTGGTTGCTTGATCTGCCAACCGGCCCGAATATGTGCGACCAATGTGCAGCCACGGAGCGATTGTCCCGAACCCTGTTCAGCTTCCCGTCCCCGAGCGGACTTCTCGATAACAACGGTCCCTTCTTTGCAACCTGGCCAGCCGCCGCGCTTGTCGGCTATTCGATTGGCGCAATGCTCGCGCGGGGCAAGTCCAAGCCCGAGCCTGAGGCGTAGTCAGCGAAAAGCAGTGGATCAGCCCGGCATCGGGAATCTCCTCCTCATGCATATCAGCTTAAGGTAGACTTGATCTCTTCGATCTGGTTGACATGGCGAAGGACGTGCATCGCCATCAGCCATAGAACCTCGTATACATTTACCGCGCCAAAGAGCGGGTGCGATGTCACTTTGCAGCGCAGGTCTTCAGATAGATGCGCAGCCGCATACTGCAGCGTCTTTTCGCGGCTGGCTAGGAAATGCTGCATCGCATCCTGGGCGCTACAGAAAGTATTACGCGGTCGAACGCCTTCGGGACTTTCAACGCGCCGGCTGCGGTTTGCGCCGCGGGTTGCGATGGCAACTTCCCTTCCAGCATTGAGCAATGGAAAGGCGGACGCTTCGGCCAGCATAATCGAGGAAAACAGAAAATCCTCGGTCAGCGCGATGTGCTCGACCACTTCCTGAACCGACCAGCGGTCCGGACCCGGAATGCGCTGCGACCTTTCGACATCGACGTCGCTGAGGACCTTCTGTAATCCTTCGGCTCCCTTGCGCAGAGCGCCATCAACCGCCATCGTTTCTTCTTGCGTCATAGGTATACCTGCCTGCTTCAATATCACGGACCAGCCTGAATTCTGGCTGGCCCGTGGCCCAAATTGAGCATTTTTGCTTTTACTGTAGACCTCGGTGCCCCATCCATTCCGCGTTCTTTTGCGGAATTGGTGGGAAGCCAATGAAATTCCGGTCTACACTATTTGCGAAAATGCTCTAATTCTCCATCAGCGCATGCAGGTGCTGCAGCGCGAAGACCGTCGTCTGATTCTGTTGAATGGCGGCAATGCCTTCGACCGCAGCCTGCGCGGCGGCAATCGTCGTGATGGTGGGAATTCGCGCCAGCACCGCAGCGCGACGGATCGCCTTCTCGTCAAAGAAGGTGTCTTGCCCACGCGGCGTGTTGACGATCAACTGAATGCGGTCGCCCTTGATGAAATCCACCACGTTGGGGCGGCCTTCCATCACCTTGAAGACCCGCTCGACGGTGAGGCCTGCCTTCTCCAGCACGTCGGCAGTGCCTTCGGTCGCCACAATGCGGAAGCCGAGATGCACATAGCGACGCGCAAGATCGGCGACGGCCTGCTTGTCCGGATCGTTCACGCTGAAGAAAACCGTGCCGCCGGTCGGCAAAATCTGCCCCGCCGAAAGCTGTGCCTTGGCAAAGGCTTCGCCAAAGGTCTTGGCAACCCCCATCACTTCGCCCGTGGAGCGCATCTCCGGTCCCAGAACCGTATCCACCCCGGCAAACTTGTTCCACGGGAAGACCGGCGACTTCACGTAATAGTGGTTGCCGACTTCCAGATCCTTGCCGCTCGCCAACTGCTTGGGCAACAACTCGCTCAACTTGCGACCGGTCATCAGCCTCGCGGCCACCTTGGCCAACGGAATTCCCGTCGCCTTCGAGACATAAGGAACCGTGCGCGAAGCACGCGGGTTCACTTCAATCACGTAGACATGGTCTCTGCCCTCCGCGTCTTTCTGGATGGCGAACTGCAGATTGACGAGTCCGATCACCTTGAGCGCCAGGGCGAGCTTGCGCGTATAGGTGCGCAGAACTTCCAGAGTCTCTTCGCAAATGCCCACCGCAGGCAACACGCAAGAGGAGTCACCGGAGTGAATGCCCGCCTCTTCAATGTGCTGCATGATGCCGGCGATGATCACGTCCTGCGAGTCGCACAGCGCGTCAACATCAACTTCAATCGCGCTCTCCAGAAAGTGATCCACCAGCACCGGCCGTTCCTGCGAGTACTCAACCGCCTGCGTCATATATTGCCTGACGGCGTCGGCATCGTAGCAGATGACCATAGCGCGTCCGCCTAGCACATAGCTGGGGCGAACCAGAACCGGGTAGCCGATCCGCTCGCCGATGGCCAACGCCTCTTCCACACTGGTTGCCGTGCCACCTGCAGGCTGAGGAATCTGCAGATCATCCAGCAGCTTGCCGAAGCGCTTGCGGTCTTCCGCCAGATCAATGGACTCCGGCGAGGTGCCAATGATGGGCACTCCAGCGGCCCGAAGACGCTGCGCCAGGTTCAGCGGCGTCTGCCCGCCGAACTGCACAATCATGCCGATGGGCGCGCCGGATTGGGCTTCGTGGTGATAAACCGCCAGCACGTCTTCCAGCGTCAGCGGCTCAAAGTAGAGGCGGTCGCTGGTGTCGTAATCGGTAGAAACCGTCTCGGGATTGCAGTTGACCATGATGGTCTCGAAGCCGTCGTCCTTGAGGGCGAAAGCCGCATGGCAGCAGCAATAGTCAAACTCGATTCCCTGCCCGATGCGGTTCGGACCCGACCCGAGAATGATGATCTTCTTCTTGTCCGTCGGCGCCGCTTCGTCCTCTTCGTCGTAGGTCGAGTAGAGGTAAGGCGTCATCGACTCAAACTCAGCCGCGCAAGTATCCACCAGTTTGAAGACCGGCTTGATCCCCTTGGACTCGCGCAGTTCCCTCACCTGCTGCGTACCGGCGTGGCCTTCCAGCTTCCATTCGGTCGCGATGCGCTCGTCGCTCAGGCCGAGGCGCTTCAGTTGCCATAACGCCTCGCGTGTGATCGTCTCCGGCGAAGTCTCGGAGATCGTCATTTGCGCCAGGGTGATTTCACGCACCTGGTGCAGGAACCAGGGATCCATGCCGGTCAGCCTCACCACTTCCCGCACGCTCATGCCGCGCTCGAAGGCATAGCGGATGTAGCCCAGCCGCTCCGGCTTCGGTGTCACCAGCATCTGCGTCAGGCGGCGCGGCTCCAGCACTTCAGCGCCGGTCTTTTTGCCCGTTTCCAGGGCGCGCCAGGCCTTCATCAGCGCTTCCTTGAAGGTGCGGCCCATGGCCATCACTTCGCCCACCGACTTCATCTGCGGTCCCAGCGTGTCGTCGGAGCCGGGGAACTTCTCGAACTGCCACTTGGGAATCTTGACCACCACGTAATCGATGGTCGGCTCAAAGCAGGCCGGGGTCTTGCGCGTAATGTCGTTGGGAATCTCGTCGAGCGTGTAGCCGACCGCCAGCTTGGCGGCGATTTTGGCAATCGGAAACCCCGTTGCTTTGGAGGCAAGAGCGGAGCTCCGCGAAACACGCGGATTCATCTCGATCACCGTCATGCGGCCATCCACAGGATTGACGGCAAACTGCACGTTCGATCCCCCCGTTTCAACGCCGATCTCGCGCATGACGGCAATCGCCGCGTCGCGCATCTTCTGGTACTCGCGATCCGTGAGCGTCTGCGCCGGGGCCACGGTAATGGAGTCGCCGGTGTGCACGCCCATCGGATCGAAATTCTCAATCGAGCAGATGATGATGACGTTGTCCGCAAGATCGCGCATCACTTCGAGCTCGTATTCCTTCCAGCCCAGCACGCTCTCTTCGATCAGGCATTCGTGAACCGGAGAGAGATCAATGCCACGCGAGAGAATCTCTGTCAGCTCTTCGCGGTTATAAGCAATGCCGCCGCCCGAGCCGCCCAGCGTAAAGCTGGGGCGAATCAGGACCGGGAAGCCGATCTTGGTAGAAAACTCCAGACCGTCGCGCAGGTTATTCACCAGCGCCGACTTCGATACCTCCAAGCCAATGCGCAACATGGCGTCTTTGAAGAGCAGGCGATCCTCGGCCTTCTTGATGGCCTCCAGTTTCGCGCCGATCATCTCGACGTTGTACTTGTCGAGAATTCCCGCATCGGCCAGGTCTACGGCCAGATTCAGCGCCGTCTGTCCGCCGACGGTAGGCAGCAGCGCGAACTTGCCGGAACCAGGAACGGCCGCCAGCATCGCCGACTCAATGCGGATGATCTCCTCTACATAGGCGGGAGTGAGCGGCTCCACGTAGGTGCGGTCGGCCAAATCGGGATCGGTCATGATGGTGGCGGGGTTGGAGTTGACCAACACCACCTCGAAGCCATCCTGCTTGAGAGCCTTGCAGGCCTGTGTGCCGGAGTAATCGAACTCCGCCGACTGGCCGATCACAATCGGCCCCGAGCCGATCACTAGAATCTTCTGAATGTCATTTCTACGTGGCATTTGCTTCCTTAACGAGTCTCGTCCGATTTTTTGATTGCCGTTTCAATTTCAATGGAATTGCGAGGGATTCAGCGTCGTCTGAAGCAATCATCGCTTCCGTCCCTCGGGGGCTAAAGCCCCGTCTGTTACGGGCACAGCATCGGACGGGCTGAAGCCCGTCCCCTTCACTCTCTGTGGCTGATTCGGAGACATTTGGTGAGTTGCAAGCGATGGTTGCAGAGGGGCTTCAGATTGAAGGGTACCGTCTTCAGGTTGAAGAGTACGGCCTTCAGGTTGAAGGGTATGGCCTTCAGATTGAAGGGTACGGGCTTCAGATTGAAGGGTACGGGCTTTAGCCCGTACATCCTCAGCCCCCAACACGACGGGCTTTAGCCCCTGAGGGAATTCTCTGCTGGGGAACCCCACGAACTCATAGAGAACCGCGTCTTCCACCAAGCGAGCTTCCAACGGATTCTGGCGGATGTACTCCAGATGCCTGTTCCAATCTTCTTCATCGCGAATGCGGTGATCGGTGAATCCGGGCTGCCAGATCTCTCCCTGCCAATCCAACTCCCTCTTGGCGCGAAATGAAAATCCGCCCTTGATCAACTGGACAGACTTTTCAACCGATTCAGATGGGGTGATGAGCAGATGCAAGTGGTCGGGCATGATGACATAGGCATGAAGTTTGTACCCTGTTCCGTCATAATGACTCAGAGTGTTGAGCATCAACCGGCCCCAGCCATCAACATGAAAGAGAGACCTGCGGCCTGCAGTCTGCGTGGAGACGAAGTAGGCGTATTCGTTGCTCCGAATTGTCTCCCGCCTGGGTCGCATCCCGTTCCCTCTGGGGCTAAAGCCCCGGTTGTTGAGTAATGCTTTTGTACGGGCTAAAGCCCGTACCCTTCAACCAAAACCCGCTCGCTTGCGGCGCGGTAAAATCCGTACCCATTCAAAACATCCGCTCTAAAGACCTGTGCGCACGAATATTCCTGATTGCGGCAAGAAGCGCAAACAGAATGATGAGACCAAATTGCTTGTGGAACCGGTAGTGCGAAGGAAATAGAACTCCCCAGCCCCGCCAAAACTGCCAGGACTGGGAAAAATCGCCTCATCCCTTCCACTCCTCCATCAGGTTGCGGAAGTCGCGGAAGAGGTAGTTGGAGTCGTGCGGGCCGGGAGCAGCCTCGGGGTGGTACTGAACGCTGAATAGCGGCAGGGTCTTGTGGCGCAGACCTTCCAACGTGTTGTCGTTCAGGTCCACGTGGGTCAGATCCACCTCGCTCAGATTGATCGAGTCGGGATCGACGGCGAAGTTATGGTTGTGCGCCGTGATCTCCACCTTGCCGGTCACGTTGTTCTTGACCGGGTGGTTGCCGCCATGGTGGCCGAACTTCAGCTTATAGGTCTTCCCGCCCAAGGCCAGCCCGGTGAGCTGATGGCCGAGACAGATGCCAAAGATCGGCACCCGACCCAACATCTGCTGGATCGCCTTCACCGCATAATCGACCGGCTCAGGATCTCCGGGTCCGTTCGACAGGAAGACTCCATCCGGCTTCAGTTCCAGCACGTCTTCTGCCTTGGTCTCGGCCGGAACCACCGTCACACGGCAGCCCTCGCGCACCAACATACGCAGAATGTTGCGTTTAATACCGAAATCATAAGCCACAACATGAAGGTCCTTGCGGTCGGCGTCCTTTTGGATGAAGCCTGAAGCAAGATAAGGATCCCCCGCCTGATTGAGGCTCTCGTCCTTGTCGAAGGTATAAATCGACTTGGTCGAGACCACCCTGGCCAGATCGGTGCCGTCCATCTTGCGCAGGCTACGCGCCTTGGCGACCAGCTTGTCCGTGTCAGGCTCGGTACCGGGCTCGAAGGTGGAAATGACCCCGCGCATCACGCCGTGGGTCCGCAAGTGGCGAACCAGGGCGCGCGTGTCGATCTCGGCCAGCACTGGAACCTTATACCGCTCCATGTACTCGTCCGTAACCTGCTCGGAGCGCCAGTTGGAACTGATGGGCGAGAACTCGCGAACGATCAAACCCTCGATATAAGGTTTAGCCGATTCGTTGTCCGCTTGATTTGTGCCGTAATTGCCGATCTGGGGGTTGGTAAGAACGACTATCTGCCCAGAATAAGAGGGGTCGGTGGCAATTTCCTGATAACCAGTGAGAGAAGTGTTAAAAACGACTTCTCCCTGGCATTCACCAGGTGCGCCATAGCCGTCGCCTCGGAAGATGCGCCCGTCTTCGAGCGCTAAGATCGCCTGCATCGGGTCTCCGGGGAGTGGATTCAATCGATTTTAGCAGGTTCTACCCCCGGTAAGAAGGATGAGGGACTTCGCGTTTCAGATTCATGCCTACTCAAGCCCCTAGTACTGCTGTGCTATTTAGCCGCGACGGAGGGAACAGGGGGTTTTAACCCCCTGAAAACAGGCCCAAACATCGAGGCCTTTAGGCTCGGATTAAAACAATCCGAAGCAAGTACAACTGTAGTACTAGCAGAGCCATGACACACCCAGTATCCTGGTTGCCTGCCCGCCTCCGGAGTCTACCAATCTGTAAATCGCGGGCGCAACCTTCTCCAAGCAGATAAACCCCAGATCTGCCCGCCCAACCCTCCCCGCCGCAGTTTCGCCCCATCGCAGCCGATTGCGCAGGATTACCAGAATCTGGCGCACAATGGAGGTGGGCAAACCCTGCGAAACGTCGGGTATGCGTGACCTTGGACATCGCTGAAGGTCCGGGAAGAAGTCCGGAAAAATCTCCCCCCACCCCTAGTCCTGAAAACTGCGCATTTTTTGGACCCGAGAATCAAGCATAAATCATTCTTTATGTGCATCTTGGGCCGCAAGCAAAGTTAACGGAAGAGTAAACAGACACCCTGGTTTTTGCAGCGAAAAATGGCGAAAAGAGGGCGTTTTTGCCTCTCCTTTCGACCCGGCGAAGTCGTTGCGTCCAAAGTGTTCACGTTTTCTAGTCTCGAGTTGGAGCAAGCACAACTTGTACAGGCTGCGGAAAAACTCTATTTTGCCATTGGTTTTGAAGGGGCATGGCTTTAGCCGTGCCGATAAGGTCAATCAAATCAGCGCTGGCTTTAGCCACCGAGGGACGCATTTCAGGATCTTTGGCGAAATACAACCTTTTTCCGCAGCCTGTTGTAGTCCTAACGCACCACCCCTGCGTCCTTTGCCGGCCAGTAGACAAATGCGGCCTTGCCGTAGATCAGCCCACGATCGACCGGCCCAAACTCGCGGCTGTCGGACGAGATCGACCGATGGTCACCCATCATGAAGAACGTGTCCTCGGGGACAACGATTTCGTCCATGGAACGTGTATCGCGAAACTCTTCGGGAACGTAAGGCTCCTGGAGCGGTTTTCCATTCAGCAGCACCACGCCATGTTCAATGCGCAACCGGTCTCCCGGCAGGGCGATGACCCGCTTGATATAGCTTTTTTCCGGGTCGCGCGGGTAGTGAAAGACCACCACGTCGTTGCGTTCAATCGCAGTGATGCGGTAGACGAACTTATTGATAAACAGCCGGTCATGGTTCACCAGCCGCGGCAACATGCTGGTTCCCTCCACGCGAACAGGCTGGTAAAGGAAGGTAATAATCAACACCGAAGCAATCGCGGAGACAATCAGGTCACGCACCCAGAGGCCGATTCCATTCATGCCCGTGGAGGCAGGAACGTCGCTGGGTACGGCGGACAAAGGGGCTTCCTCACCGCTCAATGCGGGAGGCTCAGGAGGGTTGGCTTCAGGGGGGATAGACATCTCTCTTCTAGACTACTCGCAGCCGAGGCCTCCGAACGGGCAAAGGACACGCGCGCGCACCGGTTTGGCCAACGGTTTCGGTTGATTGGCGGACGGCACCATGGGCAGCGCCGAACCGAAGACGCCCGCATCGCCCAGGTTTCCCTCTTCCAGCAGCAGCGGTCGTTGCAGCACCATCTCCACCTGGGTTCCGCTCTCGATGTTCACATCGGCGCCGCGGGTGAAGAGCGAGACGATGCCGACGGCGGCCAACCCTGCTCCGATTCCTGCAATCCCGCCAGCTAACGGGTGACCCGAGCCCAGCCCAGCGATGGATCCGACACTGCCCCCGGTTGGGATCGCGATCTCCGCCGCGCGTCCAGCGTTGCGCCCCTTGTCGCCGGCTTGCACAATGGTGCCTTCTCCGTCGTCTTTCACGGTTTGTTTGCTCGCACCCGGAAGATTGTTCACAAGTCCCGGAATCTCGACCACCGAACCGTTGGGAAAAATCATGGAAGTGAAGTGCATGTCAAGCTGCGCCCGGCCTTTAACCCTTCCCGCACGTTCCACCCGGTCCACCATGCCCTGCACGTAGACTCCCGCGGGAATCAGAACGCGGTTCCCCACCACGACAGGAAAGGTCGAAGCAAGATAGACACCGTCTCCAGGTTTGGCGCTCTTACTATTCACGGAGCTACGCAACTGAAGCAACACTTTGGTTCCTGCCGGAACGGTAAACGTCCTCGCGGCGTGCGCCGGGAGTTCGTCTCCAGTTGGTTGCTCGGAGGGAACTACCTTTGCCGAAGACTCTGACAGTGGCTCGGTGGCTGCCGAGCCGGCAGCGGCGCTGGCCGGCGCTTGGCCCATTACCCAGACCGCGGACTCTAGCCCAAGAACCACGACGGCGGCGAACCTGCCGAAACGAATTTGCATCCTATTCACGTTAGGAACTCCGTTGAACCCTCAATCTCATAGACGGACGACTCGCATCCAAGGATAGTATGCGCAAGTGATTTTGGAATGCGATCATCCCGGAAAAAGTGAAGCCCTTCTGAACGCTGTCCGACAATTCGCGTTAGGATGCAAAGAAGCGAAGGAGAACGACATGATTTCGCTTTCTACCCCGAGTCAAGAAACACAGAATATATTCCCGCAGGTCTACCAGGTCCTGAACGATGGCATCGCCGCCCGGGTCTTTCCCGGCTGCGCCTTCGGGGTACTCGTGAACAGCGGTTCCGGCAACCGGGTTATGCTTCAGGATGCCCTGGGCCATTTCACCTATGAGGAAGATTCTCCCAGTGTTACTCCCGACACCGTCTTTGACGTTGCCAGCCTGACCAAGGTGGTGGCTACCACCGCAACCGCCATGCTGCTGCAACAACGAGGTCAACTCGATCTCGAGCTGCCCCTGGGAGAACTGATGCCCGGCTTCGTCATCGGCCGTGGCGTCGGCTCGTCTGCGCGCCATGTGAAGATCCGCCATCTTCTGGCGCACAATTCGGGCTTGCCGGGCTACGTGGAGTTCTTTCGCACCGCTTCAACTCCTGAGGCGCTTTATCGCGCTTGCTTGAAGTTGCCGTTGGAAGGCGATCTCGGGACCCGCGCCGAGTACTCCGACCCGGGATTCATCCTGCTTGGCAAAGCATTGGAAATCTTGGCGGACGAACACCTTGCAACCTTGACCGCACGCGAGATCTTTGCGCCCCTGGGAATGCAGGCGACCCGATTCTGCCCCGAGCCTGACGCCCGGGCGTTGATTCCGCCCACAGAGGAAGACACCGATCTTCGGCAGCGCAGGATTCAGGGAGAAGTGCAGGACGAAAATGCCTGGATACTAAAAGGCGCAGCCGGACACGCCGGCGTCTTTTCAAATGTGCCCGACCTGCTTCGCTTCGCGGGAGAAGTATTGAGCGCGGCGAAGAGTGCTGAATCCACTCGTTTATTCGAATCCAATACCGTTCAGCTCTTTGCGGAACGGCAGAGCCCCATGAGTGGTTCCCGAGCGCTGGGCTGGGACACGCCTTCTGCCAACTCCTCCTCCGGATCACGTTTCTCTTCCCATTCGATCGGCCACCTTGGCTATAGCGGCTGCTCTTTGTGGATCGATCTGGATGCCGGTGTCGCCGTGGCGCTGCTCACCAATCGCACCTGGCCAGATCGCCGGAATCAGGCGATTCGCGCGCTCAGACCGGCCTTCCACGACGCAGTGCGCGAAAGATTATAGCAGTTTTATATTTCAACGAATTGAAACTCTTCAGAATGTGAGAAATTGATGGAAAGTGGCGCGAATCCCAGATATAATTAAAAATTGGGGACAGACACGATGCTAACCAGCTCGATGATTCAGGAAACCGCCGGCGCCCAAAAAGACAACAAGAAAGACCAGGCTTCCCTGCTTCAGCAATTGACTACCGAGAGCCAAAATGAGGCCTCTCAAGGGTTCGACACAAAATCAGCGTTAGAAATCGCCCGCATTATCAATCATGAAGACGCAAAGGTAGCCGCGGCTGTAAAAAGGGCTCTTCCAGAGATCGCGCAGGTCATCGACCAGGTCGCCCGCAGTTTACGCGATGGCGGTCGACTGATTTATATAGGAGCTGGTTCCAGTGGGCGGATCGCCGCGTTGGATGCCTCCGAATGCCCACCCACCTATTCTACCGCTCCCGGACAAGTGCAGTACATCATGGCTGGCGGCCCCAAGGCGCTTGCGTCGGCGGTCGAAGTCAATGAGGACTCCGAGGAGCTTGGCCAACGCGACATCGCTCGCCGCCGTCCCACCCGCAAAGATGTCGTCATCGGGCTATCTGCCTCTGGCCGAACTCCTTACGTGGTGGCTGCCGTGGCGTATGCCCGCGCCCGCGGAGCGTTTACCGCAGCGGTCACCTGCAATCTGGGGTCGCCCATCGCGGACGCTGCGAGTATTGCCATCATTGCCGATGTGGGTCCAGAGGTCATCTCCGGTTCCACGCGCATGAAGGCCGGCACCGCCCAGAAGATGATTCTCAACATGATCACCACCGGCGTCATGACTCGCTTGGGCTATGTGTATGAAAACCTGATGGTCAACGTGCACATGCAGAACTCCAAACTGGTCGAGCGTGGCATCCGCATCCTCATGTGCGCCTGCAAGGTCGACCGAACCGTCGCCGTGGAGACCATCAAGAGCGCCGGACGCAGTGTTCCGGTGGCCCTGGTGATGCTCAAGGCGCGGGTCGATAAACCCGAGGCTGTTCGCCGGCTGGCCAAGTCCGATGGCAATGTGCGTCTGGCTATCGAGGACAACGTGCTAGAGCTGTAACCGGAATTGATAAGGCATGAAAAAGCTGGAACTGCGGAAGGTACGCGGTTCCAGCTTTTTCGTTTGGCCCGCTGATGAGAGCGTTTTCATAGATAGCGTAAGGAAGCTCCGTGCCCCATCCATTTCACGTTCTTTGTGAAATGGGTGGGAAACCACGAAATCAATCTTACAGGAGCTCTGAAAATGCTCTGGGAACACGGTGGCAATACGCTTCATTCCGTGAGAGTAGAGCCGTAGTCAGAGGGTTGCGGCTTCGCGCCGCGGACCTGTTCAATGAACAGCGAAACCTCTTTTTCAATCAGGTCAGGGCGGTCGAGCTGGATCATATGCGCACAGTTTTTCGCGACGATTCTGCGGCTCCGCGTGGAGAGCTTCATCAGGTCCTCTTGCATCCGGCTCCATGCGATCTCCCAATTTACGGGACGTGCCCTCCAGAAAAAGAGGGAAACGCGCCCCTGCACCTCGCTCCATGCGTTCCCCCATTTTGCGGGGTGCAAGGCTTTGGCAGGATCATGCGAAAGGATCAAAACCGGCAGCGTGCCGTAGGGACCGGTGCGTACGGTCTCCTCGCCAGACCTTTGGAAACTGTCGCTTTCCGGTTCCACAGCACAGATCTGAGGATGGCAAAGACCCTCCAATGCCATTTTCCAGCGCGGTGCGGAACCGGGCCGGGGCCACACACAGGATCCGACCAGAGGGGTAGAATCTGTGCTGCACGCCATTCGGATGCCCAGCCCGGTGACCCATCGCGGCGGCGCTTCGATTTGTCCCAGCCCCCATTGCGGCGTGACCGCATCCACAAAGATCAGTCCAGCAATGTCTTTCGGATACCGTGTGGCGTAATCGCGAATGAAGAGACCTCCCAGGGAATGCCCCATCAGAACGATGGGGCCGTTAATCCGGGCTTGAAACAGAAGGCTGTGTAACTCGTCGGCGATGTGGTCGGCGTCGCGCGGAGCAGGCTGGGCGTCACTGTATCCATATCCAGCGCGGTCATAGGAGCAGACGCGTGTGGCTTTGGAGAGTTCAGGCTGAACTCTGTACCAGATCTCCCATGAGCTTCCCAATCCCGACTCCAGCACGAGGGTTGGTGAGCCGGTCCCCGTGCAGTCGATGTGCATTTTGTGGCCATTGACCAGATAGATGTTTCCCGGAGTCGGGTCGCGCGGACGAAAAGACCAGATAACGATTGCATTGAATGTGCTGCTGGCGGTTATGGCCACCACCAACACGATTACCGGCCACAGAACGATCCGCTCGGCCATTCGCCGCCCTTTGTGCCGGACTTTCACTGACAGCGACAGGGCGCGACGAAGACTCAACCAGATAACTAAAACTCCAACACCCAGAATGATTGCCGGCATGAAAATATAGTCGAGATCCATTCTTTCTCCTCGAACTTCTATCTTCCCGCACCGCTCCGCGCACCTCGAAACTCGAAATCTCCTGAACGTGCGTTGTTGCCTGCCTTTTTGAAAGGCCCCCTAATAGGTTGTGAGCCTTACCTTCAGCAAGATGTCCTCATCCGACTTGAGATTCAACCCGTAATCGGTTTGATCGCCGTTCCAGATGCGAGACGTCTTCCAGTCTCCTGCGGCATCGTAGCTGCCTTCCTCGACCTTGAGCCAGAGCCGCTTCTTGCCTGGTGCAAAGGTCGGGGCAAAGTCCACCCGCGCATGATGCCCAGCGATCAGGAACTCATCCGGCCCCAGTTGCTCGAACACTACACCGCCGTCTGTGGACGAGTTTCCTTTGGGCTGCATACCGTTGCCAAACGAAGGCATTCCGTAAGAGATCTCAGCCTTCCAACGATCAAACGTCAGAGACTGCACGTGGCTTGCGGGATCTTCGCTCACGCCCTGAACCCTGCCCTCGATATTTCCCTGTGCCAGCCTCCGTGCGATGGGCGCCAGCAACGAGTACTGATGGGCAAACGGCTTCAGCGCATCGGCTTCCATCGCCTCCGGACCTTCGGTCTGGTTGCTATACCTGCTCAGGTCGAGGCCAAAGGGGGCAAAGCCAAGCGCTCCGTGGCCGATGGCAGCATAGACGTAGTGGGCATAGATCGCCTGGTTTCCGGTCTCCGGGATCAGCAAGGGGTTGTCTTTACGCGCATAAAGATCGATGACTTTGAGATACTTTGCGTACTCGCTCATGTAGATGTCTGGAGCCACTACGTCGATGGACGGCGAGGCAATCTTCCACAGGTCGATGTTGTTGTCTGTGGGCGCGCCCGACTCATAACTGGGTGCTTTCCCGGGCTTGAAGGGATCGCGCAACGCAGCATTCACATAGAGCGGCAGCGGATAAACAGCCTTTCCTGCGGCCGCAACCTGCTCGATGTAGGTGGCAATGCACCATGCCTGGAAGGTCTCGTCGGCATCTTCACCAAATACCTGTCGCCAGGTTCCAGGCTTTTTTCCCAGGCCGGTTGTCAGCTTCTCGGGAACAGCGCCGGAAAAGGCCCTCTCCGCCTCGGGTGCATAGTCGCGCACGCCGCCCCAAACCCCGGCTTCGTTCTCTACTTGCACCATGATCACGGTGCGTTGGGGATCCATTTCCCTCAAGTGACGCATGAGGGTTTGAAAGGCCTTCTTATCCGCCTCAAGGCGTGCAGGCGAGAAGGTGGAAGGAGAATCAAGGGTTGTGCCGTCCTTGGTCACCACAAACGGATACTTCGCCTGATCCGACTTGATCCACTCCGGGGTGTAGTGAGAGCTGCCATTCTTCCAGGTTCCAAACCAAAGCAACACCAGCCGCAGATGATGCTCCCGGGCCTGCTTCAGGATCGCATCGACGACGCTGAAATCGTATTTTCCCTGCACAGCTTCGAACTGTTCCCAATAGATGGGCAACTCGACGGTGTTGGCGTGCAGTTGTTCCGCTGCCGGCCAGACTTTGGACAGATAATCTGGCCAAGCGCTGGAGTTGTTGGCCTGCACGCCCAGCATCAGGTAAGGAGCACCATCGACCATTAGCGCGTAGTGGCCGTTCTTCTGTACGATGGCAGGCAAGGCAGTGGATCGGCTCTTGCCCGGTTCAGCCTTGTCCTGTAAGCTCTGCGCGGAAAGAGCCAATGTAAACATTTCCAGCGCTGCCAGCATCAACCCCGTAATTCCCACATGCGTCCGCCCCAATCGCATCCGTCTCATTCTCTATCCTCTTCATGGAGCCGTCTTTGCAGCTCAAACGATTGATGAAAGTATAACGTCCCCGCGCATGCACCGGGACTCGCAACCTCGATTTACACTAGAAGCCTAGGGAGTCTCTCATTCCGCATGGATAAATATGTGATTCGCGGCGGCAACCCGCTGCTCGGTACAGTACGTGTCTCTGGAGCCAAGAATTCGGCTCTTCCCTGCATGGCGGCTGCCATCCTCACCGAAGACGAAGTCACCCTCGAGAACATCCCGCAGGTGAAGGATATTGAGACCGAGCGCAGGTTGCTGGCTTCCATGGGAGCGCAGGTTGAGTTGGGCTATGGACGCGCTCAACATCGCACCACCATCTGCTGCCGCATCCTCTCGGAACCTGAAGCGAAGTACGAGATCGTCAAGACCATGCGCGCCAGTTCGCTGGTGCTGGGTCCCCTGATCGCACGCACCGGCATGGCGCGTGTGGCTATGCCAGGCGGGTGCGCCATCGGCGGCCGCCCCATTGATCTGCATATCAAGGGTCTGGAGAAGATGGGAGCCAAGATCACCCAGGAACACGGCTATCTGGAAGCCCGGGCGACGCGACTCAAAGGCACGCATCTGGTCTTCGACAAGATCACAGTGACTGGGACAGAAGACCTGTTGATGGCCGCGGTTCTCGCCGAGGGCGAGACGCTGATGGAGAATTGCGCGCGCGAACCGGAAGTTTGCGACCTTGCGGCTTTGCTGACCGCCATGGGAGCAAAGATCACAGGGGCGGGCACGTCCACGATGCGGATACAGGGCGTGACCAGCCTTCATGGGGCACGTTATCGCATCAATCCGGACCGCATCGAAGCAGGGACTTTCCTGATCGCGGGAGCTATCACCCGTGGCGACTTGATCGTAGCCAACTGCAATCCCGCCCACCTGAGTGCCGTTATTTCCAAACTGGAAGAGAGCGGAGTCCGCGTGGACATTCTCGACTCCGACACCATTCGGGTTCGTGCCGACGGGCGTCTGAATGCGACCGACTTCTCGACCGAGGAATATCCAGGCTTCCCGACCGACATGCAGGCGCAGTACATGGCCCTTGCCACGCAGGCGGACGGCGTGAGCATCATCAAGGAGAACATCTTCGAGAATCGCTTCATGCACGTGCAGGAATTGGTGCGCATGGGAGCCAACATCAAGGTTGACGGTCGCACCGCAACTGTTCGAGGCGCCTCCAGACTATCGGCAGCGGCAGTGATGTGTTCGGATCTGCGCGCATCGGCCTCGCTGGTGCTGGCCGCGATGGTGGCAGATGGCGAAACCATCCTTGACCGCGTCTATCACATGGATCGTGGTTATGAGCGGATTGAAGAGAAGTTGCGCGGAGTGGGCGCGCAGATCCGACGCATGGGGAATGTCTTTGCGTCCAAAAACGACGATAGCGCTTCAGAATGATCTGGTATGGGAATCTTCGTAAGATATTTCTTCTGTGGCTTGCACGGATCAAGAGGCCCGGCACTCCGCAGCAGACAGCGGTGAACTAAAACAGGCTGATCTCTGCATGCCAGCGCAATCCCCGCTCTGTGGTCTTGCGCAGTACGCGTTCATATTCTCGGAGCTCCAGGAACAGCGCTGCGGGGACAACGTCGAGAAAACGAAGCAGGGTGCGAACTGTCCGCAACCCATCGGCGGGGTCGAACCACTGCGAGGCTTTGGGCATTGTCGGGCTTTCCGGCTCGCTCTCTCCATGACTCAGAATCAGGGCCATCGACGGCTCGTCAACGAAAAAAAACGCCCGCAGTGGCGTCACGTTCAGACCTGTTGCCAAATGTTCGAGGGCGTCTTCATTGCGGGCCAAAGCGTGGCCATTCACGAAGATATCGTAGCCCGGGTCCTCGCCTTTGACGACGATGTAAAGACTGGGTGCCATGTGCTTCAGTCTATTGTCGCCAGAGAGTTCCGAGACAAAATATTGACCCTGGGGGACCTTGTCGATTACGGGCCAACATCCTTATCTGTTGCGCAAATTACCTTTGTTCGATCTTTAGTTCAAAATTTTCGCCAAAAGTCCTATGGTCATTCGATCAAAGATAGACCATGCTAGAAGATACGTCTGCACTTCAGGGGTGCGCAATTTGAATTGGAGTGTTCTCCCGGATCTTACGGCAATCGCCTTGCTTGCCTGCGCCTTCGCATCGGTTGCGCGCGGCAGCAATATGCTTGTCTCCAGGATCTGGTTGCGCGGCTGGTTGATGATTGTCCTCCATTTCACGGCCTTGATCTTTGTTCAGGTTCCGGGTGCATGGGGCGTCTTTGTTTCCATCCTGATTCCCGCTTCGCTGGTCTGGGCGGGACATCTGTTCATGTTCGCCGCCGTCCCGTATCGACGGGAAGCGTCCAGCGGTTTCATGTTTGCAGCTTTCCTGGTTGTGAACACGGCCTATATTGCTGTTTTGCAACTTGGACCTTCCGCTGTTTGGACGTTGCCCCCAGCGGCTGTCTTGATTGGTGTCGGCCCGCTTGCGGTTGCGCTTTTCACCTTCCGCCGCTTCACTCACCCGCTTCGCTGGGTCTTCGTTCTTCTCCATATCATTTTGTCGATCTACTTGCTGGTCTTTCAGCTGCGGGATCCAAATGGCGGCGACCTAGCGCTCAACGGAGTGCTTGCGACGGTTTACCTGGGTTGCTGCATCAACTTTCTATCTGCATATCGTCGCGCCACTGCGGGCGCCTTCGTCACAATTGCCGGTTTTCTTTCATGGGCCATGGTTTTCGTCGTGAGTCCCTTGATGGCTGCCTTCCGACCTTCCATCCATCTGGAAAACGAAGTCTGGAACCTCCCCAAATACGTCGTGGCGGTTGGAATGATCTTGCTGCTACTCGAAGATCAGATTGAGCACAACAAACATCTCGCCCTGCACGACGTACTGACCGGGCTGCCGAACCGACGCCTCTTTCAGGACCGGCTGGTGAGCGCTCTCGACCGTGCCCGTCGAGCCAACGCTCGGACTGCACTGCTGTTGATCGATCTGGATCACTTCAAGCAAGTCAACGACACGATGGGCCACCACGTCGGCGATCTGCTCCTGCAGCACGTCGGCTCCGCTTTCGCCCTCCGCGTCCGACGATCGGATACCGTGGCTCGTACTGGAGGCGATGAGTTCTCGGTAATCCTCGAAGAACCAACCAGCCGGGAAGATGCTGAAAAGGTCGGGCTTTCGATGCTGCAACTTCTCAAAGATCCGATCGATCTCGAAGGGCATCAAGTCAAGGCCGGCGCGAGTCTGGGGATTGCGTTCTATCCAAACGACGCCGCCGATCTGGAAGGCCTTTGCGTTGCTGCTGACCAACGCATGTATGAGTTCAAGCACGCGGCGCGAAGGCGTGAGATAGACCAGCGCATTTCTGGATAGGCTGGCTCCTCATACCCTGCCGGACCGCCCGACGGCCTGCGCGTCTCTTCCTAAGCCCTATCCAGCGAATCTCGTTGCTTGGCAATTGCGTGCACAAACAGAAAGACCCGGACATTGAAGTCCGGGCCTTTCTGTTTGTGCGAGAGCAGCGGATTAAGCCGGTCCACCTGGTCCACGACCACCGCCCGCCCCGGCCGGACCACCCGGACGACGACGACGGCGACGACGGTTATTGTTGTTGGCTGGACGGGCACCGCCGGCAGCACCAGCCGCAACGGTTTGGCCCGCAGGAACCGGAGCGCCATCCACGCGGTTGAAGTTGGGCTCGTTCTCTTCGTCGAACTCCTCGCCGTCTTCATCTTCGAAGTCTTCGCCGCCCTCAATCAGAATGGTGCTCTGATTGGACTTTGGTTGACGCTCGTCGAATTCATTGACAGGCTTTGCAGGAGCAGGCACGAAGGCGGTCTCAGAAGCTTCACCGTCTTCGGCAGGCGCCGATTGGGCCAGCTTGGCCTTCTGTTCCTTGATCAACGCCTTGCGGCTGAGCTTGATGCGATTTCCCTCGATGGCCAGAACCTTGACCATGATCATATCGCCTTCGTTCAGCTCGTCCTTCACTTCCTTGACGCGGTGTTCGGCAATCTCGGAGATGTGCAGCAAGCCATCGGTTCCGGGGAAAAGCTCGACAAACGCGCCGAACTCCGCCAACCGGACAACCTTGCCCAGATAGATCTTGCCGATCTCAGGAACAGCCGTGATGTTGCCGATCATTTCAAGGGCCTTCTTCAGGCCGTCCGCATCGCACGAAGCAACGTTGACGCGACCAGTATCGTCGACATCGATCTTGGCGCCGGTCTGCTCAATGATGCCGCGGATGGTTGCGCCACCCTTGCCGATCAAATCGCGGATCTTGTCGGTCGGAATCATGACGGTCTCGATGCGAGGCGCATAAGCCGAGCGCTCGGTGCGAGGTCCGTCCAGAACCGCATCCATCTTGTCGAGCAGGAAGAGACGGCCCTGACGCGCCTGTTCCATGGCCTGCTGCAAGATCTCGCGGGTCAAGCCGCCGATCTTGATGTCCATCTGCAGCGCGGTGATGCCCTTGCGGGTTCCGGCTACCTTGAAGTCCATGTCGCCGTAATGATCTTCCGCGCCAGCGATGTCGGTCAGGATGGCGTAATCGTCGCCTTCCTTGACTAGGCCCATGGCCACACCGGCCACAGCACCCTTCAACTGAATGCCTGCGTCGAACAGCGCCAGACTCGCGCCGCAGATCGAAGCCATGGACGAAGAGCCATTGGATTCGAGGATGTCGGATACGATACGGATGCTGTACGGCGATTCTTCAGCCGAGGGCAGAACTGCGGAAATCGCGCGCTCAGCCAAAGCTCCATGGCCGATTTCGCGACGGCCGGTGCCGCCCATACGTCCCGTTTCACCAACGCAGAACGGTGGGAAGTTATAGTGAAGCATGAAGTTCTTGCGCTGCTCGCCTTCATAGGACTCAAGGCGCTGACCGTCATCGGCAGTTCCCAAAGTGGCTGTAACCAGGGCTTGCGTTTCGCCACGGGTGAAGAGCGCGGAACCGTGTGTGCGGGGCAGAACCGAGTGCTCAATGGTGATGGCGCGAATCTCGTCAAACTGACGACGATCGGGACGGATGCGGTCCTTGGTGACCTGGGCGCGGAAGATCCGCTCCCGAAGATGTTCGTAATAGGTAGCGAACTTCTTCTTGGCATTCGGATCGTCGGCGGGCAGAGCGGCAACCAGTTCGTCCTTGATCTGCTTGATCAGAGAATAGCTTTCAGTCTTGGCGTGAGTCTTGGTGTCCAGGGCGTCCTTGAGGCGATCGCCAACCTTGGCGTAAAGCGCGTCGTAGTAAGCCTGATCGAACTCGGGAGCGGTAAAGCTCCGTTTGGTCTTGCCGGCAACGGCGACCAGTTCATCGATGGCGATGACGATCTTCTTGATCTCGGTATGAGCGAACTCGATAGCCGCCAGAATGACCTCTTCGGTCTCTTCCTTGGCGCCCGACTCGATCATCACGATGCCGTCTTTGTGGCCGACAACCATGATGTTCACGGTCGTGGCAGCACGCTCGGAGTAAGTCGGATTGACAACGAACTCACCATTCACACGGCCTACGCGAACGGCGCCAACCGTGGCGCTGAAAGGAATGTCCGAGAGCGCGAGGGCGCAAGCAGCGGCATTGATGGCCACTACGTCCGGATCATTTTCCTTGTCGGCTGAGAAGACGAGGGCAATTACCTGGGTCTCGTTGCGGAAGCCATCGGGGAATAACGGACGGATGGGGCGATCAATTTGGCGGCAAGTGAGAACTTCCTTCTCGCTCGGCCGGCCTTCTCGCTTGATGAATCCTCCCGGAATGCGTCCACCGGCGTAGGTATATTCACGGTAATCGACCGTGAGCGGGAAAAAGTCGATGCCCTCCCGGGGATCGGGGGATGCGACGGCAGTGGCCAGGACAACGGTTTCGCCGGTGCTGACAAGTGCGGCGCCAGAGGCCTGCTTGGCCATGCGTCCGGTCTCAAAGACCAGCCGCTTGCCACCAGCAAGCTCGACGGCTACTTCATGCTTAGACATAGAGTCCTCGTTTCATTTTTGTTCGCTTGGGAAACTTGTATGGGAAGGGAGACGGAAGGAGTGTGGTCGCTGGCAAGGGGTCTAGCCCCGTGCCCGGCATCTGGCAGGACGCGCGCGTAAGAGTGGGATGTGCGCGGGGGAGCGGATTCTCCCGGCCTGCAGGCCGGACTGCAGGCCGGACTGCACTGCCGGCTCGTGCAAAGCCGATAGCTATGCACGAGCCCTGGCAGCGGATAGAGTTCGCCAGGTACACCATGGCCCCAGGTTCTGGGTGGAACGGGGACCGTGACCAACGTCCGGTCTGGGCGCTTCCGGGTCAAGGGGTGACTTTCTGACTACTTGCGAATTCCGAGTTTGCCGATCACATCGCGATAGCGGTCGGTATCGTGCGTCTTCAGGTAATCCAGAAGACGGCGACGCTTACTGACCAACTGCAAGAGGCCACGGCGCGATGCATGATCCTTCTTGTGGGTTTTGAAGTGCTCGGTCAGTTCAGCGATACGCGCACTCAGAATTGCGATCTGGACCTCGGGCGAGCCGGTGTCTGAATCATGGGTGCGGAAGGTCTCAATCAGGGTAGTTTTCTTAGCGGTCGCCAGCACGGCGGTGATACTCCTCTTGTTTTCTCAGGTCCACTCTTAAGTGTCTAAAGTGAGATTACCATGAATTGCCCCACCCACGCGACACCTATGCCCCATGCGCATCGCACTGCAAACGAAAGTCGGTCGCCATACTGCGAAACGACTGAGTCGAGAACGCTTCATGCACCAAAAAACGGATACTTCCCCGCTTCCAACTCATTCAAGGCATTCAAAAACCAACCATGCCCTTCAACGTCTAAAGTAAAAGCCATGCGCAAACACACTCCCGCGGTTCCTGCACTCTTTCTCTCCTTTGCAACGGCCGTTGTTTGCCTTTTATTGGCTTCTCCCGGCGCAGTCGTTGGCCAGAGTCCCGTCCCTCAGCCAGTTGGCGCACCCGCTCCAACTTCAGCAAGCCTTCCCGATGCCCCACAGCCTGCCCTTACCGTGCAAAGCGCTCCGCCACCCGTTCCATGGCTTTGGGGTCGCATGAGAAACTCCGGGAAACCTCTCACTACGGAACAGAAATTCAAGTTCTATGCCCGTCAAACCTTCGGTCCCCCAGCGGTCATCGCTCCAGCCTTTGGAGCTGCCATTCGCATGGCTAATCCTCCCAGCGACTATCCGCGGGACTGGAAGGACGGTGGCGGAGCCTTCGGCCGACTGTACGGCAGCACACTTGCCACTCAGACCAGCAAACACACCGCCGAATTCCTCACCGAGGCTGCCTTCCACTACGACGCACGTTATTCCCCCTCCAAAAGCGATGGGAAGTTGGCTCGCGCAGCGCACGCAGTGGGCTATGTCTTCGTGGAAAAGACCGATGCGGGCAAAACGGCCTTTGCCTTGCCCCATTTTGCGGGTGCGGCCGCCGGAGGGTTCACCGGAATGGCTTATCTGCCTCTTGGCTACGATACTCTTTCCAAAGCCGGACAACGTGCTGGATCCGAACTGGGCCAGATCGCTTTGCGGAACCTTGCCCAGGAGTTCGCTCCTGAATTGGCCCCCATCGCACGCCGGATTCACCTGCCCAAGCTTCTTCCCGTCTGGTGGACGCCTATCCACCCTGTCCAGGGAACTCAAACGGCTGGCAAGTAGCCGTGCATTCTCGGCGAGTACGGTCAGCGCTGCTGTTCGGCAGGGAAAAGCCCACTTGTGCCGATATGGCCGCCAACCTGCGAACTTGCAAACCCCACGCTCATAAGGCGAACTCGACAAAGCGCCCCCCACCGCATTCTGTTTGGAATCTCCGCGATACTCCCGGAGTATCGCGATTGCGAAACCGCCTGGATGGGCCTTCCTGCTAGGGTTCACGCAACCATCTGGGCACGGCATCCTGCATCCGAAGCGATTCAACCTGCGGCGTTTGTGAAAACGCTATTGCGGCGCTTCTGCCCAGTAGTTGGCGCGGGCTACGATTCGTGCCCCATAGTCTTCAGCGGTACGCACCTTGATGCTGTGCAGGCCCGGTGTCGAGTCGGAGGGACTGAAGGTCAGTAAATAGCGGTTACGCGTGTGCTTGGCTGCTTCCAGCACATCCTTTTCAAAGCCCTTATCGACGACGAACGTGGTGTATTCTCCTCCGCTCATCTGGGCAACTTCCTTGGCCACATTCTTCTTGAACGCCTGAACCAGCATGAACAGGGTCATGATCGGGCTCATGATCCGGTTGTCGCCATTGTCTTTGACGTCGTGCAAGAACTCAGCGGTCGCGGGAGAAAAGCAGACACTCAGGACCAACACATCGGAACTCCCAATCTTCTGGATCAATTGCTCGGATTTGGTATGTTTGCTGCCGTGATCACGGGCTTCGCTGACCAACAAAAGCACGCGGCGAAATTCCTTTGGTTGTGATTCGAGCAGGTCCACGGCATAGCTGACCGAATCGAGAATCGCGTCGCCCCCATCACCCGGTCGCAGATGCTGGAGCGCTTCATTCACCTCTTCGCCGGAGTGGGAGTAATCGCGAATCAGGTGCGGCTTGGAGTCGAATCCCACCAAGGCTGCCTGGCTCCGTCCATCGGCGAGAAACATATCAAGCAGTGGGCCAAGTTTCGCCAGTTTGTCGAACTCCAGCACGCCGACGCCGCCTTCTTCCACAGCGACGACCAACGAGACCGGGGCGGTATCCATCTCTTCTTGCACGCGAATCTTCTGCGGCACGCCGTTGTCTTCCAGAACAAAATCCTGTGGCTTCAGGCCATAGACAACTCCGCCGCCCTTCTTCTCAACCAATGTCGGCACCAACACTTCATTGGCGTTGACCCGCAGAGTGGGTACATCTGCATGTGCGGAAGGCATGGCTAACGGCGGCTCAACGGGGGGCAACTGTTGTGCAGCAGCCAAAGCCGTGAAGAGCGGGACCGCACAGGCTGAAAGTAATTGAAAAAATCTCATGCGAATGAAAAACCCCGACACCCAAATATCTGCACCTTATCTTTTGACGGGCCGCATCTACAACCGTGCCTGCGGTAAATCGTCCGCTGCGGGCTTCTTCATCGATGTCGAAGGCTGCGCTCCGAGTCTCCAATTCCCTGCCCCGAAGAGTATTTTCAACCGCGTTAAGCCTGGTTGGAAGACCGTCTCCGCACTTCCCGGTCCAACGTTGCAACCCAGCCCAGGAACGCGAGCAACTCCCAACGGGAGGTCCAAACAAAGCCCAGGATATCCTTTGCCGAGAGCGTCTCCGCACGCTTTCCAGAGTAGGTCTCTACGCGCCAGCGCAGGAATTCGCTCCGCCAAGGCATCAGTCGGTGGCCGCGTGTCGCGTTCCAGATAAAACGTAAGATAGCCAGCAAAGTCTGTGCCCTTCGCTTTGAGTATAAACGGCTTGAGGCCAAGCCCGATCGATTCTGTTGGCCTGGTGGGAAATTGACATCGCTTCCGCTTGGGCCCATTCGACCTGTACCGGTCGGCGAAACCCCACGGATTTCTATCCGGACAGAGCTCTGTAGAGCGCAAAGAAAATGCATTCACGTCGGCGCAGCTTTCAGAAAGCGACGAATCACGCATTTTGGAGGTGGGCACATTCGTACAAAGAAGCCCGGGGTTCGCTCTATCCTGGCAACTTGCTGAACAAGCTGTTTGTGGCCGCCCCCAACTGTGCAATCACGTCTTCCAGCGCCGTCTGCTGCGTTTCACTCAGCGAAAGATGTGTCGAGACTTGCGAGAAATCCGCTTGCATCAGATTGTTCTGCGCGGAGGTCAACTGGGTGCCGACATTGGTGACCGCATCCGCGGCGGCAGTCACCTGGGTGATGGAGTTATCGATAGTGACGCGCTGTTGGGAAACATAATTCAGCGCAGTATTCAGTGCCGCCGTGTCCGTCGCCGCCTGAGTCGTATTCACTGTTCCGCTGGAATAGTCAGCCACAAGCGCGTTCAAGGCGCCAAAAACACTCTTGGTTCCGGGACCCATAAAAACCTGACTACCGGGAACATTCAGTTGTATCTTCTGCCCATTGGGAGCGCTCAAATAATTGACTCCCTGATCGCCGGCATACGTGGTCTGGGGTGGATTTGAATTCGAAGTCGTAAACGGAATCGTCGAGGTCTGAGTGCCTGCGAAAATGTACTGCCCTTGATAATTGGAATTGGCAAGGGTTTGGACTTCGCTGAGGATTCCGGAGATCTGGTTTCCCACTGACTGGACATTGTTCGTGTTCATGGTGCCGTTATTCGCGCTGGTCGCCAGCGAGATGGCCTGTGTCAGTTGAGTCACGACACTTCCCAGAACCGAATCGGCAACGTTCAATTGTCCCGTCACCAGATTGGAACTCTGCGTAAACGAATCATCCTGCTGAATCTGGTTGAGTAGAACCACATTCTGCCCGGCGGATACAGGATTGTCACTCAAGGAATTCACGCTGACGCCGCTCGATAATTCAGCAGTCAAATTCTGGAGCGACTGTTGCGTCTTATCCAGCGAGCCCGACAAATTCGATACGTAAAAGGGATCTACTCGCATTGCATTCCTTCCAAGAATAAAGTCGTCTTCCGCTTTCCAACCTTGCTTTACTGCACTCCGAGGATTCCGCGCGTTTAGGTGACTGTCGTCGATTGCCCGAGGTTAATGGTCGAAGCCATGAGCGTATTAAGCATTGTAAACACCTGGGTCGCGGCCTGATAGCTTCGCTCCATGGTGGTCATGGCGGATGCCTCGTCGTCGAGGCTGACACCGGACAGCGAGTCGCTCTGTGTCTGCAACTGGGTTACCGAAGCGGTTTGCGCGGTGTTCTCTGTTTTTGCCTCGGTGATGGTCGAGCCTAGCGCGGAGACGAAACTCGAATAGAAATTGCTTGGCGTTTCCTTCGTACCGGTGGTCGGATCCGCGACAATCGCCGAGGATTGAAGGTTGGCGATCGCGACTGCGTTCGAGTTATCACCCGTACCTGCCCCGAACGCTGCTGTTGCAACCATGTCCGGGTCGGTCATCACCACGGACATGTTGAGCGCGCTCCCAGCCACCTGATTGGCGACCGGCTGAGCAAAGATGTCGTGACTGTTCGTATCCGTTGAAGTCCCGGCGACCACCACCGTTCCGGAGTTTCCATTCAGATCGGTGCCGGCATTGTTCAGGGTGTTGACTTGCGTCGATACACTGTAGGCGAGTTGATCGAGAGAGTTCATGACGTTGGGTATATCCACGTCGCGCGCGGTCAGATAGCCACCCAATTCCCCGCCACCGCTGGCCAGCCCCGAGGTCACGTCCTCCGTCCCCACATAGAAATGGGTCACACCGCTAACCGAACCACTTGTCATCTGATAACTGGTGGATCCGGAGACCAGTTCCGCACCCGAAGTCGTCGTGATCGATATCCCGTTCTTTTCCGTGGTGATCTGGTTGATGCCCACCAACTGGGAAAGCTGACTCAAATCCGTCTGCCGCTGATCCTCGAGTGTCCCCGCATCGCCATTCGGCGACGTCGACATAATCTGCTGGTTCAGTTGAGCGATGGAGGCAGTCAGCGAGTTCACCTGCGAGGTGATGCCAGATGCTTCCTGATCGAGATTCGCACGCTGTGCATTCAGGCTGGATGCGGCATTCGAGATATCTCCCGCCAAGGTGCTCGCGGTGCTGAGTACGTTTTGGCGCAGCGAGTTGTCGGTGGGAGTGCCTTCGAGCTTCGAGAAGGAATTGAAGAAGCTGGTTATATCAGAGCCGATATCTCCGGCTCCCGAAGTAGACGAACCGGAATCGGGGGTAAAAAGAGCCTGCACCGTGTCCAAAGAAGCTGACCGTGTTCCCGAAGCAGAGGCCAACTGCTGTTGCTGATCGAGGCGTTCCGACAAGACTCGATCTCGCACCGATGTTGGGCCAGATTGCGATGCCCCCTGACCGTAAGAGACGCCGTTGATTGTGAGCGGGTCGTTCTCCTGAAAAGTGGCATTTTCGCGGGTGTATCCCACCGTGTTCGCATTGGCAACGTTGTTCGCAATGATATTCAGGGCCGACTGATTGGCCTCCAACGCTCCCGAGATGGTGGTGAAAGCATTGCTAATTGTCGCCATGAGCGATCTCCGACGGCGTCCAGCTGTGCAACTGTTCTTCGCGATACTCCAATTGCCCTGCCTGTGAATCGCGCAGCCGGGACATCACTTTGAGATTGGCGCGCGATGCCTCCAATACACGGGCAAACACCGCCATCTCACCTCTCGCTTCCAAAGCCTGGGCGTGGAGTGTTTTTTGCTTCGTCAAATCCTTCGACCCCAAATCTCGATTGAAGGCCTGGCAACTCAGGGCGAGCTCTTCCAAGCGGTCCGCATCCAAATGCGCCAGTGCATGCGAGGCCTGCACGACCAACTCTTTCAGTACCGGGTGAACCTGCCGCTCTCCGTGATTTTGCATCGTCTGCATCCCTTTCATTTCCTTATGCTATGCAACTTCCCGACGCTTCCCGCCTGCCCCGGGGCAGGCCCCCGAAGTAAGCCGCGCTGCGGCCAGACCTGCAGGGGGAGTGTCGAAAGAATTGACTATGCACTGCCAAGCATCGAGTCCACCATCCTCGAAGCCATTGCCGTAGGTGCAAAACTATAGGTTCCTGCAGCCAGCGCCGACTGGATTTGCGCGACCTTGTCCATGCGCACTCCCGAATCCGCGGATGACTGAGAAACCATACTTCCAGCATTGCTGAAGGTGACCAGATCGCTTCCCAGACCACTGCCGCTTCCGCTGGTCGACGTAGTTCCCTTGGGCTGAGTTGGCGCCGGTGGGGGTTGCGAGACGCCGAGAATCGATTTCAGACCTTCAAAACCGCTGCGAATATCCATACCATTTGCTCCTGATTCGAACCTGAGACTCCCGCGTCGTGCGGGGATTATCTGAGGGCTTTGAGATTGTTCGTTCCTTGCAGATCAGCGGTTCCGGGATTCGTTGTGGAGTGGACGCGGGAGAGATCCTGCACGATTCGATGAGAAAGTCCTAATCCACCCTGGTTGCTCAGCGCCTGACCCAACGCCTCTGTGGCATACTCGCCCAGTGCGGCATTCGAACCTGTATCGGCATCATCGTCACTTCCCATGAATCCAGCGTTGGAGCTGAGCGGCTTCAACAACTCTTTCATCATCTGTGCTTCGAACTCGTGCGACGCCTTCACCAGCCTTGGTTGAGGCGTAGTTGAGTCGGCTGCCGGTGGGGTTAAACCAGAGACGGATGAGATCACAGGACCTCCAAATCGGCTTCGAGTGCGCCGGCTTCTTTCATTGCTTGCAAGATCGAGATCACGTCACGAGCTCCTGCTCCTGTACGCTGCAATTCCTGGACCAAATCCTCGACGGTCGCCCCTTCTTTCAAATCGATGCGGTTGACCGGCTTATCCTGAGCCTGCACCGTGGTTTGTTGCACCACGGCGGTCGTCCCGTTACTTAGCGGGCCGGGCTGGGAGACTTTGGTCTCCGTCGTCACGTTGACCGAGAGTCCGCCATGCAGAATCGAAACCGGCTGCAGGCGAACCTTGCCGCCGATCACCACTGTTCCGGTTCGCTCGTTGACCACGACGCGAGCGCGAGGAAAGACCTCGATCTCGACCCCTTCCACTTTGTCCAGCAAGGCTGCGATATCTTCGTTTGCGGTGGGGATAATCTCCACCCGACGGCTGTCGATCGCATGGGCGCGCGTGCCACCGAGGATTTTGTTCATGGCATCTGCCATGCGGGCCGCGGTGTGGAAGTCCGCATCGTTGAGCACGACATTGACGGTATGCATCTGAGAGAGGTCGAAGGCCACGGGACGCTCCACCAATGCGCCGCCGGGAATCCGCGCAGTGGTCGGGTGGTTCATCGACTTGCTGTTCCCTCCGGCGCCTACCATGTAGCCGCCCAGCACCAGTGGTCCCTGAGCCTGCGCATAGATCTTGCCATCCGGTCCGTAGAGGGGAGTCATCAATAAGATGCCGCCTTCCAGCGACTTCGCATCTCCTGCCGAAGAGACGGTGATGTCCATCTTGGATCCAGGCCGGGAAAAGGGCGCCAAAGTGGCTACGACAAAGACCCCAGCCATGTTCTTGACCTGCATGTTCGCCGCGCTGTTGGCTCCGGTTTGGGGTACCGTGATGCCCATCCGCTCCAGGGCGGAAATCAGTGTCTGCGCCGGGAAGACGGTCTGCGAACTATCACCGGTTCCACGCAATCCCACCACCATTCCATAGCCAACCAGCTGGTTATCGCGGATGCCTTCAATGGTGGCTACATCCTTGACCCGAGCCAGTTGTGCATCGGGTTCCGCGGCAACAAGGGGAACCGCTAAAATCAACGCCAAAGCCCCGCCCAGGAGCGCACCAGGGAAGAAGGATCTTGACCGCCATTTCGCTGCCGAATTCTGAGTCATCTCACGCATCGTCGATTCCAGTTCGGAGTCCATCCCCCGACATTCCCTGCATTGCATTCGCTTCATCCCGTGTATCCCGATTGCCTGATCCCCGGCGCTGGTGTCTTAGAAGACCAACAGGTGCTCGAGGAGGCGCACCACGGGATTCTGCCGGTAGGTGGAGTCGTTCACAATTCCTTTGCCTGTCACTTCCAACTCGAGGTCGGTCATCGCTGTGGAAAGCACTTCGTTTTGAGCGCTGACGTCTTCCGGGCGCACCAGACCGCGCAGCTTGATCAACTGTGTCTGCTGCGAAAATGTCAGTTGACGTGTGGCTTGCACCACCAGCATCCCGTTGGGCAGCACATCCACTACCTCCGCTCCGAAGGTTGTCGACAGGCTTGAGTTTGTCGTGCTCTGGCCCTGCGCGGTCAACCCCGAGGCTGCTGTTGTTCCCAAAAGGTTCTGCAGGTTGTTTGCAGATTTCAGCTTGCCGAAAAGACCGGTTATCCCTGAGCTCATATTCGAGGCACGGGAGTTTTTCACCTGGCCACCGGTCGAAGCGGCCAAACTCTCGCCCACAACGATCGAAACCACATCGTGCAAGCGGACAGCCTTGGCGTCGGTACCAAAGCGCACCAACATTCCTTCGGAACTCCAAATCGAACCTGGAGTGAGGACTTCGGCGGCTTGCTGCGCGCGCACGCGCTCAACATAATTCCGCAGAGCCGTCTCAGGCGGCGTCGTCTTGGGAACCGCGGCAGGCTTATCTTTCTTGGTGCCCAGCGCCGACAACGGAAGTAAAAGAAGGAATGCACTACAAAGTATGGCAACAATGCGGATCGATTTCATGGCTGTCCTTCTGTCGCAGGAGCAAACGTTGCGTGCCCTTGTCCAACGGCAATGGCGCGTACAATTCGGCCGCCGATCACCAAACGGGCGCTGAATTCGGATCCGGCGGACGCCGATCCGAGGGCGACCGCGTCTAGCTGCACATCGACCACCGTCGAATGTCGCTCGACGCTTAAATGATCGCCAGCGCGGATAAGGGCTGGCGCGGGCGGTGGGACAAGCTCTGACCGTGGATTACTCATCACAGCCCTGTTTTTTGCAATGTGTGCGGAACTGAACCCTGCGGCCGTTGAAGCGGCTGACGGGTCCGAAGAGGCGGTATCTATACTCCCGTTCCCCTGGAGCGTATCCGGTGTGCTGAGGACCAGTCTTGCCGGTCCACCCGGATGGCTTTCGTCCCGCAGCAAGAGCCAACGTTGCCCGGTGCCTGGATCGTCGATGGTGCGCAGAACCTGCCCAGAAGCCGAATCGGACGGCCCCGAACTCACCGTAAAGCGCATCGTCGGGGATGCGGAACCGGCGCCGACGACCTTCGGGAGTGTTCCCGACTGCGCAAAGAGAATGGTCATGGGCCATGCCACAAGCGCCGCGCCGACCCCTACTCTCGTACTCAAGCGCATCTTCATTCCGATCCCTGCTCCCATGGTTCATAATCTCAAGTTCCGCATCCCGATTAGTGCGTCATGTTATTGACTTGCGAGTACATATCGTCGGCCGCCTTGATGACCTTGGAGTTCGACTCGTAGGCGCGCTGCGCCAAGACCATCTGGACAAACTCGGTGACCACATCGACGTTGGAATTCTCCAGGTATCCCTGCTGCAAGGTTCCCAGTCCTTCTGTCCCGCCCGGATTCCCCAGGACCGGATCGCCGGAACTCAAAGTGCTCTTCAACAGGTTTCCGCCCATGCTCTCCAAGCCGCCGGCGTTGGGAAAAGTGGTCAATTGGAGCTGTCCGAGCTGAGAAGGATTCTGCTGACCAGCCAAAGTTGCGTTGACCACACCGTATTGGGTGATGGTGACGGCCGTGGCGTTGGCAGGAATAGTAATTGTGGGGATCACCGGATCGCCGTCCGCGGTGACGATGGTGCCCTGGTTGTTCATCTGAAACTGTCCGGCTCGCGTGTAGGCGATGGTTCCGTCTGGACGTTGAATCTGGAAGAACCCGGTGCCCTCGATGGCTACATCCAGAGGATTGGATGTCTGATTCAAGGATCCTTGGGTCATGATCACTTCGGTTGCCGCAGACTTGGTTCCGAGGCCGATCTGCAGCCCGGCCGATACGGTGGACTGACTTTGCGCTGCTCCGGGCGTCACCATGTTTTGGTAGACCATATCCTGAAACTCCAGACGCAACTGGCGAAAGCCTGTGGTCGAAGAGTTGGCCAGGTTATTGGCGATCGTATCCAGGTTCAACTGCTGCGCGCTCATGCCGCTGGCTGCCGTGTATAAAGCTCGAATCATGCTGACTCCTCAACTGAATTTCTGCTCACCCTATGCGTGAGCCGGGCTGCTTAAAAGTGCTCGCAAAGGGCCTAAACTCGGGGTAGATCCTCGCTGGCGGTCTTGTTGAACTCGGTGTGAAAGACCGTCAGCGCCTTCTGCATCATCTCTGCCTGGCGCTGCATGACAATGAGGTCAAGCGTTCCTTGAATCACATCTTCGTTGGCGGCCTCAAGGGCCCCCTGGTGCACGGCTGCGTCCGTGGTAAGGGCAGGCTTGCTCCCGGCCGGTGCAATATATTGATTGGCGCCTTCGGGGGTCAATTGATCCGTGGGCGCGAAGCCATAGACCGCAATCGTCGCCACTGCTCCGCCCGCCGCCGACAGGATTCCGTTGCTACCGATCGATATCTCGCCCGGCGGCACCTGAATGGGCCTGCCCGTCGAAGAAAGCACCGGAAAGCCGGAATTCGTCACCAGCTGCCCTTGGGGGGTGCGTCGAAAATTTCCGTCCCTGGTGTAGCGCAAGCCATTGGGGGTTTGAATCTGAAAGAAGCCCTGACCTTCGATGGCCAGATCCAGGGGGTTCCCCGTCTGGTTGATCGAGCCCTGACCCATATTGAGATGATCGCCGCCAAGCAGTCCGTAATTGTTGACTACCTGCCCCAATTGAGAGTTGGAGCTGTCGGGTCCGAGCAGCGCCGAGCGAAAAAACTCCCGCTCTGCCCGGAAACCGGGAGTCTGGGTATTGGCAAGATTGGCAGCCGCCGTATCGAGCGCCTGGGTACGCGCCACCAACCCGGTCAATGCTGCATAATATCCGCTGTCCATCGTGCCTACCTCCTGGAATGCTTGAGGTATTGCAGTTAAAGGACCGGAAGTGATTGGAAGGGATTAGAGCAAGATTAGAATTGAGGCGTCTCGATACAAATCTATTCTGCGTTGCAGCGGCACAAGCGGAGGAAAGACATTCCGCAGACGAGGAACCTTGCGCACAGAAATTAGAAAACTCCAAGAACGCAAGTCGTTGCCCCAAATTCAACTAGAACTATCAAGGCCTTCAGATCCAGCGCCTTGATATTCCGGAGCATAAAGAGTCGAGCCTTAAAACCAGACTGGCCAAAGAGCGATTTCAGCCAGTCAAATCAGACCCACTACGCCCCCGGGAGATTCCGACGACCGAAGGATCCATGAAGTCGTAGGCGAATTAGCAGGATCGGATTCACTCGACTTGCCCGATATTCCAGGCTTGAAAATCCAAGGAATCCAATCCCCACCGGTGCGACTCTCCAGCCAACCGCATCGGGAATCTACTGCATTCCGTCGCAGATGATCGTGACTTCAAAGCTCGCCTTGTCAAACGAAAAGGTGTGACAGAGTTTGAATTCTGGAGCTTGAACATGCAGGTTGTAATCCCGGCCCGTGATCACAGCAGGAACCGAAAGGCCGCAATTTGCAGCTAAATCCGGAACCTTACCCTTCCACACTCCAGCCAGCATATTGCAGATTTCGCCGATACCGTCCTTGACAATGTCGTCGATCTCTTCAAATTCCATCCCTGTCATATGGGCCGCGATGCTCATGGCGGCAGAACCACCGGTTTTGAAGATACAAGCACCGCTCAGCAAACCGCCGAAGCCTACCACTGCGGTTACCGATTCGGGTTCTACTTCGGCTGGTCCTTCAATTCGCTGGCATTCCACCCCCAGCATCAACTGAAAGACCTCGTGAACACTCGCATCCAGATTCTTAGGGTCAGAAACCAGATGCACGGAATCCCGCAACGATAGCGTCATCGTACGCTCCATTTCCTTTGCATCGCCAAACCGCGATGTCGCGATTGCGCTTTTGCGCACACCGTTAAAAAGCACGCGAATACCTCCCAACTACGCCGCATTGATCAGCGGCAGTACGCGTTCCTTTACCTGCTCGGCAGTAAAAGGCTTCCGAATGTATCCTTGCGCCCCTGCCAGAATGGCCTGCTTCACATGTTCCTCGCTCGACTCGGTGGTAATCATCACCACAGGGACACCGGGAGCCAAATTCTGCGCTCGGACCTGGCGCAAAAACTCCAATCCGTCCATCGATGGCATGTTGATGTCGGAGAGAATCAGGTCCACTTGCTTGGTCCTCAACAAATCCAACCCTTCGATGCCGCTGCCTGCTTCATGTACTATAAGCGGGTCAAGACCCGCCTGGCGGAGAGAACGCTCCACAATCTTGCGCATTACCGAAGAATCGTCGACGATCAAGGCTCGTATTTCACTCATTCCCAAGCTCCTCTACTACGTTCTTCATCGGCCCATTCTTCGAATCCTTGAGCCCGTTTTGCGATCCCACGCATTTCTTAGTGCAGTCCGATGGAACAAATTAAATCCTGCACCTGTCCGGTCTCCGGAAATGCCCCATTTTGCACGCTCTTCCACATTCTCAGCCACAAACAGTCGTGCATCCGAACCAACCGCGACTCGACCGGACGTACCCGTTCCACTGCTTTGGCCACCACATGCACCACGGCGGACTCCGAAGCGGCCTCCACCAGTTCCACGGCGGGGAACCGGGAATTCAGCATTCGGGTGTGAGCCAGATGGAACAGCGATCCCTGGACAAGTCCGCTCTCCACACGCAAGTTCGTCATTCTCTCCACCGCCAGAGCCACAACCGGATCCAGACGATCTTCGAATCCTATATAGAGCAACTTGCCCGCCGCCACCCGCAAGGGCAACGCGCCATAGGCATCCACAAAGAGCCGAGGCATAAGCGGGGTAAGAGCTTCCGCATCGTGAAAGTCCAGCGGCAGCACCGGGCAACTCCATTGCAGTCCCAGTGCGCGGGTTACGAGATGCTCGTCGACTCCGCCTTTGCGGACCAGCCAGCTCCCCAAACGCCCCCCGCCTGTGGTTCTCTGTGCTTCGATCGCATCGCGCAACTGCTGGGAAGAGATCCATCCCTGCTCCAACATCACGAGGCCCAGCGGAATCCGGTGGCGGTGGGTATCCTGCACACTTCCCCGCCCTTCCAGTTCCCGGCGTACCGCGGCCTGAACCCTTGCCGCAGTGCAGGCAGCCGAACAGTTCCAGCCTCCTTCGAAGACCGGCGCGGTCCTGCTGCGCAGCAGGTGCATCCATCCCGAACCGCATCCTGGATTGGCGCAGGCTTCGAAGAGTCCCGCAGCGCGGCGCGTCCGCACAGCTTGATTCTCGGCGTGTTGAATCCCGGCGCGAGGCCTGATCAGGGCTGAATCAGGCAACTCCGGCAACGGGGTGCGCGAAGGCACCGGTGCCGAAGAAGTTCCCATCTGGACCATGGTTCGAAATGCAGCGACAATCTCTTCGCTCGATCTCCGTTTTAGAACAGGCATCGAATACTCTCCAAACGCTTCCTGGGCGCAGCCACTTCCGTGACCCGCAGCCCGAAGTTTCCGTTCACCAGAACCACTTCACCTCTGGCAACGATCTTGTCTCCAATAATCAGATCCACTGGATCGGAAACATGGCGATCCAATTGCACAACATCGCCGGGTCCGAGATCGAGAATGTCGCTCAGCGGCATCTCTCTGCAACCAAAACGCAAGGAAGCTTCCAACTCCACATCGAGCAGGAGCTCGATGCCGGCGCTGAGTTGAAAAGCGGGAGACGGCGGCGCCGCCGGAGCCTCTGCGGCCGGAGCGGGAGCTGCTGGAGCAGCGGCAGCCTTAGGTGCCTCAACCTTGGGTGCCTTAGGTGCCCGAACCTCATCGCGCACCAAGATTGTCCACGACTTGTCGCCCGCCTTCAACTGGAAGGCGCGAGAGATTTTGCTTTCCCCGGTAATCTCCTCAAACTTGTCGACGCGAACCTTCTTCGCGGTCTTGGCCAACAGTTCGCCCGCGGCCGCATCGGCAACTTCCTTCAGGATCTCGCCCCACCCGGCCTTCTGGTCGACTGCCTCTCCCACTAGCGGAGAATCGAGGACTCCGGGATCGAGGACGACCGCAAATCTGCCCTCTTCGTCCCCGATGATGGTCGCGACGAAGCCGAACGCTCCGGGAGGCATTGGCTTGGGAAGGGATTCCACCAATTCCGGTTCCCCGGTAAGCGCCTGAGAAAGCAGGGCTGTGGCTACATTAATCCAACAATCAAGATAATTCGTCATGCCTCACCTCCAACGGAATTGCGCTCAATGCGTGCGGCTCGATGGGCCCCTTGCCGAATGGCCATTGCCTGGGCGAGAGTCTGCCCACCCACCCGCCATTCCGGCAAAGCATTGGCTGGAATGTCCAGCCGTAAAATCGATCCTACTTCGAGGTTTTCGATGGTGCTGGCGGCCAGTTTCACGGTCGGCAACTGCAGCGTCGCACCAAATTGAATCTTCCTTACCGCGGCTTCCATGCGCATTCGCGTATCGCCCGCATGGCGACGGCGACGGCCCCAGTCCGAGGTCAATCGGCGCAGGATGGTGTTGGCGACAACCGCGGGAAAAGCCAGATTGAGCAATCCCGAACTGTGCGGCATGCGGATCTCAAAACTCAGGCACAGCGTCTTTTCCGTAACGGACATGATGCGTGCTACTTGGGTCTGCATCTGACGCCGTTCGAAATTGAAACTCAAACCCACCGGCTGCCATGCCGCTGTGAGTTCACGACAAATAATCTCTACCACGCTGGCCAGGATGGATTCTTCAATGTCGGTCAACTCGCGCAATGGGCCGTCGCGACCTTCGCCCCCCAAAAGTAGATCGATGATCGGAGGCGCCAAGGCCAGATCGAGCTGCAAGACCGATAGCGCTCCGAGCGGCTCCAGCCGTACCGAAGCCACATAGCTGATTTCGGGAATGCGCAGCAGGAACTCGTTGAACTGAATCTGCTCGGCAGAAACCAGATTGACCTGAAAACGAGTACGCAGCCAGGCCGCCAGATTGTGCGTCAGGTTACGGGCGAACAGATCGTTCAACATGCTGATCGCGCGCAATTGGTCGGTCGAGATTTGCCCCGCCGAGGAGAAGTTGTATGGCACGACACGGGCCCTTACTTCGGTCTTTCCGGCCTCGGGTGTCGTACTCCGGGCTTTCTGAAACAGGGCGTCGATCTCGTCCTGTTTGAGCGTTTTTTCCATCATGGTTCAGCCCCTTTTCGTGCTACAACCTCACCCATCGAAGGGAGTGCTCAACCTTGAGCGAACTCCTGTTGTTCGGCGTGCTTCGCCGCCTTTGGAACAATTCCGCATCCCGCTGATGCCCGATAGCTTTAATGCCGCGCCCGTTCCGTCCCTTTGCCTTTGGGTCGCTCAAACGCGCCTCGCGCCGCCAGATCTTTGAGCGCTGCACGCAGGTGGACCACAGCCGAAGCATGAACCTGCGAGACCCGCGACTCCACAACTCCCAGCGCCAATCCGATCTCGCGCATCGTCATCTCTTCGTAGTAGTAGAGGCTCATCACCAGCCGTTCGCGATCAGGCAATTCGGCAATGGCTTCAGCCAGCCGCTCTTCCAGTTCGCCGCGCAGGCAGCGAAACAAGGGATCTTCCTCGGGCCGGCCCGGCACATACGCCAGTTCCTCTTCACCCGAGTCCTCGTTGCGCTCCATGTGCAGGGTGCCGATTTCCAGCCCCTTCAAATCGCCCAGCAACTGCTGGTATTCCTCCAGGCTCAGTGCCATCTCCTGGGCCACTTCGTGCTCACCGGGAGCATGCCCGAAGCGCGCCGTCAACACCCGGATTGCTTCTTCTACTGCTCTTCCCTTGCGCCGCAACTCCCGTGGGCTCCAGTCCAGGGTTCGCAAACTGTCGAGGATCGCTCCCCGGATTCGAAACTGCGCATAACTGCGAAACTGCACTTTCTTGGCAGGATCGAACTTAGCGAAAGCATCCATGAGCCCAACAACCCCGGCCGAAACCAAATCTTCAATGTCGACATGCTGGGGCAAACGCTCGTGGATGCGGCGCGCCAGAAAGCGCACAATCGGCAGGTGTTCAAGGAGAACTCTCTCCTGTTCCCCAGTGAGCATCGTTACCGGGCCGGCGGCAGGCGGATACTCGCCCCCGCCCATACCGCGACGCATCGCCTTCTGGCCGCCAACCGAACTTGCCGTTTCCAATCCCATGCCTGTCCCCTTCAACAAACTTCCAACTTTACCCTACACTGCAACGTGCTCTGTTTTTTGCTCCTTCGCGCTTGCTTACTCACGCAATGTAACTACTTCGATATCCTCAGCGCACCGTCCCCACGGGGCGCAAGCGGATGTCGGGAGGAATCTCCCCGGCTGCGACGACTGCCAAGCGGGGTAAAACTGGCTCCAGCCAACGCTTTACGTGATAGCGGGCCGGACTCGGACATAACAGCACGGGGAGGGCCGCAGCGGATGCGCCTCCAATAAGGGCTCTCAAAGAATCGGACAAACGCCGCACTACCGGCGTCCCCGGAGTTCCGCTGGAGGACAGCAGACGTTGCCCTGATTCGGGGTTTAACGTCGTCAAGATCTCTTCTTCGAGCGCCGGATCGAGCAGCAGAACGGGCAGCTGGCCTTCGCCATCCAACAAGGGGCGGATGAGACGTCTGCCCAGTGCCTGCCGCGATGCTTCCACCATCACTACCAGATTCTTGTTGATCGGCGCAATCTCAATCAGCGCTTCCAGAATCGTACCCAGATCGCGGATCGAAACCCGCTCTCGCAGAAGCTGCTCGAGAACCCGCCCTACCTCGCCCAGTGTCAACAGTTTGGGTACTAATTCCTCGATCAGCTTGGGGTGACTTTCATTCAAGGTATCCATCAGCCGCTTGATCTCAGCACGCCCCAGCAGTTCGTACGCATGCTGACGGATGAGTTCCCCCAGATGCGTTGTCACCACCGTGACCGCGTCGACTACCGAATACCCGGCGGCAATAGCTTGGTCCTCAAGGGCCGGGGCAATCCAGATGGCGGGCACGCCAAATGCCGGCTCCTTGGCCTCTTTTCCAGCCAGAGGACGCCGTCCCGGCGCTCCGGAAACCGCCAGGAGTTGGTTCCCTTCCGTCTGCCAGCGACCAATCTCGATCCCGCGCAAAGAACAAAGATATTCGCGCGGCTTGAGGCGCAGATTGTCGGAGATGTGCACCGGAGGAACCAGGAAACCCAGCTCCGAAGAGAGATGGCGGCGCAGCGAGCGCACGCGGTTCAGCAGTTGCCCTCCTTGCTTCTCGTCCACCAGCGGAATCAATTGGAACCCGATCTCCAGGGTCAAGTCCTCAAGACGAAGGAGTTGCGCCAGATCGTTGCCCTGTGCCTGCGCCTCGGTCTTCTTCTTCTCTCCCGGCATGATCTCTGGAACGATGACCGGTGGAGGAGCAAGGGAGACTTGCCGACCGACCCAGAACAGCCCTGCCGCCACCGACAGGAACGCAAACTTGGGCAGGCCGGGAATCAGGCACATGCCAACCGAGACGGCACTGGCAATGTACAAGGTGCCGGGCTTCGCCAGCAGTTGGGCGCGGATCTCGCCGCCCAGCAAGCCCGCAGAGTTGGCTCGCGTCAGGGTAATGCCGCCGGCGATGGAGACCAGCAGAGAAGGAATCAGGGTGACAAGGCCGTCTCCCACGGTAAGAACCGTATAGGTTCTCGCCGCATCGGCCAGCGCAATACCCTGCTGCAGGGTGCCGATCAACAGTCCGGCGATGATGTTGATGCCGGTGATCAGAATGGTCGCCATCGAGTCGCGCTGGTTGAAGCGGGCAGCGCCGTCCATGGCGCCATAAAACTCCGCTTCCCGTGCGATCGCCTGACGCCGCTTGCGCGCCTCGGCCTCGTCGATCAGTCCGGCATTCATGTCCGCGTCAATGGCCATCTGCTTGCCGGGCAAGGCATCCAGTGTGAAGCGGGCGGTGACCTCAGCTGTACGCACCGCGCCGTGCGAGATGACCAGGAACTGAATGGCAATCAAGGCCAGAAAGAGGACAAAGCCCACCACATAATTGCCGCCCACCACAAACTGACCAAATGCCTCGATCACTTTGCCTGCGGCGCCGGTTCCCTCTTGCCCGTGAAGGAGAATGCGACGGCTGGAAGCGATATTCAGCGACAATCGAAAGAGAGTCAGCAAAAGCAGCAACGTGGGAAAGACCGACAGTTCCACGGCGCGGCGAATTTGCACGGCCGTAAGGAAGACAATGATCGATGCGGCGATGGAGATCGCCAGCAGAAAATCAAGCACCGCCGAAGGCAGTGGCACGATCATGACAAAAACCATGCTGATCGCGGCCAAAGGCAACACGTAGTCGCGCAAGCTGTGCAGAATCGAAGGAGGCTTGATCGTAGTAGCGGGCATCGCGGTCGTGCTCATTTTGTGCCTCCGGCGGGCGGACTCTGGGGATTAACAGGACGGCTCGGTGGCTGCCAATTCTGGGCTGCTTGTGCCTGTGCTCTGGCTCGGGCGGCGGATTCACGGGCACGGCGGTCGCGCATCTCCGCTTCCACACGTTGACGATAGAGGTAGGCCAGGATCGAAGCTACCGCGGCATACAGATCCGCGGGAATCGCTTGTCCCACTTCGACCAGTTTGTACAGGGAGCGGGCCAGCGGCGGATTCTCGATGATGGGAATCCCATGTTCGTTCGCTTCCGCCTTGATCTCCTGGGCCATCAGGTTTCTTCCTTTAGCGACCACCTTGGGAGCATCCATGGTGGTGAAATCGAAACTCAGGGCAACCGCATAATGGGTCGGATTCACCAGGACCACAGCGGCCTTGGCGACCTCCTCCTTCACTTTGCGACGACGGGCCTGGCGTTGTAGATTGCGGATGCGTCCCTTGATCTGGGGATTGCCTTCGCTCTCTTTCATTTCGTCGCGCTGGTCCTGGCGACTCATCTTCAAACGGGATTCGCGGCTTTGCCACTCCACGAGGTAGTCGATCATCGACCATCCAAAGAGCAGCCAGGCGGCAGCCAGCAACAAGCCATAGATATCGGAACCGAGGTCTTCCAGGCGAGAAAGCGAGAAAGGGGGCAAGGTCAGCTGCCGTGCAATCCTTTGCACCGCAAAGACGGCCAGAAAGCTGGCGGGAATCAGAGACTTCGCCAACCGCGCCCCGGCGCGCAACGAGAACAGGTTTTTGATGTTGGAAATGGGGTTGAGACGATCCATCTTGAAGCCGATGGCGCTCATGTTGAAACTGACCCCGCCAGTCTGCGCCGCGGCGATTCCGAGCGCGGCCAGGGCCACAATCCCCATCACCACCACCGAGGAGCCTAGAACACCCATCGACAGTCGGCGGATCGCATAGAGCGTGGGCTGGATCTCGCTCGTTTCCCAATGCGCGGGAGCTCCCAAGGCGAGAAAGGCGATAAACGTCCCCTTCCAGGCGGTGACGAACTTGCCGCCCATGGCGCCCAGCACCATAACGCCTGCCAGCGTTCCGGCTGCCGAAGACAACTCTTTGCTATGGAGTATGTCCCCGTCTTTGCGCGCCTTGTCTCGGCGCTGTTGGGATGCTTGTTCTGTCTTGTCCCCAGCCATCGCCTAGCCCCCCAGCCCGTTCGCGGGAGCAGAAATCAACCGCTCCGCCATATCCAACAGACCGCTGAAACGGGCTTCGATGAAGCGTGGCCACAGGGCCAGGGAGCCGATCAGAATCACAAACCCGGTCAGGGTCTTGAGGGGCACGGTCAGGTTCATGACCGGTAAAGAAGGACTCAGCTTGCCGAGAAGGGAGACGGCAACCTCCACCAGCATGGTTGCCGCTAACACCGGTGCGGCCAACTCCACGGCCGCCAGAAAAATGCCGCTGGACGCGCGCACAATGGCCATCGCGCTGGTCGGTGCGAAGTAAAAAGTGCCGATGGGAACGACTTTGAAACTGCGCACCAGCGAGGCAAGAAGAATGCGATCCAATCCGGCGGTAATCACCACCAAAGTGCCCATCAGTTGAAACAGATCGCCGAGCAACGGTGTTTGAATATTGGAAGTCGGATCCAGCAGGTTGACCATCGAGAAACTGAACTGAGCGCCGAGAATCTGACCGGCGAAGAGCAACATCTCATTCAGCAAAGTCAGCGTCAGTCCATACACCAGCCCCACGGAAAGTTCGCCAATCAGCGAGGAATAGCTGATCTGCGCATGGGCATTGGGCAGAGTCGCTACGAGGGGAGCCAGCAGGTAGGCAACGGCCCCGACGAAGACAGCCTTGGTGCGCGCATTCAGCGCTGTCGAGGAGAAGAACGGGGCAAAGGCCACCATTCCGCTCACTCGTACCAGAGCCAGTGTCAACGCGCTTAAAAAGGTGCCCCAATCAAGCATGGATCATCCTCTGCAGGAAGGCTTTGCAGCCTAGCCCAGGTAATGGTGAAAGTTGCTGAAAAGCCCAATCGTGTAGGTCGCAATGCGGCTCAGAAACCACGGCATGGCTACCAGCATGATCAAAACCACAATGGCCAGGCGGGGTACGGTTGTCAGGGACTGCTCTTGCAAGCTGGTCAGCGTCTGCACAAGGCTGAGAAGAAAGCTCAGCACAGCCGCGGAAATCAAAATCGGAGCCGCCACAATCAGGGACTCTTTCAACAATTGGCGCATCAGTTCTGCAACCATATCTGGGGTCATGTGTCCTCCTCAGAAGCTCTTCAGCAAGGAACTGGCCAGCAGATTCCAGCCGTCCACCATCACAAACAACAGGATCTTGAGCGGCGTTGAAACCACCACTGGGGGCAACTGGAACATGCCGATCGAAGTGGTGATGGCTGCAGTGACCATGTCGATCAAAAGAAAGGGAAGGAACAGGACCGCTCCGATGGCGAAACCAGCCTTCAACTCGGAAAGAATGTAGGCCGGAACCACAACCCGCATGGGCAGATCTTCGGGCTTGTTGGGACGCTGCACCTGACCGGCCGCGGTGAACAAAGCGAGATCTTTCTCGCGCGCGTATTTCAACAGGAAGACCTTGATGGGCTGAGCACCTCGATCAATTGCATCCCAACCCGATACCTGGCCAGCTCGGTAGGGCTCCACCGCTTGCTGGTCCACCTGATTGAGGACCGGGGTCATCAGAAACCAGGTCATCATCAGCGCCAAACCCATGAGCGTGGGGTTGGAGGGGGCAGTTTGCGTCCCAAGCGCCTGGCGGAGAAAGTGGAAGACCACCAGCAGACGGACCATCGGGGTCATGGCCATCAGAATCGCAGGCAGAAGGGTGATGATGGTCAGCGCAAAGAGAATCGTCCAGGGAGTCGAATCCGAGGGGTGCATGCGGCTGCTGAGGTCGGGAAGAAGAGGTGCGGAGGCTCCCGCAGAGGCCTTGGCAAATGCCAGCAGAACTACCATGTAACCCTCGCTGCCTTGCGCAGATCGCTGCTCGACCCCATTCGGGCGGGGCGAGTCCGCTCATCAAGTGGGTAGAAAGACGGCGAACCATCTGCGGATGTCGCTACCAGGAACTTACGTCCTTCCGCCTCGACCAGGGAAAGAGATTGCTTTGGAGCCAGCGCGATACGCTCCAGAAGGGCCAACCTGGGCTGGCGGCGACTGCTCTTCTGCAGTTTGCCCAGCAACCACCCGGCCAAGCCTCCGGGCAGGCCTGCCGTCGCTGAACCTCCTGCGATTCCCTGCTTCATGAATACTCCCTGTTCTCTCTCTGGATTCCTGTTGGTATGAATACCGAAGACGTGTGCAAACCGCTGCAAACACTCCAAAATGACTCCGCTCCCTCTTATGCGGCCGGGCTCAGGCCAAACGCGTGAGGCGAACGGCCAACAAGGTGTCCACCACCTCAAACTCGCTCCAGGCCAGTTGAACCTTGCCTGCGGAGAGAGGCATGTCGTCCCCATGGCCCCAATCGGTCTCGATGATGTTCCCCGGCTCGAGCGCGAGCAGGTTGCGAACACGAAACTCGCGCACCGGAACCACCACATCCAACAGCACAGGCAACCGGGCAATGGGAGCGCTGAGTTGGAAGGATCCGCCCTCCAATGCCTCGTGAGGCGGAGGGGCCAAAGCTTGCTCTGCGGCGATTTCAACTTCGTCGGGCGTAAGCTCGTTCGCCGGGGCCGGTAAGGAAGGTGTGGTTGCCATGGCCAAAACAGATGCAGAAGAATGACCAGAAGCGGGACAGTTAGATTGGAATGGACTAAGAATTGCGCCCGACAACCTCCTGAGCGCCCCAAAACAGTCCATCTGCATCGCTGCTACACTGATAGGGATGACAATTTAGCGCTTCCCTGCCTGAAGGTCGGAATGCCGCTTTCTCAAGAGGTCAAGGATAATGCCGGATCAGAATGAAAAAAAGAGCTTTACTGGAACCACGCTGCGCCTGAAGGTGGGCCTTGCCGAGATGCTCAAGGGCGGCGTCATTATGGACGTGATGAATGTCGAGCAGGCCCGGATCGCCGAAGAGGCTGGAGCCACCTCGGTAATGGCTCTGGAGCGCGTGCCGGCCATGATTCGCGCCGAAGGCGGAGTGGCCCGTATGGCCAAGCCCAGCCTGATCAAGCAGATCATCCAGGCCGTATCGATTCCGGTGATGGCTAAGGCGCGCATCGGGCATTTCGTCGAAGCACAGATTCTGCAAGAGTTGGGTGTCGATTTCATCGACGAGAGCGAGGTTCTGACCCCCGCCGACGAAGCTCATCATATCGATAAACACGCATTCACCACCCCATTTGTCTGCGGTGCGCGCAATCTCGGCGAGGCCTTGCGGCGTATTGCCGAAGGCGCGGCCATGATCCGCACCAAAGGTGAAGCGGGCACGGGCGACGTGGTTCACGCCGTTCAGCACATGCGTCAGATTACCCAGGAGATGCGGGCATTGACCGTGCTCAGCGAGCAGGAACTCTATCGCGCGGCCAAAGATCACCAGGCGCCCTATGAACTGATCCGTATGGTCGCCTTGACCGGCAAACTGCCGGTTCCGAACTTCTCTGCGGGTGGAATCGCCACCCCAGCCGACGCCGCTCTGATGATGCAACTTGGCGCCGAGGCGGTCTTTGTCGGTTCGGGCATCTTCATGAAGGAGCGCGCGACTCCGCTGGATGTCGAAAACGATCCCAAGGAGCGCGCCGAGGCCGTATCCCGCGCCAAGGCCATCGTGATCGCCACCACCCACTATAACGATGCCAAGATTCTGGCCGAAGCCTCGGAAATGGTGACCGGCACGATGAAGGGTCTGGCTGCTGCCGCAATCGAAGAATCACAATTGCTGCAAACCCGCGGCTGGTAAGACAGCATCACGCAGAAGTTATGGTCGTCCGGGTGCGCATCTGCCCCCGGACGACTTTTTGCATTCCCTCCCGCCCGAGGAACGGGTTGGGGCGGCCTGGCCAAATCCCACTTGGACAGGTTCATCTGTTTACATATTCATCAGGGGAAACGATTTGACCACCAAAGCTCTGCCGCGCGTCGGCGTTCTCGCCATTCAGGGTAATTTTGCCAGCCACGCCCTGGCACTCGCCGAAGCCGGCGCCGAAGCCTTTGAAGTGCGCAAGCCTGCCGAGCTGGCTGGCCTGGATGGCTTGATTCTGCCCGGCGGCGAGTCCACCACAATGCTCAAATTCCTCGAGCGTCTCGATTTCTTCGACGCATTGAAGGCGTTCTGCGCAACCAAACCGATCTTTGGCACCTGTGCGGGAGCGATCCTGCTGGCCCGTGAAGTTCTCCACCCGCCGCAACGCAGTCTAGGCGTTTTGGATGCGGTCGTGGAACGCAACGCCTACGGTCGCCAGATCGACTCCTCCATCCTCATTGCCCAAACCGCTCTCCCCGGCGGCCCATTGGAGATGGTCTTTATTCGTGCGCCGCGCATCACAGCGGTTGGTTCAGAAGTCGAAGTACTGGCGAAACGGGATGAGTTTCCGGTGCTGGTGCGCCAAGGAAAGGTGTTGGCAGCAACGTTTCACCCCGAGCTCTCCTCGGACCGGCGGGTGCATCGCCTCTTTATCGAGATTGTGAAGGCTGCAGGAAAAAAATAACCTTCGCCTGATCCGGCAATTGGTCCGATCAAAAGACTCCTCCCTGATTGAAATTAGCCCAACAAACAAGACCGTTTGTATCTTAAGAGCTCGCTACCGGGGCCGATAGGGGAGTAGTGTCCACTTCAAAGGGGCCCCATGACCACCACCTACACGCAAACCTTCGAGGAAATCGAACTAAAGGAGCCGGGTTTCGGCGGCAGACCTCCAGAGGATGACTTTCCCACCGGTGGCGGCGGAGGCGACGACGATGGGAATCCGGGGGGCGACCATGGTCCGAGGCAACTCCTCTATCGCTTTCGGCGCATCCTTCTCCTTTGCCTGGCGATTGACCTGATGTCTTTCGGTGTTCTGCTCTCGGTGTTTCTGGGGCGTTATGCCGGCATCCATCTCACTTCCCACGCTTCTGCGCCTCCAGCCAGTTGGCATGTCCTGCTTTTGCCACCCATCCTTTATCTCGATACGATCGCAATCCTCCTGGGCAGTTATTGCATGGAGCGGGCGAGACGGAATATTTTTCGGGAGATTGACGTACTGGAAGAATGGCTTGGGCTAGGCTTTCCTGCTTTGCGGAGGACCTTGCCCTGGGTGGCGGCAACCCTTTTCTTCGCAGCACTTTTTTTGCGAGGTCAGCAAACGGCATGGAAGCAGGTGATCGCGGAAGGCTTCCATTCTGACATTTCGTCGTCTTCCGCCGGTTCCTTCTTCTTCTTGATCACCGGAACCCATGCCATCCATTTGGCGATCGGAGTAACCTGGTTGATCCTTTGCCTAACTTCGCTGAGTCGGCTTAAGCGGGTCGAGATGCGCCAGATCGCGATCGATTCTGCCGCGTGGTACTGGCACTCCATGAGTCTTATCTGGCTGCTGTCCCTGGGAGTGCTGGCATCCACAAGGCTCTGATCCAACTGTGCTTTCAAGGCTCTCCGCAACACGAGCCGGGAAATCGCACAGCGGAAATCAACCTCCGACCTGTGGGTCGAGCAACTCTGCATCATTGTTGCGAACGTTCCCGACACGGCTGCTCACCGTCCAGGCCCGCATTCTCTCTGCAGGATATGGCCGGAGCAAATCGGACACGACAGCCGCGGGACTTCCGACATCCAACCACCGGCCATAATCTTCCGGATCCAGAATCACCGGCATGCGGTTGTGAATGTGGGCCATCAATTCGTTGGGCTCGGTTGTGAGGACGGTGAAGGTTTCCAAGGAAGGGCCATCCTTGGGGGTCCAGCATTCCCACAGACCCGCCAGGGCGAAGGGCTTCTCTTCGGCGAGCGCAATCGCAAAAGGAATCTTGGACTTGGCATTGGGCCTCTTCCACTCAAAAAAGGCGTCGGACGGCAAAAGGCAACGGCGCTTCTTCATCGCTTCACAAAAGGTCGGCTTGGAGTCCGCTTCTTCAGCGCGCGCATTGATTGTCGAGAAGCCAATCTTCGCGTCGCGGGCCCAGAAAGGCACAAGTCCCCAGCGCGCGAGCGAGAACTCTCTTTTTCCGTGATCGGAGTTGAGGCGCACGATCGGCTGGAAGCTCTGCGGGGCCACGTTGAAACTGGGCGCAAACCACGGCATGTCCTCCAGCGCGACTCCAAACCAGTCGGCGAGCACTTCCTGCGTCGATCTTCGCGCAAAGCGGCCACACATATAGCAACAGGATATCGAAAGAGCGGTCTTCTCCAAGGAAAACATTCTGCGTCTCGTTGGACTACCGACTCCATACGCTCAAATCCTCACTCGGGATCGGCTGCGCCCTCTTGCATTCCCGATAGATCGACCGTGGGCCACAGCGGAGGCTGAACAATTGCCCTTTGTTCGAATTGAATGTCGGCAACGCGACGACGCCAGTATGCGGCGCGTAACTCTGCGCGCTGAATCTTGGCTTCAAATTGCTTGACCTTCGCTTTGGCCAGGCTGAGACGCCGGCGCTGCTTCCGTTCATCCTCCGATAACACCGAAAAGCCTCCCCGCCTTTAGCTCGATAGAGACAGGATATACGAATCCCCTCATTCCGCGGGACTGCGCGGCTGTTCCCTCGGCGCACCGGGAATTCTCAAAACAGGCGCAAGAACAGAGTTGGCTGGCTATGCGGATGGCCAGGAAAGCGGATCATATTGCGGCACGCTTGATGGCATCCGATCAAGGCTCCGTGGGAGATGCGCCCTGCATCTCCGACGAAGAGTAGAGGGAGAAGAATCGAATCTCTTCTCCTCACACGAAACAATGTCCGCGACATTCCCGTTATTCAACGGAGGCGAGTTCGGTGCAGGAATCGCGATAAAGTACGCGTCCCCTCTGCAGTGCCAGTTCATCCAGATCAATCCATTTTTTGTGTTTGACCAAGCGACGCAAAGCGGCGTCGACGCTCACCTGGGGCATGGCGCCGGTGCACTCCAGCAAAGCGCCGAGCATGACCATGTTTCCCGCGCGCGCGTCACCGATCTGGTCGGCCTCGTGGGTAAACTGGGCGGCCAGAGCATGTACATCCCCGCGTGCACAGTCTTCCGGAATCTCATCGCCGTTGTAAAAGATCCAACCGCCGGGCCGCACCGTCGCAATGAATTTGCGCAGCGAAGGTTCATTCATGGCCACCAAGAGATTGGGATGCATCACCATTGGCGAGTCGATGGGCTGATGTGAGAGGCGAACATGGCAGTTTGAAGTTCCGGAGCGAATCTCCGGGCCATAAGAAGGGAGCCAAGAAACTTCCAGTCCCGCGTCGAGCCCGGCCTCGGCAAGCATCTCGCCAAGCAACAGAACACCCTGACCGCCAAAGCCCGCCACGCGAACGTGCAGATCGACAAGCGCTCCCCCTGCAACAGAGTCGGAATTGCCCACTGGCAAGTCTTCCTCCGCAACCCCGAGGATGCGCGGAATCTCTTCGAGCGCCGGACCGGCTTCGGGAAGTGTGCGCGGTGATGCTCCCTGGGTCCTGTCGCAGAAGACGCCCAGAGGGAACGTCTTTTCCATCACTTCGGTGACCCATTGCTGTGCGGCAACGGGGTTCATCTTCCAGATCGTCGGGCAAGGCGATAGCACCTCGACCAGCGAGAAGCCAACACCCTTGACCTGATTCTCCACGGCTTTTTTTATGGCCCGTTGCGCCTGCATGATCTGCTTGTTATCGCCTAGTCCAACGCGAGTGATGTAGACCGGCCCTTCCAGCGTGGCCAGCAACTCGCTCACGTGCAGCGGGTAGCCTTCATTGGCCACGGTTCTTCCGTTGGGCGTGGTTTGACTCTTCATCCCGAGAAGGGTTGTTGGAGCTACCTGTCCACCGGTCATGCTATAGATGCCGTTGTTCACAAAGATGACGGTGATGTTTTCACCGCGATTGGCGGCATGAAGGATCTCGGCCGATCCAATCGCCGCAAGATCGCCATCGCCCTGATAGCTGATGACCACACTCTTCGGTCGAGTACGCTTGACGGCCGTGGCAACTGCCGGAGCGCGTCCGTGTGCCGCCTGCACTCCACCGACATCAAAGTAGTGGTACGTGAATACGGCACAGCCCACCGGGCCAACGATGATCGTTTGGTCCTGAATGCCGAGTTCGTCAATCGCTTTGGCCAGCATCTTGTGGACGATGCCGTGCCCGCAGCCCGGGCAGAAATGCGTCTGGTGCTGCAGCTCTGCCTTGCGCTCGAAGCGATCATAGAAGGACTTGGCGCGGCCATGCGCCAGCGCGTATTCGGGAAAGAGTTCGCTAGACATGGGCCACTTGCTCCTCGTCGGCCTGCAGGATTCTCAAGGCCAGTTTCTGCACGTACTCAAGGACTTCTTCGTGCGAGGTAATATGACCGCCAACGCGTCCCAGAAACTCCACCGGACATGCGCCGTTGACCGCCAGGCGCACGTCTTCCACCATTTGTCCCATGCTCATTTCGACGGTGACAAAAATGCGCGCGCTCCTGGCCAGACGCTGCAGATGCGGCTTGGGAAATGGATAGAGAGTGATCGGACGCAGCATGCCCACCTTGAGTCCCATCTCGCGCGCTTGCGCGGTAACGGCCTTGAGAATGCGGCCTACCATTCCGTAGCCAACCAGGATGATTTCGGCGTCATCGGTATGAATCTCTTCGGCCCGTATCTCTTCACGCTCGGCGCGCTGATACTTCGCTTCCAACTTGTGAAGATGGGCCTCCATATCGTCGCTTTCAAGATGCAGCGAGGTGATCAGGTTGGCGCGTGAGGCGGCCGTTCCCTGCACCGTCCACTCTTGCGGAGACGGTTCGATGGCCCTTTGGGAAAACTGCACGGGCTCCATCATCTGGCCGACGAAACCATCGGCGAGCAACACTACAGGATTGCGGTAACGGTCTGCCAATTCGAAAGCCAAAGCCGTCAGGTCGGCCATCTCCTGCACCGAGTCAGGGGCGAGAACGATGGTGCGATAACTACCGTGTCCGCCACCTTTGACCACTTGAAAATAGTCGCTCTGCTCGGCCGAGATTGTGCCTAGGCCCGGGCCGCCGCGGGTGATGTCGGCGATGACGCAGGGCAATTCCGCCCCTGCCAGGTAGCTGATACCTTCCTGCATCAGGCTGATTCCGGGGCCGCTGGACGCAGTCATGGAGCGCACTCCGGCCGACGCCGCACCATAGAGCATGTTGATCGCCGCTACTTCGCTTTCCGCCTGCAGAAATACTCCACCGGTGCGGGGCATATCTGCCGCAGCCGACTCCGCGATCTCGCTGGCCGGGGTGATGGGATAGCCATAGAACGCGCGGCATCCAGACAGAATGGCGCTTTTCACAATCGCTTCGTTGCCCTTCATGAGTTGTTTGCGCATTAGAGACCTTCCTTTGCGGCGGTCAGGTCGCGCATCTGGCTCATCATAGGTTTCGCGGCATGGTACACAGCAATCGCTCCCGGCTCAGGGCAGGCCATGAAACAGACTCCGCAGCCGCTGCAGCCTTTGCCCACATATTCCGCCGTCCTATAGCCGTAATGATTCAGGCGCTCGCTCATGCGAATCAGCTTCAGCGGACAGGCTTCCATGCACAATCCGCATCCCTTGCATTCCTCGCCGTCAATCCGCAACAAGCCCCGGTCTCGCTTCTCTGTCTCGATCATCCGTATCCCTTTGCAGCCCGCCCGCATTCCAGGGCAAGCGCAGTCACTGCTTCTTATGTAGCCAAGTCTTTCGGGTTCGGGATTGAGTTCCATCCAAGCGAATTTCACCCCTGAGCCCCGAGAATGGTAGGTCCTGGAGAGGAGGGTCGCTGTGATGGGGATCACCCTTTCTGACAGCTCCTCTCGCCGTTGACCGAAAAGGAGTCACCATCGAAGTGAGGTTGCCGCCGCAAGCGTCGAACCATACCGTCCAACACTGCGCCAATGCACGCAAGGTTAAGATTCGATTTTACTTGGAAATCGGCGATCCTTGGATCGTCTCACCCAAGTTGGCACCATAGGAAGCAATCACTTTTCCGTCCGAACGCTGCAACAGAAGAACCGCTCCCCGCCGTCCCAGCAGAGTGAAATGCAGGGGCGCTTTGGTCAGGTTATCCTCAATGTCGACATCCGCATCGTCCAGCGACTCCGAAGAGAAGCTGTAGAGAATCGCGTCCTTGAGCAGCGTGGGATAGGCGAGTACGCCGGGTGATAGCGGATGGATTTCGCGAAAAGAGGGCGCCACGCCGGCGACGCGCATCGCGAAACGATAGAGCGCCGCAGTCGGTTCGATTCCCTCGCTGAGTTCCACCGGATCCGTTGCCCACAGAATCTTTCCCGCTCCGTAAGTCGCCTGTTCCACGGAAGCTCCATCCGCGAAACGCAAGGCATCGATCGGCGACTGCTGCACTTGCTGCGAGTAGGAGATCTGCAGTGCTTGCGGATCACCCGGAAGACGCAACATCGATTGACGCACGTCGATCGCTACCAATGTCGATTGGAAAGGCAGCACGCCCATACGATCAACCGGATTCCAGTGTTCGTCCCTTGCAACCGGGCCGGTAATCAACAGACATCCACCTTGCTCCACATAGGCAAGCAACTTCTTCCACGCAATTTCGGTGAGGGCCTGCGGCGAAGGAAGGATGATCAACTGGGGCGAGTCCATTTCACTCAGCCTGTTCTCAGGCAGCAGACGCACGGGCACGTGATCCAAATAGGATGCAGCGCGAATCGCCTTTCTCTGCGCTGCCAACGCAAGACCACTCATCGCCGAATATTGGAACGATTGAGAGTTCACAATCGTTACTTTGGGCGCTTGGATCTCTGTAAAGTGGGAGGCACCTTCGGCGGCAAAGCGTGCGAATCCAGCCAGAACATCCGCCTCTGGCTTCTCTGTTCCGTCGAGTCGAATAGCACCGATGGGGATTTCATTGTCATTCGCCATGCGTGCATTCACATTCCACACCCACTCGATCCCGCCCGCTCCCTGTGCAAACGAAAGCGCCAATTTGCGCTCCAGTTGCCGACTCTCCTCTGCTGCGGAAAAGCGCATGTGAGCATCTTGATTGGCGCGCCTCAACTCGCCCATCTCCTGAATCAGCATCGGCTTCCCAGAGATCTTCGCAGCGAGCGAAGTCCAGAGAATGGAATCGAAGTCACCCCAACTGTGATCCGAGGTGAAGTCCAGCTGTTGGGAATAGAAAGCCGGCGACAATCGGCCGGCCGTTCCACCATCGTCTTGTCCTACCGTGATGAGTTGCGATGATCCGGCGGCTCGAATGGTCGCGCGTTGACGTTCCGCCCAATCCGCAAAAATCTGCTGGGTGAACAGGAAGTAGTCGTAAACCTTGAGCGGGTTGAACCCCGCGCGCACTGCGTCCGACTCAAACGCGCCCGCTTCCGGCAATGCCCATGGGTCTTGCGCCGTCACCAGGGGAGACACCCCCGATGGCTTGGACTGAAGTGCCCGGCCAACGCCGAAGGTCGGTTCGTGCCAGGCGGCAAGCAATGCTGCCTCATCGGCATATTTCTGACTCAACCATTTGCGCCAGGCAAATTGTTCCATCGGATCTCCTTGCGGCACGGTTCGCCACAAGTTCTTGTTGGCGCTCGGCTCGTTGATCAAGTCCCAGGCAACAAAGGGCACATCGTGGAAGCGCTCGACAACTGAATGAACATAGTGGTCCTGCGCCTCAAGAGCCACCGGGTCGAGATAAGCGTTTTCTCCACCCAGACTATCTGGAAGAAAGGCAAACAGGTTGAATTGCACAGGCAGATCGTTGTGACGCGCAGTCATCAGAAAGGCTTCAATGGTCCGGAGTGTCTCTTCGCGAAATGTGCCGTCGGGTTTGGTCAACTGCGACCATCCAGTCCAGATGCCGCTGCGAATCATGTTGAGCCCTGCAGCATGAATTTGAGCCATGTCCCGGTCCCAGATAGCGGCGTTCGGTTCTGTCAAATAAAGCCGATGGACATCGCTCCCCATATAAGTCGTTCCAACCACCGGGAGCGGCTTTCCATCCACGCGAAAGTAATCACTCCCCACGGTCAGCTTGGGTCCCGATTTGAGATACTCCCAATCGCGCATCCAGAATCCGGAATGATAAGTAGATATCGGCGCACCTTCGCGGATCAATGTCGCATCCACTGCATGAAGTCCCTTTCCATCGGCAAACGATGCGGTCAAATCAATGCTCCGCGCCGCATTCGCAGCAACAACGATCTTCTGCAGCGGCGGGCCGCCTTCGCTGCGAAGGCTGAGGGAGAGCATGTCACCCGGCAAGGGTTCTGCTTTGTTTTCGAGCTCCAAATGGAATTCAAGGCGCTCGCCGGGAAGGAAGAGTGGCGACGCAGGACGAAACGTGAATCGATCTCTCTTGCGCAGCGCGATCGACTGCAGCCGGGAAAGCAATGTGGAGTCGCTGAGCGCTTGCGCATCCGGATCGCAGGCAACAAAGATCCACCGGCTCCCGACGAATCGGTGCAGCGTATGGTCGATGAGAAAGACGGGTGCGGCTAGCCAATGAACCCCATGAAAGTCTTCTCTAACGCCCCAGGCGAGCGTTGTGACCGATGCATCTTCGGACCCCGCCGAACCGATCTCCGCAGGAATCAACGGCACAGTGGATAGGCGTAGGACAGGGCTGAATCCCCGCTTCCAGGTGAAAGGGGGCAACTCCGGCTCGATATCAGGATTAGGTTTGAAACGCAGTTGGGAAGAACCCGGAGTCTGCTGGTAATCCGCGATGAAAAGCTCCAGGGAGGCTGCGACACTGGGACCCCTCAATTGCCAACTCGCGTCGGCGCGATACGCAGCACGCGTAAAGGGTTTCCCGCCCAATACAATCAGATTCCCTCCGTCTTCGAGATAGCGAAGGATGGCTGGCCACGAAGCCTCTGGATAGGCTGATCCGTAAGGCAGAACCAGCAGTTCTACAACCTTGTCGTCAAGGGCTTTGCCTAACTCTGCCGCATTGACGAAGTGCGCCCCGGGAAAGCCGCGTTGCAACGTTCCATCGTCGATCGCAACTGAGTCCGATGCGGGGAACCCAGCTTCCTGAAAGATCACAGTCATTCTCTGGGCATTCGCGATATCCAACATCGCGAACAAGAACATTGAGACACAAAGCTTCAGAAATAGCGGCGACATAAATCCCCCGAAAACGAGCGGATCGCACAACTTCGGCAAGAAGTCGATTAATCCGCCCCATCATTCTACTGCCGCTGGCCGATGACCTTAGCACACGTCCGCGCGAATCAGTAAGATCCAGCAACCTTGTCCTTGAACGGCATATGCGCTGCAAATAGTGCAGTCCAAGTATTGTTGGCGGGTCGCGCTTCGCTGACGCGCTGCAGGCCATAGGTGTATGTGCGCGTAACAACACCATTGGTCAGCTCGTCGAACACCTGCGGATAGCGCGTGGTCACTCCGTCCGCCGTGTTGACCACGCGGTTTCCGACGGCGTCATAACTCCATAACTCATCGATACGCTGCCGCCGTTCTTAGCGATCAGTGGGTTCTGCGAGTCGTATGCGAATGCGTTGCCACCGCTGGCGATGACGTTGTGGTTCTTGTCATAGCTCTCGCCTGCCAGCTCATCGTCGACATTGAATCCCCAATTGCCAGACGGCCCTTCTGCAAGGGTTGAGACTGCCGAGCCACGGTTCCCCACAGCGTCAAGCGTAGAGCCAACCGCGCCATTGTACCCCAATCTGTACTCAATGTTTGAACGGCTGAGGGCGCACTGCAACGGGCTCCCATGAACCGGAAATGCGGAGCAAAATACTTGCAATGTGATAGTTGCATTGATTGCAGGAAGTGCGGAGAGGTGCGGAGAAGTGCGAGAAAGTACTCTATTGGTTGCCCCTCAGGGAGTCGAACCCCGATATAGCGCTCCAGAGGCGCTTGTCCTACCATTGAACGAAGGGGCAACAAGCGAAGACTTTCTTGTGGCCGTACTGGTCAAGCAAATCGGCCGGGAGCCGATTGCTCAAAACCAACCTTCTCATCATAAGGGGAATCGCCGGTCTGGTCAAACAGGTGAGGTGCCGTTGAATTTCCTGCTCCTCATCCGGCCTGTTTCGGCGAACCATATCGCGCAGGACATTGTTCAGAAAGGAACACTCGTGCGGTAAAATCGTACTTGCATGGAACTGGCTCTCAATCTCGCCTGGGCGGTACTGGCAGTCGCTATTGTGCGCTTGTGGCTGTGCTATGCGCCGAATGAGGGGACAAATCGGCGAACCGGGTTCGCCGCGATGGTTCTGCTGCTGCTGATTCTCTTCCCGGTCATCTCGGTGACTGATGACCTGCAGGCAATGCAGAACCCGGCAGAGGCAGAAACAGCACTGCGCAAGGTCCAGTCGGCGGTCAATCCTTACACGATTTGTCCTGTAATGGCTGCGCTTCCTGAGTCCGTGGCATCTGCGGTCGATTTGGTCGAGTTGCCTTTTACGATTGGGACTCATTATCTCGTCTCTTCTCCAGACGATCCGGCACTGGGTCCGATTCAAATTCGTCCTCCGCCTGTCGCTTAACTCCCCCAATTCTCGTCTAAATTGCAAGGCCTAATTTTCCAGCAGGACATTCGTGCGCGCAACTTCGTCGATGAAGCTTGCTCCTTTCTGCCCGAGTTTGGCATGAGCTCGACAAAAGCAGTGGGTCCACACCCTTCGGTCTGACCGACAGGGTTGATCACAGCAGAAGGACCTGGCACGACCGGGGTACAGTAAATCTGACCGCGCAAAACGCGGATCAAAGGTTGTCTATGAAGCATTTGTTATTCTCACTCTCTGTCGCGGCAGCAGTCGCGCTCATCTCTTTCGCCCCGCCTTGGGCCAACTCGCAGCAGAGTCTTACTTGGGATCAGGTCAAGGCCAAATTCGAAGCCGCCAATCCAACACTCAAGGCCGACGCTCTGGGTGTCGACGAGATGAAGGCGGCGGAGACCACCGCTTTTCTTCGCCCCAATCCACAATTCGCCTTCGCTACCGACGGCACCCAGATTGCGCCTCACAACGGAGTTTGGAAACCCTTTGCTGGTACCGATTTTGTTCCCACCCTGAGCTATCTGCATGAGCGCGAGCACAAGCGCGATCTTCGCCTGCAGAGCGCCAAAGAGGGAACGAAGATCGCCTCCTCCGAACACGAGGATCTGCAGCGCAATCTGGAGTTCAGCCTACGCAGCGCCTTTGTGCAGACTCTGCAGGCCAAGGCCGTTTTGGAACTTGCCAAAGCCGACCTCGACTACTACGACAAGATCATTGAAATCAGTCGCAGTCGTTACAAGGCCGGGGACATCGCACAGATCGATCTGGATCGCATCGAGTTGTTGCGGGTCCAATACGAAGCCGAGATCCAGACCGCCTTGGTCGACTTGCGTACCGCCAAAATTCAGCTCATGCAGCTGCTCAACGACCGTGTCCCTGTGGAGCAGTTTGACGTGACGGGCGCTTTCGACTTCGATGAAGTGCTGCGTCCCCTCGATGACTTCCACAAGATCGCGCTCAGCGACCGCCCCGATTTGCAAGCGGCTTTGCAAACCATTCAGCAGTCCGAGACCAACCACAAGCTGGCTGTCGCCAATGGATCGGCAGACCCCACGTTCAGCGGCTGGTATACCTACAACTCCTCGAACAATAATCCCGCTGCGACTCAAACACTGGGCGCGAGCGTGAGCATTCCCCTGCGCATCTTCGACAAGAATCAAGGCGAGAAGCAGCGCACCCGTATCGATATCGACAAGAGCCAACAGACAAGCGAAGCGACTCGCGCGCAGGTCTTCGCCGACGTGGACTCTGCCTATGCGCAGGTGGAAAGCAACATCACTTTACTCAAGCCATTCAAAGCGCAATACAAGCAACAAGCCACACGCGTGCGCGACACCGTGACCTATTCCTACCAGCACGGGGGCGCTTCGCTTCTTGACTTTCTCAACGCCCAGAGCGACTACCGGGCAGTGCAACTGGCCTATCTGCAATTGATCGGCTCCTACCTGACCGCCGCCGGACAACTGAATCTGGCCGTGGGACGAGAGGTTATTCCATGATTTCGACTTCTGCTCCAAAAGATTTCCTGAAGGTATCCTTCACTCTGGCACTGGTTGTGCCGCTCTGCGTCGTTCCCCTTTCCGGTTGCAAAGACAAGGCACAGGGCGAAACCGCACCGCCCACGCCCCAGGTGATTCGGGTCGCCGATATGAACTTAATCACGATTGACGAGAAAGACGTGGCCAAATTCCCCATCACCACGGCGGGCACAATGGAAGCCTCCGCGGAACTCTCTGCCACCGGCGCTGTCTTCCCCGATGTGGCTCGCGAAGTTCCCGTCATCTCCATGGCTAATGGCAAAGTGGTCGACATCAAGGCCCGGCTCGATGACAACGTCAAAAAGGGGCAGCTTCTGCTCAAGGTGCAAAGCCCCGACGTCACCAGTGCCTTCAATGCCTATCTGAAAGCCGCGAACGACGAGCAATTGGCACGCAAGGCATTTGCTCGGGCGGATGACTTGTTCAAGCACGGCGCGATCGCCGAAGCGCAATTGGAACAGGCCGATGACGCGGAGAAGAACGCCAAGGCCGACCTCGCAGCCGCCGAAGAGCAATTGCAGACCCTTGGTGTGGACAAGGCGCATCCCAGCAGCGTAGTGCCTGTCTACGCACCCATCTCCGGCGTCATCGTCGCCCAGAACGTGACCAACGCAGGCGCGGCCGGCGTCGGTCTCTCCGGTTCGGCGACCGCCTTTACCATTGCCGATCTCTCCACCGTTTGGGTCGTTGCCGACGTCTACGAAAACGACATTCCCAAGCTCCAGTCGGGTCAAGAAGCGAGCATCAAGCTCAATGCCTTCTCCGACCGGCCGCTTAGAGGCCACATCAGCGACATCGGTCCCATCCTTGATCCTGCGCTGCGTACAGCCAAGGTACGCGTCGAGGTTGCCAATCCCGGCTTCATCAAACTCGGCATGTTTGCCACCTGTACCTTCACCAGCCTCAAGACGGAAACGCACGCAGTGGTTCCCGCCGAGTCCGTTCTTCATCTGCATGATCGCGATTGGGTCTTTCTTCCTGCCGACGGCAACCAGTTCAAGCGGGTGGAGATTCGCGCCGGTCGCATGATCGACTCCAATCACCAGGAGATCCTCGCCGGACTCGTCCCGGGTCAGAAGATCGTCGCCAATGCCTTGCTGCTCGAAACCGCGGGGAACCAGTAAATGATCAAAGGCCTTGTCGATTTCGCTCTTAAAAACCGCTGGCTGGTTCTCGGCGGCGTGGTGGTGCTCTCTGTGTGGGGTTTCATCTCCTTCCGTGCACTGCCCATTGAGGCTTATCCCGACGTAGCCAATAACTACGTCCAGATCATCACCCAATGGCCGGGCCGGTCTGCCGAAGAGATCGAACGCCAGGTCACGGTCCCGGTCGAGATCCAGATGGCCGGTATTCCTCATCTCACCCATCTGCGTTCCACAACATTGGCCGGCTTGTCCAGCCTGATGTTGATCTTCGACGATGACTCCAAAGGCGATGTGAATCGCGAGCACGTGCTGGAGCGGCTCGGTCAGGTGAACCTGCCCAACGGCATTGTCCCCCAGATGGGAACCGATTGGAGTCCCGTCGGCCAGATCTACTGGTATACGTTGGAGAGCACCAACCCCGCTTACGACGTGATGGAGAAGAAATCTCTCGAAGACTGGAGCCTGGAAAAGGCTTTCAAGGGCGTCGAGGGTGTGGTCGACGTCTCCAGCTTCGGCGGTCCAACCAAGGAATTCCAAGTTAAGCTCGATCCCGAAAAGATGGTGTCCTACGGATTGAGCATTGCCCAGGTTGAACAGCAGATTGCAGCCAACAACACCAATGGCGGCGGCAGCTTTATCGAACAGGGCGCGCAACAGATCAACGTACAGTCGGCTGGTCTTTATACCAGTGTGCAGGACATTGAAAGTACCGTCGTCAAGGCCAGCAACGGCACTTCCGTCAAGATCCGAGATATCGCCACAGTCAGCCAGGGGCCCAAGATCCGCCTTGGCCAGATCGGCCGCGCGATTCATCGCGAAGACGGCAAGATCGTCGACAATTCCGATACCGTGGAAGGCATCGTCCTGCTGCAAAAGGGCTCTGACTCCGATCCGGTTCTGCTCGGCATCCACAACGAAGTCGACAAGCTCAATGGCGACAAAGACCACCCTGGAATACTACCCAAAGGCGTCAAGGTAGTTCCCTTCCTCGATCGCTCCAAACTCGTTTCCTACACTGTCGAAACCGTCGAGCATAACCTCACAGTGGGCATGATTCTCGTCTCGCTCATTCTCTTTCTTTTCCTGGGAAACATCCGCGGTGCCATCATCGTGGCTCTCACCATTCCTTTCGCCCTGATGTTTGCCTCGATCTGTCTCGACCTCAGTCACATCCCTGCGAACCTGCTTTCTTTGGGCGCGCTGGACTTCGGCATGCTCGTCGATGGCTCGGTGGTGATGATTGAAAACATGGTGCGCCATCTGGCCAACAAGGAAGATCCGCGCACACCTGCGCAAAAGATTCGCAATGCCGCTCATGAAGTGTTGCGGCCTGTCTTCTTTGCCCGCGGCATCATCATCACTTCCTACCTGCCCATCTTCACACTGCAGGCTGTCGAGGGCCGTCTCTTCAAACCCATGGCCTGGACCGTTACTTTCGCACTTCTGGGAGCGCTGGTCTTTGCCATGGTGGTAGCCCCCGTGATGGCCATTCTCTTCTTCCGCAACGGCGCCAAGGAGTGGGAGAATCCGCTTCTTGGATGGCTGATCAAGCACTACCGCACCAGCGTGCGCGCCGCCATTGTGCATCGATCCATCACCGTCGGCATTGCCGGTGTCCTCTTTCTTTTTGCGGTCTACCTCACCGTGGGCGGCCCCATCGGCTCTGAGTTCCTGCCCCATCTCGACGAAGGATCCATCTGGGTTCGCGGCACCTTGCCTCCGAGCGAAGGTCCAACTCGCTCCATCGACTTCACCAACAGGGCGCGCATCGTCATGGCCTCGTTCCCTGAAGTGACCCAGGTCGTAAGCCAGACCGGCCGCCCCGACGATGGCACCGATACCGCCGGTTTCTTCAATACCGAATATTTTGTCGATCTCAAACGCAAGGAGGAATGGCGCCCGGCTTTCAAGCAGAACAAGGACGCTCTGATCGCCGCCATCGACGCGGAGTTGAGTAAGTTCCCCGGTCTTATCTGGAACTATTCGCAACCCATTTCCGACAACATGGAGGAGGCCGTCTCAGGTGTCAAGGGCGAACTTGCCGTCAAACTTTATGGCGATGACCTGCGTACGTTGGAACACCGCGCCGAGGACATCCAGGCCCAGATGTCGTCGGTGAAAGGCATCGAAGATCTGGGCATCTTCCGCATCGTCGGCCAACCCAACCTCAACTTCACCGTGGACCGCGCCGCTGCCGCGCGTTGGGGCATCAACGTCGCCGACATCCAAGATGCCGTGCAGACCGCTGTCGGAGCCAACGCCGTAACGCAGTTCCAGCAAGGCGAAGCACGCTACGATGTCACCGTGCGCTATCAACAGCAGTTTCGCGATACCCGCGAAGCGATCCAGAACGTTCGCCTGTTGGCGCCTTCCGGCGAGCGCGTTTCGCTGGCCCAACTCACCAGGATCACCACGGACGACGGCGCGGAACAAATCAACCGTGAAGCTGGACAACGGTACATTGCCATCAAGTATTCGGTGCGCGGACGCGACCTCGGCTCCACGGTTGAAGAAGCCATCGCCAAAGTGAACCATAACGTCAAATTGCCCGCCGGTTATCACCTCGAATGGGCCGGAGAGTATGAAAGCCAGAAGCGTGCCGACAAGCGCATGGCCATTGTAGTACCGGTTACGGTATTGGCGATCTTCCTTATCCTTTACACCATGTTCCGCTCCTACAAGTGGGCTGCGCTCATCCTGGTTTCTGTCGTGATGGCTTCGGTCGGCGGACCGCTCGCGCTCTTCCTGACGCACACCAACTTCTCGGTCTCGTCGGCGGTCGGCTTCCTTGCGCTCTTCGGTGTCTCGGTGCAAACCGGCGTCATCATGATTGAGTTCATCAATCAGCTCCGCGCTCAACGCAAGGGTATGGAGGAGTCCTCGGAGGAGCACATTGTGGACTCCGCCGTGGAAGGCGCTGTCCTGCGTCTGCGTCCCATCATGATGACAATGCTGGTAGCGACGCTGGGTCTGTTGCCCGCCGCGCTCTCTCACGCCATCGGATCAGACTCGCAACGTCCTTTCGCCATCGTCATCGTTGGAGGCCTCATCGCCAACTTGATCATCGGCGTCTTCCTCTTGCCGACGCTCTACGTTTGGATGGCCGACGAGAACGACATCTTGCCTTCGGTGGGCGCCGCCGACGAGTTTTGACCCTAGGCGGTGCTTCAACTGCCTTCTCTCCTTGCGATGTCTGCCTATCGCAAGGAGAGAAGGTGCGCGCCTTCGAAGGCCTTCCCTGCCCCATCAGCGCCAGCAAGGCCCCAAGTTCTATCTCGCTCTGGCAATACTGTTTCTGTGAGTTTCGAGGCTGAACTTTCCGATCTCCAAGACCAATTGCAGCGCGATAATCGCGCAGACGATTGATGCCAACTTGAAGATCCCGTCGTTGATTGTCGCTATAGACAGACCTTCGATCGCCGGGCGTTTCAGCAAGACATAAACGTGATCGTGCAAGGTCGCCAGCTGCACCATGGGGATGAGCCCAAGGCCCTTGAAGAGAATCTCCTTGCCGGCCAGAGGTCGTTGCCAGCGCACACTCCACAGATCGAAGCAATTCCACGCCAGTTGCAGGGAGTTCAACACCACGATCCACCAGTAGAAGATCATCCAGATCGGCGCCAATTGATAGGGTGAAGCTAGCAGATACGCGGCTCCGGGACCAAACATCAGGTACGGGTGCTTGGGAACCAGCAGCCACCAAACCAGAAAGAGATAGCCGAAAACCACCTCGGCAACAGCCTTGGCGTAGCTCGGGCGCTTCATTCCAACCGGAGGATGAACCGTGACCGGCGGCAGGCTGGCAGGAGACCAGTTCATATTGGCGCTCACAATCCCGGGGCATTTCTCCGGATAGTGAGTCGCCCCATACTCGATCCCCGCAAAAATGAGCGTGACCCAAGCGGCAGCGTTCATCCACACAACTGGGAGCCGCAGGACCGCTCCTACAATGGCTTCGGCGTCGTAGTTGCCCGTGGTGACTGCGAGCACTACAGAAACAATCCCGTAGATCACAGTCGCCCACAGAAACACTGTGCGCAGAACGAACCAGTACATAGGAAAAACCATCGGTCCAATCAGGTATTGTTGCGGCAGATAGCGCGCGGCCACCTGCATTGGCGAACCAATCTGCTTGAGCCACGCCTCGGCTTCGTCTTTGCTGAGTAGTCGCCCCAGTTCGGATTCCTTATCCTCGAGCTGCGCCTCCAGATTCGCCCGGAGTTCTGCGAGGATATCGTCCTGCCGCTTCCATGGCAGGTGCTTTCTTACGGCTTCGAGGTAACGGTCGAGAAGTTCCATGGCGGCTTCCTTATCTCATTGCTGCGGGTTGTTGAGAGTTGCAATAACGGCCGCGTTCAGGGTGTTCCACTCATCGAGCAACTGCCCCAGCATTTGTTCGCCGTCGCTATTCAATCGATAGAACCGTTTGTTGCGTTTCTCTTCTTCGCGCCATTCACTGGCCAGCAGGCCCTGTGTCTCCAGGCGGCGCAACAGGGGGTAAAGCGTGCTTTCGTCGATAGCCAAACCATGTTCGTCCAGAGCCTTGCGCAGGGTGTAGCCGTAATGCTCCTGGCGAAGTTGCGCCAGGACTGCCAGAGTCAGGCAGCCACGTCGCAGTTCCAGGCGGAGGTTCTCGAAGAGATTCTCGGGGATCGTCATGCTGCGCCTCATACACTGTACTTCACATACTGTGTCACATACAGTGTATGACGTCAAGTACGCTCGCTAGATTTTTTCAGGCGTCGTCCTGGCTCCTCCACCTCTGTCGTTCGCAGTTCAAACGCCCTCGCAGCGAGGCCCCTTTCCTAGCAATGCCCCACGTGTAGTGCATTTCCAACCGCCTCCCTGCGCTTTTTTCACGAAGATGAATTCCGGCCTCCCTTATCCACAAAATCCCCCCTTTCCCGCGTTGACCCTGCCAGCACGGCTCCTTAGAGTCAGTAGTCGGGGAGTGTTTTTCCTCGCCGCAGTTGCTTGTCCAGACTGCGGAAATCGTTTTTTGCGTCACCCAGGAGTCCGGAGACCTCATGCTCAAACTGAAGAAGATTCACATCCTCGGCTTTAAAAGCTTCTGTGACCGCACGGAATTGACCGTTCGCGGGACAGGAATCGCCGTGGTCGTGGGGCCAAACGGATGCGGTAAGTCCAACATTCTGGATGGGGTAAGCTGGGTGCTCGGCGAACAGAGCGCCAAGACCCTGCGCGGTACCAATATGCAGGACGTCATCTTCGCCGGAACCCGCGACCGCAAGTCGCTGGGCATGGCCGAAGTGACGCTGACCATGGTCGATCCAGAGGCCTATGAAGGTCCGATTCCCGTCGAGCCGGAGGTCGAAGTCGACCCCGACGGCCCCGCTGACTGGGACGAGAGCGAGATTCGGCGCCAGCGCGCCGCCGAAGCCGAAGAAATTATCGCCAACGAACAGCCTGGGCAGGTTCTGGACGAGGACGGCACTGAGGCAATGACCCCGCCCCAGTTATTGCAGGGCGCATCGGTAGAAGGACCGCAGGCGGTGGTCCTCAAGATTCGCAGGCGCAAGTTCCATCGCACTCCGCAGCGCGGCGAAATCGTCATCACGCGTCGCCTCTTCCGCACCGGCGAGAGCGAATACCTGCTGAATGGCAAGCTCTGCCGCCTGCGCGACATTCAAGACATCTTCATGGGAACCGGTCTTGGACCGGAAAGCTACGCAATCATCGGCCAGGAGCGTATCGGCCAGCTGCTCAGCAGCAAGCCGCACGATCGCCGCGCCATTATTGAAGAGGCCGCCGGAATCACCCGCTTTAAGACCAAGAAGCGCTTGGCCGAATTGCGCCTTGAGAGCGCCAAGCAGAATCTGGCTCGTGTCGACGATATCTTCGAAGAAGTCACCCGCCAGATGAACAGCCTGAAGCGTCAGGCCGCCAAGGCCGAGCGTTTTGCCGCGGTTCGCGACGAACTGCGCGGGCGTCTTCGCGTTGTCCTGGCCAGCCGCATGGCCCAGATGGACGCAAGCCAGGCTCGTCTCGACGCCGAAATCTCTGCCTTGACCGAACAGATCAACGGCTTCGCCGGTTCCATCGAGGAGCAGGAGGCCAAACAGCACAGCCTCACCGAGCGCGGCTACGAACTGGACCGCCAGGGCCAGGAGGCTCAGAGCACCGCCAACACCGCCGCCGTCGAACTAGAGCGGGCGAAAGCGCGAGTCCGCAGCAACTCCGAACGGATCAGCGAGTTGGAAGCCCGCATTACCGCCGCAGCCGCCGAACTGGAAGCCACACGCGTGCAGATGGGCGGGGTGGATGAGGAACGGAACCAGCAGCAGACCTTTCTGCAGTCGGCCGCAACCGAAGCGAAGGAATTCCGCCTGAAGGTTGAGGCCGGTCAGCACGAAGCTCGCCTTGCCGCGGAAGAAGTCTTCACCGCAGAGCGAGAGCTTGAGTCCGGCCGGCGTCACGTAATGCAGCTGCTGACGCTCGCCGGAAATGCCCGCAACCACACTCTGCAAGGCGAGGAAAGCCTTGCCGCTCTGGAGCGCGAAGCCGAGCGACTCGACGGCGAAATGGGCCGGGCCCGCAGTGAGCAGGAGAACCTCGAAGTCCAGAACGCTGAGTCGCGCCTGCGTTATGAATCCGCTGCAGAGACCGTCAAGCGATTGGAAAACGAGATTGCCGCCCTGCGCGCTTCCCTTCAGGCCCGTCGCGCTGAAGAGAATGCCCTGCGCCAGCGCGCCAACCAGTTACGCAGCGAACAGGCCACAGTAACCGGCCGCCGCAACTCGCTTGATGCCTTGATCCGTGACCACAGCTATTCCACCGAAACGGTTCGCCGTCTGCTCAAGCCCGGCGCGTTGGGCGCGAACATGGCTCCGGTGGGCACTCTGGCGGACTTCCTCGAAGTTAGCGGCGCAGCCGAAGGCGTGGTCGACGAATTCCTGCGCGACGAGCTCAATTACGTTGTCGTTGAGACCTGGGACGTGGCCGATCAGTGCGTCAAGCTGCTCAAATCCAGCATCGATGGTCGAGCCACCTTCCTCGTCCCCCCGGCCGAGGAGAACCTCTTCCACGAGACCACCCATCAGATCAGCGCGCCAGGCGTCGCACCGCTGCTGGATTCCGTTCGGATTCTGAATGGCTATGCCGGCAAACTGGAGACGCTTCTACCCAAGTTGCAGGACGGCTATCTGGTCGTGGACTCCGGCGTTGCCCAGAGCCTGTCGAACAAGCATCCCTACGCGTACTTCCTGACCCTCGAAGGCGAGTGTTTCCACCTGGGGACCGTGACCGGCGGAAAGCCCGCCAGCGCCGGCCCGCTAGCCCTGAAGCGGGAGTTGCGTGTCGCCGAGACCAAACTGGTCGGCGTCGAGACCAGCCTTGCCAAAGCAGAAAAAGACGCCACCGATCTGGCGCACTCCATCGAAGATCTGACCCTTCAGCTCGAAGCCAACAACGAGGAGCGCCGTTTGGCCGAACGCGACGCCGCCAACCAGGGCGCGGCACTGAAGCAAATGGAGTCGGAATCCCAGCGCGTCGAACGCCGCCTGCAGGAATGGTCCACTCAGGCTGCCCGCAACAAGGACGCGCGCGAAGCCAAGAAGACGACGATCGATCAGAAGCGTGAGGAAACCCGCCTTCTGGAATCTGAACATGGCGCCGCGGAAGCCGCACTCGACGAGAAACAGGCGCAGTTGGCTCTTCTTCGTCAAAAGCGCGAAGGCCTGCAGCAGGAAGCTGCCCAAATCACCGCCGAACTGGCAGGCCTGGAGGAACGCCGTCGTGGCGCGGAACTCGCCTTCCAGCGCATTGAGCGGCTCCATGCCGACCTTGAGCGCCGTGCAATCAGCATCGAGCAGCAAGCCACCGCCGCCGCCACCGAGCGCGAGCAGCGCGCCCGGGAGAGCGAAGCCCTGATGCTGCGCGAAGAGGAGCTGGTGGTGGTGCGCGCCGAAGCTCTTGCTTTGGCAAAGACCTCGGCGACCGAAGCCCTCGCCTTGCGTCAGCAACTGGCCATCATGGAAGCGCAACTCAAGGCGGGTCGCTCCTCTCTGGATCAGCTCCGCGAGAGCCGCTCGTTGAGGGCCGCGGAGGTTGCCAAGCTGCGTTCGGACTTGGAATACCTGGAAGCAAGCTGTCTCGCCGAAGTCAACGTCGAAGCTGCGGTGCTGCGCGCCGACACGGAGATCGTCCACATTGGTGACGATGCCCTGCTGGAAGAAGAAGAGACCTGCAAGACCCTTCGCACCCGCATCGAGCAGATGGGGCCGGTCAACATGATGGCCCTCGACGAGTACAAGGAAACCGCCGACCGTCATCTCTTCCTGGAAACGCAGCGCAAAGATCTGACCGAGTCCATTGAGAACACCCAGGACACCATCAAAGAGATCGACATCATCTCGCGCACCAAATTTGACGAGGCCTTCGCCAAAATCAACGAGAACTTCGCCGGTGTCTTCACCCGTCTCTTCCATGGTGGCCAGGCGTTCCTGCGTCTCACCGATACGGAGAACTCCACCGAAAGCGGCTTGGACATCGTGGCCTCGCCTCCGGGCAAGAAGCTGCAGAATGTGCTGCTGCTCTCCGGTGGAGAGAAGGCGCTCACGGCACTAGCATTGCTGGTGGGCATCTTCCAGTTCCAACCCAGCCCGTTCTGTGTGCTCGACGAAGTCGACGCCGCACTCGACGAAACCAACGTCGGCCGTCTTGCCGATCTGTTGCACTCGCTGAGCAAAGAGACGCAGTTCCTCATCGTCACCCACTCCAAGCGCATGATGCACTCCGCGGATCTGATCTATGGCGTCACCATGCAGGAGCCGGGCGTGTCGCGCGTCGTCAGCGTCAAGCTGGGGAACGAGCATCAGCAGCAACGGGCCACCGCATAAACTGCATTGCCCAACGATTCTGCAAAAAATCGTCACAAGAAAGGCAAAGCTTCGAAGGAAGCTTTGCCTTTTGCGCGTTTTAAGAGATGAAGAGGTTTTTGCGATTCTTTTGTTCAGAGAGTGTGGGAGGCATTTTCAGACGAAAATACACCCCCGAAGGAATCCGTCGCTTCGGAGGCGCTTGTGGTACACAAGTTAAGACGGGAACCAGTAGTCGGCGCTGGAGGTCGGTAGCACACGACTACTGGCAATCCCTGCACAAAACGAAGCTAGCCGCGGCTTCCCCTTTCCACTGCTGCCTCGTGTCGCCCGGCTCAAAGAGGAACTTGTTACGGCGCCTCTGAACCATGTTGACAACTGAAGTCTCTCCCATCCCGGATCATCGTTCCGTGACGGCTGTCACATGGGATGAAACCATAGTACAACTTGGGAATTCCTAGATCATGAAGAACGATCTAAAGGCTTTGTGTCCTGTTCGCAAACCCCTTTCCTGCCCGCTGCACGTTGACAAACCGACCCGTTCCCAAGAGAATCGGAGTTTCACATCTCTCTGAGGTAAATCCTTCCCATGTCTGCTCTCCTGACGACGAATCTTGGCGCTATTCCCCTGCTTGGCCGGGGCAAAGTACGCGACCTCTATGCTGTAGACGATGCACTGCTGTTGGTAGCCACCGACCGCATCTCCGCCTTCGATCATGTGCTGGCTACCGGAATCCCCGGCAAGGGAAAGATCCTCACCCAGATCTCGCTCTTCTGGTTTGACTTGCTCAAGGATGTTGTCCCCAACCACATCATCACCGCGGACGTTTCCAAGTTCCCCGCAGCGCTGCAGCCCTTTGCCGACCAATTGGAAGGCCGGTCCATGCTCTGCAAGCGCGCCAAAATGTTCCCTGTGGAGTGCGTGGTGCGCGGCTATCTTACCGGATCGGGCTGGAAGGAATATAAGGCCACTCAGACCGTTTGCGGAATTCCTCTGCCCGCGGGTCTATTGGACGGCTCACGCCTGCCGGAACCGCTCTTCACTCCTTCCACAAAGGCCGAAGGTGGCGCCCACGACGAGAACATCAGCTTTGCCGCCGCGGAAGAACTGGTGGGTGCTGCCGATGCCGCGGAGTTAAGTCGCTTGACGTTGGCCACCTATAAGAAAGCTGCAGCTCATGCGGAGTCCCGCGGGCTGATTTTGGCAGACACAAAATTTGAGTTCGGACGGACTGATCAAGGAATTATTCTTGCTGATGAAGTTCTCACGCCAGATTCGTCCCGTTTCTGGGAAGGTGCAACCTGGAAGCCGGGCGGAGCTCAGCCTTCATTCGACAAACAATTCGTGCGAGATTATCTTCAATCCATCCATTGGAACAAGCAGGCGCCGGCGCCAAGTTTGCCGGATGACGTTGTGGAACGCACACAGAGCAAATACCTGGAAGCATTCCGACGTTTGACCGGGCTGGACCTTCAACTTTAAGCACCAGGCGGAGTGCACCATGACGTACGTGGACTGGGGCATCGTCATTGTTTTACTGCTGGCGATTGCCGGCGGGTTTTCGCAAGGATTCTTTCGCTCCGTGTGCGCATTGGGCGGCCTGCTGTTGGGGTTGGCGGTGGCCGCCTGGAACTATGGGCGGCTTGCGGCTTGGATCATGCCTGTGGCGCGCGTGGGGGCTTTGGCCAACGCCATCGCGTTCGTACTGATCGCACTGGTGGTCATGGGCCTTTCCGATATACTCGGAAGGGTTCTGGCTAAGGCCCTGCATTCCATGGGGCTGGGATTCCTGGATCGACTGGCAGGCGGTGCATTCGGCTTTTTTCAAGGGGTAATGCTGGTGACTCTGGTGATCCTTGTCACCGTGGCTTTTTTCCCAAAGGCGCACTGGCTTGAAAGGGGAAGGTTGCCGCGGCTCTTTTTTGGGACATGCCACTTGAGTACCCGCATGACTCCGGCAGAATTGGCTCACCGTGTGCGGCAAGAATTGGATATGCTGGAGAAAGAATCTCCCGGCTGGCTTCATCCAGACGGGAAAGTTTGAACGGTTCGAGCGGGCAGCTTGAAAGATAACAGGCGCTTCTCCAACTCCTTTACCCCGAAGCCTCCGTGAACCAGGGTCACTTTCTGCAAGGAATACCCCGCGTTGAGTGGAACAGGGCATGGGCCTTGCAGAACCGCGTTAGAAGAACAATAAAAGTCACTGTTTAGGCAAGAGGTGAACGTGAGACGAGAACTGGACAGCCTGGTAACCCAGATGCATTCCACCGGCATTCGATACGAAGACGCGGTGCGCGAATTCAAGAAGCAATATCTGCGCGAGGTTCTGGTCGCAAACCGCGGCAACCAGTGCAAGGCCGCCGAAGAGCTGGGGATGCATCGGAATACCCTGAGCCGCACCATGGCCGAGTTGGACCTGGAACTGGCCGAAGTGCGCGCAGGTCTCAAGCGTCCGCCCCGTAGCGAACGTCCTGTATTCAGCGCGGTAAACAAAATCTACCGCCAAGGCTGATCTACTTTCAGGGTCCAATGCAAACAAGTTCTCCGAACCATGCAGCGCGCGTCCAAATCGAACCGGGATTTGAATGGGATCGCCAAGACGCATATCTCTTCGATATCGATGGCACTGTGTTGCGCAGTCGCGACAGAGTCCACATGGATTCCTTTCTCCCCAGCATCTTGCAGGTGACAGGCATCGAGATGTCGCTGGCCGGCGTCTCGATTCATGGCAGCACGGATACAGGGATTCTGCGCGATGCCTTTCATTTGGCAGGCATTCCGCCCGAAGTTTTGGAACTGCACTCCGAAGCAATTCTCGAAGCGGTTCGTCAAAACGTGGCAAGCCGACGCCATCTGATGGATTTGCGGCGGATGCCGGGCATCGAAGATACGCTGCGGCATCTGGCAGCCAACGGCGCCAAGCTTGGGCTGGCGACAGGGAATCTGGAGACCATCGGCTGGGGGAAGATCGAGCTCGTGGGTTTGCGGGACTGGTTTCACTTTGGCGGCTTCAGTGACCGTTTCCCAGTGCGATCCGATCTGATTGGCAACGCCGCGCACCTGGCCCGCGCATTGACCGCCCCAACCGCAAGCGTTTGCGTTGTCGGCGACACTCCACGCGATATTGAGGCTGCCCACGCCAACTCCCTGCCGGTGATTGCAGTGGCTACCCACAACTTCGACTTTGACACGCTGCTCGCTCTTGGCCCTGAGGTCTGCGCTACGTCGCTGGCCGACCTGCTGGTTGCCACTCAGGCAGTCCAGTGAGCGCAGGGGCGGCCTTCTCTCGTTCGTCACCCTCCCCGCTTTTCGTGCGCATTGCCGCTTGGTCTTTGTTGGCGAACCTGCCCGGGGCGCTCCTGGCCCAATCGACCACACAGGTACCGCAGAACGCTTCGACTGCCCTCCAATCCAGCCCGCAAGCAGAGGTTAAGCCGGTCCGCGGCAGAGACCGCCGTCAAGCCGCCAAGCTCTTCCTCGAAGCAACGGGGCTATTCGAAAAGGAGAAGTTCGAAGAGGCGATGCGCGCCTATCAACAAGCGGCAGACCTCGACCCCTCCAAGCACGACTACGCACTCGCTGCGGAAGTGGCCCGCAATCATGCCGTGACGGCATTGATTCAGGCTGCGGCCAGTGATCGCGTGCGTGGGGACGCGGCGGCCGCCCGCGCGGCATTGGCCGAAGCCCTTGCACTGAATCCTCAAAGCGCTCAAGCCAGCGAACATCTGTATGAATTGGGAAATGACGCGCTGGCCGCTGCCCCGGCTCCCCTTTACGAGCAAGGCCTTAGCGATCTGGGCGAAATTCCGACGCTCGCGCCGGCGACGAGTGTGCATAGCTTTCATCTTCGCAGCGACCAGAGACAGGTGATCCAGCAGGTCTTCAAGGCTTATGGGTTGGAGACAACCCTCGACGAGAGCGTGCGTCCGATGCAGATCCACTTCGATCTCGACGATGCGAGTTTTGAGCAGGCCACGCGCACCCTCGAACTCGTCACCAAGGCTTTTCATGTCCCGGTGGACGCGCACCGTGTGATTGTGGCTCGCGACACGCGCGAGAACCGCCTGCAATTCGAACGTCAAGAGGTGGAGACGGTTTACCTCTCCGGTTTGAGTACGCCCGAACTCACGGAAGTCAGTACCCGGTTGGCCCGAGATATTTTCGGGGCATCGCTGGCGGTCGTCGATGCTTCCGCCGGCACGATCACTCTAAAAGCGCCTGCCAGCACACTGAACGCGTTCAACGCAACGGTGCTTCCTTTGCTCGATGGCCGCAGCCAAGTGATCCTGGATGTTCGCATGATCAAACTGGCGAACTCCAGATCTCGAAACACGGGCGCACAACTGCCCCAGTCGATGTCGGCCTATAACATCTATAGCGAAGAGCAGAGCATTCTGAACGCCAATCAGGCACTGATCCAGCAGATCGTTTCTTCGGGCCTGGCAGCGCCTGGAGATACTCTTGCCATCATCGGCATTCTGATCGCGTCAGGTCAGGTGTCCAGCAGCCTCTTCTCTGGTGGAATCGCCACCTTTGGCGGTGGCATCACAGCGTCGGCACTTTCTCCTGGCGGCACCACAGCAAATCTAAGTCTGAACTCTTCCGATTCGCGACTGCTGGACCAGGTGCAACTGCGACTGGGGGATGGCGAAGACGGGCAACTCCGCCTGGGCGAGCGTTACCCGATCCAAACATCCTCTTTTTCCTCGGGACTCGGAAGCGGAGTCAACATTCCCGGCCTGAATGGTGCAGGGGCTTCCGGAGCTCTCACGGGATTGTTGTCCGGGCTCAGTGGCCTGGGAGGCACCGTCCCCATGATCGAGTACCAGGATTTGGGGCTCACAGTGAAAACAACACCACGGATCTTGCGCAACGGAGAAGTTGCGCTCAAGTTCGACATGAAGCTGGATGCTCTCGCCGGTACTTCGATCAATGACGTCCCGGTGCTCTCCAATACCGCCTATTCCGGTGTGGTGACCATCAAAGAGGGCCAAGGCATTGTCGTTGTGAGCGAGCTGGATAAGTCCCAAAGTAGAGCCATCAGCGGCACTCCGGGGATCAGTGAGATTCCCGGCCTGAATAACCTGACAGGCGTAGACAAAGAGAGCAACTCCTCAACTCTCCTGATCATCATCACGCCGCACGTAGTCCGCACGACACAAGCAGGCGGCCACACTCCGATGATCCGGGTGGAACGAAGCGCGATCGCGCGATAGGGCGCAACCGGCGTCCCTTTCCTCCGCTTGGTTTTCCATAGGTCATGACTCCAGGGTGGGCGTCGCCAACAGGCCTCTTGTGCCTTCAGTCAGCCTAAGAGCCGCTGTTGCTTGAGTGCTGAGCAGTCCACCCACCCCATAAAACTGTCATCCTGAGCGAGCGAAGCGAGTCGAAAGCCAGCCCTGAGCGAAGCCGAAGGGGAATCTGCGTTTACCGGGATCTCGTGCCCGTCTCGTCGGTGATTTACGCCTCAGGACAAAACGCGCATTGAATTTGTAGTGCTGAACCATTCCAACGGTTTTACTGCCGGATTAAGGATCAATTGATTTCATGAATTCTCATTGACGCATACGCAGCAAGGGCAGACAGCTGAATATCCTGTCTGCCCTGCTTTTACTCGCGGGCGTTCAAACTACTTCGCTGCCGCGTCCAGCTTTATCTGGTAGTCGATAATCTGCTTGACCGTTTCATAAGGTACGCCTCCTAGCGGAAGGGGACGGCCATTGATCAAGAGAGTGGGAGTCTGGTTAATGTTCAGATCCTGGGCCAATTTGACCGAAGACTGCACGGCCGCCTTGATCGCAGGAGTTGTGGAACAAGCCGTAATCTTAGCCGGGTCAAGACCCGCTTTCGTGACCGCGCTATTCAGCGTCAAGGTGGCGCCGTCCGCGGTATTCAGGCCATCTTGACCTTCGAAAACGGTCGAGGCAAAGAGGAAGAAAGCATCGTTGCCGCCCTCTTTGGCGACGCAGAGCCCGAAGGCCGCTGCGCCCGCCGCCGCCGGGTGCTGGGGCAATGGATAGTTCTGAAAGACAATGCGGGCCTTGGGATAATCCACGGCCAGTTTGTCCATGTTGGCCTGTGCTTCTTTGCAGTGCGGGCATTGAAAGTCAGCGAACTCAACCAGTTCAAGGTCCTTGGCGGCCGCCCCGCGGAAGGGTCCGTCCGCTCTCTGCTGCGCAACCGTCCGCATCTCCGCCCAGGGGTGCTCGCCGAACGGCTGGATCTCGTCCCCGGCGATCATATGCTTCCCATCGACCGTGACAAAGACCGCAACGACCCCTTGCTTCTGCTTTCCGGTCTTGTCGCCCGCATAGACGATGATCTTGCTGATGTTGTCGACTGGCGTCTTGAGAATCGCTTCAACCTGCCAGACGCGAGTCTCATCGTAGCCCCACATTGCCTTCAGAAAGCCATCGACAACTTCCTTGCTGGGGCCAGTTGCGGTGAAGTTCGCCGGGTCCGGTTTGGGAAAAGCAACCACGGGATTAGGCGAAGCAGCGGGCTCTGGAGCCGAAGGCGCAGGCTCCTGCGCGGTGAGTTGGAGAACGGAAAGCGACAATGCAGCCAACGCAGCGAGGCTGGCAAAACGGGCGGACAAACGAATCAAGCGAATTCTCCTTTGAAGGGCGGAGTTTATCCCGCACTCACTTATACCTGAACCTTGACGGCAATGGGAAATCTTCGCCCCATGCCAAACGACTTGGAAGTCACCTTCAGGACCGGTGCGGCCTGTTGGCGTTTGTACTCGGACCGCTCCACGAGGTGTACCACCTGTTGGACCAGTTCAAGCGGAAATCCGTATGCAAGCGCAATCTGCTCCGGCGTCTCATACCGTTCCACATACGCTTCCAGAATTGGATCGAGAACCTCGTAGGGAGGCAAGGAGTCGGTGTCCTTCTGGTCCGGGCGCAATTCGGCCGACGGCGGCTTGTCCAGAATTGCCTGGGGAATCACTTCCCCATCCCGGTTCAGCCAGCGGCACACCGCATAAACACGGGTCTTCACGAGATCGCCGATCACCGCCAGGGCCCCCACCATGTCGCCATAAAGAGTACAGTAACCGACGGCCATCTCCGACTTGTTGCCCGTTGTCAAAACCAGCGCCGAAAACTTGTTGGACATTGCCATCAACAGTCCGCCGCGAATCCTCGACTGCAGGTTTTCCTCGGTCGTGTCCGATTTGGTCCCAACAAAAATGGGCTCGAGGGCTTTCTGATACTGCTCGAAGAGCCCATCGATGCCGATCAGCTCAAAGCGAATCCCTAGTTGCGTTGCCAGCTTCCGGCTGTCCTCGATGGACCCTTGCGACGAATAAGGGCTTGGCATCCCGACAGCCAGCACGTTTTCGGCGCCTAACGCATCCTTTGCCACGCAGGCCACCAGCGCCGAGTCGATGCCGCCGCTCAATCCGATCAGTGCTTTCTTGAATCCACACTTGTGAATATAATCGCGCGTCCCCAGGACCAGAGCCCGATACGCTGCAGCTGTCTCGTCTTCCGGATCGGTTTCAACCAAATCGGCCTGAAACGGATCCACAAGGAGCAGGTCCTCCTCAAAGGATGCCGCTTGTGCGATCAATTCCCCACTTGCGTTGAAGGCCAGAGATGAGCCATCGAAGATTAGGCTGTCTTTGCCGCCTACCTGATTGCAAAGCAATACCGGAATGCCATCTCTGCGCGCAATCGCCGCCAGCATTTCGCGGCGGAGGCCCCGCTTGGCATGCCAAAACGGACTGGAGGAAAGATTGATGTGCACGGCAGGTTGCTGGCGCATCAGCTCCTCCATCGGATCGACCGTGTAGAGGCGACGTGGCCAGAAGTTCTTGTCGTTCCATGCGTCTTCGCAGATGGTAATCGCCAGGCGAATCCCGTCGAGTTCAACCACTCTTTGTTGCTTGGAGGCCGCAAAATATCGCTGCTCATCGAAAACATCGTAAAACGGCAGAAGGCGTTTGTGCTGTTCGTGCAGAACCTGACCTTGGTCCAGAAGCACAGCCGCGTTAACAGCTGGCTTTCCCGTCTCCGCGGCGGCAGGCAACGCCACTCCAACCAGGATTGCAGTCGGCAGGCTTGCGGACGCCTCGGCTAGTTCCTCGACAGCGCTCCGACAGCGCGCCAGAAAGCTGGGCTTTTCAAGGAAATCCGCCGGCGGATAACCGCAAATAGCCAACTCGGAGAAGACAGTCAAACGCGCGCCCTGAGCGGCAGCTCGGCGGCTGTTCGATAGAATCTTCGCAAGATTGCCGGTGAAATCCCCAACCGTCGGATTGATTTGCGCCAGTGCTATCTTCACTCTTCCAGTTTAATCCAACGAAAAGGCCGCCCCATTTGCAGGGCGGCCTGTACTCGGAGCTTCCACGTTCTCAGGAACCTGTCCCCGCGAACACTACACCCACGGTTCGCAGAATGATCTTGAGATCGAGCCAGATGCTCCAGTTATCGATATAGGTCACATCCAGTGATACATAGCTGTCAAAGGAGGGATCCTGACGCCCTTGAACTTGCCAAAGGCCCGTGATTCCGGGGGTCACATCGAGACGGCGGAGATGGCTCAGCTTATATTCGCGCACTTCGCTCGCGATGGGTGGCCGAGGCCCAACCACGCTCATATCTCCACGAAGAACGTTATAAAACTGCGGAAATTCATCCAGCGAATACTTGCGCAGAAAACGCCCGAGTTTGGTGATGCGAGGGTCATCCGCAATCTTGAACAAGACACCATCGCGCTCATTCAGGTGATTGAGATCCGCGCGAAGCTTTTCTGCATCGCACACCATGGTGCGGAACTTTGTGCACTTGAAGACGCGCCCCTTCTTGCCAATTCGCTCCGAGGAATAAAAGACAGGTCCAGGCGAATCCAGTTTGACGGCAACGCCGATGACCAGCAGGAGAGGGGAAATCAAAATTAATGCCAACGAAGAGAAGATCACGTCAAAAACGCGCTTGACCATCAGGCCGAATTCAGGAACGTGACCGCGGTGCAGAGGAATCGTCGGGAATTGACCAATATATTCGATAGGGCTGTTCCAGGCCAGACCATCGTACAAATCGGGGACCACCCTGAGGTCCACATCGAAGTTGCGAGCCTGCTCCAGTACATCTTGCACTACGCCGCGCTCAAACGGAGAAGTAAAGAAGATCTCATCCACAAACTGTTTGCGAGCATGATCAAAGAGCGTGTCAAGGGACCCCACCACATCGCCCGAAGTGGACGTGAAACGTGAGGCGGCCCCAGGAAAGTCGATGAAACCCTTGAATGTGAAGCCCAGACGCCGAATGCTTTCCAAATGGTGCCTGAGCGCGTGCGCCTCTGGACCAGTCCCAACGATCAAAACGTTCCGCGTGCCAACACCCCGATCGAAACGACGATAGAGCATGGCTCGATAGATCATTCGGCGCAGGCTGAGCGTCGCGGTCACCAAACCAATCGTGATCAAGACGATCGTGCGCGGAATATCTTCCGCCTTGATGAGGTAGAGTGTGCCTGTCAGCAATAACCCCGAGATCAGACATGCCTGCATGCTGAGTCTCTGTTCATGCAGAAAGCTGGAAAGACGACTGGGCGCATAGAGATTCAGGCGTCTGCTAATAACTAATAAAGAAACAGTAAATCCGGCGAGGAGCAGCAACAGAATGCTGGACGAGCGACCCTGAAAAAGGGACCCCTCCCAAAGACCAACCATTCCGGCAACAGGTCCGGTTCGCATTTGATAGAAAGTCGCAAACGAAGCTGCGCCCATCACCATCAGGCCATCCAAGACCATCCAAAGCTTGGCGGTTGCTCTCAGCCCTTTGGGAGAACTCGACGCCGCGCCTCCAGACCATTCGGAGGAGGAGGATACTGACGCTGAGATTCTCTGCCAGAATTCCGTTGTCGCCATGTTTCTTTCTGCAAACCTCTGACATCTCAAAAAAGCGCGTGGTTGAAAGATCGACGAACAGGAAACTCAACGAGAAAATGCGGGCCGACCCCACTTAACTGCATGCAGCAGCAGACTGTCCACATCATTATCGCAAAGTCAGGTTCCCACTCAATCGCTAAAAATACTCAGAGAATGCCCATGATCGTCCGATTAAGCATCCGACCGATTGCTGACGCATCCAACACATAACGATAAAATCTCGAACAAGGAACTCACACCAAGGCAATGGCGAACAAGCAAGCAACAGTCAATCCGATCATTATACTCGGGCAGTGTTGGCGAACATTCAAGCTAAAATCCCTACCACTGCAAATAGACGCAAATCAAGTGAGCTTAGACACGGCTCTGGTGAGCTGTGGAAAACCCGACTCCTTAAGCATCGCGCTCGATACAAGGTTATGGCAAGAAAAATCGTACATTTTTCTGTTTACTAGTTAGTAAATACTCTCCTATCGGGGCAACACGTAGGCATCGAGAGACAGAAATTGTTGAATATGTGGATCTTTTAATGCGACAAAGTCGCCCAATGGGCCAAAAAAACGCGCCCTTCCCTGGTCCAAAAAAAGAATTCGATCTGCCAATCGCGCTGCGAAGCGCATATCGTGGGTCACCACAATGCTGGTGAATCCGAGTTGTCGTTTCAGCCGTTGGATCAGGTCTCCCAGACGGCGAGCGATGATCGGATCTACCATGGTGGTTGGTTCGTCGTAGAGCACGACCTCCGGCTGAGCTGCCAGTGCCCGGGCAATCGCAACGGCCCTTCGCCGCCCCGTGGACAGGCTGGCTGGCAAGGCATCCGCCACGTCTTCCGCACCCACCAAGCCAATCAGGCGATCCACGACTTGCCTGACCTGCTCCTCTTCCAACCCCCCGCGCTCACGGAGGGGAAAGGCGACATTCTCGCGAACGCTCAAAGAATCGAACAGAGCGCCGTTCTGGAAGACCATGGTGACGCGACGCCGAATCGCGCGCATTCCCTCTTCTCCCAGGCCGACAATCTCTTTCCCTTCCACCCAGATCGACCCCGAATCAGGCTGCAGAAAACCCATCAACATGCGCAAGGCAACAGACTTCCCGACTCCGCTGCGGCCCAGAATACAAAGGGTTTCGCCGCGATTCACCGAGAAGCTGACGTCCTCCAGAACAGCCCTTCCGGCGAAGGAGATGGATACGTCGCGGAAAACGACGATCGGTTCGCCCGCCTTGATGGAATCAGAGAGATCTTCAGCCATGGAGTCAGTCAACGCTTCCTGAAGTGTCGAATTGTGCGCAGAATCAAGCATCTCGTAAACAGCTTACGCGATCTCGTCCACGGAAAACGCTTCCGCTCTTTCCATGTCGGCCGGGGAATTGAGATTCAGGAACCAGTTCTCAACCGGACGACGACCTATGTGCTCCGCTGAGCCCGGCAGAACGATGGACTCCGCAGGTAGCACGACCAGCGCTTCGCACAGCGCGATAGCGGCCGATTGCAGCGCCGAGAAGCACCCACAGCGCCCAGCCTCAAGCTCGCCCAACAGGTGAGGAAGCACTGCACGATCCATCACAACCGGGAAGGTTTGGGCAAACCCCTTCAAGGAAGTCATCGTGACTGCCGCTCTCGATCCGCGCGCGGTATCGAGCAAGAACGCGATCAGCGACGGAGGCAGGAGTGGCATGTCCACAGAGATAAACACGGCATACCGCAAAGTCGATGAGGCCAAGGCTGCGGTGATTCCCCCCAGCGGACCTCGATCCGGCTCCCGGTCTTGAACCAATGGAGCAATATCTTCGAGCGGAGACCGGGCCCCCGCAATCGACGCCGTAAGCCCCGCTTCTCTCAGAATGCGCAAAGCGTGAACGACCAGCGGCTGACCACGGAACCCGACCGTTGCCTTGTCCGTGCCCATCCGGCTCGATCGCCCACCGGCGAGGACAAACCCAACGGCATCCGAAGCACCGGTTTCAGCTTCGCTCCCAGATCGCGTCAAGCCCCAGCCTCCTCCAAAAATCGGATCAGCGACCGAATGCCCAGCTCGAAGTTGGTCAGGTTGAATTTCTCATTCGGGGCATGGAGATTGTCATCAGGAAGCCCAAATCCCATCATGACGCTGGGCATGTTCAGGTGGCGTGCAAAGTCGCCCACAATCGGGATGGAACCGCCCGAGCGGATGAAGACCGTTTCGCGGCCCCAGACCTCTTCCAGCGCCCGGGTAGCCGCCTGGATGTAAGCATTGTCGACCGAGATCAGGCACGGATCGCCCGAGTGAATCAAGCGAACCTCAACATCTACCCCAACGGGCGCCACCTTCTCCACATACTCCTTATACAAGGCAAAAGACTTTGCCGGGGTCATGCCGGGAACCAGACGCATCGAGACCTTGGCTAGAGCCTTTGCCGGAATCACCGTCTTGGCGCCCGCTCCAATGAACCCGCCGGGGATGCCATGCACATCCAGGGTCGGCCGGGCCCAGGTCCGCTCCAATACCGTGTAGCCCGCTTCGCCCACCAAGGCACGGGACCCCACTTCGGCGATCCGATACTGCTCCTCATCGAAGGGTAAGCTGCGCCAGGCAGACAATTCCGCTTCGCTGGGAGGAAGGATGTCGTCGTAGAAGCCGGGGATCAAGATCCGCCCTTCTTCATCCTTGAGACGGGCAAGAATCTGCGCCAGGCTGAAGAAGGGGTTCGGAGCCGCTCCGCCGTACATGCCCGAATGCAGGTCCGTCTTGGCACCCCGCACTTCCAGTTCGGTATAGATCATGCCCCGCAACCCGACGCACAGAGTGGGCAGCCCGGGCGCAAACATTTCGGTGTCCGAGACGAGCGCAAAATCAGCCTTCAGTTCCGCGGGGTTCGAGGCCACGAATTTGGCGATCCCCTCGCCGCCCACTTCTTCTTCGCCCTCCAGAATCACGCGCACGTTGAGGGGCAGTTTGCCGTCTGCCGCCAGCAGCGATTCCAAGGCCTTGATCTGTGCCCACACCTGGCCCTTGTCGTCGACTGCGCCGCGCGCATAAAGATTGCCGTTCCGCTCCGTTGGCTCGAACGGAGGAGAATTCCATTCGTCCAACGGATCTGGGGGCTGCACATCGTAGTGCCCATAGAAAAGCGCGGTCGGCTTGTCCTTTGCATGGAGCCAATCGGCATAGACCAGCGGGTGACCTTCGGTTTCGATGAGCCGCACGTTCTCCATGCCGATGCGGGCCAGTTCGGCGGCCAGCACCTCTGCTGCAAAATGGCAGTCTCCGGCATGTTCCGGCAATGTAGACACTGAGGGGATGCGCAGCAAGGCCTTCAACTCATGGAGAAAGCGTGGGTGGTTCTGGCTGGCATAAGCGACGGCAGGCGAAGACATGGAGTACTCCCGAAAGATTGATTTCGCAGTCAAAACAAAAGTATAGTTGCTTCGACCCTTCAAAATCCGATTTCAAGAAGAGGCAATTCTATTGCAGCTAGCCGCGAATCTGCTTCGTCCGCCTTTTTCTATTTGCCTGTCCCTTCTTTCACTTCTGACATTTTCAGCGGCAATCGCCGCCGCACAATCCAGCCTCGAAGACCGTCCCTTTGCGCCGCGCAATAGCTTTGGCTTCCTCACCGCTTACTCCGGAGACTCCAGCCACATCCTTCTCGGTTCGGCGGCCAACCGCCGGTTGCTCGATATCGGCGTCAGCTATAACCGGCGCCTCTTCGTGAACCGCTATGTGACTTGGCAATACAGCGGTGAGTTGCTTCCTGTCGCGCTGGAAAGCGACCCGGTTGTTCAACAGACCACAAATCAAACGTCCCCCGCGGTCGGAACGCATTCCTTTTCTTCTACGCAGGTCCAGGTTTGTGTCGCCGGAACCACGACTTACAACGATACCTTTACGACCTCCGGCGGTCCGATCACTTTCGCCGGAACCACAGTCCAAACTTGCGGGCGAACGTGGACGATTGGTGAAGGTCTGTCCCCCATTGGATTTCAATGGAACTTTAGAACACGGAACAGAATTCAACCGTTTTTAATCGGGCATGGAGGAACCATGTATTCCACTCAGCCCATCCCTGTGTCCATGGCAGGATCCTTCAACTTCACCTTTGATCTGGGAGCCGGGCTAGAGTTCTTCCATTCCCATCGCCAATCGGTGCGCGCCGAATACCGATACCATCACATCTCCAACCATGAAACTGCATCGCAGAATCCAGGAATTGACAATGAGCTGTTTCAGGTAACCTACGCCTTTGGAAGATAGCTTCCATCCGGCCACAATCCGAATCGGGAAGGTTCTTTACTCAGAACCAACCTCCGAGTGATTCGTCGGTTGCGAGAATTCGAATCACCTGGACGCAGTTCGCGGAATCAATATCGCGGCACAGTCGGATCGACTTCCGTCGACCACGCGTCGATGCCGCCTCGCACCGATTGCACCTGCTCGAACCCCTGATTGCGCAACCAGACGGTCACGTTCATGGAGCGCACGCCATGATGGCAGAGCACCAAAAGGTGTTCGTCGGGATCCAACTCCTGATGGGCACGCGCGGCAACCTCGCCCATCGGAATCAAAACCCCGCCTTCCACATGAGACAGCTCAAACTCCCAGGGCTCGCGCACATCGATCAACCGAGCCGTCTTCTCGCGCAGCAACTTCGAAGCCTGAATCGCTGTAATTTCGAATTCCATCTGATTTTTAGTGTACGGGAACGATCAAAGGACGAACTTGACCTCCAAGCGAGGATTCCCGCGATAAATTACTCTTGAGAGAGATGCCTCCTATTCTCAACCTGCAATCCGTATCCAAGCAGTTCGGCGCAACGCCGCTCTTTCGCAACATTTCCCTCACCGTCGAAGATGGTGACCGCATCGGCCTGATCGGTCCCAATGGGGCGGGCAAGTCCACCCTTCTGGCTGTTTTGGCCGGACAGGTCGAGCCGGACTCCGGCGAATTGGCCGTTCGCAAGCGTGCCCGCGCCGCCTATGTGCCACAGGACTCACGCTTTGCCCCTGGAGTGACCATTCGGCAGGTGCTGGAGCGCGCGCTGCAGGCCGCCCATGTTCTTGAGTCCGAACGAGAGGGTCGTCTGCGCGAAATCAGCGGCCGCGCCGGGTTCGTGGACCTGGACGCAGAGGGCGCTTCCCTTTCCGGCGGCTGGCGAAAACGCCTGGCGATCGCCGAGGCTCTGGTTTGCGAACCGGAAGTGCTGCTCATCGACGAACCAACCAATCATTTGGATCTCTCCGGCATTGAATGGCTGGAGGAGCTGCTCACCGCTTCCTCCTTCGCTGTCGTCACAGTCAGCCACGATCGGTATTTCCTCGAATCCACCAGCAGCCAGATCATCGAGTTGAACCGCATCTTTGCCGACGGCCTGTTGCGCGTCAAGGGCAACTTCAGTCGCTTTCTGGAGGAGAAACAAGCCTACCTGGAATCGCAAAGCAAGCAGCAAGAGAGCCTTCGCAACACGGTGAAGACGGAGATCGAATGGTTGCGCCGTGGGCCCAAGGCGCGCACCACCAAATCCAAGGCGCGCATCGACAGCGCCAATGCCATGATCGGCCAGTTGGCCGAGCTGAACTCCCGAACCAGTGTGAGTTCAGCCGGCATCGACTTTGAGGCGAGTCAGCGCAAGACCAAGCGACTGGTGGAGTTTGAAGGCGTGTCCTGCGACGTGCCGGCTGCAGCATCGGAGACCCCGAATGCAGACGAAACTCCCCGAAGGCTCTTTTCCAACCTCAATTTCATTCTGACCGCCGGGATGAAGGTTGGCTTGGTTGGTCCCAACGGCAGCGGGAAGACGACGTTTCTGCGCCTGTTGCGAGGAGAGTTGGAAGCGGCAGAGGGCAAGATCAAACGCGCCGAGAACCTCCGCCTGGTTTACTTCAGCCAGATGCGCGAGATCGACGAAACATTGACTCTACGCCGCGCGCTGGCGCCGGAAGGCGATTCGGTGATTCATCAGGGACGCGTGGTTCACGTAGCCAGTTGGGCGGCCCGATTCCTCTTTACCAGCGACCAGCTCAACCAGCCGGTGCGAAATCTGAGTGGTGGCGAGAGGGCTCGCGTGCTGATCGCCAAGCTGATGCTGGAGCCCGCCGATGTGCTGCTGCTCGATGAGCCCACCAACGATCTGGATATTCCCACGCTGGAGATTCTCGAAGAGAACCTGCTCGACTTCCCAGGAGCGTTGATCCTTGTAACCCATGACCGCTATCTGCTCAATCGCGTCGCGTCCACGGTGCTGGGACTCGATGGCCGCGGGCAGACAGGGCTCTTTGCCGACTACGGACAATGGGAAGACTGGATCGAAGAGCAAGACAAGCTGACCCGCGGCGGCGCAAGCGAGAGCAAACAGGGACGCAAATCCGACGGTTCCAGCAGCGCGGGACGTTCCGGCGCTGAGCCGGCATCGAGCTCCAAGAAAAAGCTCTCCTACATGGAAGCAAAGGAATTCGCGACCATCGAGCATCGCGTGGAAGTGTCCGACGAGAGGTTGGCACACGCTCGCGAAGCCGTGGAAAACCCTGCAATTGCGACGGATGCCGAGGCGCTTCAGAAGGCTCTTTCAGAGCTCGACGCGGCACAGCATGAGAACGACGCGCTCTATGCGCGCTGGGCGGAGCTGACGGAGAAAGTCGGCTAGGTCTCTGACCGCATCATTCCGTTCGTGCCTTCCCAGGTCTCAAAATCGAGACCTGGGGCACCCATCCTTAGTACACCTTCAAGCGGTCAGAGACCTAGTATTCCAGTTATATTCGCGCCTAATCGCTCTTTTCCGGCGGGATCGCGGGATTGAACCAATGGCAGTGTGACGCTTGAAGGGAACCGCATCGCTGAAGCGGAATAAGAGCCAAAATGCCCGTTTTTCGCCTCTTTTTGAGGCGAAAACGAGGGTGTTTGTTTATCTTTTCGTTACCTGGGTAGTTGATCTAAGATGCACATACTGAATGAGTTGTTGCTAATTTTGCGGATCAAAAAGGTGCGAATTCGCAGGACCGGGGGTGGGGGCGCGGTTTTGGGTCCGGAACGGGCGCATCCCTGACAGATTGGACCGTGGGGATGAACGGACTTCGTCCCTACCGTTTGCTGCTGTCTGAGAACACCAAACTGCCGGGTTGCAGACTTTGCCCAACTCCATTGTGAGCCGGAATCGGTCAATTCTGCGCAAACCCCAAGGACTGGTCCAAGAGAAGGTTGGGCAGGCGGAACTGGGCAGATCTGGTGCTTCTCTGGCTGGGAGAAGCCGCGTCGGCGATTCCAACTGGAGTACAAAGCCGTTCGATCGTTCCGACAGCCTCATTCCGCCGAGCTCGTTGACCGAGGATGAGCCTCCCGCGTCCGCCTGCAGACGCTGTCGAATGCCGCACCGCAGCCGCTCGGATATAATTTGGGGCGCAAACGAAGAGGCCTTTCCCATGCGCTCTATGCACTTTTCCGCTCTTGTTCTTGCTTTCTTAATGGTTTGCGCCGCAGGTGCGCAGACGGTCACGCAGCCTGTGAACCCGCACGCTTCCCCAGAGGCGCGCGCCTTGCTCGCCTACCTGAATTCCATCTCTGGCAAGGGGATTGTCTCCGGTCAACACAACTACCCGTACACCGGCGCCCGCTGGACGGACATGGCCTATGACCTTACCGGCAAGTATCCCGGTCTGTACGGGCAGGACTTCGGCTTTTCCGCAGGCGAAGATAAAGACTCCGTGCTCTCCCGTCCCGAGATGATCGAAGAGGTCAAGCGGCAGTACAAAAACGGCTCGATCATTGCTCTCACCTGGCACGAAGTGCGGCCCACGGACGATGAGCCTGTGACCTTTACGCAAAGCGTACAGGGGAAACTGACCGACTATGAGTGGCGCGAGTTGCTGACCCCCGGAACGCCCCTCTACAACCGCTGGTGCGCCCAGGTGGACGTGGTGGCCGGCTATCTGCAGCAGTTGCGCGATGCCCATGTTCCGGTGCTCTATCGGCCTTACCACGAGATGAATGGCAGTTGGTTCTGGTGGGGCGGCCGCCCCGGAAAAGACGGCTCGGCCGCGCTCTATCGCCAACTCTACGACCGGTTCGTCAACGTGCATCATTTGGACAATCTGGTCTGGGTGTGGAATGTGAACGCTCCCAATCCGGGATGGCCGGCCGAAGCCGAATACTATCCGGGAGCCAACTACGCGGATGTGGTTTCGATGGACATCTACGGTGAGTTCAAGCAGGAGTTCTACGAGAGCATGGTCGCCCTGGCTGGCGACAAACCGATAGCTCTGGCCGAGGTGGGTGGACTGCCTTCCCCTGAAGTGCTCGACAAGCAGCCGCGCTGGACCTATTTCATGTCCTGGAGCGAGTTCATTCAGGTGGTCAACCCGCTCGACCATACCCTCGCTGTCTATCATTCTCCACGCGCCATCCATCGCGATGACCCACGGCTGGCAGAGCCGATGGCGGCAATTCGCAAGGCGACGGCCGAGCGCTTCGGGATTGCGACCGACACCCAACCGGTTAGCCGCAAGGCCACCCCCGAAGCCAAGGCGCTGCTGGCGCGGCTGGTTGCCGCACCCGGCAACGCGATTCTCGGCGGCCTACGAAGCGATGGGACCACACCCGCCTCTTTATCCAATGCAGCGGCTCAGGAGAAGCAGCCCGTCCTTTACAGCGCCGATCTGGGTGGATCTGCCGAAAACCGCCAGTCCATCGTGCAGGCTTCTTTGCGCACGCATGCGAACCATGGGGTCGTTAGCCTGGGCTGGAGCGCGCCCTGGCCGACGAAAGACGCGCCCGGCAGCAGCAAGGGCCAACTGACCGACTACGAGTGGACGCAGTTGCTCACACCCGGCAGCCGGCTCAATCAGCATTGGGCTGCCCAGGTTGACGAGATTGCCGATTCCCTTCGCACACTGGACAAGGCCGGTGTCGCAGTGCTCTGGGTCCCTTATCCCGAATCCAACAGCGCGGAATTCTGGTGGGGAGGCCGCAAAGGCGTGGGAGGATCCAGCGAGCTTTACCGTCAGCTCTTTGACCGCCTGGTGCAGCATGATGGATTGCAAAACCTGATTTGGGTCTGGGAAACTGCAGGGCCGCAGTCGGGCGCGGGCTCCATTCCCGCGCCCCCCACCGACTTCTTCCCCGGCCTGCTCTATGTCGACGCAGTGGAAGCCCGTCTGAGCCAACTGGCGCCTTGGATTCCTGCCGACCGCATGGCCCGTCAACTGGTGTCCGGCAAGCCTGTAGGCGTGGAATTGGTCGGGGAACTCCCCGCGCCGGAAGTCCTGACGCGGAACGGCATCTGGGCCTGGTTCATGACCGCTCCCGGAGCTGACTCGCCTGCCCGAAGCGAAGCCTTGCGCAAGCTCTTTGCCGATCCACGGGTCGCTTCGCTGCCCGGTCCACAATAGAAGGACGGCCTCCGGAGGGGCACCGCACCAAGGCAATCGCATTTGGATCATTCTTTGAAAAAAGCGAAAAAGTAGGAAGGGTACGGGCTTTAGCCCGTACATATGCAGCCAAAATCGGCGGGGCTTTAGCCCCTGAGGGACGGAACTCGCACAAGTCTGCCTTCTTCAACCGTATCCCTCGGAGGCTGAAGCCCATTTTTCGGCATTGCTGCAATGCACGGGCTGAAGCCCGTACCCTTCAATGGTTCACAAATGCGATTGCCCTGGGCACCGCTCCCTGCAGCCCTCTACCTGTGCATGGTAGAAAGTAGTCTAGGGGATCTTCTCTTCTGCGGGACCTTTCAGCCCCGCGGGAGAGAAGTCCGCAATTTATTCTGGATCCAATTCAAATTCCGGACGAAAGCCACCATGACCAGCACCGTTAAAGTTCTCATTGTCGAAGATGAACCCAACGCGCTGATGGGGTTGGCTGAGCTGGTCTCCGGTTGGGGCTATCGCACGGAGACAGCGCGAGACGGCGTAGAGGGTTGGGAGAAGGCACTTGCGTGGGAGCCTTCGATTGTCGTCACCGACCTCAAAATGCCGCGCATGGACGGAATTGCGCTCCTCACCAAATTGACCGAAGAACGCTCCGACGGGAACGGCGGCGTCGCGGTGGTGGTGCTCACCGCCATGGGTTCCATTCAGCTCGCGGTTGACGCCATGAAGCTGGGGGCCTATGACTTTTTGCAAAAACCGATTGATGCCACCCGGCTGCGCACCATTCTGGGGAATGCAACTCGACAGCGCGACACGGAGATCGAGCTGGAAGTTGCTCGCCGCCGCCTGGTCGAAACCGGCGTTCTCGGCTCCATGGTGGGCAGTTCGCGGCAGATGCGCGAAATCTTCAGCCTGATTGAACAGATTGCACCTTCGAATGTCTCGGTCCTGATCACGGGGGAAAGCGGTACCGGCAAGGAACTGGTTGCCCGCACCCTGCATGACCTCAGTCCGCGCAAGAAGTTTCCGTTTGTCGCCGTGAACTGCGCGGCAATCCCTGAGACGCTGATCGAAAGCGAGCTGTTTGGCCATGAAAAGGGCGCGTTTACCGGCGCCGCGGACCGCCGTGCCGGTTGCTTTGAGCTGGCTTCCGGTGGAACCCTGCTTCTGGACGAGCTGGGTGAAATGCCCGCTGCCACGCAGGCCAAATTGCTTCGGGTTCTGGAGGAGCGCAAGTTCCGCCGTCTGGGAGGGCGCACCGAGCAGGAAGCGGATGTGCGCGTGCTGGCGGCCACCAACCGCAACCCGGACGAAGCCGTTGCGCAGGGCCACCTGCGCGCCGATCTCTTCTATCGCCTGAATGTCTTCAATGTGCACATGCCGCCGCTGCGCGAGCACCTGGAAGACGTCCCAGCCATGGCCGAAGCCATGCTGGTTGGGATGAACAAGAAGCACGACCGCAAAGTCTCAGGCGTCGCCGCATCGATGATCGATCGGATGATGACTTACAACTGGCCCGGCAATTCCCGCGAAATGCGCAATGTCATAGAACGTGCGGTGATTCTTTGCCCCGATGGCAGTCCGCTCGATGCCGGCCATCTGTCTCCTTCGTTTGCCAAAGGCCAGACGCTCGGGTCCCTGGTACTCGATGCCAGTGTGGTGCCGATACGCGTGGGTACGACCGTGGATGAGGCAGAACGGCAACTGATTTTGCGTACCCTTGAATCCACAGGCCAGAACAAGACCCGCGCCGCCGAGATCCTTGCCGTCAGTCTCAAGACGTTGCACAACAAGCTCAAAGAATACAGCCAGTTGCGGGAAGACCAGAGCGCCTGACCCATGCGTCTCAAAACCAAACTCGTGCTCGCTATCACCGCCCTGGTATTTCTGATTGCCGGGTCGCTCTCGCTGGTCTATGTTGGCCAACTGCTGCACGCCGCCGTTCAGCAGACTTACGATGCCAACCACATGGTGGCGAATCAAGTCCGCTTTGCGCTGCTGCAAGCACTGGAAACGGGCCTGAAAGACCGCAAAGTCGATCCCAACAACCCAGCCGAACTGCGGAACCTGACCGCCGAGGCAGTGCGCGACAATGCCGCCTTGCAGGCCGTTGTCGACTCGGTCAACCGCTACTCGCTGACCGTCTATGACATCAACATCGGCGACAGCCAGTCCAGCACGCTACTCAGCACCAACCCCGAAAACGAAGACAGGCCGCTGCCGGTTCGCCCCGATTACGGGCAATTGCTGCAGGCTAATCCTGTCGCCCTGATGATTCAGGTCTTTGGTGCTCCCAGAGTCTTCGATGTCGTGGTGCCGCTCGACCGCAACGGCGAACTGTTTGCATCGGTCCATGTCGGTGTCCGCACCACTTTGTTGCGCGCCGTCTATGCTCCCTGGCTGGAAGAAGCCTTGACGCTCACCGGCTTCGCGCTGGCAACCGCCCTGGTGGTGGCTTTTTTGCTCGGCAACCTGGCCCTCCGGCCATTGGAAAAGATCAGCCGCCAACTGGATTACTGGACCACGGCGGACAAAGCAACGGAAAATGAAGGCCCCAGGCTCGAAGCGCCACGCCAGGATACGGCGGACCTTGTCTCCAACAAAATCGAGATCATCGGCCAGCGCATGAGGAATGTCGAAGAAGTCTTCTCGGCGCTCAAGGAGAACCTGGATCAGATTCTGGTCAACCTGCAAGACGGAATCCTGCTTTTTTCCGGCGACAATCGCGCCGTGCTTATTTCAGAGGCCGGCCGCCGGTTTCTCCGTTTTGAAAAGAACCAGATTCTCGGTCTTGGCGCGCTTGAGATCTTCGACCGATCCACGGTTCTCGGGCTCACTCTCCATGAGGCCTTTGAAAAGGGCATCACTCTGGTGCAGGAAGAGATCCTGACCGAGACCGGTCGTCGCATTCAGGTCTCGGTCGATTTCATCCACGACGACGAAACCTGGCGTGGGATTGGGGCTCTGGTCACCCTCCACGATCTTGAATCGGTGGAAAAGATTGGCTCGGAACTGGAGTTGTCGCGCCGCATGGCCGCCATCGGCCGGCTCACCGCCGGGGTAGGCCACGAAGTAAAAAACCCCATCAATGCCATTGTGGTCCATCTGGAATTGCTGAAGAACAAGCTTGGTGACGGCGGACACGGAGCGGGGCGGCACCTGGAAATCATCGACTCCGAGATCCACCGCCTCGACCGGGTAGTCCAGACCCTGGTGGACTTTTCTCGCCCCGTCGAACCCGATCTTCGTACCCATGACCTGCGTTCGGTCATCGGAGATGTGCTGGCCCTGGCTTCGGCTGAGTTGTCTACTCGAATGGTCGTCCTCATCAGCCACATGCCAGCGGCTCCGCTGCTGGCAAAGATCGACCAGGACCTTCTGAAACAGGCCGTACTGAACGTGCTTCAGAACGGCGCGCAGTCAATGCCGGAAGGGGGCAAACTTCAAGTGTTCCTTGAAGAAGATCGAGGTAACGCATTGTTGCGAATCCGCGATGAAGGCGCTGGGATTCCCGAAGAGATCCGTGAAAAGATCTTCGACCTCTATTTCACGACCAAAGTGGGCGGCAGCGGAATTGGCCTTGCCATGACCTACCGCATTCTTCAGTTACATAACGGGTCCGTCGAAGTACAATCAGGAGACGAATCCGGAGCGGAATTCGTGTTGCGTATTCCTCTCCTTGCCATGGACACCGGACGCCGTCATTCAAGAACGGGCATCGGTGAGGATCAGAAAGGTATTGCAGGATGAGGTTCTCTGCCAGAACTGTTGCCTTAGTGTTCCCATTTGTGCTGACGGGCTGTTTTTACAGGAACCACCAGCCGAAGGGACAGCCGGTTGCGCCTCCCCTCGTCTCGGCCGACTCTGCGAAGCCTGAGCCTACTCCGACTGAGATTCCGCCGACCGTAATCCCCCCTGCCAGCCAGCCAACTGTGTCCGGCGCCAACACCATTCCCCCTCCGCAGACAGCCACCAAGCCGCCCGTCCACCACAAGAAGCCGGCACCCAAAAATCCGCAAGTGGCTTCCAATGGAAACGGAGCCGGCAATGGAACTGGAGCCGCCGACGGAGGTGTGAGCGCAATCGGGCAGCTATCCTCCGGCGAACCTTCGGATTTGAGCCGTAAAACGCTGGATTACATCGCCGGAACCGAGCGGGGTCTCAACACCCTCAACCGCAATCTGTCTGAACCGGAACAGAAGACGGTTGCCCACATTCGCGAATTCCTGAAACAGGCCCGCACGGCGCTCGCCTCCGGCGATGTGGATGGCGCACATACACTGGCTGAAAAAGCAAGGATCCTGCTTGGGGAACTAACCCGATAGGGGTCGAAGTGCTTGCGCGCCTCGCCTGAAGGAATGCCGGACGCTCTCCGGATACTGTGGGTTGGTTGGTCTGAATGGATAGGGAGAAACAGAATGATTACTCGCAGAGACATCTTCGTCGCCTTGGCGACTGCTTTGGTGACCGCTGGCGGTTTTGCGTTGGCCAATGAAGCGCCCATCATGGGTTCCACGGTAATCGACTGGAACTCGGTGGCCGCGGTTCCGAACAGCGTGGGCTCGGTTCGTACCTTCTTCAAGGCGCGCACGGCTACACTCGAGCAGTTGGAGCTTCACGTCACCACGCTCAACCCGGGTCAATCGCCTCACCAGCCACACCGCCATCCGAACGAAGAACTGATCATCATCCAAAAGGGCACAGTTGAGACCCTTTCCAACGGAGAATGGAAGCGGGTCGGTCCCGGATCCGTGATCTTCAACGGCTCCAATCAATTGCATGGGTTCAGGAATGTCGGCACCGAACCGGCTGTCTATCACGTGATCAATTTCAAGTCATCCACCACGCCGGCAGAATAGCTGCACCCTGGAGCCACGGCTATCAAGACTTGCCCGTGAACACGTAGCGCAGGCCTCCCGGTAGACTGTCGTGCGGGTCTCCTGATCGGAGCGTCGCGACTTGATGCCCAACTTTTAGAGCGTTTTCGTAGATAGTGCAGACCGGAATTTCATTGGCTTCCCACCCATTCCGCAGAAAAACGCGGAATGGATGGGGCACCCAGGTCTCGAGTAAAAGGTAGAGTGAAAGCAGAAATGCATCTAGATCAGGTCCCAGAGACACCTTTTTGCCGCGCTAAAAAGGGCAATTGAATCGGGGGACCACTCTACCGTTCACCCCAACTGAGCTTGGTCCTCAAGGCCTCGAAGAAGCTGCTCTCACGCAGGCGAACAAGGGTCGCCGTATGCGTGGAACGGCTGCAACGCACCTCGTCGCCCAGTTGCAGGTCGACTGCTTGTTGGCCATCCACCGTGAGTAATGCAGTCTTCGATATCTCCTCGATGCGCACCGTCAGTAAGCCATCTCCCCGCACGACGATCGGCCTGAGAGTCAGCAAGTGCGGGCAGATGGGCGTAACCACCAAGGCATCCACATCGGGTGTCAAGATCGGCCCATTGGCCGCCAGGGTGTAAGCTGTCGACCCGGTGGGAGTGGAGACGATGACGCCGTCGGCGCGAAAGCGGGCCACGCTCTTGCCATCCAGTTCCACGGCAAAGTCGCCCATGCGTGCGATGTCTCCTTTGGAGATGACCGCCTCATTCAGCGCGTCATAGCTGGAGTGCAAAAACCCATCGCGCCACAACTCCGCGTGCAGCATGGCTCGCACTTCGAGTGTGTGGCAATCGGAGCACCAGCCTTCGAGCGTCGTATACAGGTCGGCGAGGCGAACCTCCGTCAAAAAACCCAGAGAGCCCAGGTTCACGCCCAACAAAGGGGTACCGGTGGCGGCAAACGTCCTGGCCACGCCGAGCAAGGTGCCGTCTCCCCCGAGAACGATCACCAGAGAAGGCTTCGCGGCTGGCATATCCGCACAATCCATTACCGCAGCGCCGTCAACGTACTCGCCGCCCACATCATCCAGAATTGGTTCGAAGTCATGTTGGCGAAGCCAATCCATCAGTTCAGGCAGTAGCCCGACCAGCACTTCCCTATTCGGTTTGCAGACGATCGCTACGCGCACCATGGGCTTCAGTGTACTAGAGCGCAGGTCCTGCGGCAGCCGCACTCCGTCGGCAGGCAAGGCAATCGCATGAAGCATGGGTAGCAGGCGTAGAAATGGTTTTGAAAGGGCACGACTTTAGTCGTGCCGCAGATTCACCCCAAAAGTCTTGGGCTTTAGAGGGAAACCAAGGTTACTGTGTCCCGGCAAGGTCTGTGCCAGGTCGCCGCTTCCTGATGCTCGCGTCGACTTGCGGACATTGGCTTCGAGATACATCGACCTTGGTTTCGCTGTAGCCCCTGAGGGAAGGTCTTGATGCCGCCGAACCATCCCTCGGCGGCTAAACGGGCTGCGGAAAAAGGCTGTATTTCGCCAAAAATCCTGAAATACGTCCCTCGGTGGCTAAAGCCAACGCTGATTTGATTGACCTTATCGGCACGGCTAAAGCCATGCCCCTTCAAAACTGATGGCAAGATTGAGTTTTTCCGCAGCATGTAAAGCCGAAGTAAAAAGGTCATCCTTGATCCGGCAGTAACATTGATGAGATGATTGAAAACTCCAAGTTGGACGCGCGTTTTATCGCACTTGGGAAATCACCGAAGATGATTATTTAGCTTGTTCAGGCGAACAAAAGGCGATACTCTTATAGCAGGGGGATTGTCTC